>Ga0214543_1000423_pt1 | contig 69945 bp, 44 predicted proteins | sample CNSS2metaG_FD_160094 | JGI IMG/M metagenome (GOLD analysis project Ga0214543, IMG submission 160094) | Root nodule microbial communities from cowpea collected in UCLA plant growth center, Los Angeles, California, USA - CNSS2 | ecosystem: Host-associated > Plants > Roots > Nodule | place: USA... | reverse complement strand
CAATTATTCTATGTGTTTCAGGCGAGGGGGCTAAGCCTGCGTTCGGTGTTGTGTCCCGTTGGGTGCGAATCGTTCTTGTGCTCGCTGTGTCTAATCGGAGCCGTCTCTGTGTCTTATCAGAGGTAATATTCTTGCTCTCTCTGTTTAATTTCAACTGAAACAATGTCTTGATAAAACCCTAGGATCAGTTTCTCCTCTATATTGTTAACATGTTAGAAAATGAATAACTTTTGAAGGAATTATAGATGCATTTCATTTAAGAAAGTTTTTGTAATGCAAGCAAAACTCTTTCCTGACAAAGAATCAAACCATTTATTGAAAAGTACCCGGATAAAGGAGACAAAGAAAGCAAGATTGTTGGACTTCTAACACTTCCATTTTTCTTTTCAAAGACCCTGCCTTAGATCATATCACCAAACCTAGATATTTCATATGTAAACATTAGACCACTTTATTATTCATGCATTTGGTTATACAATTTTTTCAATGATACATCAGCTCCACTCTGTATAGTAATTTACACCCGCGCCTACAGAATGCATACTATGATTTCGATAATTGTTACTTGTCCTTCATCTTTTGTTTGCAAAGGTTTAACAGTAAATGATAATCAATATATTTGTGTTTTAATGGGTATGAGATGTATGCTTCCCTTTTTTATTTCATGTTTTATTCAATTGTAAAAACCTTTAGTTTTTTTATAGTGGACTTTTGTTAGTGGGTTCCAGAAATGTTGAGGTGGGTAGTTTAAGCATGGCTCCCTCGAATTCATTTTGGGTATAATTTATGTCCAGGGAATGATTGATGTTTTATAAGAATATCTAGTGATTTTGTGGGAGGAAAATAGTTATTTAATATTTTGCTGGGTATAGTTTTTGTCTTATAATTACCTATTCCCAGAAATAAGTTTTAAAGTATACAAAATACCAGATATGGACAGAATATGTTTCCAAAAAAATATCATTCCAGGAATATCATTCTTAAATATCTTGTTCTGAATACGTAACATTCTTCTTCAAAACAAATGCAACAATTTTCGTTCCCTGACAATTTTAGGCAACTTATTTGCTTTGGAATTGATGGAGGCCAAATTTTTTCGGTTTCTGAAGATTGTGGGTGTTGGATACAAAGCCAGAGCTGAAGCTGCAGGACGTTTATTGTATCTGAAATTGGGGTATAGCCATGAGGTGGAATTAGCTGTTCCTCCTGCTGTTCGAGTTTTCTGCTTCAAAAACAATGTAATTTGCTGTACAGGAATTGACAAACAGAGAGTGCACCAGTTTGCAGCTACTGTTCGGACCTGTAAGCCACCAGAAGTTTACAAAGGCAAGGGCATAATGTATGTTGATGAAGTTATCAAGAAAAAACAAGGAAAGAAATCTAAGTAGTCATATAATCTTTAGGTGATTTCGTGAAGTCTACACTGAGAGGTACATTGACTACACTCTGTCTGCACAAATCACTATGATTAACTCTATCCTTCAATCAATTTTAGTGTTGGAACCCTTGAACATAGCATTATGGTAATCATTTATTTGCTTTGAAATATAACAATAATTTCTTGCTTCAGTATGATTGATATGTACCTTTAGAGTTTATCTTGCTTTGCTGAGATATTTTGTCTAAGAATATAATATTATTTTGAAAGGCTTTCCTTCTGAAGGTTGAAAAATGATTATAGGATGGCTTGTCTTAAATTTAACCTCACCTCTTTCCCATTTTCCTCTCCACAAAGTTTTACCCTTGATTTATAATTAACTAACTTCAATTTTATTTTAGCTCTGTGCGCATTGTAACTGCTTATTTTGATGTTAACAACGTGGTTACATGCCTATATTTATGCTTCAGACTTTTAATGTAAAGAAGCTTGTTGTGCTGGACGACACTTGTTTAGTAATGTGTTTGGTTTTTTCATAGTTTAGATGGTGCCTTTTTGAGTGATCCAGAAGTTACTAAAGAATCTCTCTCGTGGATGAGTTCCTGAAGCATAAACATGATAATAATACTGCTATAATAAAATATTTGAAAGTCAGCTACATTAACTGGCGTAGAATACTTCTCAATGTTTCAGAAGCAAGAGCTTTGAAGGTGGTGCTTAGTTTCCTCTTTGTTGTTATTTATCTATCCTCTGATATGGTTCTATTTCTTTATTATGATTCCTCATCTCAATGATTTGCCTCAGCGTTGAAGATTGTGTATAAGTACTGAGTAGTGGGAATATAGAAGTAGAAGAAGATCTAAACCAAACGTAGTTGAGGAATCCATAATCAAAAGGGAATAATTTCTTCCTTAGAAGAACAATTTCTTGGTATTGGTTTTTCTTTTGCGTGCTACACATTACTATATACATTACTAACCGCCAAAAACAATTCTTCATGTCAATAATTGGGCATCGATAAATGAATCATTGCAATGATTAGCTCGGCATTGAGAATAAGTCAAATTTCTAGTCACTATTTTTAATATATCTTTTTTTTTTTTCAAAACCTTGTAATTGTTTCATTATTTTTATGTTCTACTTCACTTAACACGTCCAACCCCAATTTTGTTTTGTTCTTTGGTCTGTTAATGGTAGAGATATTGGTGGTATTTTAATTTATTGCAGTATTTAAGTTTTTAAAAAACAATTATGTTTTAAAAAATTAAGCTTTAGAATGTCCTCCCTTTTATACCCAATTCATTTTAATCAGATTGATTGAACTGATGAAATTTAATAAAAAAAGTTATGAACCTAATTCAAGTAAAAAAATAATTGATTTAAATTAAAATTTTAACTGAACTCAACTCAACCAAGTTTATTTACAACTTACTAATTTCATATCCAACCATTTAAACTACTAAATTTCACATCTAATTTTTTTTTTCTTCTTGGTCTTCCGAAAGCATTTATCATATAGAGAATTCAATCTTCCTTGATAAATATTTTTAGTACAAATTTTACTAAGGTTGAATGGGATAGTTATTATATTTTATTTTTAAAAAATTATTGTAATAATGTAAATAATAGCAAAGGGAATGTATATTTTTCTATTATATCTAAAATAACATGTTACCAGTATTTTAAATTTGCTTAAAAACAATAAATTAAAAGAAAAAAAAAACTCAAGTTAAAGAAAAATATGTGTAGATTAACTTAGGTAAAACAAAAGGATACATAAAATAGATATGTATAATTGAAAATAAAGACATTAAAAATAGTATACGTAATTATTTAGTAAGAGAATGGATTAAAAAGATTAAATTACTATTGAACTAGTCTAATTTAATATATAAAACAAAAACTTATTCCACTCAAGAGTAAAAGCAGTTGTGTGAATATATGAGGTTTATGTTTAACATCTTGGTATCAAATACAACCTAATCTAAAAAATTCCAAGTTGAAAGGTAATTGAAATTTTTAAGTGGATTAAGATGAGTCAGTTTGGGATGCATGATAGAATTTAATGGTCAAATAGGGCAACAAATTATCCATTTGAAGATTGATGTCTAGAATAATAATAATAATAATAAGGAAAATATTGTGTTTGAAAATTAAGTATGGAATGTGAAAAAATTATGCAGAAGAAAGTACTACAAAAAAAAATAGTGATGATAATTTAGAGATAAAAGAATAATTTGAGAGAACAAGTTGTTGTGAATACTTTCTTTTAAATCCATAGGTGTTATTTCTCAACTTGTTTCTCATACCACCTTACTTTAATGTCTGTGCATATGATGTCGACATCATCATAGTTTTGACAAAATAAAAATGCCAATAATACAATGTTTGTGTTAGAAACATAAAAAGAAGGTTGATTGATCGTAGAAAAGTGTTGCATGTTAGTTAAAACTGAAAAGTAAATTAGGTTTAGTTGAGTAGAACTTGTATGATTGGATTCACTCACTACAGTTATTTGGGTTTTGAGTAAAGCAAGTACTTTACTCATGAAAACGTTAGACCATCTTTGAGTCACATCCTTTTCATCCAACGATAAATTGATCTCTATAGATTAATCTGGACATGCGCATCTCATGAATTTGAGTAGGTTATGGTCGTTATTCTTATAGTACCACGATTGATGTGAGGTTTGTTTATAAATTCATAAGAGCAAAATGTTAAATATTTCATATAGTTGTGAAGGAACATTAAAAAAAAGTTAATCATAAGTTTTTAAATTATTACTAGAATTAAGTTGGATACGTTATTTAAATAAATATCATATCATAAAAAAATAAAATAAATAAATAAATTGTAAATAGACTTGTTAAACAAAATAAATTTTTGTTTCACATTCATCTTTAATCTATTTTTAATTTAATATCGAAGTTATTTAAAAATATATTTTAACGAGTTGTATTATTGGTTGAATTTATTGTATTATTAATATAAAATGTTTAAAATGTATTTGTTTATGATATGGAAGGGGTAAAAGATTTTGCATCAATTAATTATAAAATAAATTTATAATATACCAATAAATACAAATATTATCATAAGATGATTTTAAAAAATTAAGATAAATTTAAAATTTAGTTTTTATTAATTTATTTATATTTTTAAAAATCAAAACAACCACATTTAACTTTCCTATAAACATTTACTTTTTTTGTAAATTAAAAATAACAAAATTGTTTTGATTAAAAGGTTATTGTAAATTAGAAGCTAATCCAATCTTTTGTTCAGCCATGTCTTGAAAAGATATATGTGAATCTTATTTTTAAATGTATGGAAACTTGCATGACATAATATTGAAAGAAATATGAACAAAATCATGCTACAATCTCACTCTCAGAAAATAACTTAAGATGAATGGACAATTACAAATGTTGTCTACCTTAATTGTACTTTATTTTAACTAGAGATTGGACACATTTCAGTGAAATCTTTTTCAAGAAAAACACTTTTGGTTGTTGTCCTGTTTTAGTAGTTATTGGTTCACATCATTTTCATTCATGTTTGAAAAAAAAATTTAAATAATATCAATTGTCTACAACAAATAAATCTTAGTAACACGATAAAAATTTGATTGCAGTTAACTTTAAATTAAATTAAATCCAGTAACATATTTGATAAAAAGAGGTGAGGTAAACATCACCAATTGTATTAAATAAAATTTCAACTTTTTATAATTTTCAAAAATTAAATTTAGACTCAAAATTTTTAAAATTTGAAACTTTTTAAAAAATAAATAATTTAAATAACATATTTCTTTTAAGTTTTATAAAATATTTTTTTTAAGTCTCATCTAAGTAAAGAGTGAAATAGTGCTTTTCAAATATAAATTCATCCTTAAATAAATTATTTCCAAGTACAATTTCTAAATGAATTTATATGAAAGTATAAAACGTGACTTCAACCTTAAAAAAGGAAAAATAAAAAGAAATCATATTTAGAAAAATAACTTGTAGTTTTTGAAGTTATCCCTCTAACATATTTTCTTTAATTAAATTGCACCAACATGTTGATTAGGCCAATTAAAGGCCTATATACTATACTTTAATCATATTTTGATTGTATTTAAGAAATCTGGTAATCAAAATTGATGATTATTAAATTAAGGTCCATCATTCTTTTTCATCTAAATTATGCGTGAAATAAAATATTTACTAATCAATGCAGATGGAATAAGTCGAGTTAATTAGTTTTTTTTAATATATGTTTAAAATGAGCGAATGTGATTAACACGAACGAACATCAGTCACACAATTTATATATGATTTAACTTGTATTAGGGTTGACACGAATTTACACTTTTAAAATTTTATTAAGTGGATTCAACTTTTTAATTTATTATTAAAAATTAAATCATATTTAATTAAAATTAATTTAAGTGGTTTTTAATTCAGTTTTAAAATATTTTCAAAAATATATATTAAGCTAAAGAAATAAAAATATTCAGCTCTCAAATTTTCTAACCAATATGATAATTATTATAAATCACTCCTCGCTATTAGTTTTATTATTATTTTCATTATTATTTTAAAGATTATTGTCATTGTCATTATTATTGTTATTATTATTATTATTATTATTTCATATTATTATTATTATTTTATTATAAAAATATCCTCGTTATCTACTATTATCGTTATTTTTAGCATTATTATTATTATTATTATACTTTAATAGGTGAATAAATTAGATTAGATGTAAAATTTAATTAAAAAAAACAAGTTAAACAGGTAATAAAGTTAAGCTTAACATTACATACTTTCAAACCTATTGATTAGTTCATTTTTTATCTTCAAGTCATGTCAAGGTTACTCGAGTGAATAATTGTATCGTATTTTAAATAATTAATAATTAATAATGACTCAATCATGATGAGTTTAAATGCTTTTTTAATGATAAAAAGAAATATATGCTTTCATTCATAATATTAGATTCAGAACAAATAGGTATAAACTCAAGAACATGCGTGGTAAAAAAAATTTATTCAAACTTTCTCAAATTAGATTCATAGTTCACAATTTTTCTGCATGTTACAACTTTGACATTGCTCACAATCTGATTCAAAAATAACTTTTTTGATATTCATGCTAAAAGAAATTATTTAATAGTTCAAAACTATCATTTTTTTATAATTCTAATGTTTACGTGATATGCATCTTAATTATGTATAATATTTAAATCATGTAAAAAATAATAAGAATTATATCTAATAATTTCTATATAGGAAGAAATTAAAAAATCCTGTCCTTATCATTCGGCAGAATGATAAACTTATTCATTTAATTATTAATTACACTGATAAACAGTACATATGAAAAATTCAGTTTTCTTAAATCACTTAATTAACACAATAAAAACAATACATCTTTAGTCTATTACAAAAACAATTTTTAACTTCCTAGAATATTTTTGTTCGAGTACAAAGAAATAAAAAAAAAAAAAACATAAAAGGTATATGTTTTATTCTGTTTGATTGAAGAAAAAAAGAGATTAACTTTTAAAATCATTTTTTTTTTCTATTTAAAATTATTTTATTCTTCCGTATCATAAACACCCTTATGATCGATGATGAGATTTGCATCAATCTATCTGCTCACAGGCTAAAGCAAATGCGAGGAAGTTGTGTTGAACATGTCTAGAAAGATGTTTTTTTCATGTCCCCTCTTTTTCATTCAACAAGAATATTTTACACTTGAAGATTATTTTTTTGGAAAAATAAACCACTTAAACTAAATTTGTTAAGTTTTAGGATAATTAATTTAAAATCGTACCATAATAATTTATAATTAGTTGAAAGTATTAAAATATTTACATTGCTCAAAGATATGCATTGGTTCTTTAAGATAGTAAAATTTGTGATAGGACAGGAGAAAAAGATTTGACACTCAAATAACTGTAGTCCCATCGTACAAGTGTTTTGGCCTATTTAGTATAAAAGTTACAGTTACAGTTGGTGTTGTTTTTTTGATGATGTTGTTTTACTATAATTGAGGGAGAAAAGAGAAGAAGAGAGAGTGGGAAGCACAAGAAGTCCATGGAATGTGTGGTGATGCAGACATGACAGAATGCAAAAGGCATAAGAAGAGAGACTGATATAAATAAAAAGTTTAGTGAAGGAAGCACCGCAAATTCCGTGGTTCCAGGCTTGCACTCCAATCATCTCGTGCACAAATCCTTCTTCCAAAGTAATGCCTTATTTTTTTTTTCTTTCACTTTTTTCACTCTCTCTCCCAAATCTATTCATCACTCACATTCGTTAAAACATCCAACAAAAAACTGAAGCGAGGATAAGGTTGTGTTGATGAGAACTTGGATTCATTTATGATGTTTTTTGTTTGTGAGGGAGAATGGTGCAAGTTACAATAGAAGATAGTAAAGGTTTGTGTGGTTTAGATCTCGAAAGCATGGATAAAGATATATATAGAACGAGAAATAGGGAATCCAGAGATGGATTTAATTAAAAAGATTGAAAAATGTTTAAAACTAAAAAAGGGGATGTTGGATGAGAATTAGAGGATAAGGATGTTATGAAAGGTTTAAATGTGAAAGCAGTGTTGTAAATAGTGAGAGTAGGGAGTGAATGGATGAATAAAGAGAGGTTATAAAATTGTGCCACCAAGGTTTGGTTGGGGGAGTTTTTGATTTCGTGAAGTGCGTTGGCAAAGTGTAAGAAAGAGAGTGTGAGACGGAGTTGTGTTTAATAAACCACTCTTTTCCCTTCTCTTCCAATCTGTTCACCCTTCACCACACTCTCCAAATTTGGTCACTTTCTGTTAAATTACATTATTTTTGGTGTGAGTGCTATATTCTCTCTTTTGTTTTCTAAATTTTCCTATATTTACTATCCTATAAATAAACACTTCCAAAACTTGGGTTGCAGGGCTGATTCACAGTTACTGTTGTATTGGGTGGCTTTTGACTCCCCCGACTTATTATATCCTTCACTCCCAATCTATATTTAAGAACCAACCTCCACTCTTCTTTCTCTGCTTCCTTACAACCCTCCAACCCTCTTTCTCTCTCTCTCTCTATTTGTTTTTTTAAGGTTAGGCTTAGGCCTCTCAAAGGTTGTGTCAGGAAGAAACATGGAAGCACCAGAGGAACTCTCTCTGGGGGGGTCTAAAGATCACGCCAACATTGTCAAGGGGAAAAGAACCAAAAGGGTCAGACCTCAATCCCCTATCCCCTTCTCTGTCACCGCCAATTCCTCCACCGGAGAAGGAGAAAGAGATGATTTTTACAATGTTGATGACAACACCAACACCAACACCAACACCAGCAACATCACCAGCAACAACAACAACAAAAACCATGATATTAATAATAACAACCACAACATCATCAACAACAACAGCAACAACTCTCCCACCACTTCTTCTGCAGGATTACAAGACAGCACAGACGAAGAAGAGGACATGGCCAATTGCCTCATCCTTCTAGCACAAGGACAATCCCGGGAATCTCCGAAACATGTGGAGGAAGATGTTGGCATGAACTACGCCAAGTACAGCAGTAGGAAATTCTTGGAGGCGGCTACCTTGGGGTCTAGCAGGGCAGGGTACTATGTTTATGAATGCAAGACATGTAACAGAACTTTCCCTTCTTTTCAAGCACTTGGAGGGCACAGGGCCAGTCACAAGAAGCCCAAGGCAATCATGCCCATTGCCCAAGACAAGAAGCACCAACACCTTTTGTCATCAGATGAAGAAGAGTTTCAATTGAAGACCAACAACAATAATAAATCACCATTTTCCCTTCAACTCAGTTCAAAGGCCAATTTGTACAACAAATCCAAGGTGCACGAGTGCTCCATCTGCGGTGCTGAATTCACATCGGGGCAGGCACTGGGCGGCCACATGAGACGCCACCGCGCACCGGTGGGGATCCCCACCACACTCTCCTTCACCCCCTTGGCTCTGGAACCGGAAGAAGATCACCCCAGAAAGAAAAGGAATGTGTTGAACTTGGAATTGGATCTCAATCTTCCTGCCCCAGAAGATGATCCAAGAGAATCCAAGTTTTCCTTTGCATCCAAGCAACATCAACAACAGCAACATGGACAGAAACAACAGCAGCAGCAGCAACAACAACAACAACCACAAACAAGTCTTGTCTTAACTGCCCCAGCTTTGGTGGATTGTCACTACTGACAAGGTTTAGATTGACATCTCACATTGAAGCTGTGGCTATGTGCAGTTTTCGCGATACATCTGTTGTCTGTGATCTGATTTTTTTCTTTTTTTTTCGTTTAATTTTTTGATCCATACATTTATCAAAAATTACATTACATGATTCTTTTGATTCTTTGTGGAGTTGATGGGAGAAGCACGGTGATTTGTGGGTGAGGTCAGTTGTTTATTGGAGAAAGTTTTAATTTGTTCTCTGAAAAGACCTCTCCAACTCATGGATAGCGCATGTGGGTATATCTTTTTTCACTTCTTTTTCCGTGCCAGAGAATGTGATGTGTTATGACTGTCCAAAAAGTCTCTGCTTAAGTTTCATTGTTTCCTCCACAATAAAACATCTCCTCCTCCATGTCTTTCTCTCTGTGTCCCCTCACATTGGCCATGGAAATAGAATAAAAAGTAGGGAAAGCCAGTAAGTAACTGTTATTCCCACATGAATCCTCAACTTGTCCTTTTTCTCCTTCAAAATAATTATTCTTGTTCAGATAATTTTGTTCTTTTCTTTGCTTCATCTTAATTGCCTACTCATTACACCTAAGCAACCCATGAAACCATTCACAGCCCTCAATTTCCCCACCAAATCCTCAACTCTGCCTCAGATACAGCTAATGCTAACTACACAAATCACACATTACATTGCTAAACTCTATGGCAGATTTTGAATTTCATTCATTGCTTTCTTTTCTTTTTGTTCAAGTAAAAAGAGGCGTTGAAGAAAACTGATTACTCCCCAAGTGTAGATTTACACTCTACCTATTATTATTATTATGAAGTCCACTGTATATGTAAATTAATTTATATGCAATCATTCTATAACAAAGTTCCTTTTCTGTGCCTTTCTTTTCTGTTTCTTCTTATTCTTTTTTTAACAAGTCAAACGCAGCATGACATCACGTCAATACAAGTTGAGGATTAAGTTGTAATTAATCGGAATTAGTTTATGATTAATAAATATGCTAAAAATGAAGAAACAGGGTGATGCAGATAGAGTTTACACAGTGAGTGGGTTTCTAACCAGGGTTTCACTTGCAAAACATAATTTTGGTGTTCAATTACCACTTTTTTTTTTCTTAAACGGTCATTAATATTTGGATAATTTCTTAAAAAGAAAAAAAAAATGTCTGGTAAAAGACAGATGGAACTAGTGTTCGGTTTTTCCAAACAGAATCAGCTCTTGATATAAAGAAAACATCGGATCTCTCGAAATAATAAAATGAATTTAAAACATTAAAGTCACTGTAAAGTTGGATAGGGATGAAATTGAACTCTAATTTTTTGTGACAGATTTAATTAGTGTCATGGGGTCCTCTTGATAAATCAAGCTCATCTACCTAGAATACTCAAGACATCACTTGAAACGATGTCGTTTAACTAAACGACCCGGCCCAAATAACTTCGTTAAGAAGGTTTCTTCTTCTGTACCTCCATAATTTCTGATGGCATCCATGATTTTTGAAGAAGATTATTTTATCCTTTGTAGATGTAGCTTTTGGATTTTTATTTTGAAAACTTTTCGGGATAACATATATGATAATTTCTTTTAGAATTAGCTTTTTTTAGAATGAATTCTTTCTTCTTCTTCTTTTTTCTTTTTGTTAAAGGTTGCAATGATAAACGGAGAAAGCAACAACGGTGGTAGCAGTGACGTGGTGCAATGAGAGAATATTTTAATTAATTAATTTATTTATTTATTAGTGTGAGGTGCAATTATTAATAATGGGAATGCAAGAAGAAAAAGTCCATGCTAAAAACGCTTCGAAGTTTTTTTTGGTTAAAAAACAAAAAGACATGAATATCTATAGAGAATTTAAAATATAAGACGTGACATAAAAAATTAAAACAAGTCTTAATTTCAGCAGAACAAATATGTACTAAAAATAAACCTAAATCATTTTCGTATTATAATTCCTATTGAATAACTATAATATTTTCATTTATATAATGAAAACGTTTTAAAATAAAATTAAGAGAATATAATATACCTCTGGAATATTTCGAGTATCCGTAGTGTTCTGTATGAATAAGTGTGGTGCAACCTAAAATGGAAACTATACTACATTCATAAACCTTCTTTAACCTCTTCTTTTATCTAGATTTATTTTTTTTTTTTTATTCATGATTTTATTAGAAAACCCTTTTTATTCTACTATTATAGAGCTTGCTTGTTCAGGTGGTGAAAGCTTTGTGTTTAAGCACCCTCGTCCTTTAGATTATACCTACATTTATACTAAACAAAAAAGTATACTAAAAACTATTTGGGGAGGAAAACTGTAGGCTATACGTAGAGTATACACAATACATCACTCTTCAATATGCTTTGCCTCAACCCCACACTTCACCTACCCATACTTCTTTTATCTGTTACCTCTTAGTTTGCGTGTGACTTTATACTTTAAATCCTAACTAAACAATCCAGTTTTTCTCCGTTAAGTATCTATTTATTACTCATCTTTTACATGTTGAACCTAAACCATGCATAATTTTCCATCGTTCTATACAATACTAAACAACCACCACCCTAGCTAATCCAAAGTGAAATCCAACTTACAAGTGGACCCATCAGTCCAACCCATACCTACTAACATTCGGCTAGAGGTTCCAAGATTTGTTGGTAACGATCCTTTAGGTTGGATATTTAAGGTGAACCAATTTTTCGATTACCATCGGACCGCGAATGAGCAGCAGTTGTGTATGCTTCTTTCTATATGGAAGGTGAAACTCTCAGTTGGTCTCAATGGATGCATTCAAGGTATCAATGGATGCATTCAAACGGAAAACTTTCGTCATGGTCGGTGTTTCTAAGGACCTTAGAACTTCGATTTGCTCCTTCGAAATTTGACGACCCACAAGGTGCCTTGTTCAAGTTGACTCAGATAGCCTCTGTTCGAGAATACAAGGCGCAATTTGAAAATCTAGCCAACCAAGTGAATGGTCTCTCTGCTCCTTTCTATCTCAGTTGCTTTATATCTGGACTCAAACCAGAAATACGTCGAGAGGTAATTCCGTTTCGCCCCAACTCACTCTCTGAAGCAATTAGTATTGCCAAATTACAAGAAGAGAAAATCACAGCCAATACGCTGAAATTGGGATTCAACACTGCTAAGTCCAATACAGGGTATAGAGCATCACCAACTGCAAATCACAATACAGTTGGGTTGCTACCCACACCAACCCATGTGAAGCCTTTATCAACCTCACCATCGCCGAGTAATTCTTCTTCTTCTAGAGTTGTGACGCTTGTTAAGCTAACAACAACAAAATTACAAGCAAGATGAGAGAAAGGACTTTGCTATTATTGTGATGAAAAATATGCTCGTGGCCATTACTGTAAAAAGCAATTTAATTTGTTGATAGCAGCTCCAGAGATTCCTTCCACGAATGATGAGCTTAATCATTTGTTGGAACAATCGGATCTACAAGTTGACCCGAGTCCAGACTCGGATCCAGACCCACATAGTACACTTGAATCACTTAACGTACACATTAGCATTCATACCCTAACGGGTCAAACAGCTCCACAAACCCTACGGGTCCAAGGTATTATTGGCAGATCAACTATTACCATTCTAGTGGACAACGAGAGTACTCATAATTTTGTCCAAGAAAGGGTTGCGAAATTTTTGGGCTTATAACTATACCAGGCCCAACCCTTTTCAGTGTTGGTGGGCAGCGGAGAAGAGCTTCGATGTGATGCTTATTGCCCAAATGTAAGTCTAAAAATTGATTCCTAACAATTCAATGTGGACTTGTTCGTTCTACCACTTAGTGTGGCTGATTTAGTCTGGGGATTCAATGGCTTAAGTCTCTTGGACATGTGCTAACTGATTTTGAGACATTGGCGATAAAGTTTATAATGAATGGGAAGGTAATTCAGCTGCAAGGCCAACCTAAACCACAATGCCACGATGGCCCAATTCCAACGCCTAGCCTCCATAGATGTCATTGTTGAAATATTCCATCTTCAAGTCATTCCTTCTTCACCTTCAGTATTGAATTCCCAACTCTACTAGAAACCAGTGGCTGCTTTGATAGACGAGTTTGCGCATCTGTTCAAGAAATCGAACGACCTTCCCCCTCTTCGTCGCACTGACCACAAAATTCCCATTCTCCAGGGTTCCAATCCCGTGAATGTGCGACCGTATAGATATTCTCATTTTCAAAAGCAAGAGATCGAAAGGTTGATTGGAGAAATGATGGAAACAAGGCTCATTCAAAGAAGCTGCAACTCTTACTCTTCCCCAGTCTTGTTAGTTCGAACAAAAAAACAGAAGTTGGCGGTTTTGCGTCGACTATCGAGCTCTTAATGCCATAACCAATAAGGATCGCTTTCCAATTCCATCCATTGACGAGTTATTAGATGAGCTCCATGGAACCCGTTGGTTTATCAAACTAGATTTGTGTTCTGGATATCACCAAATCAAAATGCAGGAGGCAGATATTTATAAGACAGCTTTCCAGACTCATGAAGGCCATTACGAGTTTCTTGTAATGTCATTTTGGTTATGCAATGCGCCTACAACATTTCAAGCCACAATAAATGAAATCTTCCAACCTTATCTTCGACGGTTTGTCATAGTTTTCTTTGACGATATTTTAATCTATAGCAAGACACTTGATGAACACTTATTACACTTGCGAACGATTTTTGATTGTTTATTAACTAATCAATTCTTTTTGAAGAAAACAAAGTGCACCTTTGCCTAGGTTGCTATAGAATACCTTGGCCATATTGTCTCTCGCAATGGAGTTGAGGTTGATCCTGAAAAGTTGAAAGTCATGACTGCTTGGCCTGTTCCTGCCAATATTAAGCAACTTCGAGGGTTCCTTGGCCGTACAGGGTTCTATAGGAAATTCATCCGTGGGTATGCCTCTATAGCATTTCCCTTGACCGAGATATTGAAGAAGGATAAGTTTTTGTGGACAACAAAAACTCAAGATGCTTTTGAGTAGCTTAAACAGGCCATGGTGTCTACCCCAATGTTGCGTTTGCTAGATTTTCAAAAGGACTTCATTCTGGAAACATATGCGTCAGAAATGGGGATGGGTGCTATGTTGCAACAAGATGGGCACCCAATCAGTTTTTTTAGTTAGAAGTTTTGCCATAAGCTTCTCACTTCTTCAACTTATGTTCGAGAATTGCATGCTATCACAGAGGCAGTGAATAAGTGGTGAACCTATCTCTTGGGACGAAGATTCACAATCTACACCGACCAAAGGAGTTTGCCAGAGTTAATGACACAAGTAATCCAAACCCCTGAACAACAAATACTACATCTCGAAACTTTTGGGTTACAACTATGACATTCAGTACAAAGCTAGGGGTCACAATAAAGTTGCAGATGCACCCTCAAGAGTACTAGACTGGACTGGGCAATTTTTTGGCATCACTATTCCTTATCTCAACATTTTTAGGAAGGTGCAAGAAGGGTATAAGACCGACCAAGAGCTTGTTCATCTATTAAAGCAAGTGGAAGCAGACCCTCAAGGCTTCTCCGAGTATCAAATCATTAGTAGTGTTATGTTTTATCGGGGCAAAATTTATCTTTCCACTAAATTTGCTCTTATTCCCCTGTTACTAGAAGAGTACCATGCAACTCCGATTGGTGGTCATGCTGGAATTTTAAAGACCTATGGGCGTTTATCTGAGAATTTTTTCTGACCTGAAATGAAAGAGGATGTCACTAAATTTGTTAACAATTGTATCATTTGCCAACAGGTTAAAGCTCCAACACATGCACCATATGGCTTACTTCAACCACTACCCATCCCTTCGGGCATTTGGGAAGATGTATCAGCAGACTTCATAATATGCCTCCCTTCATTCCAAAATCACATTGTCATTTTGGTAGTTGTTGACTGTTTCTCTAAGGCTGCACATTTTGGAACCTTGTCTTCTGTTTCCACAACTTCTCAAGTGGGTGGTTTGTTTGCTTGCATGATATGCAAACTCCATGGAATGCCCAAAAGCATTTTGTCTGATCGAGATCCTACATTTATGAGCCATTTTTGGAAAGAACTATTCAAGCTTAGTGGAACCAAGTTACGCATGACCATCGCTTATCATCGACAAGGAGATGGCCAAACTGAAGTTGTTAATCGCATCCTGCAACAATACCTTCATGCCTTTGTGCAAGAATACTCCGATTTACACCTTGAGGGTAAGGCATTTAGTCATCAGGAAGGGGTGATATGAATTATGAAAAAAAAAGAGCAGTGCAATAACAAGCAAGGTTATGAGAAGCCAATAGAAAGAAGAAAAAGCCCATTTGGATGGGAGATTTTGTTACAAAATAGAGTTTGTCTTTTTCTTGTTGTTGGTTATGCTTCACAAACTATATCTATCCTAGATTTTCCATTCTAGGAAATAATATAGAAAACACTCCTACTACCTCCTCTGCTCCCTCTTTCTCTTTCTGTTTCCTGCCTCCTTATTTTTTTTTCTGCATGTTATTTTCTATGATATCATATCATTCATAAGCAAACACCAACAAACCCAAAGCCTTATCTCACTATTGAGATTGGTGTATTACTCTATAAACATCTCACATAAATGATGTAACAGCACAGGGACAATACCTTGTTTTGTGTGGATTGTATGCGTTGGATGATGGAACACTTGATGGTGGGGACACAAAGGGAGCAGGGATTGGAGCAGGGGTTGGGCACGACGACGTGGAGGGGCCCAATGATCCGAACGGACCCGATGATGTTGACGGGCACGACGACCCAATAACCCTAACGAACCTGATGACCCAGACGGGCCTGACGATCCGGACGGGTACGACAACCTGGACGGGCTCGACAACCTGGAAGGGCCCGACGACCCGGACGTCCTTATGACCCAAACTGGCCCGATGACCCGAACGGACCCAACAACCCTAACGAGCCTGATGACCCAAACAGGTTTGACGATCCGGACGGGTACGACAATCTGGACAGGCTCGACGACTTGGAAGGGTTCGACGACCCGGACGTCCCTATGACCCAAACTGGCCCGACGATCCGGACGGGCCCTACGACACAAACAAGCCCGACGACCCAGATGGGCCCGACGATTTGTATGGACCCGACAACCCGGACGAGCCTGATGACCCAGATAGGCTTGATGACCCGAACGTCCTTGACGACACAGATAGGCCCGACGACCTGGACGGACAATACGACCCAAACAAGCCCGACGACCCAGACGGGCCCGACGATTTGTATGGACTCGACAACCCGGACGAGCCTGATGACCTTGATAGGCCTGTCGAGCCGGACGTGCTCGACGATACAGACAGGCCCGATGACCTGGACGACCCAGACGAACCCGACGACCTAGACGGGCCCTATGACCCAAACTGGCCCAACAACCCGGACATGCCCTACGACCTAAACAAGCCCGACGACCCGTATGGACCCGACAACTCGGACGGTCCTGATGACCCAAACGGTCCCGACGACACAGACGGGTTTAACAACCCGGATGACATAGACGAGTCTGACAACCCGGACGCGCCCGACGACCTGGAGGGACCCTACGACCTAGACGAGCCCAAGGACCCAAACGATCCCAACAATCCGAACGTGCCCGATGACTCGGACGGGTACGACGACCAAAACGGGCCCAACTACCCAGACGAGCCCGATGATCCAGACATGCCCGATGACACGGACATGCCTAATGATCTATACGGGGCCTACGACTTGGTCAGGCCCTACGACCCGGATTGGCCCAACGACTGAGACGGGTCCAACGACTCAAACGGGCTCGACGACCCGGACATACCCAACAATCTGACAAGCCCAACGATTCGGACAGACCCAATGATCCAGATAGATCCAATGACCCGAATGCACCAGACGATCCAGACGGGCCCGACGACTCGGACAGGCCCAACGAGCCGGATGTGCCTGATGATCCACACATGCCCAACGGCATGAATGGCCCGTCTGTGTCGTCGGGTAGCCTGAGTTGTCGTGGCCATCCAGGTCGTCGAGCTCGTTTAGGTCGTTGGGCCTATCTAGATCATCGGGCCCATTCGTGTCTTTAGGCCTGTTTTGGTCTTTCGGCCTGTTTGGGTCATCGAGCATGTCCGGGTCGTCGGGCCCGTCTGGGTCGTCGAGCCCATCTGGGTCGTCGGGCCCATTTGGGTCGTCAGGCCCATCTACGTCTTTGGGCCCATTCGGGTCGTTGGGTCTGTTTGGATCACTGGGCCCGTCTGCGTCGTTGGGTCGTGGGGATCATTTAGGTCGTCAGGCCCGTTCAGGTCATTTGGTTTGTCTGGATTATCGAGCCCGTCCGGGTCGTTGGGCCATTTTGGGTCGTTGGGTCCGTTTGGGTCATCGGGCCCGTCTGGTTCGACGGGCCGTCCGAGTCATCTTGGTCGTCGGGCCCGTTCGGGTCGTTGGATATGTTTGGATCATCGGACACGTTCGGGTCGTTGGGCCCGTTGGGACCGTCTAGGTCATCGGACTCATACGGGTCGTCGGGCCCATCCTGGTCTTTGGGCCCGTTCGCGTAGTCGGGCCCGTCCTTGTCATCGTTCTCGTCCTGGTCATCGTGCCCGTTCGGGTCATTGAGCCTGTTTGGATAATTGGGCTCGTCCGAGTCATTAGGCTTGTTCGGGTCGTCGGGTCCGTCTAGGTCGTAGGACCAGTTCGGGTCGTAAGTCATATCCGGGTCGTCGGGCCCGTCCAGGTCGTCGTGCCCGTCCTTGTCATCGTGCTCGTCCTTGTCATCGGGTCTGTCCGGGTCGTCGAGCCCGTCCGGGTCATCAGGCTCGTCCGGGTCGCTCGACTTAATCTTTAAATCTAGCTTAATGTAGTATTTGGTAGGCTAACTCACCTTAGCCCTAGTCCTAACCCACTAGAGAGGGGGTTTTGGGGGATGGGGCTTTTTTTTGGCCCCTTCATTTGGGGGCCCCCTAAAAAAGGGCTTAATGAAGAGTGGGCCAGGCCTGGCCCATGGGCTAGGGGCCAAATTGACACCTCTAGGCACATTGCACTACCTCCGCCAGAACTCCTTAGGCATGTTATTGCTTTTCAACATTGTTCATACCATGTCAAGTATGGTTCGATTTTTCCTCTAAGCTACTCCATTCTGTTGGGGTGAGTATGGTGTTGTCAGAAATCTCCTTATTTCTTGCTCCTCACAATACTCCATGAGCTCGAATGAAATGAACTCGCCTCCTCGATCAAACCTAACAGATTTGATAGGCATGGCAATCTCCTTTTCAACCATTGCTTTGAACCTTTTAAACACTCGGAACACCTCGGATTTCTCCTTCAAAAAATACACCCATCTTTTTCTTGAAAAATCATTTATGAAAGAAATGAAATACATTTTCTCACTGAAAGATTCAGGGGTAATTGGTCCACAAATGTCTGTGTGAATTAATCTGAGTGGTTCCTTTGCCCAATACTCGGCAGTCCTAAAAAATGAGGTCCTCGGATGCTTCCCGAGCACGTACTCTTCACAAAAACTCCACAATCGGGAGTCCTGGCATCATCTCCTTTTTCACCAACTCGGCTAACCCACCAAAATGCAAGTGGCCAAACCGGAAGTGCCACATCATAGCTCCATCCTTCACGTCAAGTTTCAAGCACCTCTCTTGGACTATTTTCAAGTCTAGCTTGTACGTTTCGTTCTTCTTCATCTCTACTCGAGCAATCAATCGATCCAACTTGTCTTTCAAGTATAGTACTCGGTCTTTTATCAGAACCGAGTAGCCTTTCTCCATCAACTGGCCCATGCTCAATATGTTGCTCTTGAGATCAAGTACATAGTACACGTCTCTGATTTCTCCAACTCGGTTGTTCTTCTGCAGGTACCAGATTGTACCCCGGTCTTTTACTGCAACCTTTGATGCATCTCCAAATGATACGTGTACAACCTCAACTTTGATGAGCTCCTTATAAAGACTCTCGTCCCAGCACATGTGGTTGTTTGCTCCTGTATCAAGGTACCAAACTGATTTGTCAGAACAGCTGAGACATAGCTCGACACTTGATCTTCTGGACATCATCAATATTCCTTCTTCCTCAGCATCCTCAGAAAGGAAGTTCATTTCCTTCTTGCTTTCAGATCGACAATCCTTCGCGAAATGTCCAACCTTCTCACAATTGTAACATTTAACTCCTGAGTAGCATTTTTTGGCAAAATGACCATACTTACCACATTTGAAGCACTCAACTCCTGAGTTGTTCGACTGACCTCCTCGGCCTCTACCACTACGACCTCCACCTTGTCCTCGGCCACGCCAGTTTTGTTGGCCGACTTGTTCTTAACCTCTTTCATATCCTCCTTTGCCTCTACCACCTCGGCCTCGAGTGTTCTGAGTATAAGGAACCTTCTTCTCCCTAATGGTTGCCTTTGCTTAGAGTGCTTGATCAAGGGACTCCTCCTTCTTCTTCCTTCTCCACTGCTCATGCGCTTCAAGTGACCCGGCAAGCTCTTCCACCGAGAGCACTGTCAAGTCCTTGAATTCCTCTATTGCGCAAACTATATTCTCGAAGTTGTCGGTTAACGACCTCAAGATTTCCTCTACCACTCGGCAAGCGGGCAGTGTCTCTCCATTTCTACCGAGCTTCACTACAGCCTCAACTCGGGAAACGTACTCGGCAACCCCTTCATCTTCCTTCATCCTCATCCTTTCAAGCTCGCCTCTGAGAGTTTGAAGCCGAACTTGCTTCACACGGTTATCCCCTTTGTATGCCTTCTCCATAATATCCCACGCTTCTTTTGAAGACATAGCATTTGCTATCTTCTCAAAGCCGGACTCATCAACAGCTCGGTACAACACGTACAGAGCCGTTTTGTCCTTTGCTCGTGTTGCTTTTAACGTAGCAAGCTGGGCTATCGCCATTTCTCCAACGTCCTCTAGTTCTTGGTGCCCATTTTCGACCACCTCCCATACTTCTTGGGAACCAAGGAGAGCCTTCATCTGTAGGCTTCAGTTATCATAGCTGACGCCTTTTGATAACTTTGGTAGGGGCATACTGTTAGCTAAGCTGGCCATCTCGATCAAACTCTCTAACTCACTCAAACACTCAGGCTCTCAAGCTCTGATGCCAATTTGTTGACAAACAAGTATCTCTGGATAAACACTCTTCGTATTCAAATTTGTTATGTTTTGAAATGAAACACTACATGGTCCTTTTATAGGCCTTTGGACATGACCCTTCAACTACATTCATTAAATATAACTACTACCTAACTCACAATTAATGAACTCTATTGCATGCTTAATCATAGCTAGACCCACTCTCAACCTTCTGCAATCTCCTAGACAATTAATATAGCAACTTCCAACTACCCACATTTAAGTTTACCTAACAATTGGCACATCCCATACATTGAATGTTCCCTGAGGATTAGACCTTGCAGCTCCAGTGGTTAGGTTCCACCTTCAATTCAAACAAACCCATAATGTGAATGTTTGCATATGTCACAAACATGAACTGTTTAGAGGCATTATTGCTAATATTATATTAATGTAGAAGCTCTTTTGAGCATTGGGAGCATCACTAGATGACATGCAATTACCTAATGGAGTTTGCTTGGTTGATGGAAAATTGCAGATCAAATGGATCTGGACCGCTTGGGAGAGACCCATTAGCCTGTGTGGTAGAGTTATGATAATGAAGCACAGCAACGCCAACGAGAGTGCTATTATCTGTGGCATTACTCATTTTAGGAGAGGCCACTATGTAGTAATCAGCAGCATCTTGGTTTGCTGTGACAAGAACTGAATAGGATTGACCTACATGAACATCAAGAGACTCCAACTCTATTTGATTCACATAAGAACCTTCAGTTTCAACCAAAACCATTTGATGATCTTGAATCCTGAAATTGAAGCTCCATGTTGTCCCTATATTTGATATCCTAAGCAAATATGTTTTTCCTGTGACACATGATCATAAAGGATTTAAGGTACTACACAACACTGATCGAATTGGACCAAATCCTCCTCCAGCTTTAAGGAAATTGATGGAAGGAAAGTAAGAGAATGTGCCAATCTGGTCTTTGGCATGGAAAATATAAGTCCAATTGGTGCCAGGTTGGACGGGGCAGTTTGTTCCAGACACTCCATCTTCCCATGAATCCAGCCTTTGTTGTATGTCATTCCTACACCAAGACAAGAATTGTACTCCTAAAACTGAAGCAATACCAAAATATGTGAATCTTGGAAGTGGCTTTCTATGATAGAAAATTTACTCTCTTTTTCTATATTATTCAAAATGATATAGTCTTCTCGGTTATTATGTTTTGAATAGTAAAAGTTGAACTTCTATTATTCTTTCTCAACTCTTGCTTTGAAAGCTTTAAATGCATCAAAGACTTCAAACTTCTGTCAAAAATAGGCCCATATTTTAGTTAATTACTTGAGATCGATCACTATGACTCCTAAAACTTAGCACCTTGCCATCCTTGTCCTCTGTATACCCCGTCTTCTAAAATCATTAGAATAAGTAATTGGTAGAAACCTTTAATGCTTGCTTCTCAACTTCTCATGGATTAATTTTTTCGTTCATACACTAATGATGATCTTTGCAACTCATCATGTGAAAAAGCATCAATGTCTTTTGATTCTTCCATAGAAGATACAACAAAATCAATTATGATCCTAAAGATCAAAGTATCTTTTCAACAACATTTGTTTCTTCAGTTTTATCATCAAAGTGCGCATCTTGTTGACAATTGTCATTACACATGCAAAGTAGTCTCTGATTGATTCTCGGGACTTCATTCCGATTGTTTCATACTCACCACAAAGAGCTTGATGTTACTAGCTCATTGAATTCCAGATATCCTTTTTGAGAATGGTTTTCAAAATAGATTGATCAATGACTTGAAATAAATAATATTTTGTTTTGAAGTCTTGTAGCTGCAATACCTCTAATTCCTTCTGTTATTCATCAGTGAACCCTCATTGTTCTCTACCATTCAATACGGGACTTCGGTAAATTTTCAATCAACATATACCAATGATGTTTTACTTGTCATTTCCCTTATGGGAACAACTCGTAAATCTCTCCATCGATCCCACAGTAAATATTCCAACCCGCCGTCTATTCCAATAAAAATTCGTACATTTCGATGCCTCCCACAATAATAAAACTAACATATCTGTCCAATGCCATTAAAAGAAAGTAAGGAGTACATAATATGTACACCATGTAAAGAGCAAGGGATCATCCAAATGATTGAAAACATTGACATGAATAACATCATTTGTTGTTGCATTTATAAGGGGTCCCTGGAACATGCCATTGATTGTTATTACCTGCAAAATATATGAGCAACAATAGTATTGAAGAATGCATGAGTAAGACAAATAAAAAGATGAACAGATGAAAGGTATTCATAATCCCCACAGGTTGATCAGTAGAAACAGGCTTTAAATTGAAGTCAGTGGAAACGTGCCAATCAAGGAATATATGAGCAGCAGTGGCTGTTGTGATTAAGAATGGTAGCACCAGAATTGCACATATAGCAAGTTTGAGTTGAGGAGCAACAAAACCTGAAGCCATTGAAATGTCACCACAGTTTCTTGCTTTCGATGTGACTATTATCAGTCATTACCTTTCAAGACTTAGGCTTCAACGGTTTTTATGTTTTTAAAATAACTTCTTAAACAATCTTTCTTCAAGTTTTTTTTAAGATATTTTTATTATCCTATTGTATCCTTTATAAATTTCAAATTTTTGTTTTTCAAAACAGTTAATATTGTGAGATAAAAACAACCTTTATCACAGTATAAATTATTTATTACTATTTTTATTGTAAATCTAAAGCATAATTTATATAATCTATATATTTAAAAAGATTTACTTACCATATTTATAATATAATATGTCGGGAGAGTGATCGATTAATTCATAATCACTCAACAGAATCAGATAAATTATTTTATTGTTGCTAATTCTGTTGAATCAAGCTCCTATTAAAAAAATATTTATATAAATTATTGCGTTAAACGAAATTTTAGGAAAACAAATCATAAGAAAATAAAGAGATTCTATAAAAAGAGAGGGATAGATGATATTTAATTCCAAGATATAAACAAGAAATCAGAATTTAATTCTAAAAGATAATATAAAAGATTTTAAGATTTGAGAATATTTTTTATATATTCTAATAAATATTTATAATTTAACAATTAGATCTATAAAAATAGTAATTAGGGGAAAAAATTATGGAAAAAAAGTATTCAATATGTCCTCAGACATATTACGTTCAAAATGTGGTTGGACACTATCATAGTCAAGCAGAGCTTTCAGCTTTCAAATGCAAATTTCAGAACAAATTGTGTTCCACAGAAGTGAAATTGAAATAATTTTTTACTTAATTGATTTACATTCATGTTTTTAATAAAGAAAAAATGGTTTATAATTTTGTTTTTAATTTTAAAAATTATGTTATTATATTTTGGTGATAGCTCTCCCACTACATAATTACTATTTTGTGATAATTATGTTCAGTTTTATTTTCTAATAAATATTTTTTCTTTTAAAATTGTATTTGAAAAAAAAAAATCAGCCACTCCCAAGAGACCCAAACTGTGAAATAAATTTATTTGATTATATATCAAATAAATTATTTCAGTAAAGTAGCATTAAACTAAACTTTAGAAAATCAAATTATAAGAAAATATAGAAATATGAAAATTAATTTTAATACTGTTTGGAGAAGATAATTTAGGAGTATATATTATTTATTTAAACAATTTAAATTTTTTAACACTAAAATAAGATAAAGTAATTCAAAGTAAAATGAAATTTAAGAAATTTTGGAAGAGATTTTAAATGAATAAAGAATTATAAATATTTTAAAAATATAAGAAATCTGAAATTTCATTTCATTCACCTTGTTCTAACTCCATTTACAAATAGAAATGACAACAAGTAGGATCGAGTACGAATAATGCTTATACCGCAACCAGAAACTCAACATGTTACCTATTCCATTATCCGCTAGATACTCATTTAAAAAAAAATACCCGAGAGTAATATTTTATAAATTTTTAAAATAAAATCTAAATAAAATTACAAAAGAAAAACATATAAATTAAATTTGAATTTCTGTAATACCCCATTTAATTTATAACCCTAATTAAAGAGGTATCACACAGAAATATAATGGTGCGGTCCTGGAGTATAAACCTCACTCCATACAGTTGTTCAAACGGAGACAAAAGAGGAACTAGGCACACCACGATGCCAATACAGAAATAAGTACAAGGACATAACAGTAGTTGATAATACACCAAAAGCCAAAATAGTACATGGGTCATAACCCTAGGGAAAAACCCAAGTAAAAATGAAGTCCAGTCCAGGTAGACTATGCAGCGGAATCATCCCTTCCCTGTTGACCTTGAACACCTCTCGCATTTGCTTACATCAATAATTGATGATCATCACAAAAGGAGAAGAATCACATACAAAACAACCAAACAAGCAAAAGGGTAAGCCAGAGTATAAAATATTTTATCATACAGATACATGTCATTTGACAGACTAATGAATATATGCCAACCAACCATGTTATGACTCGCAAACAATACACTACGACTCAGACTCGACTCATCCGGATACATATAATTTAGTCAGATTCAGCGGATGCTTGAATTTATGGTGGATTTCTCTACTCACCCCCGAGCTGCTCACCCCTGAGCTAAGTGTTACAATGTCTCAATCCCCCCCCCCACAAGGTTAGCCCTTAATAAGTTTCAGGCCTCCTGTTACTCTCACCACAAGAGTCAGTCCGCTCTATGTGAGACTAACTGACTCCTTAGAGTGTCAGGATGCAACCTTACCTTGAATCCTTACCAAATTATATAGATGGGGCACCACCATGAACTCCCACTAACAGGGGTCATGAAATTACGTCCCGACCACTAAAGCACCACCAAGAGGTCTCACCTAGAGGCTCATGGATTTACGAACTGACCACATACCAATCATATTGAAACAACCAAATAATATTGATCATGCATTTAAACCTCATGCCAACCTTTGTAACCCATCCTTATTCATATTCCAGGTTGAATCCATACCATCTCATTCTTCCCAATTAGTGAATATAGAATTTCATCTTATACCAATACCATGCCACTTTAATACCAACCATTTCATGCTCATTACATGCCAAGATCATGCCAACACATCCATTAAATTCATAACCTCAAAGATTTAATGCATAATTACATGCCTCGTACTATAAATGAAACAGACCAACCAATCAAAACACCAATACTCAACCATAAGAGGAAAACAGTGTGGCCTGCAGTGGATCTCGCTCAAGTCAGGAGTCCTCGCTCAGGCTGCAGACTCTCACTCAGGCGAGACCGCGACAGAGGGCCTAGGAGGTTCTTCGAATGCTCGCCTAGGCGAGACCAACTCGTTTGAGCAAGACCACCCCTTGCCCAAAGGGGAGGTTCCTTGCCTAGGCTAGAAGTGCAGCGACATGCTAAGGTTCCCACGCGTTCTCGCTTAGGCGAGCTCCTTTCGCCTGAGCGAGATGTCACCTCGCTCAAACGAGAGCTCTCCACTTGAGCAAGAGCTCGAGTACGAACCTGGCCTGTTTCTGTAATTCTCACCTAGGCAAGACAAGCTCGCTTGGGAAAAAATATCAGATCTCGTCACTGTTCTCCCTGCAACAACCATGCATACATATCCACACAACATAACCAGGCATTTCAAATATTCACAACAGCATACAATCCATACAAAACATGATATGAGACTGGAAACAAGTAGATATACGAAAAGTACTAAAGACTTTAGCTTCCCTTACCTGGAAAGGGATTGGCAAAGGACTCCAAAACCAGACTCAACGAATCTAGCAGCTTCAATAGTGGACTTAACAACTGAGAACAGTGACAAAGGAGGAATAACGGGGTTATGATAGTGAACCCAACAGAAACCACTAAAACTAACTTAGAAAGAGAAGAGCGCAGTTTAAGAACAAACTTACGTGAGTAGAGCGAGATCGAGCGGAACTTGGATCAGTTCGAACCCTAAACCCTAGCAGAGCTCTTTTGGAGAGATTGAGAGAGACAGTTGTGTTTCTGTAGAGTGAGTGAAAATGAGAGTGTTAGGGCGGATTAGGGTCTTTAGCTCTCCATGGGCCAGCCCTATGCCCAACGGATATGGGGGCAACCCTTTAAAATAATGACAGAAAATATTGGGCCTTACAATTTCAATTAAATTTAACTTAAAAAATATAAATTTAAGTTTAAATTTAATTTTTTGGGGGTAATGGTTACCCACGGGTACAAGTAGTATGATACCCGCACTCGATTTGTTTATAAACCGAATATTAAAATACCCGCTAGCCAGGTACTAACTATCTGTCGTGAATTTTATCCATGGATACATGTATTTTTTCATCTCTACTCACAAAGATCGAGATGAATTGACTCAGGTTAAAAACCTAATAAAGTCTATTTGGACTAAAAGTGAAATTGATTCGCTTTGGCTTAAGTTTAAGATGAATTGACTCAATTTGAAGGTCGAAACAAGTCAATCAGAGCCAAAGGTCAAAACAGGTTGATCGTCTAGCAAATTCAACTGGACTAGAGGTCAAGGTGAATCAATGAAGGTCAAGACGAGTCTACACAGGCCGAAGCTGAAGCCAATTCAGTGCATGTCCAAGGTTAAGACAATTTGACACAGGTCGAAGGTCAAATTGATTTTGCCCATGTCGAAGGTGAAACCAATTCAAATCAAAAATCGAGACAAGTCAAGGAAAAGATTAAGACAAGTTGTCCCATATTATAGGTCAAGCTAAAATCCCGGATTCAAAAATAGAACTGAGTTATTTAAATACTGTTAAAATAAAATTTTGCCTTAAAAAAATTAATTTACTTTATCCAAATAAAAAAATTGATATTTGAGAAATTAAAATTATTTCATCCAAATAAACTTTTTAAGTACCGAAATAAAAATTGTAAGTTGTTCATATACCATCTATTGTAATTTTTTTGGCACTGTTGAAATCTATAGTCCAAAAGTAATCTATAACCAATAAACACATACTTCTTGCTCTGATCTTCAAGTTTGGTCCTTTGTTGAGTTGGAACATGACCATAAGCAATACTGCCAAACACTTTGAGGTGAGACACACTCGGCTTTCTTTCACTCCAGACTTCTTGCAGTGTCTTCTTGTTCAGCTTGGCATGTGGACATCTATTTTGCACATAGATGGCACATTTAGAGGTGTCAATTTGGCCCATCCCACAGGGCTTGGCCCTAGCCCATGTGGGCGAGGGCCAAAAAAGCCCACATTGAAAAAAAGCCCCCAACAAAGAAGCCCACAAGGCCAAAAACCCTACAAAAGCCCTGTGGGCCAAGGCTAACCCATGGGCTTTCATCTTCCACATGAAAAATATAGGTTAAAATACCTTTTGGTCCCAATTTTCGTCAAGTTTTTTCAAATAAGTCCTAATTTTGGTTTCGTGTTCAAATAGGTCCCAATTTTCGTCAATTTTGTTCAATTGGGTCCTTTTTTGCTAACACCATTTAAATCATTAACGACTATGAACAGTGACTGTCACGTGTCATTTCGTGGTTTTTTTTAATTTTTATTTTGAATTTTTTTTTGAATTTTTTTTAAATGTACACATGTCAACCCAGTAGCGTGCCACATGTCACTTCAATTTTTTTTTTTGAATTATTTTTTAAATTTGTTTTAAATGTCCACATGTCAATCCAGTAGCGTGCCACGTGTCAAAGTCAATGTTCTATATTTAATTTGGTTCCTATATTTGTTATTTTTGTTCAATTGAGTCCCAATTTTTATTAAAATTAACCAATTTGGTCCTTCTCCAAATTGAAACCAAATTTAATTTTTATATTAAAATTCACATTTTTTATTAAATATTTTTATATAATATATTAAAATTCACATCATTATGACTTTGATATAAAAATTAGGTTAAATCATTCCAGAGGTCCCCATTTTTGTAGCGAAATCTCAAGTGGGTCCCCCCATTTTTATTTAACTCAATTGAGTCCCTATTTTTGAAGATTCGTTGCAATCAGTTCCTTTCCATTAGTTGTCCAGTAACAGTGCTAATTATGTGTCACGTGTCAACACGTGGTTTTTTTTATTTTTTTAATTTTTTTTAATTTATAATTTTTTTTATAATTTTTTTAAATTTGGTCACATCTTTCATAGGGACCAAATTGGTTAATGTTAACAAAAATTTGGGACTAAATTGAACATAAATAACAAATATAAGGACAAAATTGAATATAGAACATTGACTTTAACACGTGGCACGTTACTAGGTTGACACGTGGACATTTAATTTTTTTTAAAAAAAATCAAAAATAAAATTCAAAAAAACCATGAAGTGACACGTGGCATGCTACTGGATTGACACGTGTACATTTAAAAAAAATTAAAAACTTAAAAAAAATAAAAATAAAAAAAAAATTCAAAATAAAATAAAATAAAATAAAAAAACCACGAAGTGACACGTGGCAGCCACTGTTCATGGCCGTTAATGATTTAAACGGTGTTAGCAAAAAAGGACCAAATTGAACAAAATTGACGAAAATTAGGACCTATTTGAACACAAAACCAAAATTAGGACTTATTTAAAAAAACTTGACGAAAATTGGGACCAAAAAGGTATTTTAACCTATCATATATTTTTTACTTAATCTTTTAAATGAATATTAAAACATAAATAAAGTTATCATAATTAATTAATTTTAGGTTAAATCATTCTAGAGGTCCCCATTTTTGCAGCGAAATCTCAAGTAGGTCCCTCCATTTTCATTTGACTCAATTGAGTTCCTATTTTTAAAAATTCGTTGCTATCACTTCCTTTCCGTCAGGTGTACCGTAACGGTGTTAATTATGTGTCACGTGTCAGCACGTGATTTTTTTGACTTTTTATTTTATTTTTTATTTTTTAAATTTTTTAATAATTTTAAAAAAAATTGCCACGTGTCAATCTGACATTGTGTCACGTGGCAGAGACAGTGTGATGTGGTAGTGGCAGCGCCACATGTCACTATTAGATGTCAAAAGTCTCTAGTCCCTGTATTTGTTATTTTGTCTCAATTTGGTCCCTATTTTTTTAAAATTAAATCAATTTCATTCCTATATCAAATTTAATTTTTATATAAATTTACAATGGTATTTTTATTATATTTGATATTTTAACAAAATTAAGTTTATTTAAATGTATATTTTGCATTGAACTTTATTTAAATATTGTTTCAAATATTTATATATCAATAATTTTTATACTTCTAATATTGACAAATGTCAGAATTGTTATAATTTTTTTTTTCAATTTTATATTTGAATTTATAAAGTTTTTATTTTTAAAACAACTCTAACATTTATCTATAAATTATAGATATATAAATATTTAAATTAAAATAAATAAATATCAGTGCAAAATATCCATTTAAATAAACTTAATTTTGTTAAAAATATCAATTATAATAAAAATACCCTTGTAAATTTATATAAAAATTAAATTTGATATAGAGATGAAATTGATTTAGTTTTAAAAAAAATAGGGACGAGACAAAATAACAAATACAGGGACTACATACATTGAGACTTTTGACATCCAATAATGACACGTGTCACTACCACTGCCACATCACATTGTCTCTGCCACGTGGCAATTTTGTTTTGAAAAATTATAAAAGAAAATTAAAAATTTAAATAAAATTTAAAAAAATAAAAAATAAATAAAAAAAACAACGTGCTGACACGTGGCAAATAATTAGCACCGTTACTGGATAACTAACGTAAAGGAACCGATTGCAACGAATGTTGAAAAATAGGAACTCAATTGAGTCAAATAAAAATGGGGATACCTACTTGAGATTTCGCTACAAATATGGGAACCTCTGAAATGATTTAACCTTAATTTTATTAATAGTGATGAAAACAAATTTATAAACAAGGAAGTAACCGTTAAACAAGAGGAACAGTTTCCAATCTCCATTAAAACTCGGTAAAGTTAACATTTTAAAGTTGGCTAAATTACCCTTTTGGTCCCTCTATTTGTCATGAAATTTCATTTTGGTCCTCACGTTTTTCGTTGTCTCAATTTGGTCCTCATTTTCTTAAAAATGACTCAATTTGGTCCTCACCGTTAACTTTGACCAAACGGTGTTAAAGTCAATGCCACGTGTCAATTTCTGGTTTTTTTGATTTTTTTTAATAATTTTTGAATTTTTTTTTGAATTTTTTTTTTATTTTTGACACGTGTCATTACACCATTGTGCCACGTGTCAAAGTGACTCAATTTGGTCCCTATATTTGTTTTTAGTTTCAATTTAGTCCCAATTTTTATAAAAATAAAGCAATATTGTCCCTCCTTAGATTGAGACTCAATTTAATCTTTGTATACAATGATGATATTCTTAATAAAATTGAGATTTTTATTAAATATTTATAGAAATATTTTTAAATAATTTTTTTTTTTAGTTTTATTATTAAACAAAGTTAAACCCCAAACTTAATTTCAAAAATTAACAATTTTGTCATCATATATAAAGACATCAAGTGTATCATATTATACAAACTTGGTAAAGATTAAAAATCAAATAACTTGTCACACATAAATTTAGGAACTAAATTTCAAGTTCAAAACAAAATCAAAGTCTAATGTTTTGTGTAGAATTTAAAGTTAATTTAAAATATTTATAGAAATATTTAATAAAAACGTTAATTTTAGTAAGAATATCACCTTAAAATTTATAAAAAAGTAAATTTAGTGTTAATTTAAGAAAGGACAATATTGCTTCATTTTTACAAAAATTGGGACTAAATTGAAACTAAAAACAAATATAGGGACCAAATTAAGTCACTTTTACACGTGACAAAACTGTGAAGTGACACGTGTCAAAAAGAAAAAAAATTCAAAAAAAAAATTTAAAAAATATTAAAAAAATCATAAATTGACATGTGGCGTTGACTTTAACACCGTCTAGTTAACGGTGAGGACCAAATTGAGTCATTTTTAAGAAAATGAGGATCAAATTGAGACAACAAAAAACGTGGGGATCAAAATAAAATTTCATGACAAATAAAAGGACCAAAATGATAATTTAACCTTTAAAATTTATGAATCACTAATTTATCTGCACAGGTCAAAATAAACCAATAAACCACTCACTCAAGTAGTTTCAATCAAATTCTTGAAAAAGCCAATCTATAATCACTCTCTACAGTAAATTCTAGCCATTCATTTCTAAGTTGTGTCTCTAATGCTAGAAAAACATTTATGTAATGAGAAAAAAAATAAATAAAAGAAAAAAAAACTGTGAGTGGAAAAGAAAATTATTAAAATTGATCAAAGTAAAAAAAGTTGTTTTTGAGTTTTAAAATTTTAGAAATTATTAAAAGTGAAAGTTTTGATTCTGTCACTCACACTATAATGAATCATAGCTTCCAACTTCAAGTTCAAGCCATCATCGCCACCTCTTTTCGCCAACGCCACTTCTCCTTTTCTTCCCGTTACACTGCCTCAAGGTTCTTCTTCTTCTTTTAACGCCACCTCTTTTTCCCATTTTTTTTTTCATCCTCTTTTAACCTGCTATTGCACATCTTTGTTTAAAGTTTGTATTCTATTTTCCTTCGTTTTAATTTGTTAACTATTCTGACATTTTTTTTGTTAAAGGGTATCATTTTCTAGTTTTTGTTGCGGGAGAAATTCAGAAATGGAGGAAGTGAAGGTTGCTTCGGACTTCATGGTGGGTGACCCTGCGTTGTTGGAGAAGAAAATTGATGCAATTCGTTTGGGTGGTCCCCAGAAGCTTCAGGTTTCTGCATGCATTTGGTTCATAATTAATTTAAGTGCTTTATTGAGTATTCCATATCTTTACTTTGTGTGCTCGTTGAATTTACTTGCTGTAGTAGTTTGGTGACATAATAGATGATGGGTAATTACTTACAAAATTGTTTTTTAGTTCTTCAGATTTTCCCAGCGCAATGTGTTCCTATTTTTATTATTGTATTGACAAATTCATGGTACCAGGTGATTGCTGATTTTGATGCCACGTTAACTAAGTTTGTGGTTAATGGAAATCGTGGTCAAAGTACGTTGTTCCCTGAACGTTTTATTTCCCCCTTTTGGTCCCTTTGATGTAAGAAAAGAAATGGATGTCATTCAGAATTCTGCTATGGATCATATCTAATAGAGTCATTTGTGCTTCTGTAGCCAGTCATGGCCTTTTGCAGCAGGGTAATCCAGAATATGATGCCAAAAGGCAGCAGTTATATGAATATTACCATCCTTTAGAATTTTCACCGACTATTGGACTTGAAGAGAAAACGAAGCTCATGGAAGAGTGGTGTGTGAGTTTGTTAATGGTGGACGTATAGGCTCTAAGTTGAATGTTCAGCATTGGCATTATTACATTTTGCTGAAACTCTAAATTTGGTGTATCAGGTGGGGAAAAACACATGCTCTACTTGTTGAGGGAGGACTTACATATGAATCAATAAGGCAATCTGTTGCTAATGCTAACATAGCTTTCAGGGAAGGTGTCTCTGAACTTTTTGAGTTTCTGGAGGTATACTTCTTTGGCAGATATAAGATCTTACATTGCATCTTGATATGCTTATTTTATATCAGTTGAATTTATGAAGTGTAATATAGATATGTGAAAATTCGATTTCTGACCCTGGTTCCCATTTTCTATTTTGTAATTTTCAGGAAAGAGACATTCCTGTGTTAATATTCTCCGCAGGGCTCGCTGATACCATTGAAGAGGTCTGAAAAATCAATTTAGTTTTATGATGGCAAGGTTGCAAAATATGGACTTTATTTTCTCCTCCATTGTTGTAGACGCCTCTCAATTGCAATATGTTGTTTTTTTTTTCTTGATAATAACAGGTCCTAAGGCAGAAACTTCACAGATCCTTCAAGAATGTGAGGATAGTATCCAACAGAATGGTATTTGATGACAATGGCAGCCTTGTATCATTTAAAGGTGATTTTATGTTTCCTGCATTCATTAGCTACATATTTGTTGGTTTTTCATCTCGGTATTCATGTCCAAATATATATTTTGAGGCTGAGGCCTTACGTTAGCGCCTTTAGGTTTTATTGTCAATAGAGTAAAGCAAATATATTATATTTATTTTTAATTATATGTACTGTATCATATTTTGATAAATGTATGATATGTATGTACTGTATCATATTTTGATAAATGTTTCCTTACCTGTGGGAACAGACAGCTGAAAATATTTATTTGATCATGGTACCTTTTGTGATGTATCATAGACTTTAATATTGTAACAGAAAAACTTGGCTGAGCTTATGCATTATAGTTTGTAGGGTGGTAGGTTGCTCAAATAATGTGACCACTAGTTTGAGCGTGAACTAGATATGATCCCTGCACATACCAATGTCAGCCAAAGGTTTTCAAAACACACTTCAACCTACTTGAAATCCCTTGATTAATTTGGATCAATGTATTACGGGTAGCTTTCAGGGCAGCAACTTACATTCTAAATTTTCTAGTCTTTATGTGGATATTTTCATCTTAAAACCAATGATACCACTTAATGCTAACTGATCCAAGAGTGTATGGAAGTGTCTCAAAATGTTGGTCGAATTGACACTTATCATCAGCAAGTTCTATATTTACTTTCTATAATTGAATAATGTACTGCTCTTGCAAGTTACAACCACAAGATGAATAAATCTCTCTTTTGCAAATCCAAACCTCTGACAGAAGGTAACAAGGAATTTAGCAACGGCATCCCGAAAAAACCTGCAGATAAATGTCTCTATTCCCAGAGTCCTGGAAAATTCCATTTTTTCTTTAAACTATTCAAAACAAATATATATAAGCTTTCATTAGGATATGCTTTCTTATGAGTTGATTTGGAACATTTTAGCTCATGGCTGAGTTGTCGAAAGTATGTTTTCGGGCACTTAAAGATATAAATATTGTTCTTACATTGTACTTATAAATTTCTATTACAGGAAAATTGATTCATAGCTTAAATAAAAATGAGCACGCTCTTGATATGGCAGCACCTGTACATGAGAGGTTTGGTGATATGGATGGTCCTACTGATGACAATGCCTCATTGAAGAAGAGAACCAATGTTCTCCTTCTTGGCGATCACCTTGGAGACTTGGGAATGTCTGATGGTTTGAATTATGAGACTCGAATATCCATGGGATTTCTGTAAGTTTAGAATCTTATCATCTAGTTGTCTTGGTAACATGTAAATTTGAGCTCAGCTAATGTCTATAAAGGTACTTACGACTGTGACTTGATCTCTACTATATTATTGTGAAATTTTGAGGCCAGTTATCTATATAGTATGATAGATTGGCAGTTTTTTCAACAAATATCTTTATCAAAATACATATCTAAACTACTATTGCTTTTTGTTTTTTGAATGCTAAACTTCTAAACTTGGACCAATCATAGAAGGAATTCTTCATTTTTACTTCCTTGTTGCATCCACCTGCTATTTAGTTTAAAGTTGAAGTGCAATTCTTCTTGGTGAATTTTCAGCATTAGATATTATTGCTAGTAAATTTGTTAGCCTTACACCTTGTTGTTCTGTTATGCATTTTGATTCTGCAGTTTTGTATTATGTCGTCTATCATCTTTCATCAATTTTGAATTGATTTATTATGGATGTTGAGTTAAGTCATGAAATGACATTGTAAAAAGAAAAATGTTAAAATTTAACAAACTGTCCTTTCCAAAGTTTGATTTTGAACACAAATTAAATAGTAAGTTGTAGATATTGACATCAATGAAGTGATTAATGGTCTGCTTGAACAAACTTATCCATTAACACTTTTAGAAGAAAAAAAGAACAAAAAAATAAAATGAGTTTGTGCATAAGCTATAATTAACTTATATACAAGTTAAAAACAAGATTTAGAGAAATTGTATAAGAAAACTTATACAAATTAACTTATGCATAGGGTAATTTTAGCTTTTAAAGAACATTTTAATTTCTTTTTTCTTATTTTTCTCTTGTAGAGGGACTTATGAGAAAAGAGGATTAGTTGACTTGAATATGTTACTGTTTGCTGGCACATATGTAAGCGTGTCTGCTTTTATTTATTTTTTAATTATTTTGATAAATTTTCATTAAGTAAAGAAATGATTACACATTAGAAGGGAATTGTAAATTTGTAATTGTAACTACTGATGCTTATAATCATAGCAGTTTTTCAGTTATGGTAATTGTATTTTTTTATGTCCCTCTCATCTCCTTCCATGATCTTGAGCTTTTAACTTCTTGCTTTATCTGAAAACATAATCTTTCTTTCCCTAGTTCTTGAGGTAGTATAAAAAATTGAAATTAATACAGATGCTCTACTGCATAAAATTATTGTTGTAGGAACCACAACATTGAGAACTCACTCAGCTGCTATCGAGAAGCTTTTGATGTTGTTTTTATGGTAAGTTGATTGGGTTGATGGTAGGAATATTTTTATAGAATGTTTGAATTAGATAATTTAAGAGTAATTTATTTGTTTGGTGAATTTAAAATGTTATGACTTACAAGCTAATTGGAACTTGCAAATTATTACCTGCAGAATGATGCAGCCATGTGGGGAGTTATCAAATTGGTCTCTCGAATGTGTTCAAGTGGTGCTTGATTATTTCCAGTAATGGTATATCTTTAGCAGTCTCATTCTTTTTTGCTTTATATATCTTAGGATTCCTTGTTATTAAATTCGTATTATCTATAGTTTTAGCAAAAGCTGTTCACAATCTCAAAGGAATGGCATCAATCAGATGTGTAACTGCATGAAATGCAGCTCTTTTTTGGGCAACAAGTGATCTATAATGTTGATTAATACAACAATTGAAATATAATAAAGTATAATGTTAAAATAATATAATAAATAATGTAAATAATCAGAAATGAACGTTTTAAAAATATTAACTTAAAATGTGTCAATCTATAGGTTTCCAATTTGATTGAATTTTTATTTTACTGATTTATACCTGTTTATGAATGCTTCCAGTTCCTACCCAATTGTAAAAATTTTATTATGAGCCTTGAAAAAGAAAAAGAACAAACTGAAAAAAGAAGGAAGTGAAAAATAACATATACACAGTGTGATCTGTTAGACAATCAGAGTTAAAATCCAGAAAGTCTTTAACATAATCAAGAACATTATTAATTAGAAAAGCAGGCCATGAAAATTGTTGGAAAAAACTGAATCTTCAACTCAGGTTAATCAATTCAATTACGTTTCTAATACTACTTAATCAGTACAACAAACTCAGAATGGGAAAACATGAATTACCAATGTAATTGCATTAACTCTCTGTATTTTATTCCATCTTGTATTCCTGTCAATAAAAAGCATCGGCTTTTTCTTCATGCACTGTTACTAACTACACTCGCATATTAATAAAACAAAAACTTAAAAAATAGCTTTTTTCATTGTTGTTGCTGTTTTTGTTATCATTTTCTAGTTGTTACTGCAGAGAAAGAAGAAAAAAAGAGAACACGCTGCAAAGAAAAGTTATCCGAAAAGCATATTTCAATAAGCATTTTATGTGTTCGTTTTGAAAGGTATCACATATATGTTCTGAAAAACTTGTTTGAGAAAGTTCATTTCAAAATGTATTTTAACTTTTGGAATGTTACTGCTTAAAAGACCAATAAAGAACAAAATATGAGGAAAAACGGAACTAGAATATATAAGGTTTTTTTGTGACAACATTGTGACAGCAAGATTCTGAAAATCCAAGGGTAGACACCAGAGACAGGTTGTTCATGCAGAGCTGGAAATTGGAGTGAGTGGAGTCTCAAAAACTCTTTCCACCTTCCAACAAACTACTACTAGACAATCGTAATTATTATATGCAAAATGACACAAAAACTAAAACTAATGTTGTAATGTCTTTCTTCCGCAATGTGTGTTTCTATGCTGAAACTTATGTTTTTGTTAACATCTTCTGAGTATCATTTGTAGAAACACTTTCTCAACTTGTATCTAATTGAGTTACAAGATTGCAAGCTCTTGTTTGTGGTGTGATATTGTATTAAAGCTTGAGTTACAAATAGGAAATGCTTTTAAGAACCCTGACACATTAAGAAGAAAATTAATTTCATTTAGTATGAGCATTAGATGCAGTTTCTGATTCAGAAATATAGGTTCTTTTGGTCCTTCAAAAAGCTAGTTGGGTCGAATCTAATACCATACTCAATCATACAAACTTGACGGACCATTCATTATTAAAAAATTTCATATTACATGAGATTTTTCTTGTAAATTTGTTAAAAATTTCTTTAAAAAAAATATTTTTTTCTGTCATTTTGTCTAAAACTTTTAATTAGTAGATAATTCCTTCGTGAGTAATCATTTCTTATAAAATTATAAAATTTGTAAATATTTTCTACAAAATTTGTTGTGAAAAGTGTTTTATACAAAAATATTTTGTAAAAAAATTGGTAGCAATTTCTTACAATTTTTTTTTCACAAAAAAATTTGTAAATATTTTCTAAATAAAAAATTTGAAACAAAATTAACAGAAAATATGAGATTTTTTAATAATAGTCCGAGTTTCACTTTGAACCTATGAACTGCGGCAGTGCTAAATTTTTTTTTAATATTTACACCTCATATTCTTTAACTATGCGTGATTATGATTCTTTCTCCTTCTTCTTTTTTTTGTGAAGAAAATCCTCTATTTTTCTTTTTGATATATATTTGCTGTGTTGTGTATGATAGGTGATGATTTGAATGCCGTCAAAGTTGGAACTATGGTCATCATTAATAATCATGTTTTAAAAATTGCATCAGTTTTGGCTCAATCAATGTACTAGATTAGTGGATTATAAGTTAAACTAATGAAGATCTACGTATGAGAATAAAAACTTTGGGAAAAAGGAAATGAAACTTTTCCGCAAATAAAATATTTATTTATAATTTGTAATATATAAACTTAAGAATAAACACTTCCACTTTCATATTTGATGGAGTGTTCAAAGTGAGCTAGCAGGGTTATGGAGGCGTTCCCCCAAACCAAGTAAGAATTCTGCATACTGACTATTTGTGAGCAGACCACATAGTTGATGCAAAAATTCCTGTCGAACATCATTCGCCTGTTTAACAACAGACCATGTTAAAGTTTTTCGAACAAATTGTTATTACCACCTTTTAAAATCAAATACCAAAAAATTTTAACTTGATATGATATTTTCTAAGTGGTTTTGAAATATAAAAAAAAATAAAAAATAGAAAGACACTAAGATGATGTCACTTCAGGTTGTAAGAGAAAGTTATCAAAATTTATCTATTAAAAAATCATTTTCCTATAGAAAAGGAATTGGATTCGATGCATGCATTAATTACCTGCTTTAGAAATCTCATATGTTGTGAGGTACAAGTCAGTTTTAATCCTTTGTCACCTTCTGTTGTTGCATTATGAAGGATTTGGTGAAGTTTCTCCATGCCTCGTGCAAGAGCATATTCTACTTGTTTACATGATTGTACAAAATTCCAAATATCAGAAAGTTGCTGCTGAGAACACGAATGTTGAAGTTGAGGCACAATAACCTGTTTCCAGAGCAGACACCATGAAGCATTAATATTTTGCTAATTTTTTTTTTTCTCTCCTCATTTTGATTCCATGCAAGAGCGTATACAAGCATTACCTGGAGCAGTTGAGAAGGGCGAAATCCTCCAATCCACCACACACTGTGTTCAGCTGTTGTGTTCCAAGCAACATTGCTGACATCAAAATTTGCAGCGCTAGTTTTCATTTCTGAGAATTCCACATAGTGCTTCATGACAATGTCTATAAGAAACACTAGTTTGTCATCAACAACTTCCTCATTTAAACTACTCCGTATCTCACAAATAAGGCTATTGTGTTTTTCCAACCAACGTCCATAGTTTGTCGCAAATGTTGTGTTTCCTGCGGAATTCTTACCTTCAGTTGGCTTTATAAGCGCTGCTACAAACAAGGGAAACAGATAACGAGCAAAAGAATATTATAAGAAAGTTATTATAAGATAAAGATCCATTTTTACTCTTATTTGTGAATGTGTTTTTGCTTGAAGAGATTATTTTTCTGTTGCATAATTTCTATAGAAGTTTTCCATTAAAAACCTAATCACTAGATTTTGACAACTAATACATAAGCCGACAAAAACATGGAGCAGCATTAACTTTATGATTGTTCTTACCATCAATTCTGAAGATTTCTTCTTTAGCATCAACCTCATTCCTTGGCTTATTTGCTAAAAATTTCCTTCCCTGATTGAACTGGTTGGATGAACCCATGATTTTCTTTCAACTGCTTACAGAATGGAAACCAGTAAGCATTAAATTTCATAATGCATTGATGAGAATGGAATGAAGAATGCAAGGTGAATATATATATTCACAAAATGTAAAAGAGATCACTATTCACAGAGAATGATACCGAGAATATAGTGCAACCCTTTTGTCTTTTTTTTTTCCTACATAATACAAACAAAACCCCCACTTAACACGACACGACAACATGTATTATTAACCATTTGATATGATCATACATTTGTTAGATTTGATGAATATTTAGGAATGTACCAACCATTAACCACCATCTTAGTACACTTTTGGCCTTTCAAACCATCATGGGACAAAAGTAGTGATGTGGAAAATCTGTACTCTATCATGGTTTTTACACCAATAATTCCATTTCGAGGAGGTAGATTCCCATTGAAACTACTGATGTGTCTCCGACTCTGTCTCTTTCTCCACCTTTTTTTATTATGCAGGTATCATCCAACGTTGTCTAGATTCTTGAACCGTCACTGAATCTTCTTTCTGCCATTAAATAAATAAAACTTGTTAATCTTATCTCACGTGGAGAAAAGAAAACACCATGCTTTTCATAGTGTGGCATCCTTCTTGAGTAAGAAATTACATTTTTAAATAACAAGCAAATAGTGCATATTTTTGACAGTATAAAATTTTAGAGGAGGGGTTAATGGAAGTTTGAAACTGTTATATCATGTGCGAAATTCTATTTTATTTCACTTGATCAAGTGAAACAGAAAGGAAGAAACAAAGCTTTTATCAGAGAAAATTAAAAGTTGATGCAGACATTCACCTAAATAGACAAAGCCACAACCTTGGTGAAAGGGTACTAAGTTGTGAGACTTAGTTTTACATTGTTGGAGACACTAGAAAAGTGTTATTTGACAAGGGTAAACAATGGTGGAGTAAGTAATACCTCGTGTTAACGATTTCATAGTTAATATACTAAATAAAGAACTTTTAATTGCAAAATTGCTTTTGACATGAAATATTCAGGTCTTTATTTTCTACCAAACTTCCATGTGTAAATGTAATTAGTGGAGGAACATGATTGAAGATTTAGAAGAGTGGATTAACTTTTCGAACTTTTTTTCACTGTTACTGAGTATATAGTGTTGAAGAGGTAGTGTGGTGCTTACCCCATTTTGCTTGGGTTTTAAGAAAAAAATAAAAAAAATGTATCAACAACATTTTAATAAAATATTATTCAACAATTTTTTTTAATTTAAAATACACATTTATTTCATTTACTTATGTTATGTTAAAAATTGAGTAGTTCAATATTTCAACGAGAGCTCTACAAGAAACTCAACGAGAAGTTTTTCCAAAAAAAATCATGCGCAAGAGTTAATAATATATTAAAAATTTAAATATGAGTCAAGGTCTCACATTAATTAAAAATAAAAAAATTGAACAGTATATAAGAAAAAAAACTCGTAAATTTATTATCTTAACATTTTATATTGAAGTGATGTTAATCTCTTATGAATTGGACTCATGCATTGGTATTATCTCTTTATAGTAAATCTTTATGGAAAGACTCATGTGAAATCAAAGTTGAAGATTCCTCTTGGTTAATATGCATGTGAGAGATGTCTATGACTGTGGATATCCATTTTGGTTAGTATGCATGTGAAAGATGCCTATGGCTACATATATCCTCCGATCGGTGATGGAGAAGGCAATAGGTAGTAGGTATCATGGTGCTATTGAGTATAAGCATGACAGTGCTGGAGAAGTCGAGGAAGTGAGGTAAAGGTTCCTCTGCCCCATAGTCATGTTTACAATAACAGTAAAGGTTAAAAAATATTATTCATAATGACATTCATCTTCGTTTTTGTTCCTATATGAAGGGTTTTAAACTAGTCCATGTACATGCAATTGATTTTAACATTGTCCCGCTGAGGGTTGTTGTTTTAAGATCGTGAGAAATGCATGCCACTTATTACGGTGCATGGGGACTAAATTCATAGAACAAACACAATATAAAAGGAGGGTCTAATTGCATGCCAGTACCTGTCATCAATAGAAATTAGAAATATAGCACTCCATCTGTTGCATGACACAATTTCAACAGAATAATAACAGATAATGGGGGCATAATCTGTTGTATGATACACCTGTGACTCCACAACACGACAGCCTTCACTTCTGAATGTTTCTCATTTGCATGGATTTTTTTATCTTGTTACTTCTGCCGAAAACGTAACACCTAGTCTTTCTTATAATTTTATCGGTTTCTAAACAAAAAATAAATTAACATTTTATTAAAATATATGGCAAACAAGACACAAAATGCCTATCGGTAATAATCATTTCACAGATTGCTCCCTGGAACTGTGAAGTTACAACCATCTAAGCTATACATTGACTCTAATTCTGGCTATATTACAAGTAGCAAGGACACAACGATCCCTGTGAATATCATCCCAACTAGCACAGCATATGTTTCTTTCATACCATATGCTATTACAAAATTGAGTATAGAAATGCAAAGAACACGGACAAGCTTGTATTTGCTGATTAGCAATAGCAAATCTTGCCCAGATTGCCAAGTGAGCAGCAATAACCGGCAATTACTCTTTGAGAACTTATTTACTTCTTGCACAAAATGTGTAGCCCCGAGTACTGATAGAAGGCAACCATTTTCATAAACAATGGTCCTACTTCTTTCGCTGTTTGTGTTTAACTTTCACAATTCTTCGGCCGGATTTGTCACCACCACCTGTGCCCAATGAGAAACTCCCTCCTAGACTGCCAGAAGTCTGAAAAGAAGGGTTCTGCGGAGCAATATTCTGTTGACTACCAAACTGGAAAGAACTAGCTACCGGTGGAGATGATGCCCCAAATACAAAATTTGATTGAAGTGGGGCAGGTTGCTGACCAAATACAGAAGTGGCAGGTGGAGTTGCTTGAACTGTATCCTCAGCCATACCATCTTCCATACTCATCTTCTGACTATTACCAGGAGCTGAGCCAAATGCAAAGGTGGGAGTAGGACTTCCAAAAGCATGCTGTGTTGAGGTATTTGCTGCAGCTGAAGTGAATGAAAATTGAGGAGTTGATGCACTGGAGGTAGATAAAAACATTGTTGGTGAACTGACAGAAGCAGTGGATATTCCAAGGGAAAGTCCAGATGAAGACAAAGATGACGAATTAAATGTGGAGCCAAATGGAGACTTGCTGGGCTGCCAACTAGACCCAAATAAAGCAGAACTTGTACTAGTATTGGAGCTAAAGGAGTTTACTGCTGAAGAGGAAGCCGAGGTGCTAAGTCCAAAAGATGTGCCAGAATTTAAAACATTTATGGCAGGACTAGAGGAAATTAATGAACTCCCAGAAGAAAAAGAAGGGCTGGATGAAGGAGATGAAAAACTGCTCAGAGAAAAAGTTGTGTTCCCAGTTAACCCATATGATGGGGAAGATGCAGATGAACCAAATGGAATTGACTGGGTCTGAGTAGAGGCTTCTAACCCGATGGTGGTAGAAGCCTGGGCACCATTAACAGAACCACTGCTAGCACCAACAGAACTTGACTGGCTATTTACAGTTTTGGTTGCCGAAGAGCTGAAGCCAAAAATACTATTCCCTGCAGATGAGCTACCAAAGGCAGTGCTGCTAAGACTACCAGTTCCTGCATCCTGACTGCTTTTAGTTTCCAACGGCTCTAAACCAGAAGATGATAGAGGTAAGCTTGTTGATGGGACAGGAGAGGATCCAAATTTGAAAACGGGAGTTGTAGGATAAGAAGATGCCACCACAGGGGTAGAAGAACTGTTATTACTTGATGCCATTGTGCCAGTCGTCATACTTGCAATGCTACTGCCATTAGAATCTGCCATGGCACTAATGGCACTGCTTTTGGCAGCAGATAAACTGCTGAATATATCCTGACTGATAAAGTTACCAGATACAGGGGCTGGAAAAGAAGAAAACGAAGGGCTTGAAAGAGACCCATTATTTTGATTTGAGTTGTGGCCAACATTGAATATACTCTTGGATGATGTAAAAAATGATGTTGATGCGGCAGATGAACTAGCAAGTTCTGATGCCCAAACAGAAGATCCAGTATCATTAGTAGTCTCAGCATTACCATTATCAGATTCACGAACCTTTGGCATAGAATCAGTTGTACCAGGAACAGTAGTTGTGCTGCACATGAAGGAAACACATTTAGCACATGAATCAACTTAATACTTAACTGAACACTATGTGATGCCAAATATTTCTCCAGTTTCAATTGTCCAATGGAAAAAAAAAGAGTAATAACAATTATGACACATCCCAGAAATCAAACAACAATATTCTCAATGGTTGAAGACTGTAAAGTAAAGGGGAATGGAGGTGATGCAAGTAAGTTAAGTAGAGGAAAAAGAATCTAATGATTCAAATGTAAAGGGGCGTAGTCCAACAGAGGGGAACATGCACAAGTTTTCTACATGGCTGCAAACTAAAATAAAGCTTTTCCCTTTCTGTTTTTCTGCATATTGACCAGAATACTATTTCAAAGGAAACCAAAGAAAATCCAGAATTTAGACTAAAATATTTACTCATCAAATAGAAAAGCCATCCCCATAGTCAAAACAAAAGGTGTTGACACTATTCAAAAGTCACATGATATACAGATTACATTAAAGTCAAAAGCACAAAAAACAGTTGAGAGGCAAAAACCCATTTAAATATTATCTATAACTCGAAAGGCAATAGTATCTATGGCTGTTGTTGATAACCTTGGTCATAAATATTGGGAAAAGTAAAGGAAGAATGGTAAAAAAACCAAAAATTCATCATAGATGTGCACAGAATTGAAGGTTTTTCCAAAACCACAATAAATTATATAGACCAACCTGATTGAACTTCCCAGGTTTGAGACAGAAGCACTGAATTTCAAAAAAGATGGTTCAGCACCAACGGATGATGAAGCAGTGAATGGCGCTGGAAGAACCTTGTTTACATTTTTATTGGAGCCAAATTTTGCCAGTGGAGCATCAGCAACATGATCCTTTGATGAGACAACTTTTTCCAACCCAAACGTAGGACTTGATTTGGTTATCTCCTTCGGTGGAGCACTAGGAGCTGTGAACTCTTTCAACGAAACCACTTTATTTTCAGATATAAACAAGGGAGGTTTAGCAATTGATCCATTTGGTATAGCCGTAACTTGCTTGTAGGTTGGATCAAGGATAGATGATGTCCTAAAGATAGACACATCAACTTTTTCACCAACCTTGGATTTATAGGCAGTTCCAATATGAGCCTTACCATCTATTGTAGAAGTCTTAGATATTGCTGATGGATTCTCCTGTTCAGTTGCTTCAGTACCAGAATTAGTTTCCCCCATCACAGCGGTGGAGCTTGTGATTTCTTTCTCAAGAGAAAAAGAAGAGACTGCTCCATTTGGATAAGCATCATCGTCCAGATCCAGAAAATCCTTTTATAACAAGAGAACAAGAAACAAATTAAATATTATCTTAGGATACAAATTGCTGTAAATGGAAGCACCAGATTGCTTTAAGCAACATGCCAACAAAAAGGTAAGTCATGCGGACAACCATCTAAGCAAAATTAAAACAACACAAAAATAATGTTTTAAATCATGACAACTACAGAAACCAACCAAATGGTTAACTATAAAAAAAGTCTCATACCTCATGGGCACTCATATGGAACGCCCTCTTCTTTCGTGGCAGATCTGAAACAGATTTTATCATAAAAGAACCACCAGATTTTGCAGTAGACAAGACTTTATTACTTGCGTTTGTAGCATCTTCAGTTGTTATGAGTGGAAGTAATCCATCGTTAGGAGCAACAAGCTTCAATGGACCATTTTCAACCTCGCCTCTCTGAGAATTTAACTTCTGATTCTGAGTACTAGCTGACAAATTTCCAAATTGGCCATCTAATTTATTACCATGCATATTGTTCAGCAATTTTGATGACTCTACCATTTCCATGCTTCGAAGAGCCTGTCCACGTAGCATGGAAGGCGACAACTTCGTTTGTGAATTATCATTCACAATTGTTAGCCTTGATTCAGATGATTTTTCCTTTGGAGAAACCAATTTATCTAGTTGCTGCAGTATTTTTGAAGCCATTTCACTAGATTTCGAGGGCAAAGGGGGAGAGCTCAAACTAGGTATAGTGCTGTCCACATTTTCTTTGGATAATTTCATATGGCTATGCTTAACTTCATCCAGCAGAATCGGCTTCTGTATGGAAGACCCTTGCTGTGAAATATCCACAACCATTTGGTTCCTATCTAGGGACAAAGAGCTACCAGAAATAAGTGAGCTTGAGCCTTTAGAATATAGAAGATTAGACTTCTGACGAATACGGCGAACAGGACCAACAGATCCTATATCATTATCCAAAACTGAACTTCTACGTTTTACTGCCTGCAAAATTAAGAGAAACACAGCACAACAATCTATTAACCTATCTTAAAATATAACACAGAAAGACAAGACATATAACTCACAAGTACTCATACCCCTGGTTTAGATCCAGAAAGCACATCATGATTCAATGCAGACTGACTTGACGATGATGGCTCACCTTCAACAGCATGCTCACCACCCTGTAAAACAAAAACCATATCATAAAATTGATCTTAGAAACATTATTATCCAAAATGTTATTCAGAACCAAACAAACCTTGAGCATGGATGTTGGATAAATTCTAGCATATGGTGTTCGCGCCATATTATATATTGCAGATCTTCCACGAGGTCTTGAGGTCATAAAACCATTTTCATGAACTGCAGCATATTTAGTAGTCCTAGGCACAATGGTCATAATAGGGGATTTAAGAGGAAACTTTTCCCTGTTTACAAGAGTTGGATCCTCCAAGAGCGCAGATGTTTGAACACCTAAAACAGAAGAGGATACTTTGGAATGCCTGCTACCCATGTAAGACTTTGCAAGCTCCGCAGGTGAAGCAACATCTTCAACAGGAATCTAGGGGCAATACAAAGCAATGTGTGAGATAGAGCGGAAAGAGAACATTAATTTATAATCCACGAATACATCCAAACATATATGTAAAGTAAGACTATGAAGGCATGTTCTCATACACTTGAAATAACACGTGGGGTTACAACAGCAGTATTTTCAATCCCATTTTCTAGTGCCGGTGTTTTGGGATATTCCTTTTGTCCACTTTGCAGCATTGGTTCTGAGAGAACCACGCCTTTCCCCTTCTCTTCCTCCCTAACAGGTGCATCCACAGTTCTTGAACGCATAAGTGCGGTCAAATAATCAATCTCAGATCTATGGAATAACAGACAATATCAGACCTTAATCAAAGAAGAAGAAAAATATCACAAGAGGTATACTATTACCAAAGTAACTCAGAATGCATTCATTGGTTACAGAAAACAGGAAGAAATACAATCAAAATTGATTGCAACATGGACTTCACAAAACATAAGAATTAACATATTTAGTAAAAATTTCACAAAGCAACAACAAATATATGAAAAAGTGGATTATCGAGGCAATGTGAAGAGCAGATTGGTTGTCACAAATACATTTTATCTCCCCTAACAACTCCTACTTTAAAATGTTTTAAGTGATTTATTAAGCCATTTTATTTCATATCTTGCAGCTGCAACGGCCCATCATTCAACCTCTGCACTGCATATATCAAATATATTATAGTCCTTACTTCTCTATGAAATACCTTGAAGTGGAATATCTATATCAGACAGTGGTGGCACAACATGTTATGACTTGGGTAATTGTGTCTTGAAACAACAAACCCGCATATTAATAACTATAGAATATATAATAGTATCATAGAAAGCTAATCACACTCAAAAGCTACAGATATTAATGTGCTACATACATATCTTATTTCTATTTATTCTAACACACGTGAAGAAATACAAACCTGCTGAAAGTCTTCTGTTTTAATAGTTTCTCAAGTTCAGTTAATCCACCCTCATCAGAACAATTAATTTGAATATCACTTTCACCAACAGGTACTTGTTGCAGGCCAGAGGAATTCTTTGCAACCTGTTTCACAAGTAACATGATGACAAAGCAAAATGGAAACAAATATGAGAACTATTTTGCCAACCAAAACAGAGCATTGCAGCTCGAATGCTCTATATAGTCAATATAAATGAAAAATATTATAAGGCACTGCAAGTAACTCAATGAAATAGTTTACCAATATTACTTAATGATTTTATACAAAACACTTCAAGCATACCTCTACATACACAATGTAGGTCATTTCATGATATAAGTAAACCACCTCAAGACATGAGGGAAATAAAATATCAGGAGGGTATCAAGCATAGAAATCACCGGTAACAGATTGAGTCAATCACATAACAAAGGTGCTACCCCCAAATAAAAGAAACAGTACAGGAACTGGTAGTGAATATAATAAATTACCCATCTAGTAAAAAATTTATGATTACTAGTAATCATATCACGGCATACAAATTAATTTTTAGCAATCCAAAAATAATGCTTTAAAGCTTTTAATAACTACCCTGTGTAACTTGCCTAAGCTATAGATACTATATAGTAGTATATGTTAAAGGAGAGATGTTGAGTAGTGCAGACTAAAGAATGGAAGAAATTTACAAAAGGGAAAAATATATTTTCCTGCAGCTTAGTTCAAACAAAATTAAGCAGCATTTTCTCAAGAGCACAAATCTATCAATAATTCAAACTTTTTAGACATTCTATATATAATAAGTTCAAAGCATCATTGTCAGATTTCAACTTCTATCATTCCAAATATATACGAGTCAAATTCCCTTAATCTCTTTGGAAAAAAGTATTACAAGAATAAAAATCAGATATACTGCAAAATCATTCAATTTACTGGAATAATACATGAGTAGCTTAATGTTCATTTGTTTCAGCTTTCTCTAAAGGAAAAAAAAAATTAACAGTTAGAAGGTATATTTAAAAAGCTGTATTAATTGAGTGTTTTTGAAAGAAAAATAATAAATAGTGTTTTGGTTTCACATAAACTAAAAATAATAGCTTCTGGCAAAACCTCTAAAACCAGTGGTTTGCAAAATTACATTTTTTAAGTTTAAAACAATCGAGAAATTGACTCCTTGAAAAGCAAGGTGTATATTACTTAAATGTCAGCTAGCATTTCCCTTCATCACCATGGTACTTGGTCTAAGCTGGACAAATCAATTTTTCAGGAAAAAGGTTTGCAAGCTCTAGCCTACAAGTGATGCCACCAATCATATGCCCTTATGTCCAAGGAATATACCACATGTCATTGACAACCACAACTTTGAGAACATCACACAAGAAACGTTAACAGGGGCCCTAATTTGTTACCATCCTCCTAACTACGCAAATCCTGGATTATAACATAATATGAACAAGCTAAAAGAGGCATATTCTGGTTCTTAAAATAAAAGCCCTAACCCCACAACAATTGAACACACTTGAAGATAAGAATGGGGAAAAATAGAGGTGTAAGCATCTATTTGAATGCTTTATTGCAAAAGAAATTAGGAATTGTATCTGAATCAAACTATGAATCAATCAACCCATAACATTTTTGTTCACATAAAATATAAAAAATGACACCCAACAAGATATAAATCTCCAAGCAATACAAAGGGTACTATAACAGGAAATATGTATACTTACAACGACAGCCTCTTCCTGACTATTGTTCTTCACTTCCTGTTCCGTCTCTGCGCCCACATAACAAAATCCATAACATGCATGTCAATGGTAATTTGTTCTCAAATAAGCAAAGAACAACACTTAACACGAATAAAAAAAAAAATCTCAATTGGCTCACAGAGCATTCCATCTAAATAACAAGAATATTAGTTAAACGATCTAACTCCAGCATTGTGCTCTACATATGAAGCACTAACGAAAACGACAAATTTACAATTAATTATCATAATCCCGACAAGTGAAGCTTCCAATAAACCCCAACAACCAAAAATAAATGGCGGGAACCTGGAGGAGGAGGAGGAGGAGGAAGGCGCTTGCGGAAAAGGGAGGAGAAGAGAGAGTGAGCGCTGTAAGTGATTAACCTCTGAGCGGGATCCAGAAGCTTGGAGAACCAACCATTGTTGTTGTTGCTGTTCCTGTTAGGGTTTCTGAGTGAGGTTGGGGGGCGATCGTACGGCGTCGTTTGGGTCCTGCCACGGAAGGGGCGTTTGCGAAACTTGCCTCCTGCTCCTGCTCCCCCTTCGTATCCCTTCTTTTTCTCTTCGGTCGCCATGGCAGTGATTGGGGAATGCGAGAGCGAGGGAGAAAAAATGCAGAGTGCAAAGTAGGGTTTTAAGTGTAGACAGAGAAACAGAAGAAAAGGTATATACAATACACATTAATAAAAAATAAAATACATCGTAAATCCAAAAAGAAAATAAATGATTAAATAATTACTATGTATAATAAATAGATAAATATTCTAATATATATATATATAATACATAATAATTAAATTAAGGAAAAAAATATAATTAACTTTTCATGCTAATATTTTCATATCATTCTTTTTTTATTCATGTTTATTTTTCATATATATATTTTGAGTTTTCTTTTCCTATAAACACTAATTACTTGTGCATAATCCATAAAAATAATGATGACAAATTTTTAATATTGCCTATTTGTGTTTTTATTCATGTTCATGGAAGAAAGAAGAAAAAAAATTTACTAGCTTCATGTAATTTTATTTAAGGATGTTAATTGCTATTAAAATATTTGTATTAATATAAAGATCCAAATCCCACTTCCATATGTATGCATTTTTCTATAATAAATTAAGACTGAAACAAAAAAAAAAAAATTGCATATGTTAAATCTCTTAATATTCATTGTTGTTTAAGAAGCTAAGAATCAAATAATATTTGTATGGTACATGTGTAGATGTATAAGGGTATAAATACGTATAGATGTATAAGTTATTATTACATGTACGTGAATTTTCTTTCAATTTACCTATGGGTTTTTCTGGGTGCTGATAGAACAGAACCGTTTCATCATCGACTGCTCCGAATGGCTGAGGAAAATTAGAATCTAACCATGGATGCCTGATGAATAGGTACGTTAGATATGTTTGTTCTGTGTTTTGGTCATTGATACAAAAGCCTTACCTTGATCGCATTGTTATTTCTAGTAATATCCTTTGAAGGATGAAACCCAAAAGAAAACAGAAGCTTTCTGTATCTCTCACTACACTCGATGAGGATGCACAAATTTTCTCGACAATGTTCACTTTCTTAGTTCATAGATCTGAATCGATAACAATTTCACGGCTTCATAGTTCTTGCTAGCCCCATATTGACCATGGCCATCAACAGAATTACCAATAAGTTCTTTTTCTTCTTTGGTTTAGGGTTTAGGTAGGATATGTGTTGAACTAAGGTTAGAATTCTTGCGAAAGTGGTTTTCATGTTTGATAAGATTGTGCTAAAGGAGAATACTAGGGGAAGGAAAAACAATTGTTTTATATGTTGTGACAATGCAATGTGAATTTTTGTTGTTGATTGGGTTTTTGATAGGTATAGCACTTCTTGGTGTGTAGGAAGAAACATTGCAGTGAAAAGGTTTCGTTTGTAATAACAGTCACTGGTTTCTTGAACCGCCTTGTGGTGAGTTAGGTCTTTCTTGAATGTACCCAAATGAAACCAGGCCATGAACATGGTGGAGTTGATACTGCTCAAGCAAAGGTCTTACTAGCATCGTTCTCAGCTATGGTGGCTGAGACCACGACTTTCCCCATAGACTTGATCAAAACAAGACTTCAACTGCATGGCGAATCACTTTCATCGAAGCGTCCCACTGGTGCATATCGAATAGGTTTGGCCATTGTTCGTGAACAAGGTGTTGTAGGCCTTTATAGTGGCCTGTCTCCAGCAATTATTAGACACATGTTCTACACTCCTATTCGAATTGTTGGGTATGAGCATCTGAGAAGTGTGGTTTCTGCTGATAATGGTTCATTCTCTGTTATTAGCAAGGCTGCGGTCGGTGGAACCTCCGGTGTCATTGCTCAGGTGAGAACTGTTTGGTCTGGAATATGTTGTGTATTTCATCATTGTTCTTGTTGATAAACTATGATTTTACAATGATATTATCTCTTCGAAATGCAAGTGTAAGTCTAAGTTTCATATTAAGTAAAAATGAGAAAATTGAGCACCATGAAGACCCATAAATGATATCATTCCATTATATGTGGGTTGGTCTTATGTCTGCGTTGTATTTTTCCAGTGATCCTCTCTTGAAAGATCCATCATTATCCAACATCAGTAACATGGTAAAGTTTGAGAATAGTACTTGTTTTAGCGACATGGTTTAGTTAACTACTTACCTTTAATGCTACTTTTTGTTTCAAAATTACAATGTTCTGGTGTCTGCTGCTCTCATTGTTATAGATTATAGCCAGCCCTGCCGATCTTGTCAAGGTGAGGATGCAAGCTGATGGCCAAAGGATGAAGCAAGGTCTTCAACCTCGGTATTCGGGGCCATTTGATGCTCTGAACAAAATTGTTGGAGCTGAAGGGTTTCGAGGACTGTGGAAGGGTGTTTTTCCTAATATCCAAAGAGCCTTCCTAGTGAACATGGGGGAACTTGGCTGTTATGACCATGCTAAACAATTTGTAATTAGAAGTAGGATAGCTGATGATAATGTTTATGCCCACACATTAGCTTCCATCATGTCAGGTTTAGCAGCAACTTCTTTAAGTTGTCCAGCTGATGTTGTGAAGACTAGAATGATGAATCAAGCAGCCCAAAAGGAAGGGAAAGTTTTATATAATAGCTCTTATGATTGCTTGGTAAAGACAGTAAAAGTTGAAGGAATAAGAGCATTGTGGAAAGGATTTTTCCCCACTTGGGCAAGGCTTGGCCCATGGCAATTTGTGTTCTGGGTTACCTATGAGAAGTTTAGAAAATTTGCAGGTCTCTCTTCTTTCTGATATGGTATTTTGATTTATATTGCGATTCATTCATACATAATAAATTCACACTAGTCACAGAATCCACTCTTTTCAACTTTTAGCTTAGTGTATAATTTTTTGGAATAAATTAGAAGCCTCTATTATAACAGAGGATTAAATTATATTACCTATGTGTTATGCTGAACCAGCTTCTTATGAGTTATTTCTTTTAATCTTCATTCAATCTTGAAACTTTGGAAGATAAAATGAAGGTTTTACATGAACTTTCAGAGTCAGTAATCGAGGTATTCAAAATTTCATTTCATCTTCAGAAGTTTGAGTGGAGAAATGTGTTAAGAGATGAAATGTTAGACCGTGGTTTGATTGAAAAGAAAAATACAACCACAAGATGAGAAATAGGAAGTCATCTGATTGGAGTTGCTTAATTAACTTCCTTGCGTCAATCAATTTTTTTTCAATATTAATTAAAAAATAGTAATAAATTTTGATTAAAAAATAACCGTAATTAATATTAACTACAAAATTATTAAGATTAATAATATTAAACTATTAACATTATTTAATATTTAAGTATTTTTTATATTTAATAGTATAGAAATATTTTATTTAAATGAAAAAATAAGATTTAATTATATTATCTTAATAAAATTTAAAAAAAATGAATTAATAGAAAATGAAAATAATTCAAACTATTTCAATGTTTTAAAAATTATAAAATTTAGGTTAATTTATAAAATTGTTATTGAATAAATAAGAAGCTCCATAGTTATTTTTTCTATTGTGTTCCGTTGAAGAATTGTTTTCATTAGAATGTAGTGTTTAAAGTTTAGTTGATACTGAATTGTTTTTTTTTTAAGAATTAACTTGACTCGTAAAGGTTATAGATTAATTTGTGCTTTTAAAAGTAAATCAAATTTTTTATCTAGATTGTCATAGTTTCATAAACCAAATCCAGCAACTAGTCTTTTTACTTTTTTTTTTTTTTTTTAATTATTTTTAAATATTTTTTTTTTTATTTTTTTTTTTTTTTTTGAGTTAAAGAGTTAAACTAAAGTTTGAGATAAAATTTGTTAAGAAAAAATTATAAACATTTTGAAACAATATTTCACAAAATATAGAAGATGGTTTGAGATTTGTAAATATAATTCAAACCGAAATCAAATGAACTCATTTTTTTAACATTTATTTTAACGCCTTAAATATAATATTTAATATAAATACGATAGACTTTAGTATTTAGAAATAATTTTTTTAACGGAGTTATCATTGAAGAACTTTTTCTTTTTCTAATATTTTATTGTTTATACTAAAATCCATTCGAATGAAATATAAATTGGTGGACTTGAATTCACTGTTTTATTTTATAAATTTTGAGTAGTCAAGTATGCTGTTTAAAATATGATCGAATTATATAAGGTAAAGAACTCAGAAAATAGAAAAATGAAAATCAGAAAAATAAATGTCCAAAAAAATACAATATGAAATATTAGATAAAAGAACCAAAACAAAATAATGACAACCCACTTAAAAAAAACGAAGCAGTAACCTAAACCTCTATTTACAACCCCACAGCATAGATCTTCCATTAAACTTTTATTTCAGAAATGTCTCATTTTCGTTTCATAGTTGTATTAACAACTAAGAGATGCTCGTGTTGTGCAAGGTGATGTTTTACTTACTGTGATTCAATTCAATATTTGTACATGGACATAGATGTAGAACATCTTATTAGGATGATATAATCTAACAAAAACTTTCTTTAACTAGCGAACCTATCAAATCTGTTAGGATCCCAACTAGGAAAAACTCATCAACAATTGATTTACATGAGGAAAAATGGATATTATACTTGTTCATTGACTCTGCTTAATCCAAAGCCCAAACCTGCAGCAAGATTCCATGAAGGGAAAAGGTTAGTGGAAAAGAAGCAAGTTATAGTTAAATCTGGTTTTAGTCCCTAAAATCACACATAAAATTGAGATTTGTCCGATTTCAAATTTCGATACATTTTAGTTATTTACAAAACGAATGAATATATTTATTTAATACAAGGATGTTAACTTATTTTAGGTGTTAAACGGTGATCTAGCATATGAGCTGTTCGATAAATTGTGCTCAAATCCTATTTAACACATATTTCCCCATTTATTTTAAGTTTAGGATGAAAATATACCAAAATTTGAAATAAAAATAAATTTTAATTTCACGTCTTAATTTAGAAACTAAAAACATAATTCAACTTTATTTTTAAGATATCTCACTATTGTCAATCATGGTCTAACCTGGATCTTGCCATCAGAAGAACCAACAAAAAGCATCATACCATCTGCATCTGATACTAAAGATGTGATCTTTGTGTGACCACCAGCCATTTTGATTGAAGCAACCCGGGTTAGCTTATCTTTGAGCCAAACCTCAATGGTGCCAAATTTTGTACCAGCAAATATGAAGTCACTGTTAATGGCTACGCGATGGATGTCAAGTCCAGTTGAGAGTGTTCCCACAACCGTTTTGGAGGAAAGTGAAAATATCTGACATCAATTGATGGAAAAGTAAGTGCAGCAAACAAGGGTGCATGTCTATAATGAATGGCCACAACACAACACAACTTTGGTGTCACAGAAGTATAGAATTAGCATTTACCTTTCCTGCAGTTGCATCAACTGAAGAACCACAAGCAAAGAGGAGATCATCATGAACTCGAAGGGAGTATATGGTTTGTTTTCCCAACAACTTTCTTGTTCCAGAGAAGAATGAGTTTGATGTATTCTTGGACAAGTCAACCTCCTGCCATTATTCACCCCCACAATGTTTAAGATGGGAAATAGATTCTAGAGAAGTTTTTTTCATGTACCCAAAGTGGCGTGCTTTATATAAGAAAACAGAACATTGATGTCAATGCTACTGAGATATTATCATTTATACACATAATTGTGGACATTATTTGATGAACATCTTGAGGAAGGATACTTTTTGCCTTTACTTAGTTGAGTGTATATGCTACTGAGTTTTTATGCCCTAAAATTTTTTAAATGCTTAAGCTTTCTTTGTTGGTTGGTTTGTTTCAGGTAAAGACACTACTAGAATGTGAAGTTTTGTAAGAAGATTCGTACCTGGATGCTGTAACCAGAGCAGCCACAATACAGTTTGTCCCCAGCAACAGCTAGGCATTTCACATATTTGTTGAAATTGATGAGCTTTGGAGACTCTGACCACTTGAAAACCTGTAACATCTCAAATTTTTAAAAATTTATCTTGTGAAGAAACTACATTTCAATTTGAGCTATTCAAGAAACATATCATTAGGCTTGCCTTAACTCCACTTCCTTGAGATACATAACATGCCAATGTGGCATTGGCTGTTAGCTCATACACCGGCTCTTTTACGTCATGAACATCTATACATTTAATCTCATCTGGTTTCATTGTCCAAACCTGTACATCAGCAGCATCATTCAGTGGTGGTGCATATTCTATACTATAACTAAGCTAGGGTAACCAAATATCAGAGCAATTTTTCTTGTGATAGAAAGATAGATTACCCGAATGGTTTTGTCTAAGGAACCACTGTATAGTCTATCATCTGAAGAACATAGCGATGTTACAGCTTTTGTGTGCTCACGAGTTTCTTGAATCACTCTTGGTATTCTCTTTCTTGCATCCCATACCTAGTAAGATGATACCAAGTGGCACTGTTAAGACAAATAGTGAGACATAGCAACACAACCACACTGTTTTTAACTGTTACGACAATCTACCTTGATAGTTCCATCAGAGTGTCCACTCAAGACCTGACCATTCATGTAATGCAAAGAAAGGACCTCTCCATTTGAACTCAAATCTAACTCAACAACTTCCTTACAACTCCACAACTCTGTCTGTAAAATAGAGAATTAAATTAGTTATTTCTCTAAACAGATATACTAAATGAACTGAACTGAACTATATTCCAGATTACCATTCTACTCACCACATCAACAGAGTTTAAGTTTAGTAAGGCCTTCATAATATCAACTGCTACTGTTGAATATCTCTTCAGCTTCCTCATGGTTCTGTAGATTCTTTTAGCATAAGCTCTAAGTGCTTCTTGTGTAACTGAAACATTGACCGTTTCCATTTAGTAATCCTTTGTATAAATAGAACTAATATATAATGTCTATGGCTGATACTAAATAAACCTACTTGGATCACTAAGGAAAGTTTTCAAGGCTAGGCTAGCCAATATCATCTCCTCTAGGTTCTTAGATGATTGCAGGATATTTATAAGTTCATCAAGCAAGGATTTGCGAGCAACATCCTTTATGCCCGTATCAGGAAGAGTAGAGAGCATGTGTGTGAGCCAAGCCACAAGAACAAGGCAAGATTTTGCCATCTTTAAAGAATTACTCCTTAAGCATTCTTCCAAAGCTTGAAATATTGAACCATTTTCATGGTTGCAAAGTACAAAAGCCACCCTTTTCTGCCAAGTATTCATAGCATTTTTTTCATCCTCCTACACAATAAAAATCTGTTTAGATGGAGAGAAATCAATTATCAATAAAACCCAAACATCAATCAATGCCACGTAGCTCCAAACCATTGTTTCCACTGAATCATTGTCATACTGTCCCAACTGCTCAGCCTTAAGTAAAGCATTGTAAGGTTGATCAAATCCTGCAATCTTGAGCAACCAAGCTTCAGTGTATGACTTTCCAGAGGTGGTTACTTGTCCAATAAGAAACAGTAAAGCATCCAAAGCCTTCATTTGAGTATTTGAGAAATCCTTTTGCCAAAGTGCTTCTATAAGTATCTCTATCGCTTCTTCTCTGTAAATGCTCATTTTCCGCGGCTCAACCTGAAGATTTGACAGAAAAATAAATATAGTAAGGAAACAGGGGAATCACTTCTTAGTAACAAGAATTAATCTCAAAAGGCTAACCAGAAGATCAATCTGAAGAAGAAGACTAGCAACAGCAAGTTGATGCTCCATTGGAGCCATCTGAAGATATACAAGAAACGTATGCATTGTACTAAATGCTCCTTCATCCTTGATTGTCTGTAATATCTGGTTGCAGACTGTCCTTCTGTAATGCCGCAAAAAATAATAGATTATGTTAAGAAGTGAACATTAAGTCTAATTCAATCATGCATGCTAAATAGAAAATAAGACTTGGCTCGTGATAAACAAGCTTCTACCTCACCTATTCAATTGAACCAGTTCTGAGAGAAACTCCACGCAGATGCCTCGCACACTATCATTTCCAGCGTGAAATAATTCAAGAACAGGAGACAATTCAATTCTGTTGGCTATCAAACTCTTGCAACCCTTTTCAGCTTGCATACAACACAAAAGTATGGAAACAACAGACCTCCTTCCCTCCATCCTCTCTAGATACTTTGCTAAGGATGGAATTCCATTTTCGGAAACAACACTCAAAGCATTAAGGGACCTGCTATATTCATCCCCTCCTATTAAAATTTGCTCAAGTATTGCTATGGCAGCATCTTTAGGGTCTATAACTAGCTGAAAATCCTCTGAAGGCTCATTTTCGTTCTGAATTACTTGCACAAGAGATGGTACAAGCTCATGCGCCAAAAGCTGTGCAAAAACTGGCCTTAGTTGGTAAATAAGAAGAGCAGCCTCAGCTAAACCGTTCTTAAGCAGAGCGGCCAAGCAATCAAAATCAGAATCAACACTGTTTAGTGTTTCTCCAACACTTTCATCTAAGAATATCAGCTCAGAAAGTATATAAATTGATGTTCTCAAAACCTCTCTACTCATAGAAGCTGAAAGTATTTCCACCAAACCACTTATGATTGCTGGCTTTGATAAATAACCATGAATATGAGGATCTGTCTTTGAATCTTTCCATAATCTTGCTATTTCCATTACAGCTTCTTCACATTCTTGCAAGTTTTCTGACGTAGAAAGACTCGAAACGTAAGGTTTCAAGGAATTCAAAATTGTTTCAACTGCAGCTTGAGATAGCACACTAGTTGGAGATGTTGCAACAGAAACTCGCATAAATCTGTTGCTCCTTTGTCTTGTATAATTTTCTTTGTTCTTTAGTCCTGGTGAATCAGTTGCTCTTTGTGTAACGGAGAGCATTTGAAAGTCTTTTGCAGATGGAGAACATGAAGAACCCCTTGGAGTGTTAGAATTCGAGAGTTCATGCGCCAGTTCGGGATTCTGTTCTTTCCATGACGTTATCAATCTCTTCAAAACATAGTTTGTTTTGGGCAATATATTTGCAGACAGAGGCTGTCGCGTGATGGGGCATGTCGTGTTACCTGTTCTGAGCCATTCTTGAATTGCTTTTCTTTCATAAGTCTGGCCTGTTTCAAGGGTCACAGGATCACAAAATATCTGACCTGTGATTGGGCAAACAAAATCTTTTGGTGGTTTTGATCCAATCGCCACCTTCTCTAACTTGGGCAACGTAGTGAAGCTTTGATTTTCCTCGTCACTTTCACCAAGGGAACTGCAAACTCAGACATTTCAACAATGGGAGTGAAATCATGTTTTTACTCGACACAAAACCAGACATTAGCACAAGAGCATCATAGAATATATCATAAATGCAAAAAATGGTGATTACCTGTCATTTAGTCCTAGGCTATTCCCACTGTCATGATTCATACTTGGTGTTTGGTTACTATTTTTCCTATTAATATTCTTCAAGCCCTATATTTCAGAGAACCGTTACATATTTGAGCAAACAAGTACCAAATAACAAGGGAAATTTAGTATTCTAGTGTATACCCTTATTTCTTTGTCAGAGTTGAACATATGATCAGTGCTCATTTCCAGAGATGATGATGATAAAGAGTCAGAAGTAGTTGAGTCCCTCAAACGAGTAGACAATAAGCGAAGATACTTGGGTTCTCTCTTATTGTTTGTATCAGGATTTGTTGACGAACTATTTGGACCTGCTTTTGGGGAATCCAAGGGAGAGAAGATATCAGGAGAATGAATCTTACTCTTATGGTTTGATAGAGGCGCTTTTGGCTCAATATCCTCATCCTTCACCATCTTCATTCCTGGTGATAACATAGTGTTTCTTCTATCTGAATCCACTGAACCATCATCAAGCTCAGAATCTGAATCATCTTCATTCTCATTCTCCTCAATGATACTTTCCTGCATGTGATAATTTATCATAAGGCCTATATGCACAATGTTACTCCAAAATTTATATCTATAGACAATAACTATATTATTAGCAGCTAGCATATGCATATAAATATATATCTGTGGATACCTTAGCTGCCCATATGGATGATTTCTCCACCTTTGATTGGCTGGAAGTTGAATTCTCTGTGCTGAAATTCAACATCCAGAAAGAAAAAATTTCATGAGGCTCAAATGATATAAACTGTAAGTATAATTTTCTTTAGCTGAAATGTAAAAGAAACAGACACATGAACACAGATTCAAAGAAATTAAAACTGAACCTGATTGTTTCATTTACACCATCTTTAGATCTTGTTGTCAAAGAGAACCCTGCACTCTTGGGCAAAATAGGGCCAAATTTTACAAAATCAGGAACAGACCGACTCAACTCATGCAAAGGAGTCCTTGGTGGCTCAGCAATAGGCAACATAGGAGCTGCCTTCTTGCCTGAAGTGGAATCAGAATTCATGCAATCTTTATAATATTTTGCGTATAGCCGTGTGTTTTCATCCAATGATTCTGCATAAAGCTGCTCCAGCTTTTGCAATTTGTCTAACTGATGTGGCCTCATAGAAAATACCAAAGACTCATTGAAAAACCTATCAAAATCAGCTGTAAAGGACAAATCACTAGAGTCTGGTATCACTTCCATCATTAGCCTATGCCTCTCCTCAGAATACCAACCCACAATTGAGCTCATGTGTGGAAGAAACAGGTTCTTCCAGAGTTCAGGAGCAAAATCAATCCGCGAAAAAAAGGGGTCAACAATGAACATCTCAAGAGCATGGTGAAGGCAATTTTGAATGCTGTTCCTCAACTTCCATAAATAGGATAGATTTAGATGTGCCCAAGCTGAGAGATAGTAGTTTGGCACTCCAGCAGTCTTTTGCTTAGGATTCAACATTGCACACACTTGCAGCATCTTCTCAGCATAATCTAGCCTAGCAAGCTTAGTTTCCATGTTATATGTATTGATAGCTTCTTCAAGGGCTTCAATACCCCAATCCAGATTTGCTAATACTGCTTGATCAGAGTATTCCACCTCACTGTCCTTATCACAACTTCCTTCTTCAGCAGCTAACCTCTCTGCACACTGTTCTTTGTGCTGGGCTCTTTGCTCTTTGTTGATTAACCTATCTTGAATGAAACTATCTATAGTTGTAGTCAAGAATCTAACAATGTCCTTCTGATCCATTGTGAATCTGAAGTTCCCTGCCATCTGTCAGGTGCACTCACATCAGAGAAAGCTTAAATGGAATTTTATCAGAAGCAACACAAATTAAAATATAAGGAACCAAATCCATAATCTGTTTACAGTTAGAAAGTACAAGAATAGTCAAGATTTCATGTTACAACCAAACAATAGCAGGAAAAACAACGAATATAAAGCAAAGAGCCTATAATGGTGAAGTCAATATTCAGCATAAGCCATCATTTGGGTACACTAAATCTAAAATTTTAGCCTCAACCTGTATTTCTAAATAAAAAATTAACGAGTACATGACATGAATGAGGAATCCCTCACGGAAAATGATGAAGAAAAAACCTTTAGCATTTCTACTATCCTTTTGAATCAAGTGCTTCTGTCATACACTACTGAATATCCCATCAAGAAATATACATTTGTGCACGTAATAAGTTGACCAACTAAGCAAACTGCAGAAAAGTGCATATGCCCAACAACCTTGACCCACCACTTTGAATATGACTCAATAAACAATCACATATACCAAGTCAACATCTAAAAGGGAACAAGAATCTAAGCATAAATAACCCTGATCATGATCACCCCAGATTAAAATTTTCCAAATTTATCACACCTTTGACTTTAGTTCCTCTTTCCCTTCTTTCCTTCAACCACACTGCAAATTTTCCAGGTGGGAAGTGACAGATGGGGTTATGGAGGTGATGGTAGTGCAGAGAGAAAAGTTAGCACGTGTTCGTTGGTTGGCACAACAAATCAAATTCCGGTGAAACAAAAACTATTTGACAATAGGCTTTGACTTGAGTTTTGATGAAAGAAGAAGCGTCTGAGATGGACACGAGGAATGTGGCAACATGTTCAAGCCATGTAGGGAAGAAAGGTTCCAACGAGAAGAGGAGGAAAGTTCAGAGAAGACTATTTTGCGTGTGTACATACATGATCGATATACAAGTTGTACAAAGTTTGAAGTAGCTGTGCCTGCCGGCATTTGGACCAAGGAACATAATATTATTATTATATTGTTCAAAGGTTAAGGTTCGTGTATAATAATGTGGTTTATTATATCCTTAAATTATTAACAATGTGATTAGTCACGTATTACTGTGACACACCTTGGCCTTTCGGTTTTAACTTGACATGGTTGAAGTAGTGAAACAAACAATTCTCTCAGCTTTAGAATGGATCAAACCAGCAACATCGCATAAATGGCCAAAATTACTCTTCCAGTTTTCACTGTTTTCCTCTTTTAGTTAGTGAAGAAACCATTTTCGAGGTGTCGCTGTCACATGTTAATACAAATTAAATGCCACCTATTTCTAACTCTCCCTTTCTTACGCATTTCTTGGCTGTTAATTCTAAATTAGTAAGATTTCATGAGTTTTAATTATAATGCTAAAACAAATGTTAACTTTTTTCTTATCTACCGAATTTCTTATAGTTCCCATTTGAATGATCATTTGAGAATGTGTCATATGAAATGGATATTTTACAATATAAAAAGTACATACATCCTAGAATGAAATGCATAACGATTTGGGTTAGTTTTAGGTTAGAATGACATTAAATTGATTTGATGTATGTTTCTTTCTGCACCCCCATGATTTTAATATGCACCCACATTGGGTGGTGAAATGATCAGTTTATCCCTATCTTCATAATTCAAAATAAAGATGTACTTTCTTAAATATGTAATTCGTAATATAACTCTATACTGTGAATAATCTATACTTATATTATTAATTATATAATTCTAAATACAAATTTGTATTATATATATATATATATATATATATATATATATATATTTTATTTTTTTATACAAAAATATTAATATTTAACATTTTGAATTGTATAATTTATAAAGTCTATATTACACAGTCTAAAACTAAAACCGAAAATCTTAAATTAAAGAACACGATTCTCGGAAATTTTCGAAGCACAAGCAACGACCACCAAGCACAACACAACTTCTACAAATATATACCAACACTGAATTTAATTCCAAAAATGTGAATTTGTAAATTCCAAAGCTTTTGAAGGTGCAGAATGAAAATATGGGGTGCAAGAAGAAATGGCCTGATATGATTCCAAGTAATGGCTCATTTTGAAATTTTTAACAATTCATTCTCACTGCTATTTTCATTTACCAGTTTTAATATTTTCTTTAGAGGGATTTCTCTATTTGCACACCTCTCTGTTACAGTATGGGATGAAGAAAACTGCCTTAAAAAAATACTTACGGTTTTTTTCCCATAAAATATGACCCGAATGCATAAAAAAGCTTTTGAATTATAAATACTCCAAATATTTCAGAAAAATTATTCTAAAGTAAGAAATTTGGAACAGTTTTTCATAATTTGAAATTAATTTTTAAATACTATAGATTGTTTAAGGTGAACCACCCATAATAAGATTTATTATTATAGAATTAAACATTTTAAAATAGTTTAAAATTTATTCTGAAATGTTTAATAAGGGTTTTCCGGAAATTTTTTCAGGTGCTATTAGATTTATGGATGACTAGTGAGAATATGTATCCACTATTTTTCTTTATTATAATGGTAAAAAGAAATAATTTTTTATCATAATTATTTTAAAAAATAAATATAAAATAAACATTTTTCATAATTTTATTATAGGTAGTTAATAAATTTTTAAAAGTAATTATAAATTTTAAAGCATAAAATAACAAAATAATTTATATAGATAAAAGTAAATTTCGCAATAAAATATATACACTAACAAACAATTATAAGACCCTTATAAAAATCAATCTTTGTTTATTATAAGTATTGATGCATTCAAGAAAGTTTATTCCAAAAGTAATATATGATTTCAATTCAGTAGATTCAATTGAATTTTTTCCTCTAATTTTGCCTCAAGTCCCTTTCTGCACTGCTTTTCATCACTAGTGGTGGGTGTAAATGGATAACTTTTGAATATTGGATGTTTTATTGTATGAAGCAAGTACAAGTAATATTCGTTTCAAACTAAGATTAGAAATTCAATGTTACTCTTATTTCTTATTTGTTTATTTATTTTGTAATATGAAAATAATATCTCTAAGGTTTTTAAAATTTAATATTTTCATTACTTTTATCATACAACTGTTATACACAATTTTTTACATTTGTTTTTCAATTTTATCCTTTAAATAAAAAATTAAATTTAAATAATTATTTTATCAAAATTATTTTTCAAGTGATTATTTCATTAAAAAAATTATTTGACCGGTTTTTACCTAAACCATTTTTTTAATTATAAAATTACCTATAAAATAAATAAAAGTTATTAACAATGAATTATAAAAAATATTTATACCTAATTTTATAAATGTAATAATAATAACAAAAATAATAATAAATTTATTAATTTTTATTATCACAAAAAGGTGAAAACACTTGTGATTCACCAGTTGATATTAATAAGTATTCACAATCCCGTATTAGTAAAAAATTCCTCTACTAATAAAAGTATTTCACAATTGGTATTGTGCATAAAAAACTGCATAAGTATGTCCCGTGTAATATATTATCACTCAATACTTTACATAATAAAGTTTTCAAAAACATAATACTCAAGCCAAAAAAATGAACTTTATGCAACACAATATCAACTAACATAACTAGTTTTCATTATCTATATTCCTTTAGGACTATTTCTCATTCCTTATGTCTCTCATTTATACTATCGTCTACTCACATATAACATATGATCATCACATGTGGATAATATTAGGAATATAAGTGTGAGTCTAAGTCCCACATTGATCAGAAATGAGAAAGTAGAGCACTATATAAGAATAAAGACCCATAAACCCATTGCCTTAGGGCATGTTCGTTTGCGAGGATGATACTGTTGAAACGAATTAGGGAGCGCGGATTCATGAATGGTACTGTGTTCCATTGTATGGATTCAAAACGATTACGGACAGCCGGTGTTGGGGTGGTGAGTGAGGAGTCATGGCACGTGTTGTGGTGTTGGGGTTGGCACCGATGTTGTTGTGTTAGTGAGGAGTCATGGCACCGGTTACGACACCGGTGTCGTTGATTTTTTTTTTTTTTAAAATTTTATATAATTTTAATATTTTTTTTAATTCGTATTAATTAATGATAATTATTTTTATAACATCAAATTACAAAATCATTCTTTTTTTTACACAAGGGTATTATGGTAACTTAATAAATATATCTATTTTAACATATAATTTTATGTATCACTTCAATCAAATCTTTCACTAACTTTCATAAAAATTATCTCCAAATTCACTCATTTTACCCTCTAAATCTATTCAAAAAAACACAAATATCCATCCACCTAAATCTACACAAATCCATCTTCACACTCTCCCCCATATCCATCTACACAAAAGAACACACCCTTAAAGTTTTGGGTTGAGAGTGGTGTCAATGCCTTATGTAGTTGGGCTCAGGCAGTGGCGGATCTTGTCAAAAATTTACGGGGGAGCCAAAATAATATACTCAATTTATATATTTAAGATTTTTGTCATTAATTTAGGAAAAAGTAATACATAATTTAATATAGCTATAATTATAACAGAAAATACATACATCTAAATAATATTATCATTCGTTTTTTCATATTCTTGAACTTATTAAATAATTGAATCATAACTATATTTTTTAGTTTTTTTTTTCAATGTAAATAACCATATTATCTGCAAAATATTGATTTTCCATTTTACTAATATGCACATATCAATTCAAAAGTCATCACAAGTTTTTGTTCTCATCTTCACTTCTTTTTTATCAATTTTAAAAAATAAATTTATTCTTTAATTTTTTTATCAATATACTTGTCTATACAACAAGTTTAAGACTAAAAAAATAATTTATTATAATTTAATCAAAAATTGAGAGACATAATTACTACAAATAACTATGATAATCAAGTTACACTTAAAAATCCTCTATAAAAAATCACATAATACATTATTTGTTTTTCTCTTTTCATAAAAAAATGAATATACAAAAGGGTAATGAGATAAAAAAAATAGGACTAAATATTAAACAAGTGTTGCACTACCAAGTGAGACAAGAGAAATTTTTTTTCCTTTAAGAATAAGAGAATATATGAAAAAGATGAAGACAAAAGTAATGACATTTCTGTTTAACTTTTTTTTTTTCAATAACAAAAGAAATCAGATAAGAGTAAGAAACGAGTACAAGACGTGAAAAAACACAAAAAACAATATAAAAAAAGATAAAAATTATCTTAACAATTTTTTTTATTATATTTAATTTTATATTGTACTATTTATTAAAATTAAATTATGTACTTCATAAAAAAATAAAAAAAATATCTAATTTATTTTTTATTAATTTTTGATATATTACTGTCTAATTTAAAATAATACACATAATTTAAAACATTTAAAAATATATAATTTAAAAAATTTTAAACACATAAAACTTAAAAAAAAAAAAGTTGGGGGGGCCGTGGCCCCCGCCTGCTCCAACGTGGCTCCGCCACTGGGCTCAGGTCTCATTGGTGTTGTGTCTCCCCAGTGATACCCCCTCCTTATAAACTTGACAAGTGGTATCATAGCTGATGGTTAATACCGGCTCAGACGAGTGCAGTACCAGTATGGAGGGGGGGTGTACCAATGTGGTTCTTATGTGGTTGGGCTCAGGTCTCATTGGTGTTGTGTCTCCCCAGTGATACCTCCTCCTTATAAACCTGACAGATAACACCACAATAAACACATAAGAGAAGAGTAAGTTTGAATAACTCATTGAAGCTAAGAGTAACCATTCATGGTGTCAATCCCAAAAACACAACTCAGAGACAAAAGTAACCATTCAAGCGCATATTGCCTACTCAACCAATTTCCACACCAACCAAATCAAGAATTACAAACATACCAATTTAACAATTAAACCAATAATCACCTTATACTCAATTTAGACCAAATAAAACAAATAGTTCAAAATAACATTAATTTCCCTTATCTTTGTTAAACTATCCTTTTTTTTTTCATAATTGCTCCTTACAACTTTATTTCTCATATGATGACCTAACTAGTCAAAGAAAACTCCAAAAATCTAAACATATCATCATCATCATCATCATTATAAAATAACAAATACTCACTTTGAGCACATTTGAGTCACATGCATTAGGGTATAACGTATAACACACATGTAAGCTCAAAGAGCCAAAACCACCTCAAAAGGGTAAAAAGTGAACTTATTTTGTTCTTGACTCTAATCGGGTGAATTGTAAAGCTTTTGACGTGAAACAACCGTATGATATTTGATCATTAAATGAATAAAAATTGAGGTTAGACATCTAGAGAAAATGTAGAAAATTGGTTTAGAAAGAAAATATAAAGACATGATTTTTATAAAATGAACTTCAATTTATAGAAAATCTATTTATAGTTAAAATCTTTTATTATTAAAATACTCTAATATCACATTTTAAAAATTACCACCATTTCTAGACTATTTTCTAGGTTCTCTATGCATGTATCAATAAAATAACATGACTTAAGGACTAACATTCGTTGTTAAAAACATTTTTAAATGCATAAAGTTGGCATTTTGAAACGTTTTGATAACTAAAACTAAACTTTGTCTTAAAAAAAATTAAGACTTCATAAATTTAATTATTCTGTTGATGCATGTGATACATGTTTAAGAACTCCCAAGCTTTTTATATTCGATGTAGTCATATATGTTTCAAGAGAACGATAGCATTAAAAATAAACAAAACCTTATGAACAAATAAGTATAATAAATATCATTATGGATTCATAGATTAAAAATTTGTAAAAAAAAAAATCATTTTAACAAATTTCATTATTTTGTTGTTCCATAAGTTTTCTTGTTGAGTTAATATACGAATTTTATATTGAGAATGACTAGTTAATAGTCTTCAATATAGCATAAACAAGATAAAACTACAATATGGAGGACTATTATAGAGTTAGACATAGGAAAAAAGAAACAGTCAATTAATTATTATAATTTGTATTAATTTTATATTTTTAATAAGATCTTACAATTTATTTGTTATTTTTTCTAATGTTAATGGTTTTGAAATTTATTTTTTACTAGTTAAATTTACTTTGATAAAAATAATAAATTATTTAATACCGTAATTCTCATTTTCTTTTCAATATTTAACAGTTTATAATTTAAACACTACAACAAAAATAATTTAATAATAACTAATTTATAGGCAAAAAATAATTAGTCAAATTATTAACTAACTTATACACTATTTTATAAATTAAAAAATATATTAAAAATATAAAATAATTTAAAATGTTTAATTGTTTTGTAAATCATAATTTATATTGGTATCTAACTTTGAATAATAAACTACTTTTGGATTTTAAATTAGTTCCTAATTAATAGATCTCACAAAATAATAAACATTTTTTTAAACCATAAAATATATTATAACTATAAAAAATATATTGATAAGTTATAAAATAAATTAAAAATATACATAAAAAATAAAAAAATAAAAATTATTACAAATAATTTTTTTATTATATAAATGATTTTTCATTATAAATAATTATTTAAATTTAAAAATCATACTTCACAAAAAAATAAAAAATTAATTAAATTTTAAAAATTAGTAATTAAAAAATTGAAACAAAAAATATATTTTAAAAACTTATTATTTAAAGAATAAAACTAGAATAAAATGTGAAAAAAATTAATGGTGTATATTAAGTATAGATAATGATAAAAGTATTATTGTTACTATTGCTAATTAATTATACCTTAGAAACTAATTATAAATTTTCAAAGATAAATAATCAAATAATTTATATTAATAAAGATAAAATTAATAACAAGTACATAAAAAAAGGTAATTGTGAATCAGTTGACTACGTAATTAATTAAGTTTTAAGAATAAATATAAAATCTAAAAAATTAAATAACTAAATAATTTATATTTGTAAGGATAAAATCTGTAATAAAAAAGTATATCATTATTTTTTAGTAAATCTTTTCAAGGAAAAAAAAGGTTAGTTTTTACATAACTTAAAATTAAAATAAAAACTATGATGATTAGGATACATGTAGTAACTTTTTCATACCCTACTCGTTGGATAAATATTTATTCCGTACCCGTTATTATATTTGTACGCACATATTTTAACCATAAATTCAAATAAAATATAATATATAACATTCATAACTTTAAACTTTAAAACAAAGTTCAAATAATCCATTTAAATAGTGTTGAATGACAATTTATAAAGAAAGAAAGATTTTTTAAAACCATGTGATAAAAAATAAATAATTCAAAATCAATGTGTTAATATTTTAATCATATTTTATTAATTTTTTTAGTGTAAATTAGAGTATAGCGGATACGAGTACAATGAATATGAATACTCTGATACTCGAACCTGCCATGTTAGCATGCAAATATAAAAAGTATTTGTACTTGTTATGTGTTACTCGTAGATATCCATTTATAATATTCATGTCCTAATTTTATCCACGAATACTCGTGAATACGAATTGTTTTGACATTTATAATTATTACACATTATATTTGTACATGCACAAAATTACCTTTTATGATTTTCACATGTAATCAAATATAGTTGTCAAAACGAGTAATCTGGTCCGGTCCGACCCAACCCACCATGGGTTGACCATTTAGTGAGTCAACCCAACCCGACTCACTTATTAGCGAACCAACAAAATTCGAACCTGGTTTGACCCATCACGAGTTGATGGGTTAAACAAGTTAACTCACTGACTCACTTAATATATA
>Ga0214543_1000419_pt1 | contig 70072 bp, 25 predicted proteins | sample CNSS2metaG_FD_160094 | JGI IMG/M metagenome (GOLD analysis project Ga0214543, IMG submission 160094) | Root nodule microbial communities from cowpea collected in UCLA plant growth center, Los Angeles, California, USA - CNSS2 | ecosystem: Host-associated > Plants > Roots > Nodule | place: USA... | reverse complement strand
TATATATAATTATATTTCATATATATATATTTTTTTAATATTTAAAAAAATATATATATATATATATATATATATATATATATATATATATATTTTGTATCATAGATTTAGTTTACATATGCTGAAACCATTTGTTTTTTTTTTTTTTCTGTTTAAAAGTTTCAGACATTTTATGATTATAATATGTTTTATTTTGAATATTTATTTGCAACTATTTTGCTTTTTTGATTGAGATATCGAAGCTCTAATGATATACTAAAAATAAAGTTATCATGTGGCTAAGAGCTAATGAAGAAGAACTTTAAGACCATCTAATAGTATCATTAGAAAATATATTATGTTCTTATATTTGTGCTTAAACTTGTTTAAGTTTTATCTTGCCTAAATATAACAACAAATACTTTTTTAAGATATGTTATACTTCAATGTTGGGATCTAATTATAAAAAGATTTTACCTCAAATGATCATAAAATAATACCCTTTCAATTGTAATATATTGTATATTTATTTAAATTATTTACTCATCAAGAAAAGTAAAAAACTTAAGGTATGTGTTAGATTAAGAGCTTCTTTATAAGTCACTAGATTAAGGTATGCGTTGAAGAACTGAAACAAAAAAGAAACCCTGCTACTATCATGTGTTGATTCATGACCGAATAACAGTATTAAAAATGCTGAACACATATAATATAACATTTTTTTAAATAATTTTTGTGTATTTTTTAGTTAATTAAATTAATAAGATAAACTGATAGATACTAATTTAGTTACATTAAATTAATTTAAAAATCAAAGGAATTTTTAAAATAAAAATGAAAGAATATAAATTGGTATATATAAAATCATTTTTACAACTTGTCATTAATTATGAGAACGTGTGATTCAGTTGTTGGTCTTATCTTATTAGTGCTGCATCAAGTTGGAGTGACAAATTGGTCTTGCCACGTATTTTAATAAATAAACATAAATCTAATTATCTGTAAAAGATTTTAATTTAATTTAATTTATATTAAATTAAATTTATATTTTTTTAATTTTAAAATATATAATTTTTTTTAGTATTTGCAATTATCCATAAATACATGCGGATTTTAAAAAATTTACAAATTTTTCGATAGATATCTGATGGGTAAAAAGATAAATAATAAATCGGATTTTCTATTATAGATTAGATAACAGGTATTATATATATTTGACCCGACTTGTTATTATTCCTAATTAAGATATTTTATATAAGTCACTAAATGACTTGATCAGCAACGTGTTCTTTATATTGGTGAAGAAAAGTGATACATACAAGAGAGAATTTCAGGTAACATTCCAAAATGAGAGAATGGTGGACATAAAGAAAACTGTGTTTGGAAGGTTATGAGAGAGTAAGAGACGAATGTGAGAAGAAGAAAGTGAGAAGGAATAAGTTTTGAAGACGACTAAGGTTTAACAAGAGAAGAGAAGATATAGTTTTGGTGGGAAATGAAAAGAGTTCATAAGAAGACACCATTTATTCATTGTGGTTTAAATTTCAATTTTCAAATTGAAAGTTGCCACCAATTCTAATTTAAAGAAGTTACATATACTTTTTTTTTCTCTTTAGTTAAGTATGATATTTGTTTTTATTTTGATTTTTTTTTTTAAATTTTGTAGATGTGTACATGTGTAAAAAATTATTTTTTGTGTTCTCTTAATTTGTATTATTTATAGATATAAAGATTCGAAAATATTGCACACCATTGATGTCCATCATAAAGTATATATTTTCCAAAGTACATCTTCATAAGTCCTCTTTCGTCAGGTGTTGAAGAAGAATTCATTAATTTAAAAATCCCTGAATTTATGTAGTGGGTTTAAAAGAGAACACATCATGAACAGCCTTTTAAGTTGAAATTCCAGAGGTATTAAATAGGTGGGACTTATAGCTTATAAATATGTAAGAGAGAAATGGACACCATTGCCACATGACAAGGTCATTAGAAAAAGATAAGAAGCAGTATGGTCCAATTATGCAGAAGGTAGGTGAGATGATAGAAGTCTGAATCAGTATTCTAAGAAATAACACAAAAATAGATGTTGTTAACTCAAATAGCAACAAACTCAAGTGTGTCATCAATCATGATCGAGAAGTTCAAGAGTGCGTGATAAATGACTGCAGAACAAGATCTCTCTTCATGGATGTACCATGACACATCATCACCTTTTAGAAGTGACAAGGTGACCGTTAGATTTATAGAGGGGGTTTCATTAGGAAAATACAAACACAAATGAAACATGAGTTCAACTACATAAGACATTGACACCACTCTCAACCCAAAACGTTAAGACAATAGGTTTATGGGTCTTTAGCTTTATATAGTGTTCTACTTTTTCATTTCTAACCAATGTGGAACTTAGATTCATACTCGAATTCCTAACAGTGACTTAATAGTTAAAAGAAAGGAAATATAATGGGTTATTCAACTCTTTCCACTAACAACTAATAATTTTCATTACCTTATTCGAAGTTAAGGTTTTTCCTAGTAAAACATACTTTTAGAACTTGTTTCCGAAAATTTTTTGTAACCCTAAACGATTGTATGTAACATAGGTTTCAAAACCTTGATTAACTTGTGCAGGTTTAAAAACCCCTTTTAACTACTATTTAGGAATTCTAAAACTTTGGTAAAATACATAATGAGTTTCAGAATCTCTATAAAATATAATAATTTTTAGAAATTTTATAAAAAGTTAAGTATGTTTAGTATGTGAATGTTGATCCAAAATTAAGATTCGTTCTATTCGAAATTTTAATACATTTTGGTCCCTAAACTTTAAAAATGAATGAATATATATTCCTTTTAATCCAATTATGTTAAATTCTTTTTGAAATGTCGAACGCATTTTCTAGAAAATATGAAACTGAAAAATGTGTCAAACAGTATGAATAACTTCAATACTAAAATGACCATTTTATAAATTACCATATGTTTCAAAACTTCCCTAAAGAATCATAGATTTCAAATTAATTTTTATTTGTTTATCATTTAAACATTCATTTATCAATTCAAAACAATTTATTTATCTTTATTTAACAAATTTCTTCTTAAATAAAACACATAAATGGTTATAATTACATTTAAATAACTAAATCAAATAAATGATATAGCTCATCAATATATATATATATATATATATATATATATATAAATAAATGACAATAATATTTTGATTACTAAATTTTAACCACTTATTCTTACAATATGATATGTCATCTTTTAAGTGGTTTTGTGATATAGAAAAATGAGAAAATGAAAAAAATGAGTAACCATTTAAGAGATGTCATCTCATGTTATAAGAGAAAGTTGTCAAAATCTAGTTGGCAAAAAATCATTTTCTATAGATAAATATGTTTATGTGAGAGAAATTGTAGTAATTCTCTCTCATGTATAGCTTTGATATTTCAAGCAAAAAGTTATATTACTAAGTGTTGGTTCATAAATTGAGCGAAGAAAAGTCGATTGTGATGTGTTTTCCTTATATTCATAGGTATATTTTATAGCTTTAATAATCTAATTTATCTTTTAACGTTACTTTATGTATAAATATATATATTTTTTATAATTATGTCATATCGATTATGGTTAATATGAATGGTTGATGATGTTAGATATGGATGATTTGATAGATTTGAACAAGTTATGATTAACAAATGGTTAATGATATTTTAACCTACCATTCCAATTATTCTTTTTATATGATCACATTATATTACTAAAAAAATTAAAATAAATAATTGAAAAATGATTAGAGTATAGATCAAAAGTGGATAAAAAAATGGGTTAAAATATCAACTTTCGGTAAATTTAATTATAACATTTCAATAGAAGAAAGCACAGCCAAGATACTAATTTTTCCAAAGCCTGTTCATCCGTGCAAAAGAACTAATAATCTCGTGGACATACACATGTCATAACCTTTACAAGTTGTGTTGATTTATAAGTCTCACCTTTTACATCTTATGTTGATGGGAAAAGATTACAAATATTTTAGGAACATTTGACAATTTATATAAAAGTTAGATAATCTTAAAAAAAAGAGTTAATTTTTATATTTTTAGGAGAAAGAGAAAATGAATAACAATGAAACGTATCAATTAGTAATAAAAAGAAATGATGCTAAAATATCAGTTTTCTTCATAAGTCTCAGAATGTTAAATAATCTAACAAATAAAAAATAAATAAAAAGTATTATTTTGTATAAATGGCTCAATAAAATTAGAAAAACTTGGATTTTATATTCTATAGTAACAAATTTTCCTTCTTTATATATATATATATATATATATATATATATATATATATATATATATATATATATATATATATATATATATATATTCTTCTTTAATATTGTACACAAAAGTGATACTTATAGAATATTTATGAAAGTCTTAAATAATTTACTAATAAATATATTTTTATTTTTATTTTAAAAGAGATAAGAATATAAATAAAAAATAAATTTGTGTATTTATGTAATTTTAAAATATTAAAGAAAATTTAAAAATCTTTAAAAATAACTAAATATAATCAATTTAAGTGTTAATATTAAAAAATTAAACACATTTATACCACGTTTGTATCCTTCCACAAGTGCTTGTAAAATCATTTTCAAAAATGATTTAAACTATAGTATACGTTATTGTCCTATCCTTACTCAAGTTCTTGCAGAATCATTTTAGAAATGATTTTAAACTAAGTTATTCTCAAACCAGTCGTATCTTCAAATTCATGTCGTATCAAAATTAACATTACAACAGTTAAGTATCATTGAAGAATAGTCAGAGTCACTATTCCATTAAATAAAAAAAAAGAGTTTTTTTATACCAAATACATTTAAAAGTATGAATTAAATATTGCACAAAATAAAGTAGATTTTGACACAATATCCCCACAACAGAATATAACACTCAAATTGAATTAATTTTATATATTATTTATGATCTGTTTTAATTTATATACATACAGATAGATGTTACATCACAACTATTATTTCATTTAAAGAACTAACACGTGCTATATAAGTCATAATTATTTTTAATTAGTTTTATGAAAACCTATTCAAAATAGCTTTACATGAATTAAATTGAATTTTTCATTTTTTTATCACTTTAAGTGAAAGAATTTTTTTTTATTATTAAAACTGACTATTTTCCTTAAAAAAAAAATGGAAACAAAGGAGTTCAAATTTCTTGAAATCATTCTCGAATTTCTTTTTTGTTTTTTATCCAATGAACATACAGATACGCACTTTATACATACATGTAACATAAACAACATGCATTGTTGACCTACGAAACAAATACAATCGTTCACACTTGACAATTGGCAAATCCACGAAACACGGTGCTCCATGTTCTTGAATGGAAAATTCCATAGAATTTAAGCCAACATGTCAGAAGCAATTTTCTCCTTGCTTTCTTCTTCATCCATTGTATCACACAGTGCTCTTCCTCTTGTCTCAGGCAAGAATATTCCAAAAACCCCACTGAAACCTATCACCAACCCGAAAACCCCGTAACACAGAAACTTGTTCGCTCTCCCGGCACTCACCAGCATTGGACTGAACGCGCCACCGAACACCACGGCCAACCTTGCCATGGACAGTGCTGAATTCCTGACACACGTTGGGAAGAGTTCGGTGGTGTAGATGAGGTAGACGTTAAACGAAGAACAGGCGCTGAAGAATGATATCAACTCGAACCCTATCTGCAGATTGCTCCATGGCTTGACTTCAATGATGGACAACATGCTGAAAACACCACTGAGGATGGTGAAGAGAAGGATTGTGGTTCTTCTGTTGAACTTATCTACGAAGAAGAAGACAATCAATGCAGAGGGTAACTCGGATAAGGCATTGAAAGTGACGCTCAAGTAGAGGTTAAAGGAGAGGTTTTGAAGGCCTAGTGGCATGCCATAATAGACCAATCCTATGCCTATACCCATGGCCATAATTGACACGAGCCTTCTAGAAGACCATTTCTTCTGTAGCAGGATTTTGAGGGCTGAGAACAAATCCACGTTCCAATTTTCTTCCTTGTGGGACATGTTATTAATGGCCAAATCCACGTTGCTTTGAGTCACAGATGTGATGCATTTCAGCGTGGCCACGGCTTCTTCTGTCCTTCCTCGCACCAGAAGCCATCTTGGTGATTCCGTAACGAACACCTTCACCAATATGCAGTAGATAATCGTTGAAATCGAAGTCCACAGATAAAGGTTCCTCCACGAAGAACTCTTGTTTGCGTAAGCCATGGCTGGTAGGGACAAGAACCCTACATTTATGTACACCACCAACACGTCAAAATTCGATTTACTCTCTCTCACTTTACTTTTAAAGTTACAAAAATTAATTAATTTATATTATTAAGAGTAATTAATTATCAATATTAACTGATTTTTGTTTTTATTTTAATCGTGGACAGGACCGTGCTTATTACGTACCTATAGTGAAGCAAAAGAAGCCGATGACACTGGTCTGGCCGCGGCGGCGTTTGCCGACGATCTCGGTGGCGAGGACGAGCGCGGAAGTGCCAATGGTGGCGCGAGCGAAGCCGCAGAGGAACTTGAGCGCGGAGTAGATCCAAACGTTGGGGGAGAGAGTGGCGAGAAAAGAAGTGATGCCCATGATGAGGCAGGAGAAGAAGAGCATGTTCTTGCGCCCGAGCGAGGAGTCCGCCAGCGAGGCCAGCAGGAATCCTCCGACCAAGCACCCGAGGAAGAAGCTCGAAGCGGGAAGCCCCGAGATTACGGAGTTCGCGCACTCCAGACCCCACTCCGACACGGTGGAAGAATGCGCAGGCCCGTCCCACGCCCACGACTCCCTGGGGAGGTCGCAGAGTGTGGCGGCGGCGGCGCAGTCATTGTCGGCGCTGGTGCAGCGCCACGAGGGCGGGGCGTCGGTGAAGACGGTGATGAAGGTCTGTTGGGCGTCGAAGAGCCAGGCGACGGAGACAAGTAGTGATTGGAGGAACTGGGACCAGTTGAACTCGCCTATGCAGAGTTCCACGGTGGATCCCAGGGATGGGTGGTGTTTGTTGGGTGGTGGTGATGGTGGTTGTTCTTCTGTGTCAGATGGTTGATTGGGTTGGCAGAGAAGAGGGGTGGGATCTGCCATGAAAAGAAAAAAATATATACTTTTTTTTTTTCTTCTCCTTCGCTTATGCAAATTGCGTTTATGCAAGGGGGGTTTATATGAGTGCGTAGAACGTTGGATCTTTCTGGATTCATCTTCGTTTATCTTCCAATAATATATGACTCAGTTAACCCTATCTTATCAAAAGCAAAATATATTCAAATCGTATATTTAAGTTTGGGGCATAGAAACTAATTTAAGGAAATTTCTTTATATATATTTTTTTAGTGTATAAATTATTTTTAATCATAGAAAAGTTGTTTATTTATTTTTCTTTATAAACTTTTGGGGAGAAACTCGTAAGTATGTTCTAAATATAACACCAACCATTTTAAAATATATATTTAGATAAATCCGTTGTAAATTTATGCAAAGTTTTTCAAACTAATGGGATCTTATGAGATAATTTTTTTTTTTTAAAGATATGTAAAGACGTATAATAGTTAGATATACGATGTCGATTTGTAAGTATGGATAAATATCTAAAAGAACAGAATTTTTATATCAATCTCATTGTTTTACAGAGTTAATAGCTGTTGATTTGTGACGAATAACAGTATTAAAAAAGCCCGAACACATATAATACCACATTTTTTTCATCATTTTTGTGTATTATTTAGTTAATTAAATTAATAAGATAAACTGATAAGTAAAAATCAAAGGAAAATTTTGAATTTAAGAAGTTAAACTAAAATTTTAAAATGAAAACGAAAGAATATATATTGGCATATATAAAATCATTTTACATGCAAGTAGTCATTAATTATAAGAACGTGTGATTCAGTTGTTGGTCTTATCTTATTAGTGCTGCATCAAGTTGGAGTGGCAAATTGGTCTTGCCACGTGTTTTAATAAATAAACATAAATCTGTGTGAATCAATAAGTTATTTAGAATTTGGTAAATACACATGTACTGCGCCAAGAATTACTCTATTTAACTGAAATTTATTAGAAGTTAATTAACTAACTATCTATTTAGGGAATCAAATTAATGGTATTTAATGCTTACAATATATTATCTAATATAGAATATGTAATTTAATTAATTAGAATTAGTGGTGCTATAGAACTTGGTTTTGATAAGATAAATATAATAGTCATTAACAGAAAGTCTATAAATAATAAATAAATCACTTCCTTTTTACTAAGAAAATAATGGTTTTTTATTTATAATATGATAATATAAAATATATAATAAAAATGTTATCCCGAAACACTTTAAATGAAAAAGAAAATCCAATGTATTGTAAACTTAACAAATAACAAAGACTCCTTATAAAGGATAAAATATTTCAAAACTTAAACATATATGTAAAATATCACTCTTAGTAAAATAAATTATAATAATTTATATTAGAATCCATCTTTCCTTTATTCTTAGTTTTTCTTTATGAAAAATTGGTTTCACTAACAACAAATGAGTATGTACAAAACAAGGAAACAATTGCAACACTATAGAGAATATTAGCCTCAACCTTACTCTAGATACCAACAAGGATCTTTGCCTTATCCACTCGTGATTCACTTCTTGACCTTATATACTCTTTGGCTATCTAAGAAGATGTCTAGCTAGCCTTATCAACTCTATAACAACCAATCCAAAAACCACTACTAAAAAACTCAACAAATAACAACACAAAAACAAACTTATAAACAATTTAAGAAATCAAAATGAAAAGAAGTTACAACAAGAAAAACACAATTATAAGTATCTTACACAACATACCCTTTGAGAAATCTTGAAAGCTTTACAAGCACTTGGTGATTACATTTTTATCTAAGAAATTTTTTTTATCTCATAAAATGTGTGTATATTTCTCTCTCAATAATTGCAAAAGTTCATACAAAGATTGAGATCGATACTTTTTTATGGAGTTTAAAAAAAACAATTTGAAAACAAATATTGACATAACTATATGCCACCAAAAACTAAAACTTGATCCAAACTGATACTTATATTTACAAGTGAACCTAAAAATAATGGATCATGGTAAGTTCATTACAACTCAAGTCTGCACATTTACACATGTCACAGTGTGTAAGAACTTTCTCAACTTCTCACCACTTAATATTTTAGTTTGTGTATCTTAGACCATTTGTTAAATATAGAGATATACGTTAGAACATAGGTGTCAATACTTAATCCACAAATAAAAAAACTATTCACATATCATCTCATATTTGTAACCTAAATTCATACAATTCTTATGATTCAGAAAAAAATCATCATCATACAATATAACTCATTTAAAATAACTTCTAATCAATTAAATATACAAGTTAATATTCATTTAACATTTATAAAGACATTCCCATTGAATTCATTAAAAGGACTACAAGATAAAAAAAAGAAAAAAAAATATTTTCAATTGGTTCACTTAAGTGAAAATTTCCTCGCTTAAGCAAAAAATCTAGCTAAGAACATAGGTTGAGCTACAATTCTATTTTTGCTTGAGCAAAAAAACCTTTACTTGGATTATAATAGGGCTGAAAGTAAGGCTTGGACCTCTATCAACTAATCTTTCACTCATTTCAACTCAATCTTAATAATTCAAATTCAATGTATATATCCACAACTATATGTATGTATACATGTATATTCATTTACATCAAACTCAAACATTCTTATGTCTAATATTGAGTACTTTGCTTCAAAATAACCATGACTTGAACCAATTTGTCCGAGATGCATCATTATTCTCCTACAAAACTGATAAACACAACAATTTCATTAATTCAAACTATACAAATCTCAAACTCAAATATCTAAAATATGTCGAAACAATACACAACCTTGCATAAAATTAAAAACAATGTGACCATGTCAGCTTCATAAATGAATCATTTATCCTAAGGTTCTATCTAAAACATAAATAAGTTTCCTTTTCTTTATTCCAAAGAAAGTTTGAGTTGAAGCAAGAGAACTACTCAATATCTAAAAGCTTAGAGCAAAGTATCCAAATATTGCCAAATTTTAATATGACCTTAACCAAGTTGATAGGATCACTTTTTCCACCTAACCCCACCAAGATTGATGACAAATTCATAAGGAGAGGAAGATAGAAATAAGTTTAGAGTAAACATGAACTTAATTTGTTTGAAAAGATGATTGGATAGAAATCATCCCTAACTCCTTATTTATTGCGACTGTGATTAGATTTGAAGGAGATGAAGATTGGAAGAAAGAATTTAGAAAGAAAGCAAAGAGAAAAAAATAAAATAAAAGAGAGAGATAGAAAAATATAGGAAAGGTGAAAATAAGAGGAAAAAAAGGGACGTAGGATCTTCCATGATCATACACTTTTGTTTTAAAGCGAGTGCACTTATATAAAACGATTGAAAATATTTTATTTAATTTTTTTTGACAAACCTAGAGTAACAACATCTTTTCTTTTAAATTCTCATTTATGCTAAGAAAACATTAGTATTGATAAGATATATTATTTGGTGTGATTGATATTTATTTATTATTTATTTCATATTTTATTATTCAATTTTATAACTAAAAATTTATGTTTTAATTTCTAAAATTAATATTTTAAATCATCCTTAAAACTAAATTGCATATTTTATGAATTTTTAAAATTTAAGAATTAACAATAAATTAACTTTTTAAAGCCATTCTTAAATCTTTCATTTTAAAAATTCAATTATATGGGCTAAAACTTGTTAGAGAAAATTCCAACAACCCATGTTTTAAGTGTTATAAGATCTAATTTTGCTTATAAGATAAGATGCTTTTGATCACAGAAGACCATGTAAGATACAAGTGTTTTGTCTGTTTGATGATGCAATCTTATGTAGTATCTTTTTATGTCTGGTAAGCAAATTGTTTGTTGCATAGTCTTAAGCTAACCTAGTACTTTACAATTTTTTTTCTTGTTTTATGTTGCAGAGAATGTTTGTTTCCTTTGTTTATAAAAAAAGATTCATAAAAGTTTATGTCACATTAATAATTTGTTGGCAAATGAGCTAAAGTTGCTTTGCATCAACAACTTCCTAGCGATTACTTTGTCAATCCTAAAAAAGCCTTTCTATCATTTACATATGAGTACTTTATATAGTTTTGAGTAAATGCACTTTGATCTAGTTCTGATAAGTTTAACAACTATCGAGATATTGCTTCAAAAACGAGTGTAACATTTAATTTTTGTATAAATTGCATATTTGATGCACCTTCTACATTCAAGTTACTCAAATACAAGGAAGACCTTCTTATTAGTTAAAGCTACTTAACAATGAAAAACAAATTAGTAATGACTCTTTTCTTCAATGTCTATACAAAGTCATCCTTTAAAGAGAGAGAAAAAAATTGACTCATAATTTGCATAGTGTTGAAACACATTTAAAATTATTTTTTATGCCAAAAAATCTTTGTAAAGAACCGATGGGATAAACTCCTCCAAGCTATATATATGACTTAAGTCAAGGGGAGACTCTGAAATGGGTGCACTAGAAAAAAAAGTGTAAGTACTGACTATTATTTCTATAATTTTAGCGTAGTTTTTAATTGTGGTTATTTACTCAAGTGATAGTTTCCAAAATCGTCGTAATTCTTGCCATCGTAACGACCGTCATTATATACTACGTATACAATGATAGTTTGAAGAGGTAAATAACATTAATTAAAACTGATGTAATATTTTAACTGAAAAACAAATTCAATGAAAAAAACAATGCTTAGAACCGACACTATTATAAAAAATTTTATGACATTTTTATTTGTCACTATTATAATTAATTCGCAAATTAAATGCATCATTATCAAGTGTCATTATTTTAATATTTTATTATTTATTATTTTTCAATATTTATTATACTTTCATAATTCAAGTGTTGTAATTTAAATATTTAAATATTTATTATTTTTTAATATTTATTATACTATCACAATTCAATAAAATTAACTTTAGATGATAATTCAAAATATATAAAAAAATTTAGGTTAAAAAGCACATTTGATCCTTATTTTTGTTCAATTGTATCAATTCAGTCTTAATATTTTGTTTTTCAATTAGGTCCAAATTTTTGTCAATTTTGTTCAAATTGATATTTCTTTTTGCAAATGTCATTCAAATAATTAATGGTAATAAATAGTAATTGTCACGCGTTACTTTGTGGTTTTTAGTTTTTTGGTTTTTTTAAAGTTTTTATTTATTTATTTTTTACTAATGTAAATTTACTATCAAAAGTACAATCAAGATTTTGATAGAGAACAAAAGGTCACACTACTCCAATACCTTATTTACAACATGTTCAATATTTTGATACCACTAGAAAAACTCAGATAAACTTCTAGTCAATAATTTATCAAAACCACCACGGAGTACATCAAGTTACTGCCCTTGATTAGGTCTAGAAAAAAAACTATTCTAACGCTATTTTCCCATGTAGTAGAAGATACTTGAACATATCAATGGTAATATTTTGTACATTTTGTCTTCTATTACGAAAAAAAGATATCAAATTCAAACATAGACAACAATTAAGATTTGTATCAATCTTTCTAGAACGAAATATAATTCTTTTATGAGTAACCAATAATTGTAAGACTGCATTAATGTCAATTTCTGATTTAGGTAAGAATATAAAATAAGAAAGTAATATAATATAAGAATTGGTTCACACTTATATTGCTGCAATTGGATTACACAAGTGCACTAATTGCAGTGGTGTTAATAGTGTAGTACAAAACTCCAACATCAAAAGTACTTCTACTATTTTTTTTTCATCTATTCTGTCTTACCAGAGTACACATTTAGTACATTTTTCATCTATTCTATCTTACCAAACAAAATATAGAATTTGAAACAACCCAAAACATAACCCACCCTATATTCAACAACTAAATAATCCAGCAATCCATAATTGAACAACTTAATGAAATGAATAAAGTTACCCCAATCTTCATAGCCTCGTCATTCACCTAGGTTCCATTTTTTTCTCTTGTGTGTTATCTTCCACATTTCGACTCTCCGAATATTATTAACAAGTTCCAATTTCTAAATATTCAAAGGAAAATAATCTAAGTCAACTATTAAAATATAACTCAACTGAGAACAAAATATAAATTAAAACAATACCAGAATTTTCCTTCTTCTTGAAAAGTCATTGCACCACCAACGTGAGGAATAATGCGCCTTTTAATGATATCCTTATACACAATAATTTTTTTGTTCTAAATGACATATTTTTCAATAATGGTATCACAACTAATAATATGACATTTAAAAATGCCATATGATGCACATAATGTATGACAATTTACAAAATGTCGTATTATACTGCAAAAAACAACAACTTTAAAGAACTGTTGTATTAAAAACGTCATTATATACATGATTTTTTTGTAGTGCTATAGTGGTTTGTAGAAGCTTGATGTTGGTGGAAATATGGTGCACATACGGTGGTTTTTATGTGATGAGATGATGACTCCTCTTCCAAGCTATAGGACTCAAGCAAGAAGAAAGACTATGGTGGTGTTTGAGTGCTCTCAAGAGAGGTTAGGTTAACTCTTAAGGAAAGGTGGCAAGAGAAAACCTATAAGGGGTGCTCTAGCCTTGGTGACCTAAGCTCAGTAGTATGATAGAAAATTGGCAGCATAATTGTACTCAATTCAAAGATGATTTTTACCTGGGGGAGACACTTATATTTAAATCAAGTCTTTCCTTGCCAAATTTTACCTCAAGCCTTTTTGCACTAAAATTTTCAAAGGGAATTTAAGTTGAGAAGAGAGCTAAACACACACTAAACTATAGGCAAATCAAAGCAATTAATGAAATCAATAAATTTAATCTATGCGGCCTAATGGTAAAACTAGAAGACACTTATAACCTTCAAAGCACTCACCAACTAAAATATGATATACTATAGAGTTTAAGGTGCTAATTAGAAGATGATATTGAACACCAAAGGCTCCCCCAAGACACCTAATTAGGCCAAGTTACAAGAAACAAAAGCAAATAAAGATTACAACTCAAAAGGAAATGTAAATACAAATAAATTGATTCTCCTCCTCCCTAAGTGTTTCTCTCCTTCTCATCCTGTCTTCTACACCAAGCTTTCAACTCCACTTTAGTTTCCCAACCCCTAAGATGCTACCTCAAAAGTTGGTTCACCTCAAAAGTGAGTTTAGACACCAAAACAAGGAAAATTCGAGGAGATGCCAAATAAGAAAAAATAACTTAAAAACAAAGAAGGCTAACTTCAAAAGGAGAGTTTGTATGACCAAGCCAAGAGTACCAAGAAGGACAAACAAGAAAATAAATGGCTATAAATCAAAAACAAAAAACCTAGAATAGAGAGGGGTATGTTTGTTGTTCTCTTTGGTTGACAGCTAATGGTGCATATAGCACTCTTTTAGCTCAAACCTGAGACCAATAGCTGCTAGAAAGTTTAGTTTACAACCCCAAAATAGTTTCAAATGCAACAAAACATCCTAAAGAAGGTAGTAGTAGTGATTCTAGTGCACTTGTTTTGATCACTTTTTTTCTTGATTTTTCTATTGTTCTTTTTTATGAACTTATTTTTTATTTTTCTCAATAATTTTCCAGCACCAAAATAAAACCACCAGAACATATTTTCAACATGTATTTTGCACTTGAACAAGAAACAAATCAAAATGGAAAGAAACCTACTAGAATCAAAAGATCAAATATGAAACTCGAGCAAACATAATGGAAACCTAACTATATGAACTTAAAAATGAACTATTAACAAGTATGAGCTCAAATATGCAAAATAATAGACTCAAATAAACATAAATGGTGTAGTCTTGAAAATGAACATATATTTTTAGGATTTTTCCAAAAGCTAAACTAAAAGAAAATGACATAAAAAGGACTAAACATGACTTTAGATAACATGGATTGATTTGAAAATAATAATGACTAAACAACATATGATGACCTAATGTGAAAAAATAAGGACTCAACAAAAGTTAAGCACATGTAAACATGTTATGCAACACATTTAGGAGCATTTAGAACGCATAAAACAATAGCAAAAACTACCAAAACAAAACCTGAAAAATGTTGATGACAACATTTTTGTAGCTCTAACCTTTGTTCACTATTTTTCTCATAACTTTCTCCCCAAAGCTCCAAATGAGTTGATTATTTTTTGTTGGAAACTATACTCAAAGAGCTTTCATATTACTACAGACACATAATTTTTGGAACTCAGAGTTAGATGTAGTTTAATTTTGAAAATCGTGGACATTGACTACCAACATTGTTTTGTGTGTAAGGGAGGTTGATTTGGATCATTCCAAGATAACTTCAACAAGACAAGGCTTGGAAAACATAAAGGCAAACACAAAGCTTTGATTACCAAATAAAGGGATAAGCTCCTCCAAGCTATATGACTCATTCCAAGGGGAGACTACTAAATGGGTGGTGGTTTGCAAAAGCTTAATGGTGGTGGAAATATGGTGTGCATGTGTGGTTTTGATGTGATGATATGATGACTTCTCTTCCAAGTTATATGACTCAATCAAGGCGGAGATGCTATGACGGTGTTTGAGTGCTCTCAATAGAGGTTGGGCCAACTCCTAAGGAAGTATGGCTAAAGAAAACCTAAAAGGGACGCTTTAGCCTTAGTAACCTAAGTTAAGTAGTATGGCACAAGCATCACTTTACTTAATTCAAATGTGACTTTTACACGAGGGAGACACCTCTATTATAGCCTAAGATAACCCTAAAGGCATCTCACAAAATGAGAAGGAAAACTCTAATTATACCCACGCGCGTCCACACATACCCATGAGCATCCAAGCACCACGTGCGTCCATGCACACTCACACACATGCCCCCACACGTACCCACGAGTGTCTCAGCACTCCATTGCGACCACGAATGCCCACACACACCCCCACATGTACCCACGAATGTCTCAGCATGCCCACATTCGCCCATGCATGCCTATACACACCCATATGCCCTCACACATGTTGCATACATGCCAACAAACACCCATGCGTGCCCACACTAATATGTCTTGGGCTGATAAAAATAACATGTCTTGAAAAGTTCCACATCACCTATAGGATAGATAACCAAAGGGGTGTGTGTTAGTGACTATATAATGGGCTTTAAGTCTATGATGTTCCTTGCCCTGAGTTAAAGACACTTCAAGCTTGTATTTGACTCTTCTTATTTCTTAATACTCTTGTAATAAGAGCGTTGTGAGGTTTAGGTTAAATTATTGTTTTGGAGAGTGTGGGTACTCGGGGTCAAAGGGCATGAAAGAGTTGTGTATGTGTTTCCTTGTGTTTATTTTATTTCTCTGTTAATAAAGTGATTTTCGGGGATTTTTCTCAACAGTGGTATTAGAGCTATGGTTCGGTAGGATTTTTTTTTAGTATGCTCTATGGTTGCAGTGTAGTATAATCTTTCACATTAGAAAAGATTAATTCCTTGTTGTTGGAGAATCATCCTTGGTTGTTGAAGTTCCAATGATAAATTTGATGGAATGATCATTGTCATTGTTATGTTGGCACAATCTACAGTTGGGTTCGTGAAGGTGCAAGGACCGTGAGTTGTGCTGGATTTATAGTGGAGTTCGCGTGTGGCAAGATGCTCCTAGATCTATGAAAGACATCGCAATTGGTGCTCGCATGGCCTAGTGAGTGATGTACGATGGAGATATGATATGTGTGAGTCACAATTTATGGCATGTGCGTGGAGGAAATGCTCTACAGTTTACAAATTTGCTTCAATAAGAATCAATGAAGGTGCTACGCTGGTAGGTGTTGCTTCTCCAGCGAGGGAGTCAAACGACACAACAACTACAAAGTGTGGATGTTTGATTTATGGCTTTTCGCAATGTTCGGTGGTTTTGCATCGTGGGTTGCAGCATGGTTCTGACAAGGGTTTATGATGTTTATGCGCAAGCATTGGCTAATATTTATGCAAGGTGTGTGTGGTGATTATACACGGACATTGGTTAGCATTGATGCAAGGTGCATGAAAATTCTTGGGATGACTTAATTCAAAGTGGAAATTCTTGGAATGGCTTGATTCTAAGTAGAAATTCTTGGGATGGTTTAATTCCAAGTAGAAATTCTTCGGATGGTTTGATTCCGAGTGAAAATTCTTGGGATGGTTTAATTCCAAGTGAAAATTCTTTGAATGGTTTAATTCCAAGTGAAAAATCTTGGGATTGTTTGATTTCGAGTGAAAATTCTTGGGATAGTTTGATTTCAAGTGAAAACTCTTGGGATGGTTTGATTCCAAGTGAAATTCTTGGGATAGTTTGATTCCAAATGAAAATTCTCGGGACGACTTGATTCCAACTGATACCCCTTATGGTGGAGTACGGTAAAGGCAATGAAGATGTGTTCATTTTAATCAGGGTGGAGAACGTTGGGTTGATAAAAATAACATGTCTTGAAAAGTCTCACATCGCCTAGGATAATCAAGGGGGTGGGTGTTAGTGACTATCTAATGGACTCTAAATCCATGATGTTCCTTGCCCCGAGTTAAAGATACTTCAAGCTTGTATTTGACTCTTCTTATTTCTTATACTATTGTAATAAGAGCATTATGAGGTTTGGATTAAATTATTGTTTTGGAGAGCGTGGGTATTCGAGGTTAAAGGACATGAAAGAATTATCTATGTATTTTTTTGTGTTTATTTTATTTCTTTGTTAATAAAGTGATTCTGGAAGGTTTTCCCAACAATATATACTATTATTTTATAATTTATTTTAGCATTTGTGAATTTTAACGAAGATTTGTTTGAGTATGCAACCACATGAGATGAACACCACACACCACGCAGAGGTGATGATGATATGGAATGATAAGGAATATTCCTTCGTAGATATCAGTTTTTAAATATGTCACTAATCCAAACACAACTACAAAATTGAAAAAAATAAAAAACAGTTAAGCATTTAAGTACAAATTTTATAGTTTACGGACTACTAGATCAAATTTATTTTGAGATATGAGGAATCAGTTAAATTAGACAGAGAATAAAACGATATCCTCTATCTAAATACTCTCCTATTTTCATATAAATTAAATAGGTAACAATTTTAATTATTAGTTTAATATAATTGATCCATTGAAGTTCATACAATTAGTTTACTTTCTAATCGTGAAAATAAATAGCTTCCTAAAAATTTTAAATTTAATTATTTTGAATGTGTTAGCAATGATTGCAAATATACAAGAGTTTAAATAACTTAAACAAATAAATGAATGTTTGTATAGTGCAATTTATTTTATTGGAAATTTTAATTAAACCAGTTATACGAATCAAATTTAATATCATTTAATTTATTTCATATTTACCTTTTATATTAAGATTCAATCGATTTTTAATTTAAATTTTAAAATTAGAAACAAAATTTGATATAAAAAAAAGTAAAATCAAAATTAGAAAAAGGAAAAAGCAAACTCAAAGTGAAAATTTTGGTTTGTTTGATTTGTAAAGATTTAGTTATCGAATTTATGAAGAATAGAAAACGAAACAAAAAAAAAATGTAGTAGAAAAGACGAAAACAAAAATGAGAGAAAAAAAAGAGAAAATAGAGAAAAATCAAAACTCTAAAGTTTGACAAAATGCATGTTTCTATGTTTCGAACACATTTAGGACTTTCATAAATTCTGAAAAACGAAGTAAATGTGGCCTATTTGAATATGAAAAGTATTCTGATGAATATTTGGGCACTTGGAGCTTTTGGCAACGAAATTGATAGCTTTTGGCAATGAATATTTAAATAGGAAGTTGAGAAAATAGTCATTGCAAGTTATTTTATGGTCGTTGAAAGTGTTCGATCCAAATCTTTATATTTACAACTTCGTCTATTCACACATGAAAATTGAGAACTATTAAAATGTCTATTCACACATGAACATAGAAAACCACTAAATTTATTTCATGCATCGTTAAATGCTTCTCCTTTCTTTAAGTAACATCTTGATACCAAATAGAAGAAAAATGTAGGATCATATTAGATAAATAACTTTGGCATTAAAATATGCATCGGAGTGAAGTAACTTTAGTGCATCATTCAAGAAATATTTGAAATTGACCTAGCCTTTGAGATCTTCTTAGTAGAAGATAAGAACATTATTTACAACATAGAATAAGCTCATAACATTTTCATTTGGTACAATGCTAGCTTAAAACTACTCTTTGCATGTATATTCTCTTATGAGACATTTGTTCATCAGGCAAAGCGAGTCTAAAAATTTCGAATTCTACCCTGCCTATCACAAGTTGGTGAGTTAAACAGATTGACTCATTTAATTAAAAAAATATATAATTTTTTTTCTTCAATCCTAAAAAAAAAATTGAATTATAATTTTGATTAAAATCTAAATAAGTTAAGGCATATTATAAGTTCATAGGTTCACAAAAGCTACCTTCAACTAAAAAAATGTACAAAAAATCAAAGAAAAATGACATTAAGTTGATAATTGTGACTTTGGTGTGCCATTTTACTTTTTGAATTTTTATTTATACATTTTTACACATTTGTATCTGTTCTAAATATTTATATAAAGTTGTAAAAATGGACCAGTTACACAATTTTAGAAAGAGAATTTGGGAGAGAAGAGCATTTAGGATTTCCATATTTTAATATAATTTAACATTTAAAATTTATGGATGAATTGGTGAGCCGAATTCTTAATGGGGTCAAGTTCAGTTTTAAGCCGTACCAAAATTCTCATCTTTTTTTTAACCCAACCTAGTATGAACCTATGGTAAGTCAAGTTAGCTCATGGGTTATAATCCATTGTGACAGATCTAGCAAACAAAACATATATATTGTATTTGATATACTATATAAAGTTTTATAGAATGATATATTGTTTCATGAGAATAATTTGTGAACAAACATAGAGGAAAGACATGAGGAGGAACTAAGTGAAACTTTCTGTCAACCAGTAATAGAAAAATGAAGGATGGAAGAAGTTATAGTAGTAAGGATTAAGACCGAATTCTGTAGTAGAGAAAATAAAATTAAAATAAGTGATGTGAACCTATGTAGAAGATGGAAATCGAAGAAGATTAATGTAATTTAGTTGAATACCACAAAACGTATAAAGGATTTCAATCAAGGAGAAGAATTTGTCAAATGTTTCCAATTAAAACCTTTCTGAATACAATCCTATACTAAAAAGTTAATTCGTAAAAGAATTGAAACATCCTTATAAATATTCCCTTATTATATATATATATATATATATATATATATATATATATATATATATATAAACTATTATTGCTTATTAAAAAAAAAAAGTAAAAGTTGCATCTGAAGAAAAAGAAATGGCACTCTACGAAATTTATCACCACAAGGCATTCTATCGTGGATAAATCTCTACCACGAAATTTGATGGCCTATTACTTCACATGCATTAAGAGATCGAATACCATGTTCATCTCTATCATATGGGTTGACTCAAAATTATATAATTAGTATTTATTTTAAAGAATTATCTAATAAATTAAAATAATTGATAATGTTTTAGTAGAACTAAATATTTGTTTAAATATTTTATTAACATAGTACAATATTCATGGACAAATTAAATAAAAAGTGAGATAATTAATTATATTTTTAATTGAGTAAATGTTATTTATGAAGAACATTAAAATTAGTAACTATATTGATCATTGTTTTAATCATTGGGGAGATTAATTTAAATTCCGAAAAAATCACCGCTTTCGATCATCAAACTAATTAGTAAACTAATTTTAACTATTAAGTTTATATATTATTAAAAGTGACATATGAAAGTTGATAATTATATTAATTAGTTACTAATTTTATTCATCTAGTGATCAAAATTTTAATCACTACTTATTATTTTTGTTCTTGTAGTGGAATAATCCATCGATAAAGGTATATTAAAAATAAAAATCCATTAGTAATAATTATAGTAATCCCATGGATTTATATCCATTAGTAATATCCAGTTACTGGCATATTTTTGGCATTGTTCATGGATTTTTTTTCCCCATCAATAGTAGGAAATTCATTACATTAATAAAACCATTAAATAGTGACTGAACTTGGAACAGTAAATGAATAAAATCAGTTACAAATTAATATAAGCACCAGCTCACTTCAGTCATTATAATTCTAATCCTGATGCATAGTTAATTCAATAACTAATTTAGTGATTTAACAATTTATAGTAATAGAAATTAATGATGGATTTAGTTATTAAAATTAATGACCTATGTGAGCGACTGATTTATTGTAGTAACTATTACTGATCAACTCTAGTAACTAATTTTAAAATTCATAATAGTTTTATAATTCATCACTAATGATGTTTTTATTAAATTCTAATTTATTTTTACAAAAAACAATACATACATAACAAATATATAAAAAATATATATATAAATGCATTACATATACCATACAATTGAATAAGACAAGACTAACTTTTAAACATTTACTTAGAAAATATGAAGAATCATTTAAAAGGTGTTCAAACCTTTAAATACCATACATGACCAATAATCTAAATAATACACATACATTTAATAAGATGCATAAATAGTCATTAAAAATATTTTCTTATGAGAGATACTTTAAATTTAAATTCTAATTTAGCCTCAATTTCTGCATGTTATATCAATATTATATCAACGGAACTTATTCTTTTGAAAAAGAAAAAAGAAAAATTGAAGCCTGGAAACACTGTTCTTCCGGAGACCCTGATTTCAGCTACACGTTTTTTATTGAGAACAGTATATCTCTAACGAATCGAATCTGTGGTCAATAAATTCACGACAAAACTTTTAGTTGAAAGACAACCTAAATTTGGAAGCTGGTGCCAACTAGATATGTGCCGCCCAATTTTAACTAATTCATAAATTATTGGGTTAAATACAGTTATAGTCCTTAAATTTTAACGAGAGATTGATTCAAATATATCATATGAGAACGAAATTATTATATCACCCAATATCAACCATAGGAATTATATGCTTTTTTAGAAATAAATTGAGATGTTCTACTCAAAATCTTCTTACCAAAACTAAAAATAAATGAGAGAAAAGATTTTTTATCTAATCCCACTGTCACAAGTGAATAATAGAAAAACGAGTAAATTGTAAGATATAAAAAATCTATAAAAAAGTTTTCATAAAAATCAAAACAACACGACATTTGAATTAAGAAATATCAATTAATAGTATCAAAAACCTTAATTATATCAATCTTGATGGCTACATTATTACTCTTAACCTTTTGAGATAGAAGATTAATAGTTTCAGAAATAATACAAATACAATATTTAACACTCTTCTCTATAATGAAACTATTTTAATTAGAAAAAATCGCAAGTTTATCAATTAAAGTTTTTGTAATGATTTTGAAATTAGTCACCGTTGTAAAATGAAAATTAGTTATATGCTCTATCCTATTAACTTTAGGAATAAGAGAAACAATATTGAATTCATACTCGGAAGCACCCAATCCGGTTGAAAAAATTGTTGGACAACTTTACGAACATCAACATCAACAATATCTCAAAAAGAATGATAACCAAGAGCGCTATCACCATTAAACAAAAAAAAACATATTCTTCATCTCATCAAGATTAATTAGGGTGTATTTAATCAAAACATTATTTTCATCATCAGTAATTAGAGAATGAATATAAGAAGCAACAAAATGCTACATAGAAGTAATAAAAACATAAAAGTAGTAGGAGTCATCTAAATTAGTATAAAAGACAAAATAGAATCTTCAATCATTTGGATGAAAAATAACTTTCATCAAGGCGCAACTTAAAAATACTTCATCCAATATACCTTTTGTGGATCAAATTATTTTATCATTTTCCTTCCAATAAACAACCTAACTATCTAAAAAAAATATTTAAATCATCTTTTATCTTGATCTCATGAATTAACAAAATTAACAAAATATCCAAATCAGATGAAAAATCATTCAAAATTTATTATTAAATATCAGAAAAAGGATCTTGATTGTTCACCCACAACTTATGTATGTTTCCAGAAACACTTATTCCGATGTTTCAAAAACAACTTTAAGACGTTATAATTTCTTTTACAAAATCTAGAAGTAACAACATTCAAAGAACTATTAATTAAGGACAACAATCCGTCTAATGATGTTTTATTAAATTTTAATTTATTTTTCCAAAAACAATACGTACATAATAATATATAAAACATATATTAATGCATTTCATACTCCATAGAATTGAATAAGACAAGACTGATTTATAAACATTTACTTAGAAAATGTAAATAATCATTTAAAAAGTGTTCAAACCTTTAAATACCGTACATATGAACAATAATGTAAATAATATTAAAACATTTACACACATACATTGAAGATGCATAAATAGGCATTAAAAATATTTTCTTATGAGAGATACTTTAAATTTAAATTCTAATTATATCAATATTAAATGTCATCGGAACTTATTATGTTGGAAAGAAAAAATAAATAAAAATTCGAAGCCTGGAAACACACTGTTTCTCCATAGACCCTGATTTCAGCTCCACGTTTCTTATTCAGAAGAACAGTATTCGTAACAGATCAAAGCATGTGTGGTTACTACATTAATTCACCACAAAAAAAGACAACCTAAATTTGGAAGCTGGTGCCAACTAGATACGTGCCACCTAACTTTTTTGTTTTCTCACGAGCTAATTAAATACTTAATTATGTTTTTAACTTTTGAATTTTTGTATAAAATTGAAATTTGTTTATCTGACAAAATGTAATATATTTTTGTTAGATGGACGTAGTGCTTTTAATCTAATAAAGTTAATTTTTGTTTTATATGTCAGTTATATTCTATATTAATATTTGAATTGTTTACACTAGTTTTGATATATTTTCATTTCGATGTCGGTGTATTAACACGTATGGTATGTTAAAATAATTTAGTGTAATTAAATTAAAAAAATTTATCCATTCATTTTTTAAATTTAAAAATAAAAATATATTCAAATTTCAAACTATACATTAAACATTTATAAAAGATGAAGTCAAGAACTTTTAGGCTAATCAGAAAGAAATCAAATCACAGGAAAATATGATTATATAATAGCACGTTGAAAGCTGAAAATTGAGAAGTGGTGGTGACAACCAGATGAAATCTGTAAAGTATTTTAGGAATTGAGAAAAACAAGTTGTGATTGTGAGCCAAAAACGTTGATGGAATGATGATGCATTATGTTGGTTTTGGATTGAAAAACAGAGGTAGTATTAGGAAGTTTTTGACCATGTTCATCGAATGTGAGTCACAAGTTTGATGGCAGAAATTGAAAAACATTTTGTCTATTAGCTATTTCAGTACGATGCAATATTTATTTTATTTCACAACACTTCTTTCATTTCGTGGACGATCCTACTCTTTTCATACTTTCAATAAACTATTATTCAACGTGCATTCCTAGAAATAACTATGATCGTATTATCATCATGAGTGATTTGACAGAAAATTAAATAAAAAATATAATACCAATGTAAACTCAATTTTATAATATTATTTTTAATATAAAATCTTAAAATAATAGATTCATACGTCTATGATAGAATTCAGACCGTAGGTGGAAACTTTCTCAATCATACTAAAGTAAGATTTAGACATATATTTTGACTCAACTCCTTACAATAATTCAAGTAACTTATTACGTAGGTGACATTTATTATTTTTGATAAAATTTAGATGGATCAAATTATAATTTAATGGTGACTCGTGTTATACTTTTGAATATATAAAAAAAAAGTTACCTTTATAAACTCGAATCAATTATAAATTTAACCTACTACTAAAATACATCGTAATTTTATATGCAACATTTCATTACCTACCTTTTTAATAAAAAAAAAAACGTGTCAGTATTTTATCATGTTTAGATAAGTTTGTTTGTAAGCACTATTAAGAGAAGAAAAATTACAATATTTTGTATAGTTTAAAATTAGTTTATAAAAATTAATACGTGAAACCTCTCTAATAGAACCTTTCTAAATTGTTATTTTTAATTTGTGTATAAAATGAACTTAAATTATAAAAAAATAAAAAAACATTTATAAAGAAACTTGTCCAAATATAAATAACATTTAAAGAAAGTTGTAGTCCACCCACTGTTTTGTAACACTTAAAAAAGGTGGTGATTTGAAATTTGTAACTCAACTTTAATTAGTCCAGTCTAAAATCGTCAGAAATTAGGTGAATCCAAAACCGATTTATTGACTATGTACATATAAAAAAATGGCATTATATTATTTGTTATCGTGCATTAGACGATTAATTTAATATAGAATCACTTGATAACGTGATTCTGCAAAAAATAATTAACAAACTTAAAATGAACGTGATATTTTTTTTAATTGGCTTTAGTACATAGTTTACTAATTATATCTATTTATCAACTCCACAAGGCAACTTTTTATTTATTTTACTCAGTTTTTTATGGCCATGTGTATCGTTCTTTTTTTAATTTTCAATTGAATAAGCATATATAGCACGACAAGGATTTCAAAAGAAAATGAATCATTTATTTTAAGGCAAAATTAAAAAAGTCAAATAAAGGAATCCCAACCCCATATACATTCCCCTTCAGTAAAAATCCATGTGGTCCATCACCTTCTTATTATGTTTTTTTTGGCTAAATTATATCTTACTTTTATCTTTATTCTATCGTTACATTTGGTAATGTTCTATGTTTTCCTTTATTAAGTATTTACTTTTTCTTGTTTAATTTTATATTTTTTTACACTAACTAACTATCATAACAACACTTTTATTATTATAGCTTTCACTTTAAACACTAGTGAAAGAAAAGAAGATAAATTACGTCACAAATTTAACGTCTGGTCATGCAGAATATGATGTAAAAAACGTGCGTGATAGTTTTATAATTGAAACAACTTTGTTTACGTTGGACCTTTGGTCGTTTGACGTAAATTTCAAAGATTTACGTGAAAGTGTTCATTAGTCCGATATAAAGTTTGATTTCATTTTCTACGCAAAACTTCTTCTTTCTCAATTCTTTTGCGATTTCGCCATTTTATACATTTTCTCTGACGAAGATTGGGATAACCTTCTTGCTAACTGCATCGGTGATCCATAAGGCATTATTCTTTTGTCAGAGCACCCAGAATGTAAGTGGGGGCATGGAGATTCCAACATTATTTCTGTCCACCATCATCAAGAACTGCATACTCTTGTAGTCATGATGCCTTGCATAAAATGAAGATGTAAGACAAATTTAAGCAAAATTAATAGTCTTTACAGCAGGAGTTTGATGAGAAGTTAAAGTTCCTCGTTCTCAGCAGTAAATTTAAGAAACAATTTATGTAATTATTGAAGTTGTTCGAGTGAACAACAAAGGATCCGTTGAAAAAAAAAACTCTCTCACAATAACTACTTTATTAATAGAGAAATAAAATTAACACAGATAATATAGTGTGAAAACTTGTGAAAACTTGTGAAAACTCTAAATACGGAAGAAAAAAAAACACAATCACAGAGAATAATCGGTGTGTATAAATTTGTACAATACAAAAAAAACACTTTCAATCCTTTGACCCCAAGTACACCCACACTTTTCAAAACAAGAATTTAGTTACATCTTACAAACCTCTATTACAAGAGAATAAGAAAACTCAAACACTAGTTCAAAATGCCTTTGACTTGAGGCAAAAAACATCATAGACTTAGAGTTCATTATATAATCACTAACACTCATCCCTAGATTATTTTAAATGAGGTAAAACTTTTCAAGATATGTTATTTTGATCGGTCCAAAAGGATAATGTGTTGTTAGAAATCCCTCAACGGATCACACTCGTACTAATAAATCAAATCAATACGAGTTATATAATGAAGATAATTTCCCACGTCTAGTCGTAATCGGACAACAAATAGGAGTTAACCATATATGGTATCCCTCCACAGTCTGACTGGACTTGGAGAGTGATTGATGAAGCTCCAAACGTTGCTTGAATGTCTTTTTGCCCAATACAAAAGGTTCAATTGGTTAGTGAGAATTTAGGCAATTTTTGGCTTAAGCTAGACATCTAGTAATGTCAATCTCACCACAAACACAAACAATATATTTTTTTTTCTTTTGTGTTATAATTTATATCAATGTTGTTGAATTAACATTTTGCCTTTGTTTAGGAATATTGATGTCTAGTTAAACAAATTTTATCAAGACAGGTGTGTGTGAGAGAGAGAGTTCTAATAACACCAAAATGTTAAATGTCATATAACTCATGCAATGATAGGTAATTATTTACAAATACTTTTCTTTCATGAGAGAATCTTTACACATCTAATTGTGATATCATATTTTTTGTCTGACAAATATTTTGGCTTTAATGAAATAACAAAAGAAAACACTCGAGACATGTGAGAACATGCTTGATAACTTTTATTTATTTATTTGTCCGTTTCCTTTCTAGTGACTTTCTTTTATAATTCTTTTCAGTTGCTTGTATATGTGTTATGTTATTTTATTTTGACCAGTGGCCAGAAGAGCACAAGGCCAAACACTACAGTTGGCAAAGGCTACTCCCTTATCTAAATTCGACTTAATAGAAATAACAGATATATGAAAAAATTGGATTGAAAAAAATTGTAATGTGTAACCTTTTTAAAGTGATTTTTTCTTTCTTCTAAATTACCATGTACACAGAGTATATTCCACTACATCACATCTTTATTTTAGTTTTCTCTTTCACACAAATCATTATCTAATGTATAAAATAATACTTGTACAGAACATTTTTTAAAGTAAAACTGAAATGGAGAAAGGTATGCATGCATAACTTCTTCACTATTCTATAATGTAGTGAAGTTCTATACATTTCTATTTTACATTTGAATACATTTTAAAATTATAGAAAAAAAAAGAAAAAGAAGAGTTGGGTTTACATAACCTAATATGCTTCATGTTTCTTTAGCTTCGGTGCGTAGGGTATGTTTCTATTAATAAGCATGTTATTTGTTAATTGGTATTGATCACTGGATTAATAAGTCTTTGTTGTTTAGAAAATTAAACGATAGCTTACTGTAACTATCTGTTTTACATGGTTAAGGAATACAGACGGAGAATTCAGTAATTCTGAAAGAAAATAGTTATATCTAAAACTGGGTGAAAAAATTTGTAGAATTATATTGAAAAGGTGAGTCAATTAAGACTTGTAAAGAATTATTAAAGCAGCTCGTAATTACTTTAAGTATGCAAAGAAGAAATTCAAACACTTTCTTTCTATTTAATTTTCATTATGTTGAAAATTCAAGTGTAAATCCAAGTTTTATATTAAGTTAAAATGAAAATTTTGAATATTTTATAAAATAAAACACTCATAAATAAATTCATTGTCTTATAATTTTGGAATAATTTTGGAATGGAGATTTCATTTTGTAAATTTGACTTAGGTCTTTGTTTTTCTCTAATAAAATTTTCCTCTAAAAGACCCATTGCTGAATGTTGAAGAACAATTGAGAAATGTTTTTTCGGGAAAAATGCAAGATATAAGACATATATGACTTATTTAGGGATGTTGTATCATTTTAGAGTACATATCTGACTAATACATATAATGTGTATTTTTTTTTTTTCTTCTTTTCGTGTGAACCATATGGAACCATGCATAATGTTTGTGTACAGATAATTATCAAGAGATATTGTATTAAGACTGTTTCAAATCATTCTAAAAGAGAAAGACAACAATATTTGCAGAATTTGGCAGAAAACCTATGCAATAACTGTCATTTTTTTCTGAAAATTGTGACAATTCTATCAATTGGTAACCAAAATTAGCCAAAACAACTTCAATCAAACCACTGAACTTGATCCTGTTAGATCACAAGTGGTAGTGTCATGCCCCTTTCTCTTCCTCTCCTCGGGAAATCAAGAATACTCAAGATTTCCCAATCAATATCTCTCATCCCATAATTTTAAAACCCTCCACTTATCCATGAACTTAGCAACAACAAATGAAAATATTGTCTTCCAGAGTCATTTCTGTAAATTCACATATTTCTAGAGGAACTTATGAGAACTACGAGTATGAGTATTTACCTGAACCAATGCGAAATCAATGAAATAAATCAAGGCATTGGCATTAGACATCCTACCAACTCCAACGCCAGCAAGAAATGATAGAAGAAAACAATAATGATGAGGGGCTCGGTGCAATTATATTGGTGACACTCAACGACAAGATGAAATCAACCTTTAAATGAATATTAGCAATAAACATGAAACTAACAAGAATAGCTTCCACAATTTCTCTGTAACATGAATTCACAAATCAACAAGGTTCAAATTTGACGAGAAGGACCAAACAAGACCGAAACATAATTAGTATAGTCCACCAAGTGATAAGACGCACTTAAACTAATTATCATACCGAAACAACAATCAAACCAAGATTAAGAATGATATAACCTCATCTTTAAAGATTCATACTAATTTCACTAAAAATAATATAGATAAACAACTATTTCGAGGTATTTACCGTTGATATTATTACACATTTATTACTGTGTTGATTGTTATAAAGCCTTGAACGTCTAGTGTCTTCACATGCATATCATGCCTCTTGGATTGACTAGAATCAATAACTACCATAGAGATCGAAGACTTTCAGGCATCTCATGGTGATAGCACTAATGCATAGTCCTTCTCCGACAACTTTTGCAAAAAGCCAGCTGTCGACCTAGATGAATTAACACGAAGGGTGACAAAGTTCTGCATATCTAGAGTACAAAAAGGAGATTTGTACAATGCAGTGGTTTATGATGCCTTATCTACAGTAACCCCACACAAGCTCTGCATATCCAATTATCAATATAAAATTATAGATGATTCCATACTGTAATTGATGCAGCATTAAGAAAAATTATCCCGATAAGACCTTTAAACAAACTAAGCTGAAATCACCAATAATCACAGCAAGAACAATCCCCTGAATTAATATGATGAAACCTGGTGGCATCTCTCACAATTAATTCACGACCAGTTACCATTGAGACTCGTTTTGCAAAATCATGGCAGTCTTTGCATGATCGTGTATTTTTGAATACCATAATGGGGGTCTCTGCTGCGGTGCACATGAGACCATAGGCTATAGCCAGTCTCTCACTATGAACAAGAAGCTGCTCTTTGCGTTCAGTAAAGTCAGATAGAGCATCCTCTTCGTTGAGAAGGTACTCCCCATCCTTTTTCAGAGAAAAATTGAGTTCTTTCAATTTTGAGTATATTTGTTCTGTTTGAGGATGGTGTCTATCACCTACCACAAAACGGTGGACTTTACCCTTCACATTAATCCAGCTGCAACTGACTTCCTTCCTCAAGTTCCTTTCAGCCATCATCTTCCTAAATTTGGCTGCCTCATCCCACTTCCCAGCCAAAGAATACAAGTTGAACATGATCACATAAGTAGCAGAGTCTAGCGGGTCCAGCCGAAAGATATTGTCAGCTGCAATCATCCCAATCTCAAGATTCCGATGGCTCCAACATCCTCCCAATAAACTTTTCCAACTCATCACATCAGGTTCAAGCGGCAGACTCCTTATCATCTCATGAGCCTCCTGTAGCATTCCAGCACGAGAGTATATATCAATCATGCAATTGTAATGATCAATTGTTGGGTTCACACCATATTCATCGCTCATTGAATCCAAAAACTGCTTCCCCTCCTTAACTAAACCCGAATGGCTACAAGCATTTAACAAACCTATGAATGTGACAGCATTTGGCTTTACACCAGACCTCTGCATCTCTTTAAAAAGACCCAAAGCTTCAGAAGCTTTGCCGTGGTAAGCGTGAGCAGATATTATTGCAGTCCAGGCAATAGTATCAGGTTTATCTATTGTCAAAAATGCTTGATGTGCGTAATCCACTTTGCCACATTTTGAGTACATAGTGATCATAGCACTCTCCCCAGACAGGAACGAAACTAGCCCCTTTTTTATCGCATCTGCATGGATTTGAGCACAGCACATCAAATCTGAGACAGCAGAGCATGCTTGAAAAATGTTGGTATAGATGAATGAATTCAATAACACTCCTTTACTTCTTATTGTCTTAAAAACCTCTAGAGCAGTGTCAAATCTACCACTTTGGCAGTATCCAACAATTAAAGCACTCCATGAGAAATCATTAGGTTCACATATGGTCTCAAAAGCTCTACGTGCAGCATCAAATCTTGCACACTTAACATAAAAGTCCACAAGTGGAGTACCAACAGAGACCTCAGATTCCAAGCCAAGTTTTATACAAACACTATGAATTTGCCTTCCGGTGTATAAGTCTCCTAAAGTAGCACAAGCCTTGAGCACTATAGAAAAGGCAAATTCATCCAACTCTACACCTTCACCTATCATCTTGGCAAATAACAACATAGCATCACTGTGCCTTGTAGCTTGAGTGTAACCCACCATCAACCCGGTGCATGCAACAACATTTTTCCTAGTCATCTTATTAATGGAAACTTCAGCACCATCCAACCACCCACACTTGACGTACATATTGGAGATCAATGTCTCCACAGAAATATCAGCAGCAAACCCTATCCTTATCAGCTGAGAATGTATCTGTTTGCCAAGGTCTAACAGTGAAGGATCTGCAAAGGACATAATAAGTGTACTGAAGATAGAGGAGTTCGGTTTAATCCCCAAATCCAGCATATGCAAGAGCAATCTAACAGCTTCATCTGTATGCCCTTCCTTTGTGTAAGCAGATATAATGGTGGCCCAAGAGAACAAATCCCGATCAACCATTTTATCAAAGAATCTCTCTGCAGCTGTGAAACTTTTACAGTCACAATACATTTGGAGGATGCAATTGTCAATGAATCTATTGCTGTTGGAGAATCCCTGCAGTCTATTATGAAATAATCTTCCATCAGACAATGCTCTCAGCGTTCCACACATTTTAAAGAGATATTCATAAGATTGGGGATTAATGGAAATACCCTCTTTGTCCATTCTTTCAATGAATTCATGCACTTCTCTAAGCTTCCCTTGTTTGGTCAAAGAAATCAAATGCAAATTTTCAACTTCACCTTGTTTATTTGGATTGGTCCTCAATGAAGAAGGACTGCTTTTCAAAGAGAACCAGGAAGGGATTTGAGAGAAATTAGCATGTCTCACATTATTACTTTTATCATTAGCTACCAATACCGACGAGGAACTAGAAAGCACCCAAGAGAACTGGGAAGTTATCGAAGTCATTTAGTTGTTTAAGATTTGAAAAGTGTTTCCCTGTACAACTATGGTCAGATCCAACAAGAGAACCCAATCCAAGAAAGCAAGTCAACAATACAAATTATATACTAGCAATCTGAGTATCCAATCTGATTCCTTGTGTCAGAAGCCTGATCTGATCAGAAAAGAAACGAGCCGGAGAATCATGGGTTAGATACAAGAATAAGAAAAGGCAACCGATGGCTTAGTCAGTATGCTAGAAATTCTAGAAACTTCATTGATTAAAGTGTTGTTCAAGTAGTAAACTTGTCCATGCAAAACTAATGAAGAATATAAGAAGGTAAAAATGTAAAATGATTAGAGTTTCTCTATGCAATTTTAAATTTATACAAGTTTTCCCGTTTAACTTGTCCAAAAGTTGAGGTGATAAGTTGATTTTAACTTGCGTTTTCAATTATGGAGAAGTTAACCAAAATGGAGCTAAGTTTATTTTACAATCTTTTAGATTTTGATACAGTTTATAATTGAAGTTCACGAGTGACACGAGTTTTCCGATCTGAGTAAAGCATGCTTCTATTTAATCTTTTAGATTTTGATACTTCTGTGCTTGACTCAGATTCAATATGGCGCACACAAAAATAGAAGCATGGAAAGACAGTTTAAAAAAAGCTTCAAAATATGAACGCATCCTAGTTCTCACAATACACCAAAGACACATCGTAATTGAGCACCCAAAGAAAAAAATCAATTCTGCTCAATTGGTCAATGAACACAGAACATAATAGAAAAGAAAATGAGAACCTGTTCATTTACGATGGTTGAAGAGATTGGGTAGAGGCTTTCTCCCTCCCTCCCTCCTCCTTCAAGCTGCTTCATTGTCGCCATTTTTGAGTTTCTACTCTTTTTTCATTTTTCAGTTCACAAATTCATATAGAGGTGCTCAGAGATATAAGAGAAGGGAAATTTCTTCCTGCAACCCATGTTTTCTTGATGTACGCCATATTTTCTAAAATTCTAATCATACCCTTATTAAGATTAATAGAAAAGGATAACGTAAGATTTTGTTCTTATTTTAATTACAGATTGTACAATCCATAGATATTTCAAATTAGACAATCCAGAATTCAAAAATATTAATTTGATTAATTTGACATATTTCAAATTGTACAATCCATAATGCACATTTACATTTCGGATCGTACAATCCATAATACAAATTTGAAAGACAATCCGAAATGCAAATTACATTCTGAATTGTACAATCCGTAATGTAATTTTAAAAGACAATTCAAAATATAAATTACATTATGGATTGTACAATCCGCAATGGAAATTTGAAAGATAATCCAAAATGCAAATTACATTTAGAATTGTACAATCCGGAAAGAAAATTTTGAAGACAATAAATTACATTTCGGATTGCACAATTGATAGTGCAAATTTCCATTCCAAATTGTACAATCCAAAATATTAAGGCTTTTAATATTTTTAGTCAAGGGTAATTAGGTCATTTTCACATGACTATGGGGTGAAAGAAGAAAATATGCAGGTGCAAGAAGAAAGACTTAAGGAAAGTTTCCAAGGAAGTAAAAAACAATCCCTTTTGGGCATTCTTGGCCTTTTTAAAATTGTACCGAGACACCAGAACTTAAATCCAATACCTAGATGATAAGCAGTTTGGCAGTCCACATGTGCTTCTATCATGTTCTTAATTGCAAAAGTTATTTCTAAAAGTTCTGATACTTTAGCTATTTAACTCTTTAAATATCCATGGACTAATTCTGTGTAAGTGTTTACAAATAAGACCATAAGAATATTGAACTCATGCCATGGGCATAAGATTGGGCCGAACTGGTCTATTTTAGTGAAAATTCAGTTATTAGGACTGTAGCTTTTTTTTTATCCTTATATGAAAAAGAAAATAATAAGTGCTGACTACACTTCATAAAGTAAAAGAAAAACGAAGAAACTTTTAGCTTGGCTTGTATGTACCAAGCTTGCGGGAGAATGTTAAATAATAATTATGTTCTGTTGCACGGCTTTATCAAACTTGTATTATAGAAGATAATCATTATTCACCAATGACCAACTACCACAACTCCGACATATATTATTGAGGATGCACAACTTCCCAATCTCAAGCAATATGTGATGATGAGACTGAAATGACAAGCTACTACGTTCTATAGAGACAATAAATTGACAATTTAATACAAATAGTATTTAATTCAATTAAATACTCAAGCCACTGAAGAAGTGCAGAGATGAAGTCGAAGGGAGTTTTTCATGAAAGTGAAGACCTTCGAAATTTGATATAAGGAATTCTGCATCTATTAACAAGATGATGTTATCTAAGTTGATTGAAAAAGTTACAACAAGAAACCAGACTAAAGAAAATGGGGATCTAAACAACATTGGGGACTATGATTTGCTTCCTAAAGTAGTTGAGTTCACTTAAGAGAAGAGACATGAGGAGCACATCTAAGTGGAGGTTTCAGGAAATGAAGTGGGACTCTTCTAGGACTTAACCACGTGAAGACTGAGGAAAACTCATTCCTTGATTCTAGTTCATTAGATTGGAGAGTCTCAACTCAAGTACAACATTTTAAACATTTTATCTAACAATGACAAATAAAAGCGAGATACCTGTATCACTTTTTGTAAACAAAATATTTTTTCCTTCGTTCAAACCAAACATCAAACAGCTTGCGGGCAAAAAGAAAATGTCAACAGAACCACAAACAAAGAATCAAACGGGTATTAGCAAGTCTCCGCCTAGAGAGACAGAAAAACCTCATATGGGGTTCAAAGAAATAAATAATATTCAAGTCCACAAACATCACCGTAACAAGTGCTGGGGAAATCAGATTCACATAGTACAAATAGAAAAGAATAAATGAACCAAACCAAACCAAAACTCGAAAACGAAACTAACCTGAATACGTAATCTACGAGCACTGCAAAAATTGAAGCCTCCGGTACGGCGAACATGAAGCTATAACAAAAGATGAATTCATGACAGAAACAAGGTTGCAGTTGAGGTACTTTGAACAGGGTTTCGTGAAGAATGAGAAAATTACAAGAAAAAAAGAGTGTGGTGGTTTATTATAGGTTTTCATTACAGGTTCATAGTTAAAATTTTTATTTACTTGAAATATTCATCTATCTATTTATTATTAGGTTAACACGTGTCACTTTACTGATTTGACACGTGTCACAATATTAATATTAATATGACACGTGGTATAAATAATTTAAAAAAAAATAAAAAATTCAAAAAAAAATTTAAAAAAAATTTAAAAATTCAAAAAAATGAAAAGCTAACACGTGACATATCATTAACACCGTTAACACCATACTAACGGAACGAGCCTAATTGTTACACATTTTAAAAAATATGAACCTAATTGAGACTAAAAAAAATCTTAGGACCTATTTGAGATTTTTCAACAAAAACATAGATCAAGGAAGTATTTTAACCTTATTATTATTATTATTATTTAATATTTAATACATACATATAGATTTTTTTTAATTAATACAAATGTTCATTTATTTTTATAAAAACAATAATCAAAGCGCTATTAGTTATCACAATCAACATTAAGAAACAAATTTAAGTATTTACTTATACAAAATAAAAAACAAAATAGTATAACTTATATGCATAAATGGTTAACTTAGTTTTTAAAATTTGTATATATTCATAATTAGTTTAAAGTTTATTAAATTAAAAAAATTAAATATGTTTTTGAAATATCTAGAATCAATTTACTTTTCATTTTTATTTTTGAATGTATTTTCTTCTTATTATTTAAGTTTTTATATTAGGACCGAAATAAAAAGAAAATTGAGAACTTAAATCGAACCTTAAATATTTTTTTCTTTAGTTACGAAGTAATATGACAATCAGATGACCATTTTCATTCTTAAATGTTATTTATTTCGACTAAGTACTTGTTTGGATATTAAAAATTATATTAAATATTATTACAAAGCCTCCAATTTGTTGACTAAATATTAGTAAAAAAAATTTACCCGGAGAATAAATGAATATTCAATACTTTAAAACTATAATTTTAAAAGCTAAAAGGAGAGTGGATATGATCTATATATTATTTTTATAAATGCATTCAATAATCAACACTAGATAGCAGTTTCATAATCCAATCTAACACGAAATTTTATTTTTTTATTTTTTACTTTCAAAACAGAGTAGAAACAATTTAAAAAATGTGTGAATCTCCTTTATTATTTTTCACTAGTTCCTCTCCTCAATTGATTTCATTTTACATTTTAATCTATTTTCAATGATAAGAAATAATGATTTAAAGAAAAAAAAAATGTTTATGTTGGTTCTATTATTGTTTCTCGACTCTCGAACACTTTTTCACTTAGCATATTTTATATGAGATTTGATATAAAGAAATGAAAGTATGTACTTAAGTGAGATTTGAGATAAAGGAATGAAAGTTTGTATTTATAAACTATTATTTCATTAGAGGTATTATTACATTTGAGGTATTATTTGTTTCAGCTCACCATGAGTTAAAAAAAATCAATTCAACTCGACTCACTTTTTGGTGAACTATAAATTTTGTAATTCGGTTCGACCTCCATGAGTTACTGGATTGACTCATGAATATTTTGTTTTGTAATTTATTTTATACAAAGTATTAGTTGAAAAATTAATGTATTTGTTGGTTCTCAAGTGAGTATTCACTAAAGTCTCACATCGAATAATATGAAGAAGAGGGCAGCATAAAAGTATTATAAAAGTAAAGAGTTGGTTTTGGAATTGTCTCCACAACTCAATAGGTCTCTTGGGTGTATGGAGCTTAGGTAGTTGTGTGTCATTGGAAGGTCTGCAATTTTTGTCAGAAAAATAGCACTATGAAGGGTTGGCAGTTTTGGTCCATAAAAAAATGTAAGAAGGTTTGCAACTTTTGCCTAAAAAATTGCACTTAAGTGATAATACATCTTATTGAGTATTTATGGATGTAGGCCATGAGGTGTCGAACAACATTAAATTTCCTGTGTGTTTTTATTTCTATTTTTCTGCTCTTATTTATGGGTGTACTTCCGCTTGAAGAGATTATTTTTTTAGTGCGTAATTTCCTAATAGTGGTACCAGAGCAGAGGTTTTAACCAAGGGTTTCTAATCAAGGGAGGAAGAGGAGCAGTTTGGCATACTGGCTAGAATCAATGTCGCGTCTTACGCCTTTGGAGAGAGTGGAGTTCATGTGTGGCAAGATGCTCACGAATTTGCAGAGGAGGTGAATGATGGAGATCTGATATGTGTGAATCTCGATTTACGACATGTGCGTTGAGAAAGTGCTCTGTGTTTTACATATATGCTATGGTTATTGCATGCGGTGGACTGCGGTGTTTGGTAACGTTGAATTTGCATGGTGAGGGTGGAGCTCAAGATCTTCAATGGTGGTATTTGTGTGGTTCACACGATGCTTCGTTAGCAACGAGTGTTGTGTCGTGGTGTTATGACGGTGTTGTGGCTTGACCAAGGTGGCGTTATGATGGATTCCCCTTGAGTATTGTTGCAATTTTTCGACTTTTGCCCGAAAAATTGCACTTGAGTGATAATACTTCTTGTTGAGTATTTGAGGATGTAGGCCATGAGGTGTCAAACCACGTGTGTGTTTTTATTTATATTTTTTTACTCTTATTTGTGGGTGTGCTTTCGCTTGAAGAAATTATTTTTTTAGTGCGTAATTTCTTAACAATATTAACATATATAACTTGACAAACAAATAAATTAAATATCTAAACTATTTAAATATTATTGAACAATGTTCTAATAGTTAAAAATATCAAATTGTGAACTTATATTATTAGTAGTAAACGATTTTAATAAAAAACTTATTAAAAAAATGATAAAAGTACTAATAAAGTATTGTTGTCAGTGGGTTAAGGATCAACCTACATTTAATCTAGCTTAAACCTGTTTGATTTGTGGTTTAAGTGAGTGGAGCTCACTTCAATCCACATTAAAAAAAAAAACTGAAAATTTTTCAATCTAACCCAACTCGAAACTCTGGTGAGCCGAGTTGATTTACAAATTAGAACTCATTTCGACATCTCTAGCTTTCATTATAGAACCTATTTCTTTCCCCATTAATCTCCTTACTTCCATAGGTTTTAAGTTGTCTACATCTCTTAAGTTGATCATGATCCTACCAACCTTCTAATCAGGGGCGGCTCAACGGTCTGGGAGACCTAAAACAAACTTAAAAAATGAAACCTTTTATTTAAAATTTAATTTTTGAGCTTTTTTTGATGTAAAATTATTTATTAAATTGTCATAATTAATTTCATTTAACATTTCTTTCTCAATACATAATAGAACTAATCTGTTTAATCTTTCTTGAGACATTGTTGGTCTTAAATAAGTTTTTATTATCTTTAGCTTTGATAAACTTTTTTCGGGTGAAACAACTTACACTAGAATTGTTAACATTATTCTACAAGTTATATATACATTTGGAAAAGAATTTATCCTTTTTGTATAATTAAGAATGTCAATTGGTTTATCATTTTCCAAACTTATAATTTCCCTTGAGATATTTAATTTTGAAATTAAATCAAATCCATCAATAACCTATAAATTATTATTATACTACTCTTCTAAACTCAATAAAAAGTTTTTTTTTCTAAACTTGAATTATCTTTCTACAGAAAACTCAACTTTGAATTATGCTCCAATTAATCTATTATCCACCAAAAGACTAAATCATAATCTAATTAATAGTTTTGTAAAAAAAAATTCAGTTTCTCCTCAAGATATATGGAAAAAAATAAAAATAAAACTTTGTAAATCTAAAAGTACCAAAAAATAAAACTAGGCAAAAGAAACATATTTCTAATTCTAATACAAATCCAAAATAGAATAAAAATAACAATAACACAAATAGAAAGAAAAAACATACTAACCATAAATGAGGATGAAAAAATCGGTACACACGAGCAACATGAGATTTAAAAGATTTAAGGGATGTAATGTGCCAATACCTTAGAAAAAAGACTATTAGAAGAAAACAAAGTAAGGAGAGGTAAGAGAAGTCATAGAAAGACAAAAGAAGAAAATAAAATCCATATTGATTATGAGAGAATAAAGATAACTAATAATTCTCTTTCTTGTAAACAAAATTATAATTTACTAAAAGTATGTTTTAACTCGTTAATTATCATTTTTACTAATAATAAAAATTAACATACACTAATAATAATTTAATTAAATTTTATTCCCAAACATAAACTTATAATTAATTTAATAGAGTTATATTAGTAATAAAATATTTTTTTGAGGCCTCTTTTATCTTAAACATAATTCTATAATTAGTTTAATAGAGTTATATTAATTAGTACTTAAAAAAATGTTGAGGCCTTTTTTTCTTAAACATAATTTAATAATTAATTTAATAAAAAAATATTAGTAGTAAAAAAATATTTTGATACCTTCTTATCCTTGAGACCTAAAACTAGTATTTACGTTTGAGCTGGCCTGCTTCTAATGTTCACAGCATAAGTTTTAGAATATCAACCTACTCAAAGAAAAAATGTCATCACATTCCAAAGTAAATGTAAATAAATGTTGTTCAAGAATATATATATATATATATATATATATATATATAACTCATTTCTTTTTGGATGTGATTCTTGGAATTTTTCTCAATTCTATCCAATTCTATCCTTGGTTGAATCATAGTAACATATATAGGACTTACTTCTTTGTTATTTCAAAGTTTAATCCATCGATCAAACAATTTATCCGTAACTTCCATTATTGGCCAACAATTTCTTTTGATAGAATTTTATGCTTGGTTGATCTAATTTGCATCTTGTTTTGTTCCATTTGAGTTTCTATTTTATTCTTTAAATTTTGTAGAGTTTAAAAGTCTTAGAATTTTATTTTCACTTGGATTTTTCTTTTAGTAATTGAATTCAAGAAATCATTTAAAAAACAAATCAACAATGGTAGTAATTCTCAGAAACTAAGAAATATTTGCGCATAAAACACAAAAGAAGTTCAAAGAAAATCTAAAACAGAATAAAAAACTAGATAAATTATCACATTTCTATTGAAAAAATAGTCCCAAAGTTTCTTGAATTCTGTCCATTAAGTTCTCTTTTGGATTTTCCAATTGTACCATTCATTTATGTTTTACATGCCTTTCATTAGAAGTTCTTGTATGAATCCAATAGGTAAAATTATTGCTTAAATTTTACCTTTCTAATTGTCTTTTTCTACCTTTTTCTTTGCTAGTCTTTTATCATATATATTGTTGTGTAATCTTTTGTGTGTAGTTTTCTTATTTACCATTTTTAGAATTCCTTTTCAAATTTAAGTTTTGTCTTATAGTTTTCATCCCTAAAAAGTTTCATAAGTGCATTTAGATTTGTACCTATTTTACTTGAGAGGCAATTTTAGTGAACTTTTGAACTTCTCTTTTGAGTGATTTGAGTGTAGCCCATTTTTTCTAGATTTTAGTACATCTTTTAGAGAAAAGCATAAACACTTTTAGAGTAGAAACAAGAGTGACGAGGAAAAATTTTACCAACACATACACTAGTTTTTATGTTTTCTTGTTGTCTTATGTTGCTTTTTGTGTAAATTTGTAAAGATGTCTCTACGCCTCTCAATAAGATTTAAGAAAGAAGGGAGTGTTAATATGAAAAGGCAACAAGTGACCCTTGAACAACTCCAACACGTAATGGAGAACCAAAGATTGTAGATTTTAAACCTAACAAAAATGAGAGGAGAGAAAAAAGACCTTCAAAAGCTTCTTCAAATTTTGAAAGTGAGAAGGAGGATTTCTACCAAGAGAAAAGAGTTTCAAGGGAAGGAAGAAACCATCGTAGTGTTGAATATGAAGACTCGTTAAATGAAAAAAATGTAAAATTTCCAAGATTTGTAGGTAGTTTCTATCCTCATGAATACATAAAAAGAACTATTCATATTCCACATGGAAGGATAAGAAGGAAGAGGAAAGATTATCGTGAGATAAGTATTTCATAATTCATTCTTCATCTTCCCCTCATAAAACTCTTTCTTCTTATTCTTATTCTTCTTTTTATTCTTCTTCTTTGAAGTACAAAACACAATATCCTTTTTTTCATTTAAGCCGAATTTAAAGAAAAAAAATACAAGACAAATTATTTTAAATGTTTGAATTATAAACACATAGGAAGTGATCCAATAATATAAAAGTGCTTATAACGTATGTCATTTTCGGCTTTTGACATATGTGATAATCCTGACGTCATATTGGGTGACATTAAAATTAACGTCTAAAAGAAAAATTGACGTTATTTAACGTTAGAAATAGTAGTGATCGACATCCCCTAATGTCAGTTCAAACCCAACCCAACGTTCAACTAACGCCATCTGGAGGCAAAAAAAAAGCTGGAGTTAATGTCTGTCCTTGCACTGACAGGAGTCAAAGGACGTCGGGCAGTGCAATAGCCGACGTCCTTTGACGTCTGTTAGTACAAGGACAAATGTCAATACCAACTATTTTTTTTAAATGTTTTGTTGTATTTACAATTTTCCACACCTGAAAAATAGAAAAGTTCCATAACAATTCACAAATATTCCAACAAAGTGGTAGATTTCCAATTTTAACTAGTAATTGTAAAGTTGTCTAAACTTTTACAATTACCACAAAAACTAAAAGTTTCATCAAGAAATTATAGTCCTACAAAGTTTTTTTTTTTAAAAATTCTAATGTTATTGTGGGTCCCAACTCCATTGTTCCAATAAATATGTTGCCCACTCCTATCTTAGTGTCTGGATAGTGTCATCCGATAAAGATGATGAATTCTTGAAGCACTGAAAAAATAATACAAATTCATTATGTATGGATATCATTGTTTAAAGTTTGATATGATTTATAATACCTAGACATGTCAAAGTGAGCCAACCCGGCTCATATGGGTTGACTCACTACAAGTCAGGTTGAAAATGAGTGAATCCAACCCAACTCACTTTATGGTGAGCCAAACATTTTACAACCTGGCTCAACCCACCACGGGTTGGTGGGTTAAGTGGGTTGGCTCACCAATCCACATAAACAAAATTATTTATGTATTTATTTTTAAGTATTCAAATATTTAAATAATTTTTTCAGCAACCGATGAGATGACAATCATAGTAAAATCAAGAACCAATGTTTTCATCATGATCACCACCAATATATGATGAATTGTTTCATCATGATCACCACCAATATATGATGAATTGTTTCCAAGAAAGTGTCCATATAATCCAAGAAAACATGGCTAATATATTATTAATATCTTAAAGATATATATGTAAGATCCGGGAAAATTAAATAGTTATTTAATTAGGACGGGTAGTGAGAACATTTAAAGCAATAAATGTGAGAGACTATGGCGTGGAAAAGTACTAGCTCAAGTGGTTGAGAGTATTTTATTGTGTGTGAGGACTTGGGTTCGAGTCCTATGTGTGTCACTTGGATGTTATTAAATTATGCACTTTTATGTAATTATATATTGAATGCGTGGTGTCATGATAAACTCTTAGAATTGTAAAACTTATCATGAAATAAGGATTGGTTGAATGGTTTGGCCTTGGTTGGGTATGTGCATGGGTGTGGGTTCAAACCTTGGTGAGAACTAAATAATTCCTTTTTTTTTGCCAAATTTTTCCTTGTGCATGAATATGGAAGGGTTAGAAACCTAGCAGCCAAGGGAGAGGTAACCTAAGGACTGGAAAACAGAGAGTTAATTAAACATTTGGTTAGCCTTAGTATCATTTTTATTTAAAATTCGTGTAAGCCACTAAAGGAGCAATTAAGGGGGAGTGATAGTGAGAGAGAAGGTTAAAAGAAGAGAAAATAGCATTGAGGGTTCGTGGTAATCATAAGCAAAGGTTTTTCCAGAGGATTGGGGCTGATAGAGTAAGGTAGTGAGGCTGAAATCACAAAGGTTGGAGTGGAAAGCAAAGGCTAGGGAGGTTTTGGTGAAGGGATAAGCACACCAACCCGAATTTAGCAAGGAATCCAGGTAAGGGGAGTTGTTTTTGCGTGCTATTAATAGTATACACTCTGTTGTGCCTTGTACGATCGTAATTGCATGGATTATCTAACTGGTATGCGCTGTTTTTCGTGATTTCTGGGTTCTGCCCAGAAACCGCCTGGCGGGCATGCATGAGCCGCTAGGCGGTTCATCTGTCTGTGTATAATTTTGGGTCCTGGTTGCGTAAACCGCCTGGCAGGGATGAATATCCGCCAGGCGACGTGTCAGTGTTTGCGTTTTCTGTTGACTTGCGTTCTGTGCAGGGTTATTGAGACTCTTGATTATGATTTTATGTATTGAATATATGTACTGATTAGAATTGGGGTCTGATGGTGCTTGAAGAATACCTTTATATGTTAATATGAATGGAGTGGGGCTATTGGAATGGTAGAACCCGAGTTGAGGTTTAGGGTTCATGGTGGGTACGAATTTGAGGACAGTGCGTCAAGGGAAATTGGGTCAGTAAATTAAGTATGGTTTATGGTGTGACATTGTCTGGGTAGTATAGGTTGGATTCTGACCAACTTGGCTCAGTGCAGGTGCAGCAACCTGGATATTTTCCTGGGTTCTAGTATGCCGCCTGGCGGCGTCTAGCTTGCCGCCAGGCGATGATGGGGGCAGTGGTTTAATGCATGTTGTTTTCGAGTGGTCGTGAGAGGAGAGGTTAAGAGGATATTGGTAATTACAGGAGGACACAGTAAGGATTAATATGCTTAGGTAAGAGAGCATGGGAGTGGAGAGTGGTTGATAGTATGTTCATGCGATGAGTTGTTGAGAGTTGAGTTACTTAAAGGATGAAATCGAATAACATTAGTCAATGGATCAAGATTTGAAAGCTTAGAATTCTGTATAATTATTGTTAAATATCCTTGATGGTGTGTTGTGGGTTTTATGTGTTTTGGAGACTTGTGGGTTTAGATGTAAGTAATGTGATTATGTAATGTTGAGTGGAATAAGATGCATGGCAGCACAGCGTGAGATAAGTATGATGAGAAGAGGGTTGATAATGTTTCTAAACTGAGTGATTGTGATAGAGAACGGAGTGTGTTGTTACTGCAGTAGTGGTTAACCGTGATAGAGTAACGAGAAAGAGTGCCTAAATGTCTCTATTTTAGGTAGAGGAGCTATACTTGGGAGGGGATAGTGCTGGAAATCAATAATCTAATAGAACAAGTGTACAGTATCGTCTGGAGCATTCTAGAATTGCATAATTAACCACTTTGGGTGCCAAAACCAGTAGCAGGGAGCTACTGGTATGGCGCCTGGCGTTCACTGAATACCGCCAGGCGGTAGCTTTAGTAGGAGAGAGTTATGCCTTGAGTGGCGCTTGGTGACACGGCGTGTTCCACCAGGCGGTAGCGGTCAGACAGTGGCGCTGGAAGGGCTCGGACGCCTGGCGGTGAGCTGGTACCGCCAGGCAGTCTGGAACAGTTTCGCCTGGCGGCGTGTGGGCTGAGCCAGGCGGGAATGTTGTTGTTCTTTGCTTTCTGGTGTATTGTTTTAATTGATAATGATGCTTTGCTTGGATCGGGAGATGCTGTGCCATGAGCGGGTAGGTTCATGGATGGTGTTTGACATGTGATGATATGAACGGGGAGGTTCATATCTAGTTACTCTCACGTGGGGATACGAGCGAGGTAGGTTCGTATGTTCCGTGCTCATGTTGAGAGATGCCACATGCGAGGAGGTACGAAGGCTGGTGGATAACATGTGTTAGACTACGGGCGGGTAGGTCCGTAGAGCAGGACTACGAGCGGGGAGGTTCGTAGAGGCAAGACCACGAGCGGGCAAGTTCGTGTGAGCATCATGTTCCCGAGTCCAAGGCTAACCAATTGTATGATTTGAAGACTGATAAGTCTTGGGGTTAAGGTCTTGGCCAAGAATTATATATAATGAATAAGATGGGTAAACGATTTATCTTGTGTTTTATATGCTTGTTATTTTATTTTCTCAGCTCACCCTTTCTGTTTGTGTGTGGCGATGATCGTGTAATTCGTTACACGGGAGCAGATGTTGATACAGGTGGTGCTGAGGATGTTCAGATGGCGGAGTGAGGGCTAGCATGGGATTAGAGCTAGGATTTTCTCTTACATGTATTACTTTACGTCTTTATTATAAACACGAAAAATGGGAACTTGTAACATTTGACTATTTATGTTATAAGTTTTAGCACGTGCTTTTATGAAATTAAATTTTCCCGCGTTGAAATTTTTATCGAGACGACTATTAATATAATTATTTTCTTTTATTATTATTTTTTTGTAATATTCCCTAGGGATGTTACAATATACATATATTAATACCTCTATCCAATCATAGTTAATTGCAACTCAAATGATTGTTCTTATCCAAAACATGACATAATTCCCACATTCTCATGAATCTTCATGCTTGTTACACTAAAGATGACAAAGAAAATAATCACATATCAAGTTCATAATTTGACATGCGAAAATTAATAACTTGCTAAATGAATGAGTTACAACTTTTGGGTATAATACTTTAATCTATTGTACTCTAGGCTTACTCACAACTCTAGTGAAATTTTGGAAACATAAAATATAGGTTATTTTTAATATAACTAAGTACATGATATGAAAAAAAAGTAACACTTACTCTTGTAACATGTTTTTCAAAGCATGTTTAATCTTCCAATGCAACGAACAAAACTATACAACTGTGCATTAATTTGGAATGATGACCAATAGTTGCCAATGGGACCTATCATAAATCACAAGTACTTAATCGAATAATTAACAATAATTCATAATTTCAAACCCATTAGACATAAAATTTTCTTTGCCTCGTAATTATGGATAGGTAACATGTTATTTTCTAAAAGCATTTCCTTTAGCAACTCCAACAATTATGTGAAATTTTTATCAGTCCATCTATTCCTTGCTTTTAAACTGAATAATTTCAAAGTTGTCGTAAAGTTAGTACATCTTGACTACAACTCTTCCTCTGAATCAAACTTAAGAGAATAAAAAAATGAGCTTTTCCAAAATTTCTTCCCCAACATCATGTACCATGTCTTCTAAATGATCATTCATCCATTGGTCTACATAATTTGTTCCTCATGACGTGGTAGGCTTGTCTAATACTTCTCCATGCCAAATCCAAAGTGTATAACTCCTCATTATACCGAAGATGAATAGATGATCATGCATTATGCCCAAGTCATGACATATTTGATTAAGACAACGAACACAAAGACAAAAATATGTCCCATTAACAGAGATTGCGTGTTCTTGAGCATATTGCAAAAACTTAGAAACCCCATTTTCACACTCTTCATTGATGCGATGGTCATTCATCCAGCTTCGATCCATACTATTTTTGTAAAAAACTCCATCAATCTCAAACTTTTAATTCTCACAAGGTGAGGCTCTACCCATTCGAAAAAATTATTTTTCATAATTTCCTAACACGTATACGAAGAAGTCAAACATCATCAATTTGACAAAATTTCGACAGCATTTCGCATTAGTCTCTGAAGTACACGAAATGAAAGAGACTAGTCATGATCACAATCAAGTATGCATCTAGAGAACAACACAAAATTGCCTTGATCAAAATTTTATCAAATTTATGCATAAATCTCAATATACACGTTATGAAAAATATTTTGTTCAAACTATCCGATTGGACAATTCAAGATTTAATACAAACTATTAAAAATTTAATTATTTGTACTAGATCTCAAACGAGAACTAAGGTTCACTCAATATTGTGAACTAAAATTATAATAAATCTTCACATATACAATAGCAATACAACAATAATATTAAAACATAAAAAAATTACAATTATTTTAACATGCAACACATCTAATAATAAATATAAATTTTATTCCAAATTTATGAGATATCATAAAATTTCAAATAAAAAAATAAGTCAAAAAAATCAACTAAATACTTTAAAATTATTTTAACATGCAACCCATCTAATAATAAATCTAAATTTTATTTCAAATTTATCAAAAATCATAATTTTTCAAATAAAAAAAATAAGCCAAAATAATTAACAAAATAAACGCATACATGAACCATAGCAAAATGAAAAAAACTAACCTCTTGTAGCAAAAATAAGGACGCAGATGGAGGAGGGTGGGCTGCCGACAAACAAAGACTTCACGGTGGAATGGGGAAGAAAACTTTGCATTTATGTGAAATGGAAACTAAAACAAAATCCAATCGGTTCAAAATGTTTAAATCAGTGCACAAATCAAAACCCAATAAGTTTCATGGTGTAAAACTCACTTGCGGAGGTCGCGGTGGCCTGTAGAACATGGAGGAGGTCTCGCGGAGAAGAGGAAAAATGGTTGTTCGCGTTGCAGGACTGCAATAAAACGAAGGTGGGACGTCGGCCCTATGTCCAGCCAACGTGGAATAACGTCGGATAAGTGAAAAAGCCAACATTAAGTGACGTTGGGACAGCAGAAGGTCGACGTTAAGCTTTAGTGATGTTGGGGATTCAAAAAACCGACATTATGTGACATCAGGGATGAACTAGACAAACGTCAAATTGTAACTTTATTTACAAAAATGCCACCGATATTTTTGACGTTGATTTTCCCTTTAGCAAACGTTACAAGTACCTAAACAAAAGGGCTACCATGTTGTGAAAATAAGTTGGCAATAGTCTTCATTCTTCACGTTATAAAAAGTGAGTTATCTCCAATTGAAGGAGATTTATTAATGATTGGAGCCGTACTCGGACATAATAAAAAGAATTTTAACGAAACTAAAAAAAATGGTTAATACCCTAGGTGGTCTAACCCAAGCAACCAATCTAGACAATCTAATTCCAATACACCATCTATAAGTTCATCTATAAGTTTTGATGATAATAAATACTAAATATGATTTACTCGGTTGATATGAGTTTATTATCTGAACTTTATAATGCATGTTTTGTGCTAGCTAAAGGATCTTTGGTTAATGCACCAATAACGCAACAAATTCTAAAAGCAAATAATTATATTAAACATCAAAATTACATATTATTTGACACTGATATCATCTTCAAGCATCATAAATTAGTATAATCATTGTACATCAATTTAATAACGCATTCAAAGAGGAATTGTAAATCATTTCCAAACCTTCCAAATCAATTTTAAGATTTGTGCTTTTCTCTTGTAATTGTTTAACCCTATTCTCTAGTCACCTATTTTTTCCCTTCATTATATATTGTTTAAAAAGGAGAGACATTTTTTCTAACTCAAGCATTTCATTAAATGCATCAAGAAGTTGAGAATTATTTATGTGTTTAGAAAAATTTAAGTTACTTACACTTTTTGTGTCTAAATGTTGACCAGCAAGCAAACATAAATTTTCTTCTTCTCTACTGTGAGCTTCCTTCTTCTTAAAACCACTCTTAATTTTTTTTTTTTTGCTACCAATAGGGCTTGTTAGAAAGAAGTAGATGGCTTAATTAAACCAGGGGTGAATTGATTTTGAAAAATTTTTAAAAGATTTTTCTTCAACTTCTTTTAAAATTAATTCAATTTAAAAAATTAAATACTACTAATTTGAGAATCAAGACTGCTAAAAGATTGATTAACACCAATATGAAAAATCATTAACTTAAAATTCCTCAATTAGTTTTCAGGAAATTATCACACATAAAAAACTACCTAATAATTACATGTTATATTTGAAGCAAGGAATGATATAAATTGAACCTTACTTATAAATCTCAAAATAGCCCAAAATAAGATAATACATTGATTTTAAGACCTTTTCATAACCCCTGCAAAATAAGTAAATAACAGTTAGGTACCAATTTGAGTTTAGGTCCTTCATATTAGTAGCATTCATATTGTTTTGGAAATCCAAAAAAATGTCTCACTTAAATCTAATATATTTTAAATAACAAATATTTGATGTATGATTCTTCTTTAAATAAGATGAGCAAGAAACAAAAGATGTACTAGACGAACTTTTAAAATGAAAACAATTTTTAATGACTTTCGCTTCTTTAAATAAAGAATATCCAATCTCAGCTTTATCCACATATTTGAAAATTAAGAAGTACATTCAAGTTATATTTTTCCAATATAAACTTTGTAAGGATTTCTTTCCAAAAATATTGAACGTGCTCTCAAGGTTCCTGCAATATGTAAAATAAAGAACTTCAGTCAATAATAATTAAAATTTTAAAATTAAATCAAAATTAAATTATGATATTTTTTGTTTATTCCTGAGTTTTACTTTTATTAAATTTTTTACTTTATATCATCCATTAATTTTAATATATAACAATAATTACTAACATATTAAAAATTTAAATATATTTAAAATATTGAACTTAAATCATTTATTTAATTTTTTAAAATTTTATTGTTAGTAATTTACCTGTATTTAAATAACAACAATTCATTATATTAAAATTCATATTTGAATATATAAGTTGTACTTTAACAAGAAAAAAAAAATCAAATGAATCTATTTTTATAATAATTTTAGCAAATGATTTCAAGTATATGTATACTTAGAATTTACAGTTTTAAATAAAACTTAAATTTAATGTTTATATTTTCTTTTGAATGTAATTATTTAAATTTTAATAGTATAAATATAACAATAAATTTTTAATTTTTTGTTGTCAGTAAAATTTACACAATTCATTAAGTTAATAAATTATTGATATTTAACATTAAGTTGTAATTATTATCAAAATATATTTTAATACTTATTTTCCTAATTTTAATTTATTTATTAAATTTGAAAAAAATTATTAAACTTAACAAAATATATATTTTTATTAAATAATTAATTATTTCAAACCAATTATAAAATTAATTTTAAATTTTAAAAATTTATTTATTTATTTAATGTAAGAAAAAAACAAAAATATTGGAAGATGTAATGATGATTGATTTTCCCAAGGATCGAATTAATTCGGGTCAGTCTTCCGATAAAGGTGTACAGAACAATGTCAGAATTTGACTTTTACATTTTCTGAAAAAATAAAATATTTGTATAATAATTATTTTATTCAATTTTTTTTTTTGAATATTTCTTGGCCTGTTAGTGTTAATATGGTGGAATATATTTATTTGACGGAGGTTGATAAACTAGTGATTTGTTTGTAGATGTTAAAGTGTAATATAATTTTAAACATTACGAATAAAAATTACAATTTTTGATAAAAATGTTTAATTAAGTTTATGAATTTTATAATTACCTTGGATTATTAATATTTGGAGTATTTTATCCATTAGTGTCCTTTCACAATCTAGCATTAAAAGTTAAAAAAAAATAAAAATGAAAGAATGGTTGGGTAAGTAAGTTCACATCATGTGCATGTGGGATAATGAAATTTTGTTAAACATTGTAAAAAGATTTACATTGGACATAGTTACCTCCTTCCTTCTTCCTAATCATAATAAGATAATTAATGTTTATGTTTAAGTGTTAATTATTTTTTTATACATGCATTTTTTTTTATGTTGTACAGATAAATTTGCTCTAAATGACTACATGTATCAAATGATTATGAAATATAATTAAATATTATATACAATAAATTATTTTATTCTTTTGTTCAAATTTGTTCTATATGTCAATACATCATCATTATTATTATTTATAAATTATATATTTAATTTAAATAATTTTTTTATCTTTCTCTCATTTAATGTGACATGTCTAATTATGCATTCATCCTCATAATATCTCTAGTTTTCTTCTATGACTATCATATATCAATTCAATCCTTTCTACACTGATAATTTGGCAAGTAAAAATAACTATAGTTCTAGGGCAAGGTGAAAGTGAAGTCCAACCAGAAAGCAAATTTGATGCTGGTTTGGGTTATTGTGTCTAGATTTGATTGTTCTTTTTTTATGGGTTTGCATGTTTCTTCTTATTTGCTTTATTTTGCTGGTTTTGAAACATTTGAATGAATTTAAACAAAATCTGAAACAACCAGAGATAGTAAAGTACAAATTACAAAAGAAGTAAGATAGTAGAGGAAAAACGGTGGAACATGAGTGAAGCATTAGATGTTATCACCCACCCCCACACACGTGTCACTGTAACAGTGACATCATGGGTCAGTGCACATGTAGATGGGGCACACATCACCATCTGTTTCCATTACTTGCATAGTTACATTGTACAATTTGTACTTTCCATGTTGTCTCCAACAACTATATTTATATCTTTTTTTCTAACTCACACATTATCCAACCTCAGAAGCAAAAAAAGAAAAATATGGTTGTGGTGTGGGTGTGCTGGTGAAACTACTCTTCTGTCATTTCACACAACAAGGAAAATACTTATTCCCAACTTGGCAAATCAAGAACTATCAAGTAACAGACTACAGAATCTGATAGCAAGCACTGATAAAGATGAGTTTCAGATACATGTGTTAGAAGTTTTATACTGTTAAAAAATAGTTACTGCAGATGACGTTTTGTCTTTGGTTGTCTGTTAAAACCCTAATGTTTTCCAATATCAACAACATATCATCACCAGACTCAACTTTATTTGATCAATGATAAGTATATTTTTCCACAATGATGTAGACAAAGAAACAAGACTGACCAGACATTTTTCCTATGCATTTAATCCTACATAATGAAAAAAAAAACTGCTCCATCATAAAACAATCATTTCTCATACTAAATAATGTTTTTTTTTTCATAAATTTTTCCATTATTACTTATAAAAATAAAAGAAAAAAGCTTTTGAACAGACCAAAATTAATTTATGTATACATTAAAAACTACCTCAAAAAAACCAATTCTAGAAAGTTTCTAAGTATTATCTTTTACATAAACTGAACTTATCTTTCAAAAAAGTTTATTTCATTTTTTCTTATTTTATTTTCCTTTAAATGTGTTTATAAAAATTCTTCATACAAACAGACATCTTATACTTTCAATATTGCTGGAACTGAAAAGTAGAATCTTCTCAGAAGATTGATTAGGTCATTTTCTAATAATTATGACTCAATAATAACTGGTATGCCAGTTTCAAAACACAGACCATTCTATCTTACATCTAAATTGTTTGAGTAAACTATGATTTGCTTGTTTCAATTTTGTTGAACTGCAATTAACTATTATGCCAACAAACCAATACTAGTTATTGAAGTTCAATAGTATCATCAACACAAACTTCACTGAAAATCATCAAATAAGTATCTAAACACAATCTATAGATAACGTTCTGAAATTTTGCAGTGTGTACTGCTCAGGCCGCAGACTAACTTAATCAGCCCTCATCTAGATTATTAGTGTTAACAATGAAATAAAGCCTCCAAATATCCTAATTTCCTTTCTATAACTCCTAAATTGCGGGAATTGAAAACAATATCACTGATTCTCCAAGATTTACCACAATAGAAGCACACAGAACCTTGTTTGAGTTCTTTTTGTCTCAAACTGAGACAAACAGAATGATACAGCTTGGATTATGCAATTGACCAGTTTCCCAAAACAATCAAGACCTACTAAAGAACAGTCAAAAGACAAAAAATAGGTTATTGTTTATGTCTCATTTTTTTCTGCAACTTGGGAAGGAGGTGGTGAATTCCAGGCAACACAAAAAGGGTATGCGAGCATCTGAAGACAAATTAGAATACAAATTTAAAGAGGGTAAGAGAGAGCAGAACAGACAAAACTGAGACCAGTTACAATTCTGCTACGCATCAATTGAACTTATGAAAAAGGTAATTGAAACCCAACATGTACTGAGAGCTAATTATTCACCATTCATGGTGTCAACATTTGAAAACCATCATGATCACTTAAAATGAAAAGACTCATATTTGTGAACCTTCTAAAACTGTATCTATTACTCTAAATAGGAGTAAACATTTACCCCAAAAAGTGGGCATATTACCCATTAGCAGAATCATCTCTCCTTGAAAGTGAAGAATGTTAATTCCATTCAGAAGAAATCCATACAGCTTTATCACCAAAAGCACACTTCTCAGCATCCCATAACTGCACAGTTATACACAAAGCTTCCTGATTGCCTGCTAGCAAGCAGGTTCCACTCTGGCACACCTTCACCAGGGACACATGCATTGATCTCAATTACCCTTCCATCCAAAGCTCTTGGTCCACCAATAACAATTAGCCTATTCCCACATGCACGAAAGGCTAATCCCCAGCCGTTCATTGAGACTATTCGATCAGGTAATCTTCCAATAGTCACCCATGAATTATTGTCTTTATCATATCTCCTTACCTCTTGCAGGGCATAATCTGCAGCATACAATACATTATTTACAACTGCAACCAACGGAGGTGCCTCAGCAGCAGCAGAAACATCAGTCACCTCAGATCCTCCATTTCTCCTAGGGAACATGTTGGGTATTTCCCTCCACTTTCTCGTCTGCAGATCAAACTCTTCACCACATGTTAACTGTCGTGAGTTACCTACTCCAATCCCACCAATGACATAAAATTTTCCATCTATAAATACACCAGAACACATTTTCCTAGCTTTGTTCATGTTTGGTAGAAGCTCCCAGGTCCCAGTTTCAGAGTTATAAAGCTCTGCAGAGCTCAAAATGTTGCCACGCGGATCACAACCACCAGCTAATATGGCAATTTCTCCAAGGCTGGCAGAACCAAACAGGCATCTAGGAACATTCATTTCCATACCAGATGACCATGAGTTCATCAGAATGCTATATCTGTATATCACAGGAGACATTATCTCCTTTCCAAAAACAAGAAGCTCTGTTCCAACAGCTAATGACTCCTTATCTGAACAGATAAAGCATTCATTAGAAGGCATTCTAGGCAAGCGCATCCATCTACCAGTGTTTGGATCAAATGCCTCCCATTCAGGGAGATTGCAAGAGAAGTAAACCCAATGCTCTATGATACCCATCTGCCGCCTCAGCCTGTAAAGCTCTCCTGTCCGGATGAGAGATCGGAAACTTTGGTTCAATGAGGCAATCGAACCATAGTCAGACCTTGAACATCGTAGGAGACAATTAATTGAGATGTCCCGACCAAGTTGATAGATAAGTGAAGTTGAGTCTGTCTGGTCGGTTGCATGATTTTGGTCATTTGCTTGGTTAAGGGATAGGGAAAGATCTTGAATGTTCTTTTTTGTTTCCCCTTCCTCGAGAGCATCTGAAAGCTTGCATGACTTTCTCAGCACAGCTTCTTCCTCTAGCTCCAGTCCACGCTTATTGTTTGTGAGCTGCATCACGCAGAAGGAGTTGTAAATCCACCTGGTCTCTTGCTCACAAGAGCTCGGTAAGTCCCTCGAAACAAGAAAGGTTGGACCCTCCAACATGTCGACCGAAAGAATCAATCTGGTTACAAAGGAAAAGTCTTCTTATTCATCAAGATTAAAAACATTAACTAGGACAACACCACTATACTGATGACAAAAATACTTACAAGAAACATATGACAAATTTAAGCCAAAATCACAACACCACAAACATCAATTCTTCATGAGTCACAAGATGATACCCCTAATCAACAACGCATGCACTTCTGATATCAATCAAATAACCAAACAAATAAGGAATATTAACAATATTCACCCAGAATTCGAAAGTTTACAATGATTCAGAAACATCCTCTTGGTCAATCATGATGTGGCACAAAATTTAGAGCATGCACGCAGATCAGAAGCACTACTTTAAACATGCAAGTTATCACAAGAACCAATCAAACATAATAACCAGACTTCAAGAGAAAATTAAACCACAAAGAAAAAAACAGATCTCATTAGGTGAATCGGCATAAAAATCTAAGTAAAAAGGCGTAAAATTTCAAGAATTAGTCGAATTAAAAACAGAAAAGTAGAATCAAAATGACATCGAGTAATTCCAAATTCAAAGCCGGAAGTTTCTCATCCCCAATAAATCAACAGAAGAAAAAAAAAACCAAAAAAAAAAAAAAAAAAAAAAAAAAAACAAATAAACAAAAACAAAAAAACAAAAAAAAAAAAAACCAAAAAAAAAAAACAAAAGAAGATCACTTCTAATTTACATTGGCAGCAACCCCATATACACTTTTCCCCTTTTCCGAGCTCTAAGTCTGGAAAAAAGAAACAAAAACACAGACAACAACGCAACAAAAGCTCAAAAGCCAAGAAAACAAACCATCAATTAACCCCTCTCCCAAAAAAAGATTATAAAACAAAAACAAGACATAAAGAGAAGCTTACGAATTTAGATAAAAGAGAAACAAATTCCAAACGGGTTTCTCTGGGTCAGGGTTGTGCGAGCTAGCCACGCAGAGAGTTAGTGGCGTCTCTCTTTCTCTCCCTATTCGTGGGTGTCATTTAGTTGTGGCTATGTTGTTGTTGCAGCCTGTTCTGTCATGTGTGTGTTTCATGTTGTGTCAATAGAACACTCGATGCAAGGGTGAGATTTCTTTATTTATAATAATAATATTATTATTATTAGATATACTACTATGTAATAGATTCTTTTTTATATAAATTATTTTTCTATTTTATCTTCGTAATATCTTAAAGTCAAATTATAAAAGTTATGATAAAAAAATCAATGTAAAAGAATTAATAATAAAGTTAAGAAGAAAAAAGAACATTTTAGTCATCATTATTTGTCTATTTTCTATTTTCTATAAACGAATGCTATTAGGAATATATTTTTGGAATTTTATGTACTTTAAAGTTAACTAATTTAATTTTACTAGAAAGTGATGTGAGATATAATTTTTATTATGAGTCTACTGTTTTATTTTAATATTCTCTTATTTTATTTTTTAATAAATTTTTATTGATAGTAAATTATTATAAATTTTTTGACATCAACATGAAAAAATATTGATAAATTTTTCGAGTATTAACATAATTCAGATATTAAAATTTTTACTGTGCATAAAAATTAATTACATAAATAAAATATTCTAAATAATATATTTAATTATTATATTTTATGTGATAAATAAAATTATATAAAATAAAAATAAAAATATTTATTTGTGTATGAAAAATTATAAACTAATTGTAAGACGGCGGAAAAATCTAAATTATATATATATATATATATATATATATATAATATAAAAGAGAAAATAGAAAAAGATTATTAAAAGACAAAGAAAGAAAATGAATTGGTAATGGTAATCGGGACGGGTGGAATCGCCGTTTGAATTGTGGCCTGGCCTGGATGGCTAAGTTAACGGCTGTTTTGTGCACGTGTTGCAAACACGCTCTCTGCTTCTTCGACTCTATGCTTCATTTATATTTTAAATCAATTAAAGTGTATCATGAACTAAATGTTTAATAAAAAAAAATAATTTTATTAACGGCTAAAATAATTAAATATTAACATTAGTTTTTTAATAAATATATATATATATATATATATGATAATTATTAAACACTGAATTAATTATCATAATTAATAAAATTCAAATAAAATTAAAAATTTTAAAGTAAAAGTAGTAGCATTTAATTATTTTAAAATTGAAATATATCAATATTTATTGATTTAAAATAATTATTTATATGGACAAATTATTTTTTTAAAATATCAATGATTATAAGTATTATTTTTTATTTAAATATCAGAATTAAATTTTTAGTTCTTTAAAGTGAAAAAATGAAGGCACTTTACATTTACAAATTGTTTTCTTTTATCGAACATGTACAAATTATAATTTTATTATGGAAAATAAGTCGTTAAAATACGTAAAAATAACTTTTTCTTTCATATATTTTATAGACATACTGTTTAAATTCCTCGTACCATCGAGTTTGCTTATAATATTTTAATACAAAGAAAATGTTCAGGTCAAATTTTGTTATGTAATAAGATTTAGGATTTATTTCGGTATATTTCAAATCTTATTTTAAATATAAAATATTTGTGAATTATCTTAACTTTAACTTAACTCAAATATTCAATAAATAGTTAGAATTTTTTCTTAAAGTAAGATTGAGAAGTATCAGGTAACTAAATTATCACGAAAATATTATTTATGTTTACATAGCAAGAGTGAATAAACTTTAGATATGTGTTAAGATGCTATTTTCTTTCCATAAACAAATCTTGCGATATATATCTATACTTGTATCTTAATACTTAATCTTAGTTATAAGAGGTTACATTCAAAACAACTTAATCTTAACCAATAGTAGTTATGGCCTAAATAATTCTCAAATTTAGCTAAAAATGGTTGCATTATAAATAATACTCAGCCTTAGTTAAAAATTGTTGTGTTCTAAATAATACCCAAGCTTAACTAAGAGTGATTATGTTTCAAATAACATTGAGTCTTATTCATGAGTGGTTACGGTCCAAGTAATACTCAATTTTAGTCAATAGTGACTATAAGGTCTAAATAATATTTGTTTGTATCTTCAAGTAATAGTCTTTCTAGTGAAACTTAATCTATTGTTTGAGAATTGAATGTATTGTTAATAGGAGAACTGATATAAAAAACATAATGTAACTTAATCCTTATCTCTTAAGTTTTTTAAATTGCATAGTATTTAACTGTAGTTAATCTCAAAAAGAGAATTTTATGAAAGTAGATTTTGAAAAGTCTTAAAAACAATCCATTAATCGAACTTGAAGTTGTGTATGACTTTTCTCATCAAACATAACCTGCTAAGAAAATAACTTTATGTTATTAGCATAAAATATATTAATACTAGAGCACTTCGAGGTGCTCTAATCCTTTACCAAAAACTATTTACAAAACTTCTTTAATCAAAAGATTTCTTGAAGGACAAAAGATTCAAACCAAAGCATTTCAAATGTTCTTCTATTTTCAAACTGATTTACCTTAGTGATTGCACCCACTTACCATACATAGATCTCTTCACCACTAGGATTCATTTTTAGCACTATTTATTAAGTCCCTTCATGATCCATACTTAGACTTTAACACTTCTTTTCCATGTACCCTAGTTTTTCACACTTAGTATCCATTTCCATTTTGCTAGAAGGGCTTTGTTAAAGTTTTCTACATCTCTTATACCGAATCCATCTTCTTCCTTATATTTGCATAGAGTTTCTCATTCAAACCTAGCTATCTCTCTATTCTCATATGTAACGATTATATATAAATTTTTTAATGGTTAAAATACTCTGTTGGTCCTCGTTTTTGTACCAAAATCTCAATTTAGTCCTCATATTTTTATTAGTCTCAATTAGGTCTATATTTTTGTAAATTAGTAACAATTAGGTCCTTTCCGTTAGTATAGAACTAACATCGTTAAGTAGGTACCATGTGTCACCTCCTCATTTTTTTTGAATTTTTAAATTTTGAATTTTTTTTGAATTTTGAATTTTTTTTAAATCTTTATGCCACATGTTATGTTTGTAGTTTGCCACGTGTCAATCTAATATGGTGACACGTGTCAAATTATTGTATGGATCTCAATTTGGTCATCATAATTGTTAATTTGATTTGATTTCAGTCCCAAACATTTTTAAAAATCGAGACCAAATTTTACTTTTATATAAATGTTATGATTATTTTTATTAAAATTGATATTTTTATTAAATATTTTAATAATATTAATTGTATTTAATATTAAAATTTTAAATATATTTATTTTAATTTGTTATAAAATTGTTTTAAAATTTTATATTTGAATTTATAAAATTGTTATTTTTAAGCCAACTCTAAAAAATTGTTGATATATAATGTTATACAAATATTTCGAATATAAATTTATAAATCTATATATTTATAATTTTAAAATAAAATTTAAATAAAGTTTAATGTAAAATATAAATTTAAATAAATTAAATATTGTTAAAAACATGTAATAGAAATATCACTTGTAATAAAAGTATCATCATAACATTTATATAAAAATTAAATTTGGTTTAAATTTGGAGCGCCTGAAATCGAAAATTTTTACAAAAATTTAGAACTGAAATCAAATCAAATTAACAAATATGACAACCAAATTGAGATTCATACACTAATTTGACACGTGTCCCCGTATTAGATTGACACGTGGCACACTACAGATGTGACACGTGGCATAAATATTTTTTTTAAAAATTAAAATTTTTTGAAAAAATAATTAGAAATTCAAAAAAAATTCAAAAAAACGAGGAGCTGACATGTGGCACCTACTTAATGGTGTTAGTTCTATACTAACGGAAAAGACCTAATTGTTAATGATGTACAAAAGGGTGAACCTAATTGAGACTAATAAAAATATGAGGACCAAATTGAGATTTTGGTACAAAAACGAGGACCAAGAGAGTATTTTAACCTTTTTTAATTAAAAGTAATATGTTATCTAGATAACATACTTTTTTATTTTCTAAGTCTAACAAATGTTAGATTCTTCATTGCAAAACAACCATAAACCTTATGAAATAACAGTCTCACCCTCTTTGAAATGACACTCTCCACTGCAAAATGCTAAGTCTGAACAAACTTTGGAATCCCTTGTTATTCACCGACTCCTTTCACTAAGACCTTCATTTGAACTGTCATCGCAGTAGCCAGACCTTCACTCGTCAAAAGGGCCATCAGTAGAACATAGTTGTTAAGACTTTGGCAAGTGTACCAAGTCATGCAAGTAATAAAAATGGTAAGTCCAAGTATCGTTTTCCCACGGAAATTGCGTTTGTTTAGTTAACTAGGCATACTTACTAATTTAAGCATTAAATGTAACCATAGATTAATTTGAAACAAGTGAAAACATAGATATTTCTAAACTTGCAAGTGATAAAATAATCAAGACAAAGACTCATTGGGGTTGGAATTCATGACCAAAACTCTAAGCAATCATCTCACAATATATATCTCTCATCTACTCAAGCATTGACATCAAAGGTATTCAAGCCCTAATCCCTTAGGGGCATGTATTGAACTTTTGTGTAAAAATATTAATCCCTTAGATGTTTAAACACAAAAGACACATTAAAAACGATGTCTAGAATGACCAAAAGCTTTGGTCTATGTCTAGAACCAAACCTCTAGGTTGTTCTATCCATGTCTAGGGTTCCAAAACACTTTCCAATGATTAGATACCACAAAAACGCATAGATATTCCATCATGCACGAAAAAAATGTAGATAGAACACAAAAGCAGTGAAAGAGATTCTATTGCATAGATGAAACTACAATGAGTTTAGGTACATTACATCCAACCTCAATGAAATGGAGTTTAGATACTCATATACATCTAGAGCACAAATGGAGTTGGAATCATAGAATGAATGAAGAAAGATGAATCCTTTAAGCCCTAGAAGTGTGTTTCTTTTCAAGTCTCGACACTTTTAATGTTTAAGCAAAAAATGAAATTCGCTTGGCCAACATACATTCTTGCTGGGCTAACAAGCCTTCCTTGCTGGGCTAGTGAGTCTTGGTCGCTGAGCGAGCACGTTTAGGTAGCTAGGCGAGTGACTCTAGGCAGCTACTAGTGATTTTTCTTCAATCTTCCATTATTTTCTACAAAAGTCCACAAACATCAAAGTAAACCTATTTTTGAAATAAAATAACAACATCCTAAATTATTTCATGGGATTAACACAAAATACATGAATAAAAGACAATTAAGATCAAGATCCTTTAATGATGCAAACCCTAATATGGGGAAGAAAGACTCTTCGTGAATTGGGTTTGAACCTCAACAGGAAAAACCATAACCTCACCTCTGAATCCTCATGCAAAATTTCGTAGTTGGATTCTTACAAGAGCGACTTAGATCTACCGATTCACCAACTCTAGATGTCGGTGACATAAGATCATTTGCAACCACGATGAAACTCTGCAACGTGATTGTGGTGAGCACAATGATGAACATGGCGATGCTCATGGATATCCTCTTCGCACTCATCAAGGTCAACAAGATTATTATTTGAAGAAGCTGCTTCTAGTTGTTGTTTTCTGTGTTCTTCTTGCTTTTATTTGGAATAGATTGGATACCATCTTAGGTTGCTTAGCAGAACAAGACTTTTGTTATGATAAGCCTTTTGGTGCGCTTTGTTTTATAATTGAGGAATACAAATAATGTTCATAAAATAATACGGTATTATTACTCTTGTTGTCTTTTTCTTTTTAGCACCCAACTTGCATGGTATCTGTGTTTTAAATTTAAAGCATGATAGCAGAACACCCATTCTAAGTAATAAAGATACCAGTTGTATCACACATAGATATTAATTTGATGGTCATTAAGTTTTGAGACTACAAGACACTTGAAGCAATGCGGTTATGCTCTTTGTTTTCTTGTGTTCTCATTTTTTCTAGTACATGTTGATAATATTATTTGGTGTCATATCTAAAATATGTTGATGCATAATACTTTTTGTTCTTTTAACATTCTTGATTTTGGGGTTATACTTACTTTCTTATTATTAATTTCAAAAGTCTTAGGTGTAGGTTTGTGCATATTTTGTGATGTTTACACTCAACTTGTTTATGTGTTCTATAATTTTTACTATATAACCAGGGATGGTTTTTACATTATTTAGACAAGTATACAAAAATCTAAATATTTGATTGGATTGGTGGAAGGAGGTGGAATGAAATGGGATGGGATTAAATTCCATTGCTTGGATATATAAGAAGATGATGCAATAAGGTGAACTGGTATGGAACATATACCATTGTTTTGTTTCATTTTTCTTGCCTTGCAAATTAGGAGGAATGAAAGGGAAAAAAGATATTTTACGATATTATAAATTACTTTTCCCTCTTTTCCTTATTTCCTCTATTTCAATATCTCTCATGACACAAAAATGTAGTAGCCCCACAACATGGAGAGGTACTTCATAATTTCAATGTTCACAATGCAAATCACCGCACCATCCAAGGGAATTTCCCCCTTCCTCTAGTTCTATATGATTAACGAGCATTTATTCTTTTTATCACTTATTGATTTTTTTTATCTTTTAGCAGGAACTAAAAGACTTTAGTACATAACCTGAGGTTTGACAATTAACTCAATAATCTTTGTAAATTAACTCTATATCATTTAGTTAAGAATCTAACTAGAACATGTTTACCTTTATACAGTGATAATTGATCATAAACCTAAGGTAGATATTGTAGAAGTTAATTGTGGAAAGAGAGTTTCCCCAATCACTAACTATGCTAATTTAGTCTGTTGATAATAAGAAAATCTAATGGAGATCTTCGTCATAGAGATCAACTCAAAAACTTTAAATGGAACTTTCTAGTTTGTTTAATTTTATAATTGTTAAGGTCTATTTGTTGAGAGAAGAGGAAACTAGTTTATTGCAGTGCACACGGGGAAGGACAACATTTAGATAGCCTCACTCAATGACACTATCAAACTAATGAATAGATATGGTACTATGTAATTTCTTTGATTTTAAACCATTTGTAAAGGATTCATATGATATTTGTTAATGTCTACACATGCACTTTGTTTTGGTTTATATGAAAAGAAAATTTGCATTTGAGGGAAAACGTCAAATCTCTTGGTACCTACTCACCATCCAATGCTATCTTGCACTATATTCTCATGAATTCATAATATTAATTGCCTCAGCATTTATCTTTTGTAGTATACCATAGTGTTTCTAATTTCAATATATGAGAACCATGATTTTTTTTTTACCATTTCTTTCAAACCCGGATCACAAACCCATACATTCAACATCCTAAATGGCTTGAGGCCCCAATCAATTGAGGTAAACTTAAGAATTAATGCATAATGACCAGGGACTTGTCTTTCTTTTACCTATTATTTACATTCGGGCCACTTTTCAAACCATTCTATGGATATCAAGACTTTATCTATTTTACTTTTAGTCATATCATTAACTTTATACCAAGTGTTCCTTCCTACTATTGGTACATATAATAGCTCTATTCTTTCAATAAATTCATTAAATCTCACTGAGAAAATCACTGGATAGTACCTTTGTCAAGTAAAACATGTGACTATACATCATTAAACAATATTTTGCGAACATTGTAAACAAGTTTTAAAGCACAATTCAACCATCCTTTTTGAGTTTTAACCTATTTTTCACATTTATCATCTGAAGAAGATGAGAAGTATCTTATGAAAATTTTCTCATGAGTTGCAACTCAATCTTTGAGTGGTATTTCAAATTAGAGAAAAAGTTAAAAATTCACTAGTTCAAAGTTTTAACTTATTTTCTACTTCCAGTCATGCCTTTGAAAAATCTAGACTAGGATATGATCTTATTGGTAAGAAAGATAAAAAGAAAAAGAATTCTACATATAGATTAAAGGTATTTTCCTTCATTATGACAAGTTTGGACACAAAAGTGTCAAATATAGACACTAGAAATAATTTCATAAAACTAATAGGAAAGAAACCAAAAGGTTTGGGTACCAAAAAAACTTCTATTTACTATTGTAGATTTATTCTATGGGAAGAAAGTAAGGACTATAGATGCCCACAATACATCCCTAAACCTTCAAAATTAGAGGCAAAGTAACCTTTAGATGAGCCAACAAGGGTAAGATAACATGTATTTGTTCCATAGGACTCACTTCCCTTGTCTTAATTCAAACTGCTTTTGTATGTCGAAGGACTCAAGTATAACCCACTGAGCATAAGTCAACTATGTAAAATAGTTATATTGTCTCCTTTAGTAAGGATAGTTGTATAGTTTCATCCTCGAATGGTCAAACTCTCTTCACTACTAGATGAAAGAACAATGTTTATGAGATTGATATGATAGATTTGAGTAAGTAGACAATCACTTGTTTGCTTTCTAGAATATGAAAGATGGCTTTGACATAAAAAACTTGGCCCTTTTAACATCAAATATATTTCAAAGCTTTCAAGGAGAACCTATTAAGAGTATTGTTGATTCATAAAAAAAACTCATATTCTTTATGAAGTATGCCAAAAAGGAAAATAGTAAAAAAGTTATTTTAAATGAAAAATTTGTGCTTCCAATACATCACCTTTAAAGCTTCTACATATGGATCTATTTGGTTTGACAAAAAATTGTAGATTGGTTGTAGTTGATGATTATTCTAAATTTACATAAATATTGTTTTTGGCTAACAATAATGATACTTTTCATGTGTTTAAGGTATCTTACGAATGAGTAAAAGTGAAGTAGGGTATATGTATCTCATTACATGTAAACATATACTAGATAAGAAGCATAACAAGATCAACTCTGAATGCAATCAAGAAGGATATGTCCTAACTCTTAGATCACACCAATAGGAAACAACAATTCAACTTAAACACTTAAGTGGAGACACATTGGAGTCATTCCAGTAACAAAAAATAAATGAAAAGATGTTACTAGTCATACATCATAAACATTCACAAGAGAAGTACTTGGGTCGGATCGTGATGGAGCTCCATGCAACTCCAAAGTGGATAATACCTCAGGAATGCGGTGGTTGTTCCTAACGATGGTTGTCGGACGAACTTGAGTCAGATCAGAACATTGACATCGTATGTGGGAACGAAAACTCCCCTTCAACTCCCCTTGCCCTCGACTAGGGGGCTTGTTTCGGTACAACTAATAAGTCTCACATCACTTAGGAGTCGAGGTCAACCAATAAGTCCCCCTCCACCCTCCGAGGCGCCTTTTAAGGACAAAACTGTGATGGAGCTCCACACAACTCCAAAGTGGACAATACCTCGGGAACGCAGTGGTTGTTCCTAACGATGATTGTCAGACGAACTTGGGTCGGATCAGAACATATACTATGAAATAAACTTATCTCTAGTTAATGTGGAAATCTCCAACACACACCTTTCACACTGAATCATATACATCTCGAGTGTAAGACTAAGATATTAATGAGCCTCTCACACTGAATCATATACATCTCGAGTGTAAGACTAAGATACTAATGAGTGGCCTCACACTGAATCATATACATCTCGATAGTATTTCCTAAGAACAACAAGTAAATGAGCCTAAAACATGAACTTATGTTAACATTCCCTCAAACTCACAATACTACAGCTAAAAATACATTAAGAGTTTGTCAAATAAAAAAAAAACGAAAGCGTAAAGCAGAAAATTTTGAAGTTTACAACCACTACAATTAGAAATGTCATGATTGTTCAAAGTACCCAAGACTCCAATAGATTGCAAAAACTTTAAACGAGATGCAGACACATGACCCAAATGCAAAGGCCAAAATTGCGAAAGGTCCAAATTTCAAATGTCAAAATTGCAAAAGGTCTAAATACCAAATGCCAAAATTGTGAAAGATCCAAATACCAAAATTGCAAAAGGTCCAAATACCAAATGCCAAAATTGCGAAAGGTCCAAAGGCCAAATGCCAAAATTACAAAAAATCCAAATACCCAATGCCAAAATTGTAAAAGGTCCAAATACTGAATGCCAAAATTGCGAAAGGTCAAAATAACAAATGCCAAAATTGCAAAAGACCAAATACCAAATGCCAAAATTGTGAAAGGTCTAAATATTGAGGTGCTTGTAACACTACCAAATGCAAGCTGAGGAAGAAGAAGACAAGCAAAATGAAGATAAATCCATACTAGACTGCAATTGTTGATTCCTTGAACTAATTATAGAGTCCACCTTGCCTACTCCCTATCCCAATCACCTGAAACATAACCCCACATGGACTTTCCACGAAGAAATTTTTTCATAACATAAGTTCAGTAGGAATAATTTTTACCATCCAATTGCACACTAATAGACGAAAGAGAATAATCTTTACGAGTTGTCATTATAAATCGAATACAAAACAAAGATGTGAATCACATAGTGGAAGCAACGAACAAAACATATCCCAATATTAGAGAATTGCAAATATCTTAAAATGGCATAAAGAACTTGGGGCAGAACCTCCAAAAACGCCTCAAAGCAGAAAACAAAATTACAATTAGGTGAAACTTGAAAAATTGAGAAAGAGGCTTAGGGCTTAGGGCTCAAGGCTTAGGAAATAGGAACTAGTGCAAAAATCTCTTCTCAATCATAAAATTTGTAAAAGAGACATATGGCTTAGGGTTGATGGCCAAGGGTTTAAGGAAGAGGAACTACAGTAAGGATCCCTTCTCAATCATGGATCATTTAGGACTCTTGATACCATATAGAAAACAATATATATATATATATATATATATATATATATATATATATATGGAGAAGGAAATTGTGTATTATTGAGTGTGTTTAAAATGTTATAAGAGATGTGTTATATATACACATACAAAGGTAACCCTAAGAGCAACATGGGTCTAAAACATATACTTATGCTAACAGTTTTATCTTTAATCCAGTGGCAGAGCCACATAGGAGCGGGCGGGGGCCACGACCCCCCAACTTTTTTAACTTTTTTTTTAAGTTTTATGTATTAAAATTTTTTAAATTATATATTTTTAAATGTTTTAAATTATGTGTATCATTTTAAATTAGATAGTAATATATCGAAAATTAATAAAAAATAAATTAGGTATTTTTTTATTTTTTTATAAAGTACATCATTTAATTTTAATAAATAGTACAATATAAATTAAATATAATAAAAAAATTGTTAAGATAATTTTTATTATTTTTTTTGTGTTTTTTCACGTGTTGTACTCATTTCTTACTCTTACCTAATTTCTTTTGTTACGAAAAAAAAAGTTAAACAGAAACTCATTATTTTTCTCCTCATCTTTTTCATATCTTCTCTTATTCTTAAAGGAAAAAAAATTTTCTCTTGTCTCACTTGGTAGTGCAATACTTGTTTAATATTTAGTCCTATTTTTTTTATCTCATTACCCTTTTGTATATTCATTTTATATGAAAAAGAGAAGAGCAAATAATGTATTATGTGATTTTTTATAGAAGATTTTTAAGTGTAACTTGATTATCATAGTTATTTTTAGTAATTATGTCTCTCAATTTTTGATTAAATTATAATAAATTATTTTTTTAGTCTTAAACTTGTTTTATAGACAGGTATATTGATAAAAAAATAAAGAATAAATTTATTTTTTAAAATTGATAAAAAAGAAGTGAAGATGAGAACAAAAGCTTGTGATGACTTTTGAATCGATATGTGCATATTAGTAAAATGGAAAATCAATATTTTGCAGATAATATGGTTATTTACATTGAAAAAAAAAGCTAAAAAATGTAGTTATGATTCAATTATTTGATAAATTCAAGAATATGAAAAAACAAATGACAATATTATTTAGATATATGTATTTTTTGTTATAATTATAATTATATTAAATTATGTATTATTTTTTCCTGAATTAGTGACAAAAATCTTAAATATATAAATTGAGTATATTGTTTTGACTCTCCCAAAAATTCAGATCTGCCATGCTTTAATCGATATGGAATCTCCGAGAGATCATAGTAAACATGGAAGCAAGTAAATAATCTAGTTAATTACGTGTCTGCCTTTGTGAAGAAAATGAAATTAAAAGCATGGGAATAATAATTTCATCGAGATTATTATCCCAACTTGGAAGTTGAAAGAATGAATATGTAGGAAAAGTTTCAATCTTTCTGTATATATTCTTATGGGAATAAGAAAACGTGTCTAAGTTATACATGGTGATGCTCCATTGAGTTTGTATTCATAATAACTCTGAAAGAAAAAGGTACTGAATGCATGGGAATTTATATGATGTGATATTTCGTGGAATTGTTAACCAAATGGAATAATCTTGCATTTTGAAAGTTGAAAGAAAGATGAAACAGTATGAACCCAACCAACCACCCAATTACCTAGATAGCTACAACCTACAATTATTGCCATATCTATTCAGGTAAAGCTAAAAGAGAGAAGAAGAAAAAATACCTAGAGGAACTATTATCATTCAAGAATAAAAGCATCTCATCCTTTCTCAAAAGCAAAAAATAAAATAAAATTAGTCAATAAAGAACAAATTCATATTTCAGAGACCAACGTTTGATTCCAATAATTATGTGATGATTTTGTTGGTCAGGAATCTATAAATATCTCTTGCTATGTATTTTTCATATTATATATATATATATATATATATATATATATATATATATATTATAGTCGGAGTTGCATGAAAAATATTTTCTGTATTTTTGTTGTTGTAGAGGATATGTTATATGACTTTTACAAAAATCAGAAACAAAATAGATATATAATTTAATTTAAAAATAATTTTCAAAAATAGTTTAGATTTAAAATATCTTTAATCATATTTTTAGTTACATCATTACTAAATTAGAGGTATTTTAACCTTTCATTTTAGGAATAGAGGCAGTACTTCTCTCTTCTCCTTTTTTAATAAAAAAGTATGTTTTATATTTTGTTTCTTTTTTATTTCAATTGTGCCTTTATTTAATTAACGTGAAAAAAAAAACAAATTAAGATAAAAGAGACAAAATATAATAAGACAAAAATACTACATTGAAGTGAGACAACTAAAAAGATATTCTAATAGATTGTATCAAAAATAGAAAAGAGTAAATGTTTTCCTTATTTTAAAAAAAAAAAATTGAATCAACTACATTAAACATTCGTTTAAGTCCGCATTTTAATCTTGAGAGTTTGATGCAGACTTAATTGGGATGTAGACTTATGAAATTTTAAGAGTCGTATTACAATATAAAATATTAGATATCATATAATTACAGTATGAAATATTACGAGTGTCGAGAATTTGTAGGAATCGTAAAAATATGAGAGATATAAAAGATATGATACTGAAAAAACTTGTTATTTTATTTTATTCATATATTTTCTTTCAATATATATAATAAAATGTAATATAATATAAAGTCAAATAACTTTACGTGATTTTTTATAAAAATAAAGTCTTAAAATTATTGATTTGAAAATTTTTTCTTTTTAAATACGGATTTATACGAAATGTGGAATTAAAAAAGTGCGAACTTAATCGAATGTTATATATTATAAAAGAATAGAAGGAGATACATAAATTTTTTGATGCTCTACTTTAGTGAACCTTAATACCCAAATAATTAGAGGTGATTAATTATTTGGATTAATTGACTGATTTAATCATTTAAATTGAACCAACCAAATTGGTCCAAAGTCTTAGCTTAATTGAATTAAAACCGCATCAAAATCAAATTTAATAGTAACTGGTCCAAATAATCATATGGAATATACAAATTGAATGAACCTGAATATTTTTTGGTACAGTTGAAGGAAAGAAAAGAAAAGAAAAGAAATTCTAACAAGTCAACTATATTCTCTTGGGTAAGAAACCCCATTGATTGAACTAATAACCGAACTACCAATAGACAGATATTGATACAAGGTTTTTCAAGAACAACATCGAACCAATATATATGTTAAAACATCATAGTTTTGGTAAAAAATTATTTACTTTCAGACACAGTGATTATTGTCAAAGATTTCGAATGTATATAAGGTGAATACTTCTTCTTTTATAGTAACATCTAGGGCTGGGCATAATTAATTTAACTGTACTGTACTACGGTTAATTGTATTGTTTTATACTAAAATAAACTGAATTGATTGTATTAAAAATTGAATTATACTATTATCTGGTACAGATTTTAAAAACTAAACTTAAATGAGTTAACTATAACTGAACTGCTTTTTAGTTTTTTCTGTGCTTCACGCTTAGATAGTACTGATAATGTACGGCACTCTGTGATTTCCTCGTCTCATGTACACTATGCACAAAATTTACTCTTTGATTTTTTTTTTCATTTCATATACAATAATAAAAAAACGTACGTAACACTTTTTAGGTTATGTTATAATAATATATTTAAGTGAATTTTA
>Ga0214543_1000418_pt1 | contig 70076 bp, 31 predicted proteins | sample CNSS2metaG_FD_160094 | JGI IMG/M metagenome (GOLD analysis project Ga0214543, IMG submission 160094) | Root nodule microbial communities from cowpea collected in UCLA plant growth center, Los Angeles, California, USA - CNSS2 | ecosystem: Host-associated > Plants > Roots > Nodule | place: USA... | reverse complement strand
TCAGTTTTAGAAATTTGTTATTATTTTAGATTAGGAGTGAGATATTCTAAATATTTTATACTTGATATTTGTTATATTTTGCTCTATATATAGAGTATATCAATAAAATATAAAAATATGTTCCTCCATATAACATATCACATATATCTCTCATATATTTTATATCTCTCATATTTTCAAAAGCTCTAAAAATCCCAACAAGTATATGAAAGATCGATATACCTCAAATGTGACAGACTTCCAAGTTGAGAAGGAATCTCTCCATTAATATAATAATTATCACTTAGATCAAGATATCGCAGACTTGAAAGATTTCCCAGTTGTGAAGGAATTTCTCCAAGAAGATCATTACTTTTAAGATCAAGATACTCTAACTTTGAGAGATTTTCAAGTTCATAAGGAATTGTCCCTGAGAAACTTGAGCATGATAGATTGAGATATCTTAACCTTTGAAAGGAGCCGATGGATACTGGAATTTGGCTATTGGGAAAATAGTTAAAGGTGAGATCCAAATATTCCAAATATTGCAAGTCACACAATGAAGTGATATTGATTGAACCTGACAAATAATGCGATGTTGAACCACCACGAAGATCAAGCATCTCTACGTGACCAGTTTCGTTATTACATTCAATACCTTCCCATTTGCAACAATCTCTGTTATTTTCATCATCCCTCCACGTGAACAGCATGCCATGGTAATCTGGAACACTTTGTTTGAAATTAAGGAGTGCTTCTCTCTCACTCTCTATGCATTTCACTTGTGAACTCTCTGGTGGGGAGTTGAATCCAAGAACGGATACTTTGATATGTAGAAGGCACACAAACACTGCGAACAATATTTTGAGAAAGTAACTGCCCATTACAATTTTCTAAATATGAAATTTGTGGTTTATATGAGTAAAGAACAAACACTACCAAATATGGTTTGTGATATGAATTGAATGCTCCGCAACAGGGTTTAAGTATTTGCATAATTTGCAAGAATGAGGCTTAATTTCTACGTCGTGTGTGTCTTTATTCACAATTCCAAGTCAAGAAAGGAAGAAGTTTCAAAGGTATAATCATAAAAAATGAAAAAATAATGGATCAAATTGTTGTGGTCACTCGCATGACTGAATATTGCACAAAGCTATAAAACACATCCCATTCCTTTATTGCAATATGGTATAAGAGATTGGGTCTAATATAAAATTTTTCACAGCAGATTCTTTATTTACAACCCTTGCAAAACTTTTTACAACAAAATCCAGAGGTTAATATTCGAAAAAATCCTTTATACCACCTATAAAAGGTTCATTAATATTTTATTTTTATTTCTCTTTTATGGATGATACCACAAGTTTAGATTGAAACGAGTTTTTGACTTACTTTTCAACATGGTGACCTTATCAAGCCTCAAGAAGTAATGGTTGACAAATCCTTAGTTTTTCTTCTATAACAGTTACCATAAGATAAAACTGTTCAGTAAAACTGATAAAAATCTTATCAAGAATGCTTTATTTGTCAATTGTCTCCATGTCACTTCATTTCAATAATTAATTACTAAATGAAAATTATTAAATAACAACTAATTTAAAGGAAAAAAGTAATTAATCATTATTAATTAAATTAAACATCATTCTATAAATTAAAAATTATTAATATTTAAAATAATTTCTATTATTAATAAAAATTATAATTAATTTATGAATTAGAGTTTAAATTGATTTTTAGTATTATCTTTTAAAATTTTAACAGTTTATTATTATTAGATTTAAAATTAGTTATCAATTATCAAAGCTTTATAAACATGCAATATCTATTAAACACTTATAAAATATCATTATTTAACATATTTTTTTGAAAGATGATGATTTGAAAAAAAAATGTTATAATAATCTTGAAAATACTTACTTGGAAATGTGTCAGTAGTTTCAATTTCCTTTTCAGAATTAAAATAGAGAATTTGATGTTTGAGAATGAAATAAAAAAGAATTAAATTTCTACGTAAAGCGCAAGCTTCCACTGTCAACTTCACCGAAAGGGTTGCATCATGTAGAACCCATATAGACGCAGCAAGTCAGTCTTCTTAGCCTAGGTCTCATCAATATCAATAAATACGTTAATAAATTATGTGTTGAATTTTCCAAGTCTTCTGATGGTGAAATATGGGTTAGAAAATTAAACACTCCAATCACATCAATACATTATTAGTTGATGTTAAAGGAAGAATTATAACCGAAAATGGTATTTTAACTTCTTTTTTTAACTCAATTTTGGTATTAACTACAATCTTCAAAAAAAAATTTCCATTACACACGTGTGGTACTGGGCAGAAATATTCCATCTTTTGGCAGAGAAAACATTGATGCTGAAAAACAGGGCATCTTCTCCTTCTTCTTCTTTAATAATGGTGTGTTTTTGAGTGTGGTGTTGTGATCGTTCACTTCGTGCAACCATATGCAGTTTGTTCATTTACTATCTTTGTCTTCGTTGTATATCATCTTCTCTATACATTCGTGAAGTGTTTTAGTAGGTATTTTCTCGTTTTTGACGTTTCTCGTTCCATTATTGGTGGGTGTGTCCCGCGTGAGGTGTATTGTTGAATTTGTGGTCCGAAATTTTTTTCGTTGATTTATATTTGTGATTGTTATGTTTGTCAATAAAAGTAGAAGAATGGTAGGTAGGGGTGAGAATGGATTGGATTTTTAATGATCCAATCCACGTCCATTTTAGATCCAAATAATTAGATTAGTTTTTCAACCCAAATTCATTTTTTTACCAAAATTAGTTTGGATTTTTTTTAAATCCAGATCCAAATATTTGGATTAAGATTTAAATCCAGTCCAAATATTTGGATCAAGTTCAAAAACCAGAATCCATTTTTTATAAAAGAAATTTAAATTGAATTCTCTAAAACTTGTGTCTTTAAGGCCAACATGACTCAGTCTGTACAGGTTGTCGAGCACGACTCGTTTGAGTCGTCAGGCTGACCCTCCTAGTCCATCTGAGTCTTCGAGCCCGTCAGACCCGTTCGGGTCATCGGGCCCACCTAGCCCGTTCGGGTCATTGGGCCCACCTAGCCCGTTCGATTCTTCAGGCCCACCTAGCCCGTTCGATTCTTAAGGCCTGTCTAGCCCGTTCGATTCTTAAGGCCTGCCTAGCCTGTTCAGTTCTTCGGGTCCACTTGGTCTATTCAGTTCTTTGGGCTCGTTTGGTCTGTTTGGTTCTTCAGGTCTGCCTGACCCGTTCAGGTCTTTGGGTCCGCTTGACCTGTTTTGGTCATCGGGCCCGCCTGACCCATTCGAGTCTTCGGGCTTGCCTGAACCGTTCGGTTCTTCGGGTCCGCCTGACCCGTTCGGGTCTTCGGGACCGCCTGGTCCGTTCAGGTATTCGGGTCTTCGGGCCCGCTTGGCCTGTTCAGGTCTTCGAGCCCGCCTGGCCCGTTCAGGTCTTTGGGCCCGCTTGGCTCGTTCGGGTCTTTGGGTCTGCTTGGCCCGTTCAGGTCATCGAGCTCACCCGAATTTTCAGGGACGTTGGGCCTAATCGACTCGTCTGGTTTGTCGGGCTCACCTAGCCCGTTCATATCTTTAGGCCTGCCCAACCTGTTATGATCGTTGGGCTCGCCCGTCCCTTCATGGTCGTCGGGCTTGCTCGGTCTGTATAGGTCATTGAGCAAGGCCCGTTCGAGTCTAAATTTAGCCCAAATCATCTCAACCTTTAGCCTAACCCAACTAAAAATTTAAACTGAAAATTTGGATTGGATTTTTTGGATTATCCATATTTGAAAGCTTGATTTATAGAATGGATATTCAATCCATAAAATATATAAAATGTAGATTAGATTGAAATCTAGATCCATTAAATGGATTTTAAATAGATTGGATTTTTAATAAAATAGATTTTACATGGATTAAATCAAAGCAAAAGTGGATAGGATCATGAAAATTAGATTTTTTGCCCACCCTAAATAAAGGTGATTAGATTGGTGAATGTAGTGAGTGGTGGGGGTGGAATGTTTGGTTGTTTGAGGGTTGGGTTAAAAATGTGTTGTAGGTGTGTGTTGTGGGGTGAAATTTTAGGTTGTTCGTAGGTTGGATTAGAAATGTGTTGTGCGTGCGTTTGTTACGATTCATTTGAGAGTGTGTGTGTCATTTCAATGTGTTATTGATTGGTCTTGCTAATAGTTGTTTATTTAGTTGTTTTTTATTGTCAGCACCAAACTATTCTAGTGTGAGTGAAAAATATCTTGTTGTACAAGACAACTTCAACATATTAGGCAGTGATTCATATGTCAATGAATACCAAAGGAGACAACAATCAAAGACAAAAAGTCCTTGAAAACTATGACATATTACTTTGAAGTTGTAAGTTATTGATGTACATTTTGTATATTCTGGACCATATTAATGTAGGAGGTATAGGATAGAAGATGTATAGGTTATACAAGATGTACATGTTATATAAGATATAATTGGAAGTTGAAATCAATTATATTTATGGAATTAATTGTTTTATAGAGAATTTGCACAAATTCCTTCTTTTCCTATTATTTACACATATGCAGCAACATAATTTGATATGCACCATGGGATTTGTTTGGATTAAATGGGATTTGTTAAACTTTTACAAAAAGAAATTGTGTCATTTTGAATCTCTTCTAAATATGTGTGTGACAGATGTTGTTGCAATTTGTTCAGAAAAAAAAAAGTGGATATGTGACGACTGTTGTGACAATTTTTTTTCAAAAAATAATCCAATTCATTAGTTTCTTATTCTTGATAACTTGAATGTAATTATTATGATCTATTTTAAACATTTGACAATCAAGACATCAACTCAACCCTTCACTTTGTATACTTATAATGTATGTTATTGGACAAATACACCAGTTAGAAAATGAGAAGTTTTCTTTTTCAATTTGTTTCTAATCCACGCCCAGATTTTCAATTTATTGAAGTGCCATAAACATTCTTCTTCTCATAGCTGCAAAGAAGCAAAAGGGAGAAGAAGGAAGATGTTGTCATGGGAGGAGAGAAACTTCAGGACAAAAACAAAAAAATAGAACAGAGCTTTGGGAGAGAAAAACTCAAAGCAAGGTGAGTAAACAAAACTTTGTTCTTCTGTATTGGAAAAAATATTGTATTACAGTCAATGGAAAAACCCAAAGGGGTTTTTATAGGAAAAGAAAAAAGTGTAACAATAAATCCTAGATTACTGATTTAACCAGTAATCAAACTAAGGAAAAGGGAAAAAGGGGAAACCCTAAAGGGGTTAGGCTTTCAATATCCTCCCCTCAAGCTGGATGGTGAATGCTTAGCATCCCAAGCTTGTGAACGTTGAGCTTCAAGTTGGTGCAGTGAAGAGCTTTTGTGAAGATGTTGGCGAGCTCACTACAAAAAAATTGAAATTAGCTACGAAATTTTACCGATGGATATATTTATGTCGGTAAATTTGAATTACCGACGGATTTTATCGACAGATTCTCAAATTTTAATTACTGGCAGAAAAATTTGTCGGTAACACAAATTTCATTTATCGACAGAAAAATCCGTCGGTAATTCAAAGTTTTTTTACCGACAAATTTACAGACGGACTTTTTCGTCGGTAAAAGAAGCAGAAAATTTTCTGCCCCAATTTGAATTACTGACAAATTTCTCCGTTGGTAATTCAAATTTTTTTTACTGACAAATTTACTGACGGATTTTTCTGCCAGTAATAGAAGCAGCCCAAATTTGAATTATCGATGGATTGTTCTGTCAATAAATCTGTCGATACTTAGATAACTCAAAATTCGTCGATAAAATTTGTCGATAATTTAATGTTTTTTATCGACGGATAAATTCGTCGATAAAAAGTGCAAGAATTTTCCACCCAAACCTCACTTTATAAGAAGACAAGAAGAAGAAGAAAAGAAGAAAGAGAAGGAGAAGAAGAAGAAGAAGAAAAGAAGGACAAGAAGAAGAAAGAGAAGGAGAAGAAGAAGAAGAAGAAGAAAAGAAGGACAAGAAGAAAAAAAAGAAGGGGAAAGAGAAGAAGAAGGAGAAGAAGAAGGAGAAGGAGAAGGAGAAGAAGAGGAGGAAGAAGGAGTAGAAGAAGATGAAGAAGAAGAAGAAGAAAGACGAAGAAGAAGAAGACGAAGGCGACGGCGGTGGTGGCAGCGGTGGCGATGACGACAACGAAAAAAAAATTGAAAGAGGGAGGAAGAAGATGAACAATGCAACAAATTTAACCGACAGATTTTTTGATAATTACAGATGATTTTTCGGTCGATAATTACTGATGGAAAAATTCGTCGGTAATTATCGACAAATTTATCAATGGATTTTTTCGTCGGTAATTACCGACAGATTTTTCCTCTGGTAATTACTGACAGAACATGATTTTCGTCGATAAAATTTTACCGACAAGCATTTTACTAACGGATTTTTGATCGTCGATAATGTTGATTTAGCGATGAATTTTGACTATTACTGACGGATTTTGACCGTCAGTAATATCGGTTTTTCTTGTAGTGGTTGTTTGTCGGAGCAGATGGAAAGAAGATGGAAGAGATTGTTCTGTAGCCGTTCACAAATCACATGACAGTCAATGTCAATGTGTTTCGTTCGCTCTTGGAATGAAGGGTTTTGAGCGATATGTCGAGCTGAGTGATTATTGCAGTAGAGAACTGGTGGTGGATTAAGTTGAGTGCAAAGATCACGAAGGATATAACTGATCCATTGGATTTCACAGGAAGTGGTTGCTAGGGCGCTGTACTCGGCTTCAGAGGATGATCTGGAAACAGTGTTCTGCTTCTTTGATTTTCAAGGTATGAGCGAACCTCTTAAGAAAACACAGTAGTCAGTGATGTTGTGCCTGGTTTTAATGCAAGTGGCCTAGTCGAAGTCACTAAAGCCCTTAATTTGTAGGTCTTTCTCTTTAGGGAAAAATAGTCCACGACCAGGATTAGCCTTAATGTATCTTAGGATATGTTAGGCAGCTTGGTGATGATAAGTAGTGGGTGTCTAAACAAGTTTCCCTATCAGTCATCTGTAGGAGTCAGCATTGCATGATGTCAGACCCGAGAAATTTAAATAATTAATTAAATAATTATTTAATAAATACGGGTAGTAGGAGCATTTAAGGCATTTAATGCGGTTTGTTATGACGTGGAAAAGTACTAGCTCAAATGGTTGAGAATACTTAGTTGTGTGAGAGAACTTGAGTTTGAGTCTTATGTATGCCAATTGTATGTTATTTAATTTGTGCATTATTTTAATGTTATATTTGAATGTGGTGGGTGATAATGTAATCATAAAATTATAGGAATTATCACAAAACATAATTGGTTGAATTGGTTATACTTTGGCTTTGCAATTGAATGGTTGTGTGTTCAAACCTTGTCAGGAATGAAACTAAAACTTTCTTTTCTTGCCTAATTTTATTTTGGTGTGAATGTGAAAAGGCAGAGGAAAACCCTAGCTACAAAAGTGGCAGCCAAGAGAGGTAGAGAATAGCCATAATTGACTTTGAATAATAATTAACCATATAATTAATATTAATTTTCGTTTTTGGACCATTAACAATCATTAAGGAGTAATTAAGAGTTAGTGAAATTGGTGAGAGTGAGGGAAAATGAGATTGTAGTTGAGAGTACTGGCAAGAGAGGGTTGTAGAGGAGTTATTGGCATTTTGGGGGAGGTGGAGTTGAGTTTTTTGTGAAGAAGAAAAGGGAAACTCTTGGGCATCATAAGGAAAAGGGTTAGATGACCAATTGGAGCACGAATTTCCAGGTAAGGGGAGCTGTTATATTATGTGTTTGATTCGTGTATCATGTATTGTGCCTTGCTATGATCAATTTGCATGTAAACCATGTATTTTCACGTTGTTTTTCGAGGTTTTTGGTTTTCCGCCCAGAAACTGCCTGGCGGCAAGGATGGTGCCACCAGGCGCCGCATCAGCTGTAACCCAAAATTTTGGGTTCTGTCATGAGCTGCCCGACGGTGAGGTTTAACTGCCAAGCGATGTGACTTGAATAAGGCTATTTCGTTCTATTTTTCTGAATTCTATGATGTGTTGATGTTCCATGCGGATATTTTTGCATATTTGAATGTTGGATTATGCTTGAATGTCATCACTTGGAGTGTTTAGAATTCAGGTTGTGATTATAAACCTTAAAGGTTCATTTACGTGAGGGAAGGATTCTGAATTCTTGGAATTTGACGTCAATGATGCCTTAGTTAAATTGGTATAATGTTCTGGAATGGATTAGTAGCATGAAATTATATTGATTCTAAAATATTAGTGTGTAGTAGTTGACTGGAAAGAAGAAGGGAAAGATTGGGTTAGCAGGTACAAGAAACCTGGAATTTTACCGAGGTACTGATGTGCCTTTTGGCAGCATCTTATTGGCCGCCAGGTGATAGATGTTGGCTAGCACTATTGTGGGAAGTATGGTGCAGTGGCTGCGAGAGAGATTGTAGCTGAATTGAATTGGGAGAAAATTTAGCATGGCTGGAGGAAATATAGAGGAATAGGAGGTTGTTATGGTTATAGGTAGTGCATTGATTTAGAGAGTGCAATTGGAATGCATTGATGTCTAATAGGTAATGAACATTAGTGGAGACTAATAATCTGATACAAGTGAACAATGAGAGTAGAGACTAACTAAATTTGAAAGGAAGAGTGGTTAAGCTAGAAATATGGATTCTGGTGCATTAGAGTAGGTGAAATTAGGAATGGCAATTGAGTGATAAAAGGGTACGTAAACAATTGGTTAAGGACATGATTGCTTGCTAATGAGCCGTATTGGGTATAAGAAGTGAGTAAGAAATGTTTCTGTGATAAGTTGATTGAAACCCGATAAAACTACAAAGTGGTGGGTGAATCACATAGTTGGAATGTTGAATGGTGAATATGAGTTATAGGCAATCAAAACAGGTTGTGATTGATGAGCAATTAGAATCAGGTCCTGGTACGAGAGTATGCCATTTTGACTAAGCAATTAGATTAAAGGACATTCTGATGTATGCTATAAACTAGCAGGTTTCGCTACTGTCATGGCGCCTGGCGGCTCGAGTAGGTGCGCTAGGCGATAGGACTTCCAGGGAAGCCCCTGGACCGCGTGGCGCCAGGCGGTGGACCTTCAAACAAAGGGTCTGAACTCACTTGGCGCCTAGCGCCAGAGGTGTTCTCCCAAACGGTATGTGTAGGTTTTACTTGGCGATGCTTAGGTTGCACCAGGTGATAACGCTGTGCTTGTGACTTGCGTGCGTTGCTTTTAAGGGGTGATGTTATACTTGGATCAGGGGATGTTGTGCCATGAACAGGTATGTTCATGTATGTTCATGGATGGTGGTGAACATGTGATGATATGAGCGGGGAGGTTCATATCCAGTTACTCTCGTGTGGGGATACAAGCGAGGTAGGTTTGTATGTTCCGTGCTCGCACTTGAGAGATGTTGCATGCCTGGAGGTACGTGGTTGGTGGATCACATGTGTTAGACTACGGGCAGGCAGGTCCGTAGAGCAGGACTACGAGCGGGGAGGTTCGTAGAGCAGGACTACGAGCAGGGAGGTTCATAGAGGCAGGACCACGAGCGAGCATGTTCGTGTGAGCATCATAAATCCTGAGTCCAAGGCTAACTACTTGTGTGTTGTGAAGGCTAAAACACATTGGAGATTAAGGTCTTGGCCAAGAACTAACTAGGACAAATAGAATGGGAATATAACTTCTCTTATGATATATTATATGTTATTTCTAATTTCATAAGCTCACCCTTTCTGTTTGTGATTGGCGATGATCGTGTGATTCGTTACACGGGAGCTGATGATGATACAGGTGATGCTGTGGATGCACAGGCGACGGAGTGAGGGCTAGCTGGGACTAGAACTAGGGATTTTACTATGCTTTTATTTATGTTAATGGAGTTTGGAAAATTAATGCTTTTCCTACTTCTATTCTATAACTTTTGGCGCGTTGTTTAAACATTTTAAATTTTCCTGCGTTTGGGAATAATAATATTACGATGTTTAATTTCATTTTCCATATTTATTTATTTAATTAAGTAATATTCCTTAAGGATGTCACACATGAGGGTTTGTTGGTATCAAAGAGAGGTTTTATGTTACTCATGAGGGGAGTTTGACAAGGTTTGTTGTTGATCATTCCTGTTTCATTTAATATGTCCAAGGTGTACTTTCTTTGACACATATGGATCCCTTTTTTACTTCTTGAGACTTCAAAGCCTAGAAAGTATTTCAGCTTGCCCAAATCCTTGATTTTGAAAGTCTGATGTAACATACCCTTGGTTTTATTGATGACTTTGTAGAGTCCCCTGCTAGGATAATGTCATTTACGTACACAAGTATAATAGTGAAAGTACTAGTGGTTTTATATGTAAAAAGGGAATAATCAGAATTAGATTGAACAAATCCAAGATTTAAGAGAAAAGAGGACAACTTAGCAAACCATTATCGGCTGGCTTGCTTGAAGTCATACAAAGACTTGGTTAGGCGACAAACTTGACCTTGTTTGGTAAGTTTTAGTCTTGGTGGAGGTGTCATGTAGACCTCCTCCTTTAGATCTCCATGTAAGAAGGCATTATCAACATCAAGTTGATATATGTACCAGTCTTTTGCAGCTGCTAGGGCTAGAATAATCCTTACAGTCGTGAGCTTAGCCATAGGAGAGAAAGTGTCAAAGTAGTCCACTCCTTCAAGTTGAGAATATCCTTTTGCAACCAATCTAGCCTTATGTCTTTCTATAGTTCCATCTACACTACATTTGGTCTTGAAAACCCATTTGCACCCTATAGGCCTTTTTCCATCAGGGAGATCAGTGAAATACCAAGTCTTGTTGTTCTCCAAGGCTTGTATCTCTCTGTTCATGGCATCCATCCATTCAGTAATTTTATTGGCTTCTGTATAAGACTATGGTTCATGATTGGCAGTGATAGCAAGAGTGTAGTTGAGATGTTCCTTATACAAACCATTATAAGATACAACATAATTAATATGATAAGCAGTTTTATAGTTGTTCTTAAGTTGATTGGTATGTTTAGATTGGCAGGAGTTATTAATAATAAAGGAACCATTAACCTGGTAATCCTTTAGGTACTGAGGAAGCTTTTTGTCTCTTCTGGATCTTCTTAGATCTGAATGTCTTCTTCTACCTCACTCTATTGATAAACTATGCTGTCATTTTGATTGCCCTGATCATGGGCAGATTGGTTCTCAATCTGTTCAGGTTCAGTTTGTCCATGATTAGGATCATTAATAACCCTGTCTTCATCAACATCAACAATGCTTTCATCATCATCCTGATTTTTTTTCTGTAGGATTTTTAAGATTAACATGGTCTTCCCTGATATTAATCCAGGAATCATTTAAGAAATTTAGATCTTGAGTCATAGTCTTCTTAGTAGTGTCATTATCCATAGAGCTGCAAGGAAAGATAGTTTCATAGAATAGAGCATTTCTAGTTATAAAAATCTCTCTGGTTTTTAAATCAAGAAGAATGTATCCCTTTATTCCATTCTTAAAACCAATAAAGACACATTTTCTTTCCCTAGGATCAAGTTTACTTCTGTTAACATCAGAAGTAGAAGCAAAACTTAAACAACCAAAGGTTTTTAAATCAAGATAGATAGAAGGTTTCTAGTAAAGCATTTCATAAGGAGACTTATTTTTTAAAATAGCAGAAGGCATTTTGTTTATTAGGTGAACAACATGGTTAACAACATAAGACCAATAGCATTTAGGTAAGCTGGATTGAAAAAGTAAACTTCTAGTAACATTCAAAACATGCTGGTGTTTTCTTTCAATGACAGAGTTTTGTTGTGGGGTTCCCCATATGTCAACATGTATTAAATCAAAATAATCATCAAAATTAGTAGTACTGTTGGAAAAAGGCAATTTGTGTTGCTTAGAATAATGGCAAATATCACATATGTTTTTAAAAGAATTATAAACAGGGAAAAATTCTTTTTAAAACATTATTACAAGGATGTCCTAGCCTGTAGTGCCAAACATTGATATCTTTCTTAGAGTAATTCACAGTAGTATTTACAAAGGCATGATCTTGTAGAGTGGAGGTATTTTCATCTAGGTAGTAAAGCCCATTTATCATGTTAGCATGCCCAATCATCTTGGATGAATGATTGTCCTGTATCTGACAGTGCTCACAAGAGAAAGTTAATTTGCAATTCAAGTCCTTAATGAGAGTTTGAACATATATTAGATTAAAAGAAAATTCAGGGATGTAAAGAACATTAAAAATAACTAAAGAATCTGAAAAATTCTTAGTTCCAGCAAACTCAACAACAGTAGTGGAATTTTAGGTAATTTCACAGTAATGGGCTTGATTCTGTAGAAAATAGAAAGTTGATTTAAGTCATAGGTCACATGATTAGTGGCCCCTGTATCAAGAATCCAGAGTTTACCTTGTTGATGTTTGTGAGTTGATGCATTATTGTTGAAGCTTTGGATGTGACTAATAGTGTGTTTTGACTCATCTTTGTCATCCAAAAGTTTCAGCAGCCTTTGAATCTGTTCAGCACTAAGGGAAGCATTGACAGTACCTTCATTTGGGGCATGTTCAACAGATTTTTGAGACTCAGAATTGACATTAAGGTTGCATGTAACATCCCGTCAGGATATTACAGATTTTAAATAATAAATAAAGAAATATTACATCAGCTTCCTTTATTAATGCATCATTTCCCAAAAACGAGGAAAATTTAAAAATTAAATCTATGAATAGTCCAAAATTCCATAATTTATAAAACTCAAAATAATGTAAAACATCCATAGAGTTTACAACTTTATTTCAAAACCATAAAATAATGAAAACTCCAAAATCCCTGCTTCGTAGCTAAGCCTTACCAGAACCACCTGCAACAACATCATCTACTCACGTGTAACGCGTACACGATCATCGCCAATCACAAGTAAATATGGTGAGCTTAACAGAATACAAATATAAACATACATACATAAAACACTTATATTTATATATTATACAATCACACTAGAGGAATTCCCTCATTTGATTCCATATCACATGACCACAACCATGTTATTCATGTTCTACATCTTCTAGTGACTACTTCAAGGTGTCTTGTTGTCATACCTTTCGGCCACAACCGATAGAGCATGTGCAGGAAGCCATTGCTACGGATCATACACCGTAACGTTAGGTAGAGTTCCCAAATACGAACATAGTTCGCAACATCCCAAGACTACCAAACTCGTCAGCTAACTATTGAGGAGGGCAATCCATCTAGACCCATCCGTACTGGCCACAACCAGCACACTAACACCGACAACACTCGCCAACCCGAGCTCAACTCAAGGGTTCCTCATGTTCATCCGCCAACGAGCTCAACTCGAGGGATGTCATTCCGAGCTCTTCTCGAGGAATGCCACGTGTTTAACCCCTATCCCGAGCTCAACTCAAGGGATATGTTCCGAGCTCAACTCAAAGAACACCAGCAAGCCGACCTTTAAAGTATCCTAAAAGCCTTGTAGATCACGCACGCAGAACCAGCAACCCAAGGCTGCTGCAGCAAAATCACTTGGCGGGAAACACGTACTGCTAGGCGCGTAGTGCCTTTGATTCATCAACACTACAGATACCACCTGGCGGGATGACTCTCATCGCTAGGCGCACACACATTCCATAGCTCTCTTTTGGCAACTATTGCTTGGCGGCTTCGACTCTGCCGCCAGGTGTTGTATCAGTAACAACACACTTCTGGTGTTGGGTAGTTTTAAACAAATTCTGCTCCTCAATCCAGGCATCAATATTTATGATATTTTTCACCAATTTACTCGAATCCCTCTTCTAGTAGTTACTCATTATCAAGATACCAACTCCCATTTCCATGTAACAACTCAAATCTACCAATTTTAGACTTCCTTAAGGATCACCCTACTTATTTATAATATGCCAGGATCCTAAACAAGTTCATAGAAGACCGCACACAACCATATTATTTTAACCAAGTTCTCACTCTCCAATTTGTCACTCTCAGCCTGAACCATAATAAAATAATCTACAATTTTTCCCTGATTCATATGGCACCGTAATAGCACTTACACCAACTACATATAACAAATATTATCCCTACTTATTGGACCTAAAATTACCTTTGCATTTTATCATTAACATCGGGACACTCTAAACTGTATATTCTAGCCACTTAAACCCATACTCCTACACAATTTCATGCAGTATGCGAACCCAACATATTCTTGTCATAGTCACGCCATGAATCATTCCAAGTCATTCTTCTCCATTTGGAAAAATCCTACAACCAACACATATCTGATTCTCTCATATATGAGTTATCCGTCTTTATTTCTTATGCTCATTTCTTGTAATTTATCAACCCTTCTATGCATCATATCTTCACTATTAGTTCTTATATTTTACCACAATATATCCCAGTTTACAGATCTCCAAATCATTTCTCACAATCAATCTCCTCTAACAGACTTCCCAACCCTACCCTGCACTTCGCATCCACGCAGTAACAACCTGTATGGCGCTGACAGTGCATGAAATCTGGAAAAGCTTCCAGTTTTTCACTGCACCTACGAGAGCCCAAAACTCCATTACCCCTTACGTTGACCGGTTACTCCATTCCATTAGTTAAGCATTGATACAAAAGATACCCATTCTACAATCAGAGTCAAATTCTATAGATTAACTACGTAATTTCATCATCAATTAATTATTAACTCCCAAAATCCCTAGACTTTCCAACCCTAACTCACATCTGCACTGTTCCATCATATTTAACCCTCAATCACCAAAAATTCAAGGAAAGTTAATGTCAAATCATCACCTAACAATTGAAACTAACTCTCCTTCTGTTTAGAATCATCCTAGAATCCAAAAAATACTAAAATTGAATCAAATTGGTACGTGTCGCCTGGTGGGTGTTCATCACCACTAGGCAATTCATCAAAAACCCAAAAAATAGGGTTTGAAGGCTTGTGTCGCGTGGCTGCTAGGGATGTGCCGCCAAATAGTTCTTCCCTCAGGAGCCTAGAATTAGGCCAAACATCAGTGTCATTTGGCGACCATGCTTAGTCAGCCAAGCAGTTTTTGGAAATTTCTAAAAACCCGAAATTTGACAGAACAAAAAGGGTTCAGGCACAATTAACACATACTATTCATGCAATTCATATTTTAACATAAAGATTAACGTGTATAACTTCCCTAACTTGGATTTTCCTTGCTAAAATTGAATATTCTTCAATTCCTCCTTGCTCCCCAAATGGTTTGCCTTGGTTTTCTCCAAATTTGCCTCTAAACTTCACTCTAAACACCAATTTCCACTCTGAATTCGCTCTCTCAAAATGCAGATCAATGGTAACTCACAAAACCCTTCTCTCACTCCCTTTTTTCCCTCTTTAATTGCACCTTAATTGGGATTAATTTGTCCAAAACGAAAAATGGCTTAAAATATATGATAATTACCATTTAATGATTCATTAAGGACTATTTTCTAGCCCCTCTTGGCTGCTATATCTGCTAGGGTTTAAACTACCCTTTCATATTCAAGCCAAAACTAAGTTTAGCAAAAATAAAGTTCAATTTGGGTTCTCCAAGGTTTGAACCCACAACCATGCCAATATCAAAGCAAGTGCACCACCAATTCAACCAATTCATGTTTCATGATGACTAATATAATTCAATGATTATATTATCTCTCAACATGATCAATATATATTTAAAATAATACAATAAATAACACACAATTGGATACATAGGACGTGAATCCAAGTCCTCTCACACAATCAAGTACTCTTAATCATTTGAGCTAGCACTTTTCCACGTCATACAAATATTAATTAAATGCCTTAAAGGCTCCCACTACCCGCATTTATTAATTAATTATTTATTTAATTAATTAAATTCCACGGGTCTTATTTATTGTTGGAAGAGTTTTTGTCTTGTTCTGCCCTTTATTTATACCATGGAGGATACCCATGCTTTGAATAGCATTCTTCTGCAGTGTGGTTCATCTTGTGGCAGTAGGTATATGGCTTTCCTTGATTAGGATTTTTGCCTCTTCCTCTTCCTTGTGTTCGAGATCCGTGGCCTCTCCCTTGACCCCTCCAAGAACCTTGTTCTTGGCTTTTATAACTTCTGTCATAAGTATTCATCAGAATTTTGTTCCCATTGGTCACAATTCCAGAACCATTGCTTTTCCTTTCTTGTTGCATGATAAGAGAGAAAACTTTGTTGATGCTAGGTAAGGGTTCCATGAGTAAAATTTGAGTTCTAACGTTATTGTAGTTGTCATTCAATCCCTTTAAAAAACAAATAACATGCTCAGTATCCCTTTGTTTCAAGAAAATTTTGGTAAGGTCACAATCATAAGGTCTCCAACAGGTGCAGTTGGGCACTGGCCTCAAGAAATTCAACTCCTTCCACAGTTTCTTTATTTTTGTAAATAATTGACTTATGCTTCTATCTCCCTGTCTGATAGAATGAATCTCTTGTAACAGATCTGAAATTTGAAAGTAATCTCCTTGGGAGAATCTTTCCTTCAATTTATCCCATAATTCCTTAGCAAAATCTATATACATCACGCTTTTTGCAATATTTAGTTCAAGGACTCTCATAATCCATGAGAGAATCATCACATTGCATATTTCCTAGGCTTCATAATTTGGATCAGTGGGAAGAAGGGTTATATTGCTGCCATTAACGAATTTTAGCTTGTTCTTAGAGAGCAAGGCATGTTGCATGTTCCTGCTGCAAGAAACATAGTTATGCATTTAGAACATTAGAAACTAGAACCAAACCTGGATTTTCCCCAGGATGCAGATAGAATGGACTGGTGGGTATGATGGATTGGTCAAGATCAAATCTCTTGGCCTTCTGGCTGGTGTTTTCTGGCTTTGTTTCTGGTTTTTCATCCATGATTCTTCAAAAAAGGTGCCAAAAAACACTTCCATGTAGAATGTAGAGGTTTGTGGAAACAGGTTTAAGAACCTGCTCTGGTACCATATTGAAGTATCATAAACACTCTTCTTCTCATAACTATGCGCGAGAGAGAGAGAGTCATGGCTGCAAAGAAGAGAAGCGAAAGGGAGAAGAAGGAAGATGTTGTCATGGGAGGAGAGAAACTCCAAGACAGAAGCGGAAAAATAGAACAAAGCTCTAAGAGAGAAAAACGCAAAGCAAGGTGAGTAAACAAAACTTTGTTCTTCTGTATTGGAAAAAATATTGTGTTACAGTCATGGGAAAAACCCAAAGGGGTTTTTATAGGAAAAGAAAAAAGGGTAACAACAAACCCTAGATTACTGATTTAACCAGTAATCAAAATAAGGGAAAGGGAAAAAGGGGAAACCCTAAAGGGGTTAGGGTTTCAATACAATTGAATGATTCCAAATATTTCCTCCCCATCAACTATGACACCTAAAAACAACACATGATTTCTATGATCCCATGTACATCTCATTATTGCCATGCACGTAGTTTTCGAGAGAATGTTTTCATTATTATTCATCATAGACATGTAGAACTGATGGGAGTGTTATGTGATATAGCTATGTTGGATTGTTTTAAGACTCATCCACTTATTAAATAGGTTCCAAACCATGCTAGAAAACACTTACAATTTAGAAACAAATGTTGGATAGTTTCATCTTGTTCTTTGCAAAACACCCATGTCTTACTCTGTACCACTATTCCTTTTCATTGAAGGTTATCTCTGGTTGAAATTCTTTTGTAGCCCATTCTCCATATAAAATGTTTTACATTAGAGATTGAATTTGTTCTCTATAGTAACAGAAAAAAAATATTTTTTTCTCTTGTTATATTATTTTGCAATATTTTGTATTTAGATTTGAATGTATATGCCTCTGTCTTTTCCCTCTCATATCTGATTGTTATCTTGAAGTGATCACACATAAAGGCTTATCAAATGTTTTGGAGGCGCTAAGCGAGTTAAAACGATTATGCCAAAAACATTTTGTTAGTGATATCATTACAAGAGAAATAATTTTTAACGGAGGTTATTTTTCTCGGCGATTTTAACCTCCACTAAAGGCGTTACCCGCGGTTTGGTTTTCCTCTAGAAAAGGCAGCGTCGTTAACAGATTACCAGCGATTTTCAGCAACCCCTAGTAAAGCAGTACTTACCAGCAGTTCTTAAACCTTCGCTACTTATCAGCGGTTCTGGAACCCCCGCTACTTACCGGTGATTATGGAACCCCTGCTACTTATCGGTGATTCTGGAACCCCCGCTACTTACCAGCGGTTCTAGAACCACCGCTACTTACCGGGAATTCTAGAACCTCCACTATTTACCAATAGTTCTGGAACCTCCGCTACATAACGGCGATTCTGGAATCTCTGCTACCTACCGACGATTCTAGAACCGCCACTACTTATCGACAGTTCTGGAACCTCTACTACTTTCTGAAAGTTTTTCAAACCTCTCTTCGTTTTCAATTTCTATCAATTTCAACGTTTTTAAATTCCTCGTGAAGTTTTTTCACTCCTACAATGCAATTCATTATTTATAGATGACTTTTGCTTGGTGTTTTAAATCCCTTTAATTTTATTTGTTGCACTTTTTTAATCCACATAACTCCTGAAACATATAAAATAATAAACAAAAGTTCTAAAATTTTGATATTTGTTTATAACGGGGTATAATATATAAAAACAAGAAAGTTTGTCTGTTCAAGGTAACAATAAAATTTAGATGTTCAAATTAGTGGAATATTACAATATCTTTATTTCTTCATGAAAGTAAAATAGTAAAAGTCTAATATAGCATTCTTCGACTATCAGTCTTGATTTTGATCTGAATCATTTGTTTCTTCATTAGGAACACTTCCTTGATATTAATAACATTCATTACAATATAAAATATATATTAATATACTAAAGATTTAAATTATAAATTCAACTTATGAGTGGTGTGTACATTTGATCTATTATTCTTGGTTGATGTTTTCTTCATCTTAAGGTGGCCTACAAACACATCAAAATCAATAGACATAGTTGTTTTTAGTAAAAAAAGATAAGATGTCTTGTCAAGTTTACCACAGTTAATAACTGGATTTAAAGTAAAGATATATAAGTAAGATGGATAATATATGCCAAAGAATATGTAAGTAAGATGGAACTTCTTGTTCTTCGGGTATTTGACAGATTAGTACTTCTATACAAGTTTTGTGTATAGATAATGGAAATTTTCTGGAGGGTATGCTATGCTGACAGTGAAAATGTGTGTATTTGCTGACAACGAAATTTTGACTCTCGGATTTTATGAAAAGTTCATAAGGACATGGGAATACTATTTTGATTAATGTGGTGCAGGTTTCAACTCACTCACTAGGGAATTACTAGGTACATTACCTAGTTACTATCCTTAGATACTGAATGTGCATGATAATGATATGTTATATATTGTGACAATGTAGGTTTTCTCTCGTCGTGGTAACATTGCTGCATTTGGTGATCCATACAAATGCTAGAGTTAAAATTTGTGCACTTATTACATCCTGCACTTTAGTTCAAAACAACTCAATCAACTACTCTTAAAAAGCACTTAAACAAGTGTGGGTCATGTTTATCCCAACACCTGCACCCCTTGTTTCCCATCTTCCAACTCTTATTTACCTTCCTCATCGCCTTTTCACTCACACTACATTCCCTTCATTCTGGAATATCATATTTTCGTAAACTCACTTCAAAGATCTCAACAAATTATATCTAATCATAATCACTTACTCTGTCTAATCTTATTCCCACATTTTTCTTTTCGATAATTAATTAAACTAAACAACGTTCACTACAATGGTCTCGTTTTCATCAATTCAAGAAAAGGATGGGGAAATCATGGACACAACAGTTGTGTATATTTGAAAACAGTTTTCAAATGAAAGTAACTTACACATCTAATGAGTTCTTTTCCATTTAGTCATTTTGTAACTTGCACATTCATCGGAGATGAGAGTGTAGCATGTTCAAACAAATGAGATACTGACTATACCATTAAACAAGAATATAATCAACCAGTACTTAAGCTATACTGATTCGGTAAAGGTTACCAAAAAACTACCTATATTCAGATATACTAGAAGTATATTTCTAGAGAGAAGTTAGATATACAAAAAATATTATGTGGAATAGATTGAAAAAGACAAGATATCAATTCACAAAGTGAAAGTTTCACATGCCTTTATTTATGGATTAGGAAAAAGAATGTTCTGTGACCTTTCTAGGTCCAGAGAAACAATGAAAGCTGGAAAGAAATGGAAAAATGCATTTGACATTAAATTGGATTCTCCAGATACTCTTAAATCAGACAATAATGATAATACAATGCAAAATATAGCAGTATGATAAAAGTCAAAACAAGTCTTGAGGTAAAAAATGAGTTGCCTGAACCTATAATGATAATACAGGGTAAAAAAATTTCATCTATCCCATAAATCAAGACATTTGTTATGTTGCAACAAACAACACACATCAGATAATTGACTGCAAATAAAAATATCAGGTTATTGTTATGTGCCCATAATTGGAACCTCACCAAGATACCTTATTCCATTGACCATTCTCATCAAGTAGCAGGTTATTTTAATCAAATGTGGGCTTCCCCGATTATGATTTAGCAAGCACATATATACTATATTATATCTTATTCACATCATCTCCATAAATAAAGTTTCCTTCAAATCCCATTCTGCAGTAACTCTTAATTCTGATATAATAAGCATTTAAATTTTTATGTTTTGTACCACACTTTGCTTTCCTTCACTAGTATCTTAACAACAATTTGTTTGCATTTACCAAAAATGAAAAAGAAAGGAAGGTTAAAAACGCATGTCATGAGGCTATTCATGAATCAATTACCTCACTGTCAGTTTGGATAAAGAAGGCTTGTTTCCCTAGCAAATAATCCACTTGCAAAAGGGAAAACTCAAGTCTTGAATTTCAGCCAACAATTGTTGTCATTATCTTTAAACTTCATAGATATTACTCACTTAGATTTTGGAAGCTTCACTCAAGACTATTGTACATTACCGGTGATGTATGAAACATAAGAATATAATGAACCACAACAGTAGAAAAAAAATAGAGGAATATAAGATTTATAAGATTTGCATGTACAAAAATATAAGAAGAATTAGTTAACACTAAAAGAGATAAGGAAAAAAAACATAGAAATTAGTGGTATTGCCATTCATATTTAGACTATGCTTATACCATAAAATAATATAATATTTACCATATAATACAATATAACTATAATATAATTATAGTTAATTATATGCATGCAACTTTCGTTCATCCCATAAAATGACTCCATAAAATGACTATGAACTTTCGTTCATCCCATATAATTATAGTTAAAATATTTTGAAGATTAATGTTGCACCATAATTTCACCATTTTCTTCCATTTAGCCCCCAAATGCATTTGAACCCCATTTAAGGAAACTAAATCTTTATTTGTTTCTTTGGAATTCAAGTTCCATGTTTGTATCAACAACATTTTCAGATCTTGCCACATCAACCTAAACAAAGTGATCAATGAAAAAAAGCCACTAGTACCTAAAGGAAACCAATTTTAAAATCATTAAAACATAACCGCTGCATTGAAAACAATAATAAAATGTCAATCTAATTAATACATTAGTGTTCACAAACACGTGACTTACTAAGGGGTTAATTTTAATAGAATCACCACCAAGTTTTTTCATTGCTTCTTGCATGCAAGCAAGATCAACAACAAGTACCCCAATAAAATCCTGAGATCACCATTCAATAAACCTTAGTCAACTAAACACCATAAATACAGTAGACACTTAGAATTTCACAAAAATCTTTAGTTTTCTTCATTGATTTTGGTCTCACTAAAACATAGAAGCAATCATTATAAGTAAAATAATTCCTTTTGGACTATTAGGTTGTTGCATACGAGTCATTATAAAAGTAGCAGGGTTGCAAAGATTGCATCAATAGAGGAACTAAAATGAGGGTTTACTTCCTCCCTAATAAGTTCCTTCTACCTTTATTATTGTTGTTGTAATAATGTTATTATCATTAGTATTCACTCCATGTTTATTTTTTATCTTGAACATGATTTATGTCTGTTGTACTCACTCCAATTATTTATATCACATACTTTGGCAGACATGTAAATCTTGATGAACCAGGAAGAACTGCATGGGAAGGATTTGATACTGGTACCAGAGTTGCTGCTGCTGGTATGATGCTATTCCTCTATTGATCTACACATTTACTTCATTAGTAGTATACTGAAGAAATTGACAGGACTTCAGGGGAAATCTTAATATTTTTTCCTATGCTTCTAAAGTGCATCTAGATTTCAATCTTGGAACAATGAAAAAACAACTTGTTATGACTTATTAGTCCTCACCTGATGTTACTTGGTGGATAACTTCAATAAAAGGTGCTTGACTCAAGTTTAAATATTGTTTATATATATGGTTCCACTTTCTATTATTCTAAAACCAACCACCCAGTTCAGCATTTTATCAGCATCCATTATGATAATAGGAATTCAAACTTTATATCCGTATAGCACATGTTTTTTGAAAAGGTTCACCAATCATTAACTACTAGTTTCATATTTTTTTTCATGCATGTAACTTTTTGCATACCTATGACAATAACATCAGTGAGGTTTGTTCCAAATATGAGGCTGGTGTACCTTCCTACTGTTGCATCTCTTCCTCTACCGTACAATGGGAGTGGTTTAATCACAGGGCACTCACTAATATCCTACACCAATTTATCTTAATTAATAAATAATATTTATACAAAGAAAAACTTTGGTTAGTGGTGTTGCACATGGAAGGGATAATGCATTATAAAAGCTTTCTGCCTAAAGAATTATGGTTTGCAGATTATTATAGAAAGGAATGCAAAACATTGGATACCTATTACTATGAACTAACAACTTCCAATAACTATGATTATCTCAGCCATGAGAGAATCTTGAATTTGAAGAAGCATCCTTGACTAATAATAGGTATGCCTACTTACATGATTTTTGTTTCAAGTTCAGGTGTAAAAATAAATCTCAGGTTATCAGAAAATTAAACTTTGCATTCAAAGAATGAATCACTCTTTGTTAATATTTTGGAATGTTTTTATTGATAGAAAAATGAACTTTTGTTGAGTCATGATGAAAAACATTATCATAACTAAGCCAGTGAATTTTGTGCATATCCCTTATCTTCCTTTATAACATTCTGATGTTTGAAAGAACCAAAAGACCATACAATCTCCCAAATATAGCACAACTAGACAAATATTTTTCTCAAGGTAAATAGGATATTATTTGTCTATCCAAACTAATATATCCAAGATTAATAAAAAAAATAATGCATTATCACATCAATGTTATATTCTGGAAATATAATTTCTATATAGAAGTTACTTTTGCTGATGGTGTAACATATTGTAGCTCAAGAAATAGCCTAGACAAACCCAACTATGAAGCACACAAACATCGTGGTAAGCATAGGCACAATTTTCAAAGGAAGTGAACGAGCGAAAATACCAATTTCAAAGGAAGTGAAGCATTTTCCCTCATAAACCATTTTCTTAACTCCTTTTATGTCAATCTTCTTCACCAAGCTTTTCGATCCTCCAAATCCTTAAACGTCGGTCACCAAAATCAACTTCTTTGCAATGGTTTATAGATCGGCAACCTTAAGGCTTGGGCGGGCTGTGAGGAGGCGAACATCGAGGCTGAAGAGACCTACGACCGTGGTGGAAGACGATCTTCATCGCGGAAGACGACGCCCCCGACATCAACACCTGGCTCGGATTCTCCCTCGCGGCCAACAAGCACTCCAATGCAGACGGCACCTACATAGTGGAATCAATCGAAGTCGAACAACCAAGTCATCATCGTGGTGTAGAGCTTCTACTGCGTAGTGTACCGCTTGCGAACTTCCTCATGAATGCCTAGTGAGAGTTAGGCAAAGAAATTAGGAAAAATCAAGGGCAAAGGAATTAGGGATCAGGATACCTAGGGTTTAGTAGATGCATAAGAAAGAGGAAATGGAGAATTTTTTTCAAATAATGAGATGAATACTTAATCACAAAAATGGAGTTTAATTTTTTTTTCTTCATATAGGAAGATGAGATTAAAGAGAGAGGATATTCTAGAAAAGAAAATCAATGGTACACGAAACAAATAAAAGAGAGGGAAGATGAAAAGTGAGGAAAAGACGGAAGGAACGAAAATCAATAGTATACCACAAAAATAAAAGAGAGGTAAGACGCAAAGTGAGGAAAGAGGAAAAGTAAAAATGAAGGAAAAATCAAAATCTGAAATTTGGTGCGGTTTTTTTAAACCCAGGCCTAGTTACTAGGGGTTTAGGACAAATCTCAATTATGTATAATTTTTGCAAGAGGTTATAATAACTCCGATAATAAACCTCAGTTATAATTAATTTTTTTGTAGTGTATTCACGAACAATTTGATTTAATCATCACCAGATTGAATCTTTCCAAGAGCAAATATACTTTGAGATGTTTGTTGGACGGCCTTATGAATAGCATAATTGATTATTTGATTGCTTAATTGATTAAAAACATTAAAAAAAACTTTTTATACTTACTTTTAACTTTATAAAAACTTTTTTTTGTCAATTTCTTTCATTTTAGTTTGTGAACTGAAATAAAAATGTCTTGTGAATATCTTGTGTGAAGACACAAATAACAATCAAAGAAAACTAAACTCTAAGATACATTTTAAGCAGCAACATCTTCAATAATCATGGAAATATTTTCATCTTTACTTAATTCTTCAAGTTCATCAAGTTATTTTCCCAAATATAATCATATTGGTTTAATAGCTTTACCTTGATGATCTAGCTTAAATTAATTAAATATAATCATATAATTTTATTCATGAAAAAAAAAAGTAAACTTATATAAAATATTTTAGAAATGTGTTTGTTTCTTTTATACTATAAATATGCGAAACATAAACAAGAAAATGGTTTTCTAAAACAGTCATGGTTGAATGAGATTGTGACCATATCGGCGTTTATGATCGCGGCTTTGCTTATTTGAATTAAATTGTAGTGTCCGTTGTGAATGATCGTAAAAAATTTGAGTCCTTCACTGTCCTAAGCTCAAAATAACATTCAGGGGGAGGTTGCAGTTATTTTGAGATGTCCTGAGAAAAATTGAGGAATGGAGGAATATAATATAGCATTAGAGAAGTTAAAAGCAGTAGGGAAGAGGAACAGGGATAAAGTTATCTTTCCAAATACTATAGTTAGAAGTGAAGATAAGGTTAGTTAGATAGTAATAGAAATAATAATAATAATAATAATAATAGAATTTACCGTGGTTGATATGAACTTGGGGATTATTAATAAGTCAATAATTATGTATTGGTTGACGTTTACAAACAAATAATAAATTCAACTGCTAATTTTATGTGTTGGATTTCAAGTTTATTTTACAGATATTCTGGCAAGGACAATCATAGATCACACAACAGCTTTCATCCAAGTTAGAAGTTTTGAGCTTCATCTTCCATAATCTGAAAATTCTGTGGTACAATTCACAAGACATACTCTAATTAGCTGTAATGGAGAAAAATTAGATATTTAATAATACAGAGGTTTAAACTTCGGAGAAGTTGTCGCATACCAAGAAAACTTATCTATAATTTATTTATTGCAAGTAAAATAGTGTTTTTTTAAAAAAAAATACTATTAGTGAAGGCACTAACTCTGTAATTAAAAAAATTGAATTGGACAAACTCAATGTTCAAAATTTAAATTAATGCAGACCAATACGTGGGTGTGACAGACATACAAGTGAAGTGATATAATGAAGTAAAACGATACTTATCACCGAAAGAAAGAGTAAATATTTAATAAGTAAAGTCTAACAATGTGATTGGTATCGAAATAAACAATTCAATTTCATAAAAACATTCATTCTCAAAGTAATGTGAATAAAACGGAGAAATGAAGTAGCAAATTATAAGAAAGAAGTTGATGGAAGAACGTACCTACAAACTATCCTTTTAGCCACCTATGACACTTGGCAACGTTGAGCTCAGCCATTACAAGTATATATTCTATCACTCTGTTCAAGAATCTCATGTAAGCAATTCTCCATGGTTGCCAAACTAGCATTGATCCAAATAAACCCCAAAATCCTGCAAAGAAACCTAGCCCCAAGCTCATGTATATTGCTCCATAGAAAATTGAACTGTCTTCTTCACCGTCTATTGTTGGTTGTTGTGTTTCTTGTATTGTCTCATCTCCTGGACAATTTTTGTTGAGTTGCTCTCCACAAAGATCAACATTTCCTTCAAAACAAGAGGCATCAAAGGTTTCAAAATGTCTTCCCCATGGGATTCTTCCACTGAGATTGTTGTTTGATAGGTCTAACACACCAAGACTATCAATGTTGGGAAGAGTAGAAGGGATATTTCCAGAGAAATTATTTCTTGATAAGTCTAGGAATTCCAGCGAACTTAAATTCCCAATTTCAGAAGGAATCTCTCCATGAAAGTTGTTTCTTGATAAATTCAAAGAAACTAATCCAACTAAATATCCAACCTCTTTCGGTACTTCACCGGTTAAATCATTACTTGAGAGGTCGATGCTTTTAAGAAGATTTTCTGGCTTCCAGAACTCGTAATCATGCCCTTTCCACGTCAATAAGAGGTAAGAGTCATAAATATTAGCATAAGACCCTAGAGTTGAAATTTTTCGTTGCCTTCCCATTGCCATTGGGAGTACGCTCCTTTCCATCATTGTAGAAAAATTCGTCAAACAAGTTGGAATTTTTCCTGATAAGTTATTCCTTGAGAGATCCAAGACTTGAAGATGTCTCAAATAGCAGAGATTTACAGGGACACTTCCAAAGAAGCCATTTACTCGCATGCTCAAGATTTTCAATTTTTTCATACTTTCTCCAATCCAAGAGGGTATTGGTCCAGACAACAAATTTTTACTCACGTCCAATAAAACTAACTCAGAACAATTCTTCCATGTGAGTGGCAGTTCTCCAATCAAATTGTTGTTCCGCAAAACCAGAGCTTGCAAATTAACCAGAGTACTCATGGACTGTGGAATCTTCCCTGATAATTTATTGTTTCTTAGATCAAGATATCGTAGAGAAGTTAGATGTTCCCAACACTCAGGTAGTTGTCCTGCAATTTGATTATTTGATAAATCCAAAGTGTGCATGTTTACTGTTACTCTATTTTCGCACAAAAGTGTCTTTAAATCTGAAAACTTATTTTCCGACAGATCCAACGTGCCGGTGTGTTGGAAAAATGTAGGAATTACACCTTCAAATTGATTTGAATTTAGAATTATTGCATTTGAACCATCTTCGACAAACTTCATCGTTAAATTCGGAACGACACCTTTGAGACTGTTGTAAGACATATTGATCCCACTTATAAACTGTAACTTATTCCAAAACCAATCTGGTACAAAGTCATCGATCCCCGCATCAGAAATATCCAACAATTTTAGCTGACTTTGAGTCTGGAGCCAACTTGGGAAGTTAGGACCCAACTTACAAGAAGCTAGGCCCAAACTAAGTAATTGGAAGGGTGGAATCCATGTGGTAGGAAACTTTAGAGACAATGAGTTGTCTGATAAGTCTAGTTGGAACAACTGGGACAAATTTGTGAGATGCAATTCATTGATATCACCCTCCAAGTAATTCTCCTCAAGATGAAGAGTCCACAACTGATAAAGAAACCCAAGGGAAGCTGGAATCTTGCCTTTTAGTTTGTTAGAAAAGAGTTCAAGAACTTCGAGAGAGCTCATTACTTTCCCGAATGCATCTGGAATGGGACCTTCTAACAAGTTATTATACAGGGAAAGGCTTTGAAGTTTGGTGGTGACGTTGCAAACCCACTGAAATACAATCGATGATTTCAGTTGATTATATGACAGATCAAGGATGACAAGAGAATGAAATTTTTTAATGGAAGTGGATGACCCAAGAAAGCTTTTATCAGTGAGGCCGCACTTAAACAAATGAAGTACTTGTAGTTTGGTGCTGAAGTTGAGATTTTCATGAAACATTGATGTCTGACTCAGATTGTTACAAGAGAGGTCAAGTTTCACAAGAGAAGGAAAATTTAGATAATGAGGAGAGGACAAAGCAATGTTATTACCAAAAAGATAAAGCTCTTGGAGATTAGGACTATAGTTGGACAACAACTTGAATGTTGATAACCTGAGCATATTATTAGAGAGATGGAGGATGGAAAGTGAAGTGGAAATGTTGGATTGAGAAGGAGAAAATGGTGAAAAATCAACATCTGAAAGTCTACAACTGTCTAGATTTAACTCTTGTAAGTTTGGAAGATGGTCACTAATAAGTTGAAACCAGGGATGAGAGAAACTAAGATAAGTAAATGAATAAAGATAGAGAGTTGTTAATGAAGAGAGAGAAGATACCCAATTTTCATCTTTTAAATTAAGACCGGAACGTCCATCAAGTCTAAGAGAATGCAAGAGAGGAAGATTTCCAACCTGGAAAGGGAGTGTTCCATTAAGTGAATTTACTGAAAGATCAAGATACACCATACGTGACAAATTTCCAAGTTCATGAGGGATTGCACCAGAAAAGTAATTTCCTGAAAGATCAAGATAACCCAAATGCGAGAGATTTCCAAGTTGAGAAGGAATTTCTCCATCAAGACCAGTTCTTTTAAGATCAAGACACTCTAACTTTGAGAGACTCCCCAGTTCGTAAGGAATTTTCCCGAAGAAAATTGATTGGGATAGATTAAGATATCTTAAGCTTTGAAAGGAGCCGATGGTTGCTGGAATTCGACTCGCATTGAAATAAAGATACTGATATAAGCTTTGCAAGGAGCCAAAGGATTCAGGCATTTGAACATTAATGGAATAACTAAGAAAACTGAGATCCAAATATTCTAATTTTTGCAAGTCAACCAATGAAGTGATATTGATTGAACCTGACAAAAACTGTTGTTCTGAACCACGAAGATCAAGCATCTCTACGTGACCAGTTTCATTGTTGCATTCGATTCGTTCCCATTTGCAACATTCTCTGTTATCGTCCCTCCACGTGGACAGCATGCCATAGTAATCTTCCACACTTTGTTTGAAATTGAGGAGTGCATGTCTCTCCCTCTTTATGCATTTCACATATGAAGTTTGTGGTAGCGAGTTGAATCCAAGAATGGAAACTTTGGTATGTGCAAGGCACAGGAACACTATGAACAATATTTTGAGGAAGTAGCTAGCCATAGCAATTTTGCAGATATGAAAGTTATGGTATGCTATGAACCTTGGTGTGAGTAAAAGAAGAAACACTACCAATTTATAATTTGCGGTATACAGCAGGGTGTAAGTAGTTGGCATAGTTGTGCATGAATCATACTGTTGGCTATGAATATGAAGTTTTTACAGCATCATGATTCATGATGATGTTGACTATGAAAGCTTGTGGTTTTTATGACCACGCGGAGAATTAACCCAAAACCTAATAAGAATATAAGCTTTGTTTTAGGACTCCCTCAGTTATATGAAACTAAAAAGAAGTTATCTTTTATTCTCTATATTTTTCACACTGTTTTTATTATGATCCGTGTTTAATTAAATTTACTAGGATTTCTTGTTCTTCTTCTTATATTATAGAAAGAGTTTAAAGTTTGAGCGATATCTATTATACTATTTGTGTACAAATGACTGCTGAATTGGAAAAATATTTTATTAATCTTTAAACAATTCTATGTTTTCTTAAGAATTTATTTTATATTAACAATCTTCACCTTTTTGCCTATGCTCAACGAAATTTAAGTATTAGGATATGATAAGTAATAAACTATATTCAAATAGATATTATTTTAATATAATACTATTAATTTACAATTTTTTTATTTCTTTTATATTAATTATCTAGACATTCAATATATTACTTTCTTACTTTTTTCCTTTAATAACTTTGTACATCTTTTTTTTGAATAATGAATCCTCCTCGATTTAATATGTTTATATACTAGTAAAAAAAACTTTATAAACATATGATTACTATAAAAATGTATATAATGAATAAAATTAAATTAATTCTCTCGTATTATGAACAACTATAAATCTTACTTATTACACAAGCATATGTTATTGGTATTGAGCACCACCATGACAGTACAAGGAAGTCATTGTTACCTGGAACATATTTGGAGTGGTATTTCTTCGGTCCTCAAGATAAGAAATATATAAATGTATCAAGAATCAATTGCAACCAAATCTGGCTATTGGAAAATCACATGGAAAGATTCTCAAAGTTGTGGCATAGGAATGAAAAAAACTCTAAATGGGAGAAATGCACCCACTTACCAAACGGGAGAGCTGCGAAAGCGAGAGCGAGAGAGCAAAGCAAGACGAACAACCGCTAGAGATAGGAGGAGACGAGCAGTGGCGGATCTTAACCAATAATGTTGGGAGAATCAAAATAATATACTCAAAATTCAAACTTTATATATTTAATTGTTGTCATTAACACAATAAAAATGAAGAAATAATTTAGTATAACCATGTATTTACAAAAGAAATCACACCTATACAAAGAATTATCCTTCGTTTTTTAGATCTTTGAACTCATCCATAATTAAGTCAAAACTAAAATTTTCAACTATTTCTTTTTCATTGTAAATATAAACATGTTCCAAAGAATTAATATAAAACACGTTCCTCTAATCAAACAATATGATCATTTGTATCATGATTCAGGATGCATAAAGCTAAGATATTGAATTTGTATTGATTTCATCTTCACCAATTAATAGCTTTTTTTTTATCACTTTTAAGAAATAAATTTATTCTTTTATTCTTCATCAATATACCTATTTCTTTTTTAAGTTTAAGATTAAAAAATAATTTATCATAATTTAATTAAAAACTAAAAATTAAGAGTTACTAAAAGAAAAAAATCAATAACAACCAAGTCCCATTAAAAGATGATTATGAAAAAACACATAGTACATTCATTTCTTCTATAATCATAAAAAAATGAATATAAGGCTCATGTGATGAAAAATAATATTAACTATTAAACAAATATTTCACTATCCAGTAATACGAGAGAGTTATATTTTGTCTTCACAAATAAAAGAGAACAAATAATAAATGAAAACAAGAAGAATAAGTTTATATTTAACTGTTTTTTTTTTTTCAAAACAAAAAGGAAACATATGAGAGTGTGAGATCAATATAATTTGTGAAAAACTTAAAAAATACAATAAGAAAGAAAATAAAAAATATCTTAATAAATATTTTTATTCTTCATTACATTTGATTTTATATTTTATTATTTATTAACATTAAATGTTATGCATTATAAAATAAAGAAAAAGACACCTCATTTAACTTCTATCAATCCAATATATGTTAAATATAACAAAAAAATTTAAAAAATTGAAAATAATATATATATATATATATATATATATATATATAATATTAAAAATTAAAAATTGTGGGAGGCCACGATCACCGCTGCCCCCAATGATCCTCCACCACTAGAGACGGGGTGTGATGTAGTGTAGTGAGGAGGCGAGAAGGAGACAATGGTCTAGAGAGGAGGAGAGTTGGGAGTGTGAAATGCAACGCCAAAACAATTGGAGGGAAGAAGAAAATTAAAATCATTATGTTGGTTATAGTGAACCTACATAGTATTTGTATTTTAAATTTAAAATAATATAATAAACTTGTATTATTACAAAATTGTCACCGCTCTCACTTATTATGACGGTTCTTTTGATAACTAGCATATAAAATTTTGTATTTTTTACAAATTGTCTCCTCTCCTACTTACTATGGTGGTTCTAATAATAACCGGTATAGAAAATCTCATCATATTTATAATTATGCCAGTGCTTCACATATTATGATGGGTGGATTATAACTGTCATAATAAATCATCATAAAATCTAATTTTTACACTAATAATATATATATATATATATATAATTTTAAATTTAACTTAATTTTACAAAATTAATTTATAAAATGAAATTTATATTATTTATATATTAGAATTTAATCTCAACTAATTGATGCAAGATCTTCAATGTATTTCATATTCTTCAAAATACTAGGTTTTAATTATCTTGCAAATATTCAATATTCAACCTTGCTATCATTATCATATGTCTTCTTCAAAATACTAGGCTTTAATATGTTTTTTTTTTTTTTGTATTTGAGGGTCTTTTTCACCACAAAATTGTAAAATAGGATCCGTTATTTTTTTTTTAAATTGGATCAAGTCGTTGTGGGGGAGTACGACATTAAGATGAAGTTGTCCTCGACCTGACCAGTTTCGTTTTTTTCAAACAATGTCGTCATTGAAGACGACGGTTTTGATTTTAAATGAAAAGTGAAGTCGTCCTCTAAAATGACGACTTCACTTTTCACTTCTTTGTTTTTTATTTATTTTCAGTTTCATTATTTTTTATTTTTTTTTTCAAATTTTTCTCTATCACTATTTTTTTTTCAAATATTTCATATTTCATTATTTTTTTTATTTTTTTGCAAATTTATCATTTTTCATTATTTTTTGTTTTTTTCAAATTTTTCAGTTTTGATTATTTTTCTTCTTTTTTTTTAATTTTTCTTATTTTTTAAAAATTTTCAGTTATCAATTTTATGTATTTTTGTTTAAAATCATTAATTATGAAAAAAAAAACTGAAAAAGTGAAGTCGTCACGTTAGAGGACGACTTCACTTTTCAATTAAAACCAAAATCGTCGTCTCTAATGACGACATTGTTTTTTTAAAACAAGTAAAAAAATCGGTTAGGTGGAGGATGATTTCACCTGTAATGTCGTCCTCCCCTGACGACTTAACCCTTTTTGGCAAAAAAAAAATTAAATGAACTCATTTATACAAATTTCTTTTTAAATAGACCCCAAAATCCAAAATACAAAATACCCTGCAAATATTCGTTATTCAACCTTGCTATCCTTATCATAAGTCTTTTTCCTCATGTCTGGTTTCCGATCATAAGTCTTTTTCCTCATGTCTTGTTTCCGTACCGACCCTTCTCATGTGTTGTGTGCTCAACTTTAATTTGCCCATGACTTTCTCACTACCTTTTCTGAATGTTTGTATTATACGTCAAGGTAACGACCATTTTTGTTTTAGTGAAACCGTTTCATAAAGCCTGCTACTCGTTTTCTTGCATTAGATCACCTATGAAAGTCAGCACACACACATTACATGCTGATTAATTAGAGCTGTTGGGTACATTCCCAAACCATAGTGTGTGAAGAGTGAAAAAATATCATTGATTGTGTATATCAACATTTGTGACTCACACCACGTCCATATATATTCAGTTTTAAATACTGTCGTGAACACGAAGAACGTTAATTCGTATTAAACAGGTAATCACTTTGATAAACTGTTATAATTTGGGAAGAGTATGATTAGTGCCGGAACTTAGAACCAAAATTTTATATAAATTATTTTTTCAACATTAAAATAAAATTCTTTCCTCACATCATTTTTTCTCTATTCAAAACAAACATATATGATAATAGAATCCAAAAAAATATGATAATAATATATATGAAAGCGTAACATAAAGTTTGTTATCAACAATCATATATTAAAAAAAAACAAAAGTTACCTTTAATCATAGTATTTTCTCCGTGCTCTTTAAATGACTTAAAATGTTGAATAATTGAATCAAAACTAAAGTTTGTTGTAATATCCCTTTTAATATAGATTATTATAATGCTTGCTATAAAAAATTTTAAAACCCATAAAAAAACACTGAAAGAAGTTAAAACATGTTGATGACAATCAACTCAATGCCAATTAGAATTCAATGAAAATCAACTCAATTACATGTAACAATGAAAACATTTGAGTTAGGTCGTCCGTTTGGTTTTTTACTAAAAAGATAGCCCGGTAAGCAATATGCAACATCTTTTAATGGCGATTACCGAATACTCTAACGATGAATGAAATAAGCTAAACCATGTGTATTACAATCTTCTTGGATAACTATCTTTACTAGACAATGTATCATTTTCTAGATGCATTTGACATGGATCTCATTTTAGATAAGTTCTTCGTACCTCATCAATTTATTTGATGGGTATTGCCAAATTTGAGGATATTTCCCCGGACCACGTTGTAAAGCATTTTCAAATTCATTGTATGTAACTTTAGGACTTTTAGATAGTTGTTTTTTATTTTCTTCAATTTTTGAATTATCGTGAAGTTTCTCTAATTTAGATGACATAGATGCATTTTTTTCATTTTCATCACAAGCATTCCTCTTGAAAAAATAATCAATTCTTCTACTCTTTATCATATTTTTTCTAATATAAATTTGTCACCTCTCACCTATTTCAGAAAAGATAAAATTATGAATACCCTAACTTAAATCTCAAAACTAAGACTAAATATTGCTCTTCCCTTATACAATTTCAAAGGCTAAAATAACTTTATCTACCCAAAGAGAGTTTGATCAATAATTAAAGCATGATTTTATGATCATAAAGATATTCCTAAACCATAGAAAAGCCATAAAAAAGAGGAAACCATATTGTTTCGGAAAAAAAGGGGTACAAAATGAATTTACTAAAAAAAAAGAATTGTTCCTTAACTCCTCAATTTTGCTGTGATGCCATTTTATTCTGCAAATGATAAAATATTGATGATAAAAATTGGAATAGAAAGAATAACAAAGAAAGAGATGAAGGTACCGAAGAGAAATAAATCAAAAAAAGAAGCAAAATAAATTATAACAGCAAAGTAAAACGTGATTTTTAAATTTAAATAAAACATTTTAAAACTAAATTATATAAATAATATATAAACATATTTTTAAAATATATAAAAAAAAAGAAAAAAAAACATTGGGAGAGTCGTTGTAAAAACATCACACATAATAATAAAAAGACACTAGGGATATACAACACCAATGAGACCTAAGTCCAACCATATAAGGCATTGACACCACTCTCAACCAAAAACCTTAAGGCAATGGGTTTATGGGTCTTTATTCTTATATAGTGCTATACTTTCTCATTTCTAGTCAATGTGGGACTTAGACTCACACTTGGATTTCTAACAATCTCCCCCTCAAGGGTGAGTCCCTTCAACCACATTGGTACAGTCCCCCTCCAGCCGAAGCATTCCCAACCACGAGTACTTCTTTTCTACTTTTTTCTGTACTGCCGTTCTTTTCTTAACGGGACACGCTTACCTAGAATACTTGCCCAGAAGACTTTCGATACTAGGACCATACTGCACTCGTCTAAGCCGGTTTTAACCATCGGCTCTGATACCACTTGTTAGGTTTACAGAGGGGGTATCACCGAGGAGATACAACACCAATGAGACCTGAGCCCAACCATATAAGGCATTGACACCACTCTCAACCCAAAACCTTAAGACAATGAGTTTATGGGTCTTTATTCTTATATAGTGCTCTACTTTCTCATTTCTAGTCAATGTGGGACTTAGACTCACACTTGGATTCCTAACAACATTGTCATGGAGTGGAAATGTCAATCCTTACAGTAATCCAAAATACTTGGAACGGAAAACTGAGGCACACCATGATTCCATTAACAAAATGGAATAAGAGTTCAACATTATTCAAAATAAATACTCAAAGAGCAAGGCAATACATGGGCTACAACCCTAAAAGAAAAACTCAAAGAACCGAGATTCGACCCAAGATAAGCTATGCAGCAGAATTTCCATCACCCTGATGATCACGAGTAGTTCCCACATCTGCTCACATCAATAAATTGATGATCATCGCAAAAGGAGAAAACCACACATAGAACACACAAGCAAACAAAAAGGGTAAGGTAAAGTAAAAAGGTTTTTATCATGCAATCGAACATACAATTTAAATGTTAAGAGTACATAAATCAACAAAGCATGTAATGACCGACAAGCAAGACACTAAGACTCAATTATTCAGATACATATAATCAGTCAGATTCACTGGATGCTTGCACTTGTGGTGGCCTTTACTACACTGTAGAACCATTGCAAATGGGTTTCACCCTACCACACTCAAGGTTAGCCTTCAAACATCTAAGGACATTATCCTACCAAAGATTAGGTCCTCATGCCACTCTCACCACTTGACTCAGTACGCTCTACGTGAGACTAACTAATTCTTTAGAGTGTCAGGATGCAATCCTTACTTGAATCCTTACTAAATTATATAATAAGGCACCACCACAAAAATCCCGTGGAATTACATCCTGACCATGAGGCACCACCATGAACTCCCACTAACAGGAATCATGGAATTATGTCCTAACCATTAAGCACCACCGCGAAACCATCATGAAATTACGTCTTGACCATGAGGCACCACCATGAGATCTCACCTAGAGATTCATGGAATTACGTTTTAAACCATACCAGAATCATGTTTCACCAACCAAGCATCATGTTATCGTGCATACCAATCTCATGCCTATATTTATAACCAACCATCCAATCATGTCCCATAAACAAGATCATGCCAAACGCATCAATTTCATTCCCATTGTGTCATATATAATACATACAAGGCATCGTACGTGACTTTGTAAAGTAGCACACCAACCAAACATTAGAAAACATACATTTAACCAATCAACACTGTAAATCTCGCTCAGACGAAGGAGCTCTCGGTTAGGCGAGAGGAACCCCTCGCCTGGGCGAGATTGCAATAGTGGGCACGTCAAGGTCTCGCTCAAGCTAGCCCATCTCGCTCAGGCGAGTGGGATTCACTTAGGCGAGCCCTCGAAACAGATAGGGGGTGAGCTGCTGTTGTTCTCGCTCAGGTGAGAGCTCCTCGCTTAAGCGAGAGCTTTCTTTTTTAGCGACCAACCCGCTCGCTTGGGCGAGTTTAGCAGAACTCACAAGTTCCCCTGCGTGCCAAACCAGATTCAAGCCATTCCAGCAGTACAAGCACCATAATAATACACATCCAAAAACATATATGAAGCATTTACAACTTAACGCAAACCAAACAGGCATAAATATTTCAAAAACAATGAACCCTAGCTCCACTTATCTGGAAAGTGCTAACCAACGACACCGAAACTTAAGCTAACGAGCACCACAACTCCAAGAACGAATTCGAGAACTGGAAAATAGCGGAAACAGATTTAAAACAAGTCCACTACGGTTAACCTTCAGTAGAAACACGAAAATCAAACCAAAGGAATAGTAGGGGCTGAAAAACAACTTACGTGGAGTAGGAAATAGGGTTAAGCTAACTTGAGGATGAATGTGATTCAAACCCTAGCAGAGTACTGTTGTTGCAGCTCTAAGAGAGGAAGGAGAAGGGTCTTTTCTGAAAAGTGGAAGAAAATGAGAGTGTTAGGTTGATTTAGGGGCTTTGGACACAAATATGGGCCAGCCCCAAGCCCAACTCATTAGAGTATATGCCCTTAAACATTATGACAAATTTAAAGTGGACCTTACAGTCGTGGGTCTCCTATCATACTTAAGATCCGCGACGAGTACGATCTTATCTTTATTATGCATTTTTAAGCATGTCTCTCTTTGTTTTGTTTTTTGTTTTGTTTTATTTTCTTTTTCTTTATTACTTTTTTTCTTTGTTCTAAAATGTATTTTGGACTACTTTTATAAAAAAGTTGAACACTTCAAATATTTTCCATTTTGTATATTTTTTTTGGTCCATAAAAAAAAAGAAACCGGCTATAACTCTAAAAAAAATTAGAAACACTGTTAAGCTAAAATGGCGAAAGGTGAAGTGGAATTACGATCTTTACCTTTAATAATGAAAATATATTTTGAAGAAGGAATTTGCAATCTATAATTCTCTCACATAATTAACGCAAACTTAATCATGGATGTGTGAATTGAATAGAGTTCGTTAAACAATTTTGTTTCGTGATGAAATATAAGAAAAACAAATGTGGTTGCATATACGGTTTTTTAAAGCTATACTTTAATGGTTGAAATTTTACATTAACAAATTTATAACATATCTTACATGTTAGTTTGATAAGATTGAGTTAAACTTAAAATTTACTTCTTGTAATGGTATTAAAGTCATTAAAAGCCTACCATAGCAAGATTTTTTATTTGTTAGATATATTATCAGATCGTTATGAAATTACCTATTAATATCTAGTCAATCTCACAATCGAGATATATATGTCTCGACATAGTGGATGTGTTAAAGATCTCATATCAACTAGAGATATGACAAATTTATAATATATGTGTCTCATTAGTAATCTAATCATCCTTATTTATAACCTATCACTACAAAAAAAATGCATTTTAGCGACCACCTAATTTTTTCGGTCGCTAAAAGGTATAAAATCGGTCGCTAATAATAATGATAAATATATGTTTATGAACAAAAATATTTTTGAAATAAAAATATTATGTTTGTGAATTTCTTTAGTTATTTTTTATACATCGAGAGAGCAACATACATAAATATATTAATATTAAAATTAATACTTGATCATAAATAGTTTTAAATCATAATTATAATTGTTACCACACAATTATCTTTGTTATGACTATTTGATATTTTTACAATCAAAATGTGATAATCATGATAATAACAATAATCAACATCCTAAAACTTAAGTCCATATTGAACAATTTAGAAACTTCTCAAATTACAAAGTTTTTTTAATAAAACAAAGATTTTAGCATTCTATATAATTCAAAAACAAAACTTTTATTTCAACTTATATAGTCACCGTGGTAGATATTTTGTTAATAATATTATCGATCATTGTTTTAGTTGTTACACAAATTAATATCATTACACATTTATTAGTTATATTTTAGTTAGTAAATAAAACTTGAAACATATCTGGCGACTAAAACTTTTTGGTCACTAATTCGGTTAGCAAAAACATTATATTTAGCGACCGAAATTCTTTGGTCGCTAATTACCTCATCATACATATTTTGCGACCACTAGTTTTTCGGTTGTTAGTAAAATATTTATTCGGTCGCTAATTCGGTCACTAAATACATTACATTTAGTGACCAAAGTATTTCGGTCGCTAATTAACATATTACATATATTTAGCGACCACCAAATATTCAGTTGCTAATACAAGATCCATATTGGTCGCTAATTCGGTTGCTAAAAACATTGCTTCCAAATTGAATAAATAGCAACCGATTTAGCGACTAGATTTTTGCTACTGAAAAGTTCGGTCGCTATTTTAGTCGCTAACCATATTGTTGTCACTTGAAAGGTGATCGGTTGCTATGACAAATTTGTAACAAATATCGTTCGGTAGCTATTTCGGTCACAAATAGTGACCTAATTTTTTCGGTCGCTAAAAAACTTATTTCTAGTAGTGTATGTCTTAAAGTTTAAAATAAGTAATTAAGTTGTCTAATAACCCCTAGGACCTATGCTAATCTAGATATAGATTCACTAAAATCTTAGAAAGACATTTGACTATTACAATATAAAGAGTTTAACAAAATAAAAAGTAGTTTATCTTTGGTACTCCAAGTTTTTACACTCAAAAGTTTGTTTTCTAGTACTTCATATTTAACCTCAAGACTCTAAGCAGAATCTCCATGTAAATACAAGGTAGTTCTAACCTAGAAGAAAAAAAAAATTAAATGCTCTTATTTGAAATCACGTAAACTTAAAATCAGAATAATTTTATTATATAAAGGAGGTTATATTAGGATGGTGATAATTTCTCAAGAGTTTTTTCACGAGTACTCAAGAAAAAATTAAAAGAATCACTCAGAAAATAAGCATACGAGGGAGGGTTGATCGGGTGTTTTGAAACTTGTAAAACTTTAAAAATCTTAAAGGGCTATTTCTCTTGGTCAAATAGTAGAAAACATGTTCTATGTTTTTGTGAACTATGTTTTTGTGAAGAGGGTGTTACAAATAAAATGGTCAAATCTAAAATTCAACACCATTGATACCCCTCTTTGTTCTTAGACTTATATTTCAATGGATTTTGAACAAATAGATATGATTCGATTTATGTGATTGTGGATGGATTTTTAACAATAATCCATTTTTTAATCAGTTATGAAAAATATGAATTAATAGGGTCAATACGGTTGTCCCAACGATTGTACAAAAAATACATAAAAAAGTTGAAAAGGAGAAAAAAAAGACATGATACATGGCTACCTCTTCCCACAAATCTCAATAAAACCATAAGCAACCCTATATCCTCAACCCACAAATCCTATCAATCCAAATTTCGAGTTTATATTCCAAATCCATCTACACATAAGTATTCCTAAGAAGATATATCCAATATTTGGGAATGATTCAATAACAAACTATATTAAAATCCTGAAAGTACAACATAATAATGGTTTAATGGCACATATTATCTTCTCCCAAGTTTCCATTCCTGTATATCCACTGATGACAAGCTAACCATGACGACACTTATGCCCACCTCCATAAAAGCATTCACAAGCATAGAAAATAGGTGTTGTGTATTTTCTACTAGCGTTTAAGCGTTAGTTAGCCAAGCATAGTAGAGCAATCATATCACCATTTTCACTTACTCGGATTTATTTTTGTATTAAGATAAACAACTAAGTGGACATATCACCATTATATTTTGTGTTTCTAAAAGAATAAAGAAGAAGGAGTACACTGAAGTATGAATGAACCATAAAACTCTCATTCATTATTGCAACCAAACTTGTTTTTGTTTCCATCAATGTTGACACTTATAAATGTGGGTAGTCAATTTGCATTATAAGAAAAGTTTCCCTCAATGCTTACATTACCCAATAGAAGATAATGAAGCTCAATACCTACTCCAGTAATCCATGCAGCTTTCATCATCTTCCATAGACTGCAAATTCTGTGATACAATTCACAATACATACATTAGTCGTGATGAAGAAAGCTATGAGACTTAAGAGGTTTAGACATCATAGAAGTTCTCCTAAAACAAGAAAAGTAATCCAAACAGAGCACGCCATCTATAATTTATTTATTGCAAGTAAAATAATGATTTTATGGAAAACCACAATTAGTAAAGGCACTAACTAATTAAAAAAACTTAGAATTGGACATATTCAATGTTTAAATTTTAAATTAGTGAAGACCGAATTGTGAGTGAGAGACATACAAGTAAGAAGTTATAATATAGTAAAACGATACAAATCAGCAATAGAAAAAGTAAAGATATAATAAGTCTAACAACTCGAACTTGATTGTATCTAGATAAACAATCTTATTATTTAAAAAAAGTACATTCTACATAAACAGAGAAATAAGCAGTAGCAAGTTTAGAGAAAGAATTTAATGGAATAACGTACCCAATAACTATCCTTTTAGCAAAGTACGGCATTTGGTAATGTTCAGTTCAACCATTACACGAATGTAGTCTATGAGTCTGTTCAAGAATCTCATATAAGCAATTCTCCATGGTTGCCAAATTAGTATTGACCCTAACAAGCCCCAGAAGCCTACAAAGAATCCTACTCCCAAGCTCATGTAAAATCCTCCATACAAAATTGAATTCTCTTCTTCACCATCAATGGCTGCTTCTTTAGGTTTTTGTGTCTTGTCTCCAGGACAACTTTTGTTGAGTTGCTCTCCACAAAGATCATTATTTCCTTCAAAACTAGAGGCATCAAAGGTTTGTAACTGTCTTCCCCAAGGGATTCTTCCACTCAGATTATTGTTTGATAGGTCTAACACACCAAGACGATCAATGTTTGAAAGAGTGGAAGGAATACTGCCTGACAAATTATTTCTTGATAAGTCCAGAAACTCTAGCAAACTTAAATTCCCAATCTCAGAAGGAATTTCACCATGAAAGTTGTTTCTTGATAAATTCAAAGAAATCAATCCATCTAAATATCCAATCTCTTTCGGTACTTCACCTGTTAAATTGTTACTTGAGAGGTCAATGCTCTTGAGAAGATTCTCTGGATTCCAAAACTCATAATCCTGACCTTTCCACTCCAATGACAAGTAAGAGTCATAAATATCTCCATAAGATTCTTGAGAAGAAATTTTTCGTTTCCTTACAATTTCCCTCCGGATTACGCTCCTTTCCATCAATGTGGTAAAATTTCTGAAACAAGTTGGTATTTCCCCTGACAAGTTATTCTTTGAGAGGTCAAAGACTTGAATTTGACTCAAATAGCAGAGTTGTACAGGAACACTTCCAAAGAAGTGATTTACTCTCAAGCTCAAGATTTTCATTTGCTCCATATTTTCCCCTATCCAAGAAGGTACTGGACCAGACAACAAATTTTTACTCACGTCTAATAAATCTAAGCTAGAACAGTTTTTCAATGTGAGTGGCAGTTCTCCACTAAAATTGTTGTTTCGTAGGACCAGAGCCTGCAAGTTAACAAGAGTACCCATGGACTGTGGAATCTTTCCAGATAGTTTATTATTTCTGAGATCAAGAAATACTAATGAACTTAGATGTTCCCAACACTCAGGCAATTGTCCCGTTATTTGATTATTTGATAAATCCAAAGCATGCATACCTTTGGTTACTCTATTTCTGCACAATAATGTATTTAAATCTGAAAACTTATTTCCTGACAAATCCAACGTGCGAGCGTATGACAAAAATGTAGGAATTACACCTTCAAGTTTATTTGAATTTAGAATTATTGCACTTGGACAATCCCAGGGAAATTTCATCGCTAAATTTGGAATAGAGCCTTTGAGACTGTTGTAAGACATGTTCATCTCATTTATAAACTGTAACTTGTTCCAAAACCAATCTGGCACAAAGTCATGAATCCCCGCATCAGAAATATCAAGGAAGCTTAGCTGATTTTGAGACTGGAGCCAGTATGGGAAGCTAGGACCCAACTTGCAAGAAGCTAGTCCCAAATTAAATAATTGAAAAGGTGGAAACCAGGTAGTACCAAACGTTAAGGAAAACGAGTTATCTGATAAGTCTAGTTCTATCAATTGGGACAAATTTGTGAGATGCAATTCATTGATATCACCCTCCAAATAATTCTCCTCAAGACGAAGAGACTGCAACTGATGAAGCAACCCAAAGCTTTCTGGTATTGCTCCAGTTAACTGATTGTTGGAAAGACATACACTCTTCAAAGATGTAAAGGCTGAAATATTAGGTAGTTTTCCAATAATCAAGTTATTCGATAAATCTAGATTCTCAAGTGCAGGGCTGTTGCACCTTGAGGAATTCTGAATGAAGCTAGAAATTTTCCCACTCAAACTGTTACCGTCAAGGTATAATATCTTCAATGTGCATATGTTCCCAAGGGAAGCTGGAATCTCGCCTTTCAGTTTGTTGGATTCAAGTACGAGATTTTCAAGAGAGTTCATTACTTTCCCAAGTGCATCTGGAATGGAACCTTCTATCAAGTTATTATACAGGGAAAGGGTTTGAAGTTTGGTGGTGAAGTTGAAAACCCAGTTAAATATAACCGATGATTTCAATAGATTACTTGAGAGATCGAGGGTGACAAGTGAAAGAGAATTTTTAATGGAAGCAGATGTCACAGCAAAATTTCTATCAGTGAGACTGGAATTTCTTAAGTAAAGATTTTGTAGTTTGGTGCTAAAATTGAAAATCCCTTGAAATATTGATGTTTGAGTCAGATTATTAGAAGAGAGATCAAGGAGCACAAGAGAAGGAAAGTTTGGATAGTGAGGATAGGACGAAACAATGTTATTACCAGAAAGATGAAGCTCTTGGAGATTAGAGCTATAGTTGGACAACGATTGAAATGTTGATGACGTCAGTATATTATAAGAGAGATCAAGGATGGAAAGTGAAGTGGAAATGTTGGATTGAGAAGGAAACAAAGATGAAATATGATGATCTGAAAGACCACATCGGACTAGACTCAACTCTCGTAAGTTTGGAAGATGGTCACTAATAATTTGAAGCCAGGGATGAGAGAAGTCAAGATAAGAAAATGAATAGAGACTGAGAGTTGTTAATGAAGAGAGAGAAGTCAGCCACTTTTCATCCTTTAAATGAAGACTGTTACGTCCATCAAGTCTAAGAGAATGCAAGCGAGAAAGATTTCCAACCTGGAAAGGGAGTGCTCCGGAAAATGAATTTCCAGAAAGGTCGAGATACCTCAAATGTGATAGATTTCCGAGTTGAGAAGGGATTGCATCAGAAAGTTGATTGTATGAAAGATCGAGATACCTCAAATGTGACAGACTTGCAAGTTCAGAAGGAATTGCATGAGAAATTTCATTGACTGAAAGATCGAGATACCTCAAATGTGACAGATTTCCAAGTTGTGAAGGAACTTCTCCATGAAGATCATTACTTTTAAGATCAAGATACTCTAACTTTGACAGATTTCCTAGTTCATAAGGAATTGTCCCTAAGTAAACTGACTTTGATAGATTGAGATATCTTAACCTTTGAAAGGAGCCGATGGATACTGGAATTTGGCTATGGAGAAATAAATTAGAGCTAAGATCCAAATATTTCAAATATTGCAAGTCACACAATGAAGTGATATTGATTGAACCTGACAAATAATGCGATATTGAACCACCACGAAGATCAAGCATCTCTATGTGACCAGTTTCGTTGTTACATTCAATACCTTCCCATTTGCAACACTCTCTGTTATTTTCATCATCGCTCCACGTGAACAGCATGCCATGATAATCTCGGACACTTTGTTTGAAATTGAGGAGTGCTTGTCTCTCCCTCTCTATGCATTTCACTTGTGAACTCTGTAATGGCGAGTTGAATCCATGAATGGATAATTTTGCACGCAGAAGACATACAAACACTGCAAACAAGATTTTCAGAAAGTAATTTCCCATTACAATTTTCCTGATATGAAACTTGTGGTATATCGATAAAAGAACCAACACCGCGCTTACAATTATGATTGCCTTCGCAACAGTGTGTAAGTAGTTGACATTGTACGAAGAGTCTTAATTTCTTGGCCCTATCTTATTGACTTTCGAAGTCAAGCAAGGAAGAAAGTTTGAAAGCTAGATATTTCTAAATCAAAAGAAAATCGAGGGACCCCTAAAGTTATGTGAGACCAAAGAAATAAATAATTATTATGTGTCTTGTTTTCCTACTTTTGCAATATGTATTATGTCAAGGTCTGATATTAAACATTATACGGTCTGATATTAAACATTATTCAATAACGATTCTTTTAGCATTCAAGTAATACGTTTCACATTTTTTTTAATCTTTTTATATTAAATATAGGGCTAATAATCGGTTGACTAGAGTAACTACCGACAAAAGATAAGTCTTCTTTTTATTGTCCACATTTATTTTTTAATTTTATCTTTTAAATATTTTTTAAATTAAAATAATTATTTTATTAATATTATGTGATTATTTTTTAATTTAATATTTTTTTATTTATCTATTTTTTATAAATTAATATTATAAATGAATATTAATTATAATAAAATTATAAAAATTATTATATTTAATTTTATAATTATAATAATAATAATTTTATTATTTTTTATTATCATAGAAAGTAAATACAATATTTTTACTAGCTTATATAAAAGTTTTGGGATTATTCTATTGATCCCTATATTCCTTAGGTTCTTTTAAATCTCTATTTGATCCCGATCTTTGAAGAAATGGTACAATTTGGTCTTTTCTAGTTAAATCTCTTGTATTGGATCAAGGTTTTTTCATCAAATTTGAAGTAATGAGTAAGAATGATTTGCTTTATTGGTGTAATGACCAACGTAATCCTAGTATCAACTTTAATAAAAAATATGAGCTTCATTTCAAGAAATTTAACTAAAAAAAACTAAATTGCATCAATTTTTAAAGAATCGAGACTAAATTGAAACAAAAAAAAAACTAGAGGACTAACTTTAACATTTTTTGAACGAAAAAAATGGTCAAAAGAGTAATTCAACTAAAATTTTGGTACCTCCAAAATATTGGTTGAAGATCCACCACTGTATGCACCATCTATTATTTATAGTTTTATATCATCTACTTTTCACATTTTTTTTGTATCGTCTAAATTTTGTATTTTTATAGGGTCTACTCAACAATTTCTATATTGTTTGTCATTTTTATTATTAGGAAATCAACTATTACATTTGTCTACATTATCTACTAAATATTTTATTTAAAATGGAATTTGATTTCTTAATTTTAATGAATTCAATCTTAATATATTATTTAAAATAGTTATATACGATATATTTTGTTAAAAATAAATAATTTAAATATTTTTTGTCATAAAATTAATTAAAATTATTATTTAATTTTATAAAATAAAATATTTATAATAAATTTAATTATAATTTTATAATTTAAAATTTTTAAAATCTCGTGTACCGTGTGCGTTGCACGATTAGAAATGCTAGTTTCTAAATCAAAGGAAAATCGAAGGACCACTAAAGTTATGTGAGACCAAAGAAATAAATAATTGTCATGTGTCTTGTTTTCCTACTTTTGCAATATGTATTATGTCTCGGTCTGATATTAAACATTATTCAATAACGATTCTTTTCGCATTCAAGTAATACGTTTCACATTTTTTTTTAATCTTTTTATATTGGATATAGGGCTAATAATCGGTTGACTAGAGTAAATACTAACATATCTAAGAAAAAAAATGATAAATTTTAGTAAAAAAAAATAATTCCATTAGTTTTCTTTCAACTCCAATAATGGTTGAAAACTGAACTTGCATTTGATCTGTAATGATTTTCACTTGTGTATTGAAAAAAAAATAGTGTTAATTAATTATCATTCTAATAAACAAATTAGTAATTATGGCATACCAAAGGTGTACTTATTAACATCAATTATCAATTATTGATTAAGTTGAAACAAAATTAACATAATTAAAATTGAAAATAAAGCGAAATAATGATGGTTCCCTGTCCAACCGTTGTGATAAAAGCGCATAATGTTGTGCAAGCTCGTGATGAAAGGAAATATTCTAATATGAAAAAGGATGATGAGTAAGTTTAAATTATAAAGAAAATCAAAGAAGTTAATAATAAATCTTTCAAAGCAAAAACTTCTAAAATTGAAGGCATTTTATGAAATGATAAATCTTTTAAGATGTTATGCCTTTTTCCAGGTACAATATACATTTATTTAAGTCTGTATAGATATGAAGAGTTTGGTGCATACCTAATTAGGACACAAACTTACAAAATATTAGGGTCATATAAAATATTAGGGTCATATAATATGGAAGATGAGGGGTTATATAATAAATTCTATATTTACTGGAAAAATAAACAATTGACCCCGTTGCAAAAGATGAAAAAACAATTGACCTCATTGCAAAAGATGTGTTGTCGAGGAAGCACGAAACGCAAAGATAAATGTCTACGTCTAAATGATCGTTAACACCTAAAGATTATTGGTTTGGAGCAATCCAAACTGTAATCCATACGAATTATTATTCAACAATATAGAGGTGATGAGAGATTCATTCAAAATTTGATCCAAAAATTTTTTCTTTTCAAATGTGGATTTAGATAATATACAAATTTAAATGAGTGTGGACTTAATTAAACGAGTGTATATTATACACGGAGTTAAAAACGTGGAATGATTTTTGTGTAGAAAATCATGAACCCTTTTTATAATAGTTTTTTTTTTACGTAATTTTATTATAGATTCGATGTAATCTCCCCGTATTTTATTTTTTCCCTTTCCTTATTATTTTTTAATAAAAATTTCATGTACGGTTACGTATGACTAACATGAATTTAATTGAAAAATAGTCTTTGTTATAAATAAAAATATAATTAGTTTTTAAATTAAAGTTTAAATTGGTCGCTATCCTTATGTATTAAGGTTTTTGCTACTTACTATTATTATTGATTCTAATTTAGTCTCTAATTTTAAATTAGATATTAATTTAAACACAAATTCTTTAATAATTAAATAAACAAAAATAAACTTATCATGTTGAGAATGGGTGGGGAGTTTCAATTCATCCCTTCAATTCAGTCTGGACTAGGACGATGAGAAAAAAATTCTTAATAAAATACTCAAAAACATTGTTTTTGAAGTGACACCATCGCTATTAATTTGTTCTTCTCATGGCAGAAGAGCATCGCTATTAATTCAATACTGCATATCCTACATCCAACATGTCATGAAGCTTTCATCACAGATTGCAATTTGAAGCTAATCCTCCAAAACTGCAAATTTTGTGCGATGTCAAAAGAAGACATTGATTTATTTAACTAATAAATCAGAGAAATAAACATTGCAAAGTTAAAACAGAGAAGTTAATGGAATAGCATACCTGTTACCCTTTATTGCACTTGGCTACGTTCAATTCAACCCCTATAAGTATATAGTCTGTCACTCTGTTTAATACTCTCATGTAAGCAATTCTCCATGGTTGCCAAAGTAGTATTGTCCCTAATAAGCTCCAAAAGCCTATGAAGAATCCTAGTCCCAAACTCATGCATAACGCTCCATAGAAAATTGAATTTTCATCTTCTTCATCGTCAACTTCTGCTGCTCCTTGAGGCATTGCTGTTGTACTGTCTCCAGGGCAACTTTTGTTTAGTTGCTCACCACAAAGACCAAGATTTCCTCCAAAACTAGAGCCATCAAATGTTTGCAACTGTCTTCCCCAAGGGATTTTTCCATTCAGATCATTGTTTGATAAATTCAACACAGCAAGACGATCAATTTTGGAGAGAGAAGAAGGGATTTTTCCATTCAAATGATTTCTTGATAAGTCAAGAAATTCTAGTGAATTTAAATTCCCAATATCAAAAGGAATTTCTCCATCTAGCTTATTTCTTGATATGTTCAAAGAAACTAATCCAAGTAACTTCGTAACCTCTTTTGGTATCTCACCTGTTAAATCATTACTCGAGAGATCAATGCTCTTCAAAAGATACTCGGGATTTAGAAACACGCGTTCCTGTCCTTTCCACATCAATAACACATTAGAGTCATAAGTACCTTCTATAATTTCAGATCTGTTTGCCACTGTTCTATCCATCATTGCAGTAAAACTACTCAAGCATGTTGGAATTCCTTTGGACAAGTTGTTCCTTGAAAGATCCAAAACAAGAATTTTCCTCAACTGACAGAGATGTACAGGAACACTTCCAAAGAAGCGATTTGATCGCAAGCTCAAGATTTTCAATTGCTGTAAACTATCTCCAATCCATGAAGGTATTAGACCAGGAATCAAATTTTCGCTTAAGTCTAATGTCTCTAAATGCGTGTAATTTTTCAATGTTTGTGGTAGCTCTCCGGTTAAACTGTTATTTCGTAAGAGCAAAGCTCCCAAATTAACAAGAGCACCCATCGACTTTGGAATCTTCCCAGACAAATCATTATTGCTTAGATCAAGAAATTCCAGTGAACTTAGATGTTCCCAACAGTTCGGCAATTGACCATTTATTTGATTATTTGATAAATCTAGCACGTTGATGTTTGCAGTTGCTCCTTTTCCACATACAAATGCATCCAAATCTGAAATCATATTTTGGGAAAGATCCAAGGAGCCAACTTGTGACAAAAAAGCAGGAACTCCACCTTCAAGTTGATTTGAATTTAGAATTACTGTATTTCTGTCTGCCTTGGTAAGCTTGATTGGTAAATTTGGGATTATACCTTTGAGACTGTTGTAAGACATGTTCAAAGTACTTATAGATTGTAACTTGTTCCAAAACCAATCTGGTACATAGTCATCAATCTCAGCATCAGAAATATCTACAAAGCTTAATCGACTTTGAGTCAAGAGCCAACTTGGAAAACTAGGACCCAACTTGCAAGAAGCTAGTTCCAAATTAAATAATTGGAAAGGTGGAATCCATGTTCTAGAGAACTTTAGCGACAATGAATTGTGTGATAAGTCTAAATCCATCAATTTGGACAAATTTGTAAAATACAATTCATAGATATCACCCTCCAAGTTATTCTCCCGCAGGTGAAGAATCTCCAACTCATACAACAGCTCGATGCTTTTTGGTATTTCTCCGGTTAACCTATTATTAGGAAGATCTAATATCCTCAAAGATGACAACAGTGAAGAGTTTTCAATGAGGCTAGAAATTTTCCCAGTTAAGTTGTTACTTCTAAGGTGTAACTCTTGTAGTGTGCATATATTTCCCAGGGATGCTGGGATCTGACCATGCAGTTTGTTGTAGGAAAGGGAAAGAACTTCAAGAGAGTTCATTGCTTTCCCAAATCCATCTGGAATAGGACCTTCTAACAAATTACCGTTAAGGGAAAGTGCATGAAGATTGGTGGTGAAGTTGGAAATCAATTGAAGTATGGTCGATGACTTCAATGCATTAAAGGAGAGATCAAGGGTGACAAGAGAAGTTGAAGACTTTCCCATGGAAGCAGATGGAACAAGAAAATTTTCATCAGCAAGACTGCAGTCTACAAGATAAAGTTCTTGTAGTGTGGAGCTGAAGTTGAAATTTCCTTGAATCGTTGAGGATATCAGGGTATTGACAGAGAGATCAAGGACCATAAGAGAAGGAAAGTTTAGATAATAAGGAAAGGAAAAGACATTATTCTCACGAAAATAAAGCTCTTGGAGATTATGGCTATGGTTGACCAACAATTGAAATGTTGATGACGTCAACATATTACCAGAGAGATCAAGTATGGAAAGAGAAGTGGAAAGGTTGGAATGAGAAGGAAACAAAGATGAAACATCCTTATCTGAAAGACTACAACGGATTAGACTCAACTCTCTCAAGTTTGAAATAAGCTCACTAATCATTTGTAGCCAGTGACCAGAGTAAGCAAGATTAGTCAATGAATCCAGACCAAGAGTTGTTAGTAAAGAAAGAGAAGATAGCCATTTTTCACCATTAACTGTAAGATCAAAATTGCCACCAAGTTTAAGAGTATGCAAGAGAGGAAGATTTCCAACCTTGAAAGGGATTGCTCCAGACAGCAATGTAAACCCAAAACTAAGATACTGCAACTTTGAGAGATTTCCAAGCTGATAAGGAATTTCTCCTTGGAGATAATAATTGTCACTTAGATCTAAATATTGTAAACTTGCAAGTTTCCCTAGTTGATAAGGGATTGCTCCATTGAGAGAATTTCCTTTAAGATCAAGATACTGCAACTTTGACAGATTTCCCAGTTTATAAGGAATCCCCCCATAAAAATTCACTTTTGATAGATTGAGATATCTTAATTTTTTGAAGGAGTCCATTTGTTGAGGGAGCTGCGTTCTACTATAATCAAAATTATTGCTAAGATCCAAATATTCCATGTTTTTCAAGTCAATCAATGAAGTAAGACTGATTGAACCTGTCAAAAAATGAATCTTGGAACCACGAAGATCAAGAATTCGTACGTCACCTGTTTCATTGTTGCATTGAATGCCTCTCCATTTGCAGCAATCTCTGTTACTGTCATCATCCCTCCATGTGGACAGCATGCCAGAACGATCAATGAGGCCTTGTTTGAAGTTGAGAAGTGACTGTCTCTCCCTCTCTATGCACTTCACATGTGATGATGACGAGATGAATGCATGAATGGGCACTTGGGTATGTAAAAAGAGTATTGATAATGCAAACAATACTTTTAGTATGAAAGAAGCCATTACTATTTTCCAGATATGAACTTTCTGCTATGCTATGAACTTTGATAAGTGAAAAAACAAAAGTACTACAAATGATGATTTGCAATGTGATGACAATCCAGCAACAGGGTATAACAGTCTGTACACAGTTGTAGCTAAGACTTCATTTCCGTCTTTGCTGACTACTACAAGTCAAATAAGAAAGAAAGTCTTTGTTGACTACTACAAGTCAAATAAGGAAGAAAGTTTCGCAGGCAAAATTAATTAAATGGAAACAAAATCAAAGGAAACTAATTCCTAAATCCAGCTACCAAATGAACTAATGAGAATCAAGATGAATATGATAAACACTATTATTTTTATTTCAACTACATAATTAAGCTACGAGAAAGTTTAACATGATGAAAACATTTTAATTATCTATACTTCTATACTATCATTTATTATTATATTTATATATCTATTATAACTATACTTTAAGATATACACCTTTTTTGGGTTACTTTTTTATTTTTCAATTTCACTTTTTTAATAAATAATTTTTAAATTTAAATAATTATACTCGTAATAAAAAGAATTCTTTACTCATTTTAATATAATATTTTTTATTTCAATAACTAAAATTTATAATTATTTACACAATACTACATATAACTAAAATTTATTTTATATATAACTCTTTATATATATATATATATATATATATATATATATATATATATATTACAAGAAAATGTCTTATTAGTAATCAATTTTAGTGACTAAAAGACATTAGTCACTATAGTGACCAATTTAGATACCAATTTACAAAATTAAAATTTATTGGTTATTAAAATAGTCACTAATATAAATAAAAAATTATAATTGGTTACTAAATTTGTCACTAATTAATTAGAGAGCAATTTAGTAACTAAGTTATTTTGGTTGCCAAAACTTAGGTAGCTAATTTTTAGTAACCAGTTTTCTTTGGTAGCCAAAATTATGGTAGCTAATCTTAAAAACCAATTTAGTGACCAATTATAATTTTTTATTCATAATAGTAACTATTTTAGTAACCAATAATTTTTTTACTTTGTAAACTTGTATTTAAATTAGTAATTATAGTAACTAATAACTTTTAGTCACTAAAATTGGTTACTAATGAAACATTTTCTTGTAGTGATATATATATATACTAGTCTTTAATTACTACTTTTAAAATTAATTGCGCTAGTATATATATATATATATATATATATATATATATATATATATATATATATATATATATATATATATATATATATTATATTTATATATATATATATATATATTATTTTATATTTATTTTATTGATTACAAATTATTTTATTTTAAACTAGATTTATTACGATTTACTCCTAAGGCTCACCTACATGGGAAAAAGACACAACAAAAACACATCAATTTATATAAGTGTTTTAACTGTGTTACATTATTTTAACTGTGTTTTTGGTTTCCTTGCTCCTGAGTAGTGATTATAAATGTATTATCGATCCAGATTGCTTGTAAACTTGAGACCGTGAATCTGATCCTATATTTTGTTGTTAACTAGAAGATGAAGCTTTACACAGGAGAGTGTTGGTTTCATATTTTCAGTTAGTTCAGTGGGGCCCTTTTAGGTGCAATCCTATATCAGTATGCTCTGCAGGAATATGCATTCAGGAACTTGTTCTGGATTCAGTTCCAATAAGATTAAGATGCCAAAGTTGGAGGCATAATTTTGCAATCATGACCACGTAGTTTCATAAAGAAGCTATTTTCACACCCTCTTAGTTAATTAATAGACTTCCTACATGAATCTTGAGTCATAATACTCCTTTACAGCTTTTCTAAATTGTTTTCCCATTCTCAGCTAACAACACATCCCATTAAAAGTTTTTTTACTACAAAGCTTTGATTCATAATCATGAGGCAAAAGGTTCAAAACATGAACCAAAGGCAACTAAATATATTTTGTGCAGGCTCTCTCCTACCAACCAATGAGATTACAAATGCTATAATCCAGTTTTGGAAATATGTTTATTTCTATTGTTGTTACTTTTCATTAAGCAACCTCATACTATAATATGCAGGCTCTTTCTTTCAGCAACTGCTTAGTCTCATTCAGCTACCATTGACTTTCCACTCAACTCTTCAACTTCAGACTCCATAGTGATGCATGTAGAGGATAGTGTCCCTTATACAAATATTGACATGTCACACACCATAATTCCTTCTTGGAATCATGCATACTGAGTGCCAAGTAACTTTTTCCATATAAACTAAAGATCCTTATTCCTAACACAAAATTTGCAGTTGTAGAGATTTGTGTGAGATTTCTTTGGTATGACATGATCAAGAAGAAATAATTTAGATTTCATTCAATAAACAACTTTTAAAACATTGCTCCAAGAAAATTGAGATTACAATAAATATAAGAAAATAGTTGAACCTCATGAGAATTTATTCATGGAATTTCTCCATGAAATAGTTTACATACACTATATATATTACAACCAATGAAATTTTTCCATGAAATTCTCTTATCTTTCGGATGTGATCTCAGATTCAATCATATATTATACAAAAAAACATATCAAGTCATACATAGTTCATTCATCATATTCTATCACAATACTTTCATTACATATATCAAAATAGTGAACAACTTTTCCCTAACAAAAGACCTCAAAACAAAGATCCCAACAATTACTCAGAATGTAATATCTACAAGTTTACAAGATAATATTTGATCATTATTTCATACTTATTAACCCATAAAGATAAAGATGAGATAAAAATTTGATATTTCTTAAAGTTTAGAAATATGAATGGTGTTAAATTTTTTTTATAGTTTCACACATCGTCATCCCTACTTGTAAGTTGTAATTGCACCTTTTCATCCTTACATTAGTAACGATGGCATTACTTTATTTTCTTAAATTAAATATTTGAATAAAAATAATTAAAATTTCATAATTTTAGTTTTTTATATTCTTATGGTGTTGTAGTTGAACTAGAAAATCAAATCATTATATTACTTGTGTTGATGGTAAATAATTAAGAAATATAAAAGATTTAGATACTCAAAGTTTTAATACATATAATTAAAATAAAATGTAATTGACTTTATGATTGATTTTAAAATTTAATAATATCATCTTTATTTTTAAAATATGTAAATAATGATAACATAAAATAATGATCACGTCAATTCAAACCATGACAAAATCGACTGATTGAAAATTAAACAAATTATGAAGAGATAAATTGGTTGAACTAATTAAAATTACATCTTCAATTGGTAGATCTAATCGAGGAATATAAAAGATATAGCCACTCAAATATTATATATATATATATATATATATATATATATATATATATATATATATATATATAAATATATATATATTATATATATAAAAAATTTGTGCGTCGTTTTTTTTTAATATTTCAATATCACAAATAGAATTAATAGATAATCTATAATAATATATAAAAAGATAACTGTATAAACAGAATTCTCTTTTTTCACATTTCATAATTTTAATTTTATCTTTTATAATATAATTATTTGTTAAATTTTTAAAAATTAACTATTATTTTTATATATCTTTTATGAAATTATCTTCTCTCCTTTATTTTCTTATCCATCAACAATAACGTAGGTTATTGAGTGGGTTAAGATTAAACTTAAAAGTCAAAATTTTGCATTAGTAAAACTAGAGATGTCAAAATGGGTTTCAACCCGTGAGCCAATATGACTCATCACGAGTTCACTTAACCCACCCGTTAAACGGGTTGAAGGTGAGTTGGTCCACTTACCCCACCAACATTTTTTTTTTTTGATTTTTTTAAAAATTATTTAATACTCATGTTATACATGTTCACAATTTCATATTTTGAAATGTTAGAATGTTGCTAAATAATATTTGAATATTTAATTAATTTGATTGTCAAGTTATACATGTTGATACTTTAATTTTTAATTATAATCTTTATAATAAATTATTTAAACAACTGTCTTATAAACAATTTTTTCTAAAGTAGCATGACAAAAATGTATAGTTTTTTATTTATATTTTATTGAATATATGACAGAAAATGTTTATTGAATATAGCCATGTTTTCTTAGATTATATAGATACTTTCTTAGAAACAGGTCATCATATATTGGCGGTGAGCATGATCAAGACATTGATTCTTGATTTTACTATGATTGTCATCTCATAGGTTGCTTAAAAATTTATTTAAATATTTGAATACTAAAAAATAAATAAATAAATAATTTTTTTAAATAAGTTGCCAACCCACTTAACCCACCAGTTCGTGGTGGGTTGAGCCGGATTACAAAATTTCTGGCTAACATAAAATGAGTCGGGTTGGGTTCACTCATTTTTCATCTCGGCTCGTGGTGAGCCAACTCGTGTGAGCCGGGTTGGCTCACTTTGACATGTCTAAGTAAAACTAAGTTTTTTAAATAAAAAATAATTAAAAATAACTAAGTGTAAGACTAATTTAAAATTTAATCAAATTATATCAATATTATTATATAAAGAAGATAAAAATATTCTGTAACTTTTTTGGTGTTATATTTTAATTGGATACTTTTATTTTTTAATAAATATCAAATAATTCATTTATTTAATTTATTTATTTAATAAAATAAATAAATAAATACATTTATTTTTATTTTACATTGACTAAACAATTTCATTTCTTTGAAATAATAATATTTTTACAAAATTATATATTATATATATTATCATTTTTTATTTTTTAATTATTTACTCATTAAAATTATAAAACCATATATAATTTAATATAATCAAAATGTTAATGTACTTATGCAATTTGATCTATCTAATCTAATAAAATTTGGTTTTCTGATTTTCGGTTAGCTCATTTATATACAATTTAAAAAAGATATTTTAATTATTTTAAATATCTTATGTATAGGTTGTTTAACAACAATATGTATCCATGCATTACAAGGGTTATGATTAGAGATGGCAAATAAACCTGTCCCCGTGGGTATTGTCCGAACCCATCTCCGTTTTGGCGGAGAATCCCCGCATTGACTGGGTATGGATATGGGTATGGGGAACCCCGATTTTTTTAATTAGGTATGGGAATGGGAATGGGGATGGGGATGAATATATCCCCGCCATAATACCCGTCCCCGCCATATTTCCATCATCGTTTAAATTATTAAAATATTCACAATTAATTAAGTAACCATATATATATATATATATATATATATATATATATATATATATTCTTTCTATTTTTTATTTCTTCTAAATATTTGGTTTGTCATGAAACTCATTCGCATCTCCAATATATTTTTTATCTTATCATAACCTTTATGTAATCATGTTAAAATGATGTATGTCAATTAAACAAATTTTATGTCTAACATTTGAATATTTCTATTATTTTTATTTATTGTATATTTTCCTTTCACATGAGAATATTTAATACTCTCAATTTAAGTGTTTAATGGGATAAACATTTCATTTACTAGGTAATATAAAAAAAATTCTTTACTTATTATTATTAATTTTTGTTTCATTTGAAGAACTATTTTATTTCGCTAAAATATTTTTTGTTATTTCTCAATCATTGAGTATATATGTTCATATTTGAAATGTTTTTTTAGATCTCTAAGATATTTTTCGTCTTATCATACCCTTAATTATACATTTATTTTTCTTTGTGCAATTCCTTCCAATAGTCTCCAAATTGTTTATAAGACACACATTTGTTAATTTTTTAATATTTTTTATTTTTGTTTATTTTCATCATGTAGAATTCTATTTTGATAAATATTATCTAATTATTTTTTATTTTCTAACTCATTACGATCATACTTTAATTTTTTCACTATAATTGTATAAATAATTTTTATTTACTACAATATAAAAATTTAATGTAATTGCATGAATATTTTTTTATCACCATCCAACATATATTGGAGTTTAAAAGATACAATATCTATGATAAAATTTTATTGTGCTTATTATTTATTCTTTGCGTAATTTTTTTATCAACCATTGAGTATATTGATATTTGAAAAGTTTTCTTAGATCTCTAAGATATTTTTCATCTTATCATACCATTAATTATATATTTGTTTTCCTTTGTGTGATTCCTTCCAATAGTCTCCAAATTGTTTATAAGACACACATTTGTTAATTTTTTAATATTTTTATTTTTTGTTTATTTTCATCATGTAGAATACTATTTCGATAAATTTTATCTAATTATTTTTTATTTCTAACTCATTAAATCATACTTTAATATTTTTTCACTATAATTGTATAAATAATTTTTATTTACAACAATATAAAAATTTAATGTAATTACCATGAATTTTTTTTTACCACCATCCAACATATATTGTGGTTCAAAAGATACAATATCTATGTTAAAATTTTATTATTTGTTCTTTGCGTCATTTTGATCAAGTGATGTATTATAACTTCTATTAGTGTATAACAAATAGATTCATTATAATTTAAAAAATTGAAGTAAACAAACATTTAAAATATATTCTAATTTAAATATTTTTTTCCTTTTATATTTTTTTGAAAATATTTTTTTTCCTTTTATATTATTTTAAAAATATTTTTAAAATTTATCAACTACATTTCATTAATGTTTGTAAATTTAATAAATGTTTTGTTTCTCATTAAATTTTATTTGGTATTCTAATCTAAAATATAAACAATTATAATTTATTTCAAAGTATTTGATATTGAAGAAACAACTATACTCCTAATATTGAATATTTGATAATATTATGTTTCTTTACCGTAATTTTTTATTATTTTATAAAAATTAATTAAAATTAATATTAAAGTAGTAAGAAAACGGGTATGAGTACGAGATTATACCCGTTACCCGGTGAGGATGAGGATGAGGATGAGACAAAAGTTTGATACCTGTTGGGTTTGGGTTTGGGTATGGGGATGTGGATGAATTTTTTTTATGGGGATGAGTATGAGATAGTGAAACCCGTCCCCGCCCTGCCCCATTGCCATCCCTAGTTATGATACCTGTTTATCAATTTGTAAAAATAAAAAGTAGATACCAATAGTGTTATAAATTTATAAATAAAGAACATACAGTGTCATTAGTTTGGTTACCGGATCAATTTTTCTAAATAAATGGGAAATTAGTTTAATAAAATTTTGATTTTCCGATACCTAGTCACTTTTAATAATAAATATGTTATATTTAATTATAAAATAAAATATAAAATATAAAATATAAAATATAAAATAAAATAATAATATATAAGACTGTTAAATGGTAGTATAATAGAAAAAAGTGTCAAAGTAACAAGTGTTTATAAAAATAGAAAATTATTTTCACTCCAAAATTTTCTTTTACTTTTATTTTACAATCTTTTTAATAATAAAATATTATATTTAATTAATAAAAACATATAAATAATTTTAAAATAAAATAATAATATTTAAGATTGTTAAATGAGAGTATAAATTAGATTTAATTAATAACAATACAATATAGAAATAATTTTAAAATAAAATAATAATATTTAAGATTGCTAGAAGAGAGTATAAAAAAATGAGAGTATAAAAAAAGTAACAAGGTTCTTTTTCTCATTTTCTAATAATCCCAATAATTTCAATGTTTTCCAAAATTCCCAGCTCTTGTAAACCACTGTGCACAACAATGACGGCTTAACTTTCCTTTTCCTTTCACTTCCCAATTTCTTCTCTTCGAATTTTGGCGCCTTGCCAATTCTGAATACGTTGCTTCTTCTTGATACTCTCTGTTGTTGCCCTCTGATTCCGCCCTTTCTGCAATATTATCGGCATTGTTATTGTTGAAAAATTGATAACATGGTTAGTTTGCTTTTTCGTTTATTTCCTTTCGTACTTTTGTTTTCCACTTGGTTTTTCGTGGGTTCATATGTTTTTTATTACTGTGTCAGCTTTGAAAAATTGCTTGTGTGGATGTATAGTTTTGAATCCCCATGCTATATGGTTTGATGGCTGTAAATATTTGTCTCATCCTGGGCTGGGTGGGCATAGCTGCAGCACTTGTTGTGGACAGTATGAGATAAATATTGGTGGTTGAATATATGCGAAATTGAAATTAGTCTTTATCTAGATTTTCGATATATTTTGGTTACTAAATTTTAAAGATGAACTAATATTGTTCTTTTAGTCCAACAATATTAACTTTCTTTTTTACCTATGAGATGGTGTTTTGACATTTGAGTTGTTCACACGTTTTTGCTATACTGAAAAAGAAATTAACATAGTTGGGTTTAAAATGATTATTTTCATTTATTTTTAAGGTTTGGAAACAAAAATATATCAAAATTTGGAACAGGAATTCCAATTTTGTGTTTAAGAACTAAAAGCATATTTAACTCTTGAATATTTGAATTTTTTTTAATAAAAAATGAGCAAGGAGGTTTGTGCTTTGGAGATTGTTGTTTTCCTTGCAAAACTGGCCCTTCATAGCACTATGAGGAAGAGGATTACTATGGTGGGTGTAGAGGAACACATTAAGAGTTTTAGTTTGGTAGCAACTGTTCTATTTGAAACATTTTTAAATTTGCCTGTTTGTGCTATGAAGCATTTTAAATACGTTAGAATTTTCACAAATTCTGAATGCCGTATCAGCCATGTCTTTAGTTGCATGGCAGATTAGTCAGGGAGGAGCATTTTGTTTGGAGAGTTGACGGGTGTGTGATGTCTAGTTAGATGTTATATTTGGTTTGGCGTAGGATGAGATGAGTATATTTTCTTAATTGTGACATGTGCTGAATTTTAGAACCGCTTGTTTATGATGTGTGAGCGGTTAGAAACATGTATAATGTTGGGTAATTAACATTGATAAGCCTGGACAGTGTTTTCTGTCTCGTGTGAAATAGTGAAGTGATTGTGCCACCGCATGTTTTATTTTATGTAATTTATGGACCATCAATTTTTTCTAAACTGATATATAAATAAACATGCTGGTAAATTTTACAGTGTCATTGTTGGGACCCTAATATGTCGATTGTGATAGTATTTCAATTTTTAACCTTTTTTCTTGTTAAAACTGAATGTTTTTCAAAACTGAGTTTGGTCAAAAGTCCAATATGTTCTGTTTGATTATAGTGTGGTTGAGTTGTTGGATTGCTCAAATGGTTCAATGGCTTGATCCTGATTGCAAGCAACTCCAGATGATAGTGTAATTAGTGTGTTCAGTCTGGTTACTAAACCTGTGGTGACCTAAGAATGTTTGTGTCTCTTCTCTAACCTTCATAGTTTCATACTTGAATGCTTTAGCAAATATCATAATTTCATACTTGAATGTTTATTTGCAGAATGGGAGGTTTCCAAATGGAAATAACTGGAATGATATATCATTTAGAGATTGCGGTCAGAACCAGTTTAACTACTATGGTCAAGTTCCTCATCATGGTTGGGATTTCCACTATGGTGGTGGTACATACGTACCTCATAATGGTTGGGATTTGCGCTCTGCTGGTGGTACATATGTGCCTCATCATACCCCTGAACCAACTATTCCTGCTCTAGGACCATTACACCGGCCACAACCAAGGCTATATTGTAAAATTTGTGAGGTTAAGTTGTATAGTTACAAAAGTATGGAAGAACATAATCGTGGAAAGAAACATCAAGGAATGTTGAAGCGACGTGAGGAAACTGATACACGAATAATATCAAATGGGCAGATTCCAAATTCTCAAGTGGATTTAGCAGGTCAACCTAAGAGAATTCTGAAATCTGGGGAAAATGGACGCGTAGAAATAAAAGAGATTTCTGAAGCTACTGTTGCCAAGCACAAGAATTATGTGCGGAAAGATAAAGGGGTTACTCCGGAAGTTCCGGCTGAAGGGAAACCTAGGGATAACACTAGCACACAGGGTGGGGTTAAACCTGAAGTTCCAGCCCAAGGAAAACTCAGGGATAACACAAGTGCACAGAGTCATAATTTAAAGCGTAAGATTGGTGGAGCCAAAACTGCTAAATACATGAAGACAAATGATGGAGAAAGAAGGCCCATGGAATCATCAAAACTTGATACCAATTCTCTGTCAGCTTCTGTAGAATCTCCCATCCAAATACCTGCATTAGCACCGCACCCAGCTGTGACATCTCATGCAATGGCCCCATCACCTGTGGAGGGGACAAGTTTCAAATTTGTACATCAGCAGATCTTAGCTTTTCAAACACAAGTATTGGAAGGTAAAGAATATCATGAGATTCCAGATCCTACTGTAAAAACAAGAAATCATCCACATGCGTCTTCATATTCAAATATTAACACCCAACCTAAAGTTGTGACTTCTGATTCTGCAGCAAAAGTAATAAAACCATCAAAAACGGGATACTGTAAAATTTGTGAGGTTCAGCTATCACCCCATTTCAGAATGAAGGAATTGGAATTACATAAAAAAGGAAAGCGACATCAAAGAATGTTGAGACATCGAAGAGAGTTGAAACGACAACAGAGATTAGGGAGTCCAAAAAGTTCAAATGGGAAAATTTCAAATGTTCATAAGAATTTAGTAGTTCAATCTAAGAAAGTTCAGATAACTGAAATAAAACAGCACATGTTAAAAGATATGAGTTCTGAGGCTAGTATTTCAGAGCAGAAGAGTTACCTGCAGACAGTTATGAGACTGACCTCAGAATTTGCAGCTAAAGGACCTGAAATGAAACCTACAGATAACAGTGGTGGTCAGAATCATGGTTTCATCAAAACAGGTAAACATATAACGAAGAACGATGGGGTAAGAAGACCCATGGAATCATCAAAAGTCAATATCAATTCCCAATTAGAATCTGTAGAATCTCCTGTACAAAACTCAATACCTGTTTTAGCAGCGCTACCTGAGCCTGTGGCATCTCACATAATTGCACCAACACTTTTGTTGGAATCAAGTCTTGAGCCACAAATTCAACACATTTCTTCATCGGAGGCACCTGTGCTAGAGGGCAATGAGCATTATGAGATTGAAAATCGAAATGTAGAAGTGACTGATCAACCACTTGCCCCTGCAGATAATATTAAAATCCTGACTGAAGATATGGGTTCTGATTTTTCCGCAATGGCAATAGTACCATCAGAAGGGTTTATGACATCTCAGGTATTTGCTCCATCTCTGGATGTGGCATCTAATTTTGAACCTCAAACTCAACATGTTTTACAGACATCTGTGTTAGAAAGCAAAGAACATCATGATATTCAGAATCTCGCTTCGAAAACAAATTACCAGCCAACAACATCAGCAAGATCAAGTTCTGAACTCCAAATTCAACATGTTTTACCTATTGAAACAGAATCTCAGTTATCAAAACGCACAACTGATTCTCAGAGCCAAAATTTTGTTGATGAGAAAAACAATCAGCTGGTGCCATCAGTTCTAGCAGAGTTCAGTTCTCCTTCATGTCTTCATGCTATCGACCACTCTGCAGATGGATGTTCTAATCATGAACAAAAGATGGATATTATCACCCATCAGTCAGGGACCACTCAGCGTTCTCAGGTTTTTCTCATTTTCTATTTTATGTGAAAGGTGGTGTTAGTGAACTAAGTTTTGAGCATTACTATTACTGTAATATGCTTAACCTACCCATTATGATTAATTTAGACTCGTTGGATGATCAAATTTATAATTCAGGATAGGGGAGAGGGGGGCGGTGGTGGTGTGTTTCTTTAAGACTAGACTAGACTGTGTAGTGCAAAACAGATCAAACAACATAGAGAACTTTTACTGCTTCACCCTAAACATTTGGGCTACTTCCAGTTCACAGTTCATTAGACTGTTGCTTCATAAAAACAATTTGAGTATAGATCTTATATCCATTGACAGAAACTTCTTCATAACTAATTGTATCTAGAAAATATTTTATCATTACAGCTTTGTTAGACACATTAAGCAATTATAAAATCCTATAGACAAGATCCATTACACTTTCTACTGATCTTATTATACGGTGTATATAAGATTTTGTAAGGTCTAATGTAAACTTTAGCTGTCACAAAAACACATAGTAGAGTGTTCAGATAGAATAAAGCACATAACACTTAGAATGTTTGTTATCATCAAAATCTATGCATGGTTTACTTGTGTTAGACCGTGTTGTTGTGTTTTAAGGATTAAACCTTTTAACCTTTTAAACTCTCATCATAAATGACATAAATTACAAATCTTTTTATCATGTTCTTTATGAAGAATATTGAAGCATTAGATGTGGCAAGTTTTATGACTCTGACTATCATTTTGAGATAGTCTTTTCTGTTAACACAAAAACCTACTAGTTTCTGCTTGCATGCATTTTTGGACGAATGTGTTTCCTTTCAAATGTACATTTGCTTTTATAAAATATCATTGAAGTAAAATTCTGTACAAATTTTGTTGCAGTTGGCTGTTTGTCTTAAATGTGGCGATGTTGGCTTTCGAGAGACACTTGTCTTTTGCAAGAAGTGTCAGATTTACGCCATTCATAGGTACTTTTATGTCTATTTGCTTAAATGTACTTTTAGCAATCTTTATCGTTGTGCTTGACTCAGATGCTAGGACTTCCGATCTGATGTGCCAGAGGGACATTCTTAAATTTTTTGTCAATAATAAAGAGGGAGTATTCCCATTTTAGGTGCTGAATCTATAGAATATTCAAGTGATGCACATGCATGGTATTTGTATCTTGAACCTGTGTCAAAATGCATGTGGTATATTGTATGATACAATTGTAGTAATACCATGAACTTCCTTTAAAGCCCCAGAAGCTTTTACTTTGTATGTACTATGAAGTTATAGTTTTACGTTCTTAAAAGCATATATATTGACATTATACTCCTCAACTCCCTTTTCAGGTATTGTTTAGATGGGCCTGTGATTTTTACCGCTGATGTTAATTGGTTCTGTGATTGTGAGTCCGAGGTAGTAGATACATCTGCAAAAAATGTCTCTCTAAACTCAGCAGATATTTCATCTCAAAATAGCAGAGATAAAGTAAAGAACAAGCAAGGGCAACAAAATATTGAAGCTAAAACAATGGCGCTGTTATCTGACAATCACAGCTTGTCTCAATGCAGTAACAACACTGAAAAGGAAAAGTTTGGGAAAGAGTGTCAACCAGCTCCAATAGATGAAGCTAATAATACTGAGGGGTCTATGATTCTGACTGTTCCACATCCTATTGCAGATCCAGTCTGGAGGTAAGAAATTTGTTTTTTACCCTTTGAGAAGCGGATAGTTTTTCTAGCTTCTATGATGAACCGTTATCTAAAGTTAAATTTCTGGCAAATAGGGGAAGACTGTACCTCTCCTGCCCTGGTATTCATACCGTTATTGGGCTTTTAGCCCATATGTCAACTTTAGCATGCTCCAAAGTTATGGAGGAGACAAAACTTTTCCCTGATGTGCTTTGCCCGGACTTGCTCTCAAGAACTGCGGTGTGGCCGAAGTCCTTCATGAATTGTGGTCCAAATGATGATAGCATTGCTCTTTATTTCTTTCCTGACACTGAAAGGTGATTTTAAAGATAAACTAACATGATCTCATTCTTCTCTCTTTAATTCAGTATTAACTATTAAATCTCTCATGGTTTTGCAGTGTTGAGAGGTCCTATGACAAGCTGGTTGATCACATGATGTCCGGTGACCTCGCCATAAGAGCTGTGGTTGAAAATGCAGATCTTCTAATTTTTCCTTCTGCATTACTCCCTATCCAATGCCGAAGTGAGTCATATTTATATTTCATAGAACTCTTTTCAGTGGCACTGTCCAAATTTATTGTCCGTAAAACGAAATTGTACAGTGATTCTATTGAATTTCTTGTTTTACAGGATTTCAAGAAAAGTACTACTTGTGGGGGGTCTTTAGAGCAAAAAAAAAAACTTCACACAATACAAATGATGCAGTGTGTGGAGAGGTTACTAGTGGGCACAAGCCCTTGACTCTTAAGAAACAGAGTCAGCCAAAGACTTTGAGGACTTATCATTGATTCAGTGTCTATACCCATCGATTTATTGATGCCAATTAGTACATTTTGATAGTTAGTACCTGTTTCTTTGCTCTGTTTGATAGAACTGGTGTTTTAGATTTTAGTTATTAGCAGTTGGCCCATAACAAAATTATAAGGGCTCTGGGTATAAGTATTTTTGAATTTAGTATATAACTGTTCTTTTTTTTTTTTGTTTGACAATATTTTATATTTTCAATTTTATCCTTTACGATATAATTATTTGTTAAATTTATAAAATTTAATAGTTATTTTTAGGCTTAATTGATGTTTTAGTTTCCTAATTTATTGATTTGGTTCATTTTGGTCTCCTTATTATTTTTTGGTTCAATTTGATTATCTAATTCTCTAAAGAAATTCAATTTCGTTATTGTCGTTAAGTTGATGTTAACATCGTCTACGTATATGTCACGTGATGGTTGTGTCACGTGTTAATTTGAGAAATTTTAATTTTTTAAAAATTTTAAAATTTTTAATTTTTTTTTAAATTAAAAAAAAAGTGCCACATGGCAACTCATCATTGTGCCATGTGTCAAATTAATCATGGTAGTTTTCAATTTAGTTTCTCTATTTACAATTTTGATTTAATTTAGTTACCTAAGTTTTTAAAATGATTCAACATTATCCTCTCTATTTACATTTTTGATTCAATTTAGTTATCTAATTTTTTAAAATGATTCAACGTTCCTCTCTAATTTATAGATCAAATTACTTCACCTAACTATTTAAATTATTATTCTTTATACATGTGTGAAAAATTTCAAAGGTAAAACAATTACAAGTAAAAAATGTAAGAAATAAAATAACATGAATATTTAGGGAGTGATTTGATGTATAAATGATAAAAAATTATTTTAACCTAAATATATAAGTTGTAATTAAACTTAATTGTTAATTTGGTTTCAAATTGGAGAGGACAAAATTGAATCATTTTAAAAATTTGGGGGATTGAATTGAATTAAAATTGTAAATAAAGGGTTTAAATTGAAAACAATAAATGTTAGCTTGACCTATGACATAATCTTGACTTACGTGGCAGTTTTTTTTTAAATAAAAAAATAATAATAAAATCTCAAATTGACATGTGTCACAACCATAAAGTGACACATGTTTAATTTAAAAAAAATTGAAAAAAAAGTAAAAAAATAATAAAATAAATTGAAAATTCCACAAAATGACATATGACATATACAAACACCGTGTTAAAGTCAACTTAATGACAGGAACCAAATTGAACATTCTTAAAGAATTAGAAGATCAAATTGAACATTCTTAAAGAATTAGAAGATGAAATTGAATAAAAAGAATAAGAAGTAACCAAAATGAACCAAACCAACAAGTTAGGGACCAAAATATTAATTAAGTCTTATTTTTATTTGTTTTCATAAAATTGTCTATCTTCTCTCATTTTTTTTATTCATCAATATATATTTACTCATCTTCATTCATTTCCTTTTGTTTTTAAAATAAATAAATTTATTTTATATATTAACTTAATAATATTACAATATCATTACCTATTAATATAATATTATACATATTTAAAAATTCGTATATACATATGCTATACATGTTTAAAAATGCGTACACACAACTTATGTTTACGTTAGTATATATAATAAAAATTATAGAATCAATTTAATATTAAATAGCAACCATTATTATAGTTTAAAAAGGCGTCTTATAATTATTACCTCATCAATTCATATAATCTTTCATTATTAATAGTCGCTAACAGCAGCAGACAAGATAAAATGCAACAAATTATGGTAAAAAAAATATTTCTTCCACCATTTTGAGATGCAAAATCATTTTAATAATAAAACTAACATGTGGATATTTTCTTACAATATCTTAACTTTGTGTTTGTGTTTGGATGAAGTATTTCAACAATGCTAAGAAATTGAAATGCATTGTATTTGAATTGCTTGCAATTAAATTTCCTTCATTTTCTAAATAACTTGTTTGGCTGAATAAATTAAAATATCATACATTTTAATTTCTTGTTTAGATAAACAATTGAATTTCTTATGAGATAAAATTTTATTTTAACAATATTTATTTTAAGCTTAATTATGTTTTGAATTTATGATAAATTTGGAAACAGGATCGAGGACTAGGTAGGCCGGGTCGACCCGACTACCTAGCCGAGCTGGTAAGTCTAGGTCGTCAGCTTGCCCAACATGTGTGGATTGTTGGGCTCGCCCTATTGTTTGGGTCGTTTGGCTCATTGGGCTTGTCTTAGTTGTCAAGCTCGTCCGGTTCGTCTTGGTCATCGTGGTTGTCCAGCCCATCATGGTCGTCGTGTTCGTTCGGCCCGTCTTGGTCATTGGGCCCGTTCGGCTCTTCTTGGGCGTCAGGTCTGTTTGGTCGGGCTTGGTCATTGAGCTCATCCAACATGTTTTGGTCGTCGGGCCCGTCCAATCCGTCTTGCTTGTTAGGCCCGTCCAGCCCATCATGATCATCGGATACATCTTGGTCGCGGGGCCCGTCTCTGTCGTCAGGCTCATCATGGTTGTTGGATACGTCTTGGTCCTCGGACCCATCTTGGTTGTTGGACCCGTTCGACCCATCTTGGTTGTTTGGCCTGTTTTGGTCTTCAGGCTTTTCTGGCCTATCTTGGTCAGTAGGCCCGTCCAGCTTGTCTTGGTCGTCGTACCCGACTGGCCCATCTTGGTCGTTGGATTCGTCTTTTCCTTCGTGCTTGTTCGGCCTGTCTTGGTCGCTAGGCTTATTCAACCCTTCTTGGTTGTCGAGCCCGTTCTTTTGATCTTGATCGTTGGCCTCGTCCGACACGTCTTGGTCGTCGGGCCCGTCCAGTATGTCTTGGTTGTGAGCCCAGTCTAGGTCTTCGGGCCCGTCCGACATGTCCTGATCATCGGGGTCGACCGTCTCGTCTTGGTCATTAACTCCGTCCGACTCGTCTTGGTCGTCGGACCTGTCCTTGTCGTTAGGTCCGTTTGGCTCGTCTTGGTCGTCGAGCCGGTCTTGGTCATCGGGCCCGTCTTGGTCGTCGAGCCCGTCATGGTCCTCAAGCATGGTGTGATCGTTAGGCCGATCTTGGTCGTCGGGCCTGTCTTGGTCATTGGGCCCGTCTTGGTCGTTGGTCTCATCCGACCCGTCTTGGTTGTCGGGTCCGTCTTGGTCGTTAGTCCCGTCCGACCCGTCTTGGTTGTCGGGTCCGTCTTGGTCTTCGGGATCATCCGACCTGTCTTGGTCGTCAGGTTGGTCGGACCCGTCCGACTCGTCAAATTCCACCTATTTTGAGGGTATTTGAATTTTTACTAATTTAACTAATTAAAATACTTCAAAAAAATGCTTACATTTTAAATAATTTTTAATTTCTCTCTATAAACAAGGATTTCATTATAAAAAAATTTAAATACTTAAAAAAAATAATTGCTTCGTTAAATATCTCTATCCAAACATACTAGAAGATATAAATTTGTTAAATAATTCAACATTTTGTGACGTTGATGACCTTACGATTTTATTAATTTCAATTTTGAAAAATTTCTTTCGGCTTATGCTCTTGTCACATTTAACAATAATCTGTAAGGAATTAATGCATTTGGATAATAACTTACATTTTTGTCAGACTCAAGAATTTTTATGGCTGATATTAAGTTAGTAGACCAAGTTGTTCGCACATAAAATGAATCTCCTAAATCAAAATATATGAATGACTTTGACTTTGAATAAAAAAATTTAAAATTAATTTAAAATGTCTTTAATTGCTCAAATATTTGTTTCATCAAATTGCTTATATTTTCATCAAATTATTATTATTTTTCCTATTAAAGTGACATTTTGTTGGAAAGACAGAGTCTACATTCATATTAAGTAAGTGGAGTATCTTTAGCCAATATTCTAGGAGTAAACAACAAATATCCATGTCAACATTGATGAATACATGACATGATATTATTTTGTTTTATATATTTGTAGTAACTTATCAACATATTATCCACGGTTCATGAATGAATTAGTATATACTCCTAAAATTAAATTAAAGTAAGTTTAATTTAATTCTTAAATAGATTCTTTCATCCACCAATAAATAAATAAATACGTATGCCATATATTTTTATTAAATAAGAAAGTCGAGATAAAAATTACAGGCAATATATAAATATATATGAAGAAAAACAATTTTATTTAATGATACTAAATGTGTCATGTTTACTCTTGTAATAGAATTCAAATTTTAGAAATTGAGACTCTGATTCTCATTGCTATACAACCTTAATAATATTTTCTCTTTTTTAAGTCGCTTAGTGAAATTTATTTTGTTCTGATGTGCTTAATTTACATAATTTTCTGCCTTGTAATGTAAGTTAGAAACTACAATCAATACCTGTCTTCTATTTCTTTTTTCATATATTAATTTGTTGCTGTATTGAACATAATATAAGCATCGATGTGTATATATATATATATATATATATATATATATATATATATATATATATATATATATATATATATATATATATATATATATATATATATTTTTTTATATTTATTTTATATTT
>Ga0214543_1000415_pt1 | contig 70189 bp, 27 predicted proteins | sample CNSS2metaG_FD_160094 | JGI IMG/M metagenome (GOLD analysis project Ga0214543, IMG submission 160094) | Root nodule microbial communities from cowpea collected in UCLA plant growth center, Los Angeles, California, USA - CNSS2 | ecosystem: Host-associated > Plants > Roots > Nodule | place: USA... | reverse complement strand
AATGATTATACAAACATGCTCAATGCTTCAGATGCTATGAAAACATGCAAGAACATGAAAAAGATGATTAAAACACAAGTTCTTGAAACTTTAAAATGAAAATGCAAGAGAGAAAGGTTAGAGAAGAAAGGACACCACGAATTTTTATACTGGTTCACTCAAACCTAAGCTACATCCAGTTTGTCAAGGCAACCTTAGCTTGACTTTACACTATTTCAAAAGTTTTACAAAGAATCCACCCTTACACTTCCAAAATATGCAAAACCACCACAAAAGACTCTTGAATCACACAAGAGTCACACCAGCACAGCAAGAACCCTCTTGCAGACCTGGAAAACCACCAGACACACACCCAAAGCTTGAGAAAGATCAAACCTTAGTGGTAGCACAACCTTGCCTACCACAAATCACTTTCTACAAGCTTCAAAACAAGCCAAAAGCTTCAAGAATTGATCCAAGATCAATCTTCAACAGCTGCAACACCTATGATCACGAAGGAGAGAGTTTCCACAAGTTTCCAAAACCAAATCGTGCTCTAAAATGATCAACTGACCTCTCTTTCGAAAATCACAGCTTTTATTGTCAAACTGTTACGAAATTCAACAGGTTAATTTTCAAATCAATCGGTTGATTTCACTTGACTTAAGTGAAATCAGTCAATTAAAAACTAAATCAACTAATTAAATTTGTTGCAGTTAAGACTACTGCAGCCAACCTTTTAACCTGTTAAAAAACCATTCAACAGATTAAAAGAGACATTTTAACCTGTTGAAAAACCATTCAACAGATTAAAAACATAACAAAGACCAAACTACATCTAATTAATGCTTTAAGGTCTACAACATGAATTACAAACTACAAGTACACTTTCTTAATGATGTAACTACATGGAGAGCACATGTTTCAGCTTTGATCACCATGGATATCATCAAATCACCTTTCCTTCATCAATGTAGGCTTCATTCCAATGTTTATGGCTTCAAGATAGTTCAAAAGAGCTTCATTCAATCTTCATCAAATCTTCAAGAAGCAAACCACCTTGGCTTCTCATGTCAACAGAAGAGATGTAGCATCTTCGTTCGTGAAAGGTCACTATTACTAGCCACTGCCAAAATCGGTTGCTAAATGAGTTAAATTAGTGGTAAACACCCTTAGCCGTCACAATAGTCACCAAAAGTAAATAGTGACGCAAATCCTAGTAGCAAAACAGTTAGCCACCAAAATTGGTGGCTAAACAACCACCAAAATTATGGTTGCTAATTAGTCACTAAATGTTTTGGTCACCTTCAAGTATTGAAGACCAATTTAGCAATCAAAATTTCGGTTGTTTATTCGGTTGCTAATAAGAATGAATTTTAATTTAATAAAATATTTTTCGATCTCTAATTGTAACATCCATACTTGAAATTACTTTAATAAAATAAATAATTTATAATTAAAATTTGGATTGTCATAATTTATTATTCCCAAACGCGGGAAAATTTAAAATTTTTCAAACGCGTAAGAATTCAAATTCACAAAATCCAAATCAGTTATACAAGTTTTAAAAACAAATGGAAATAAATACTACAATCCTAGACAATCATAATAAAACTCCCAATAGTGCCCCTCTCTCCGTCTCTATGAGTCTCCAACATCACATGGAACATCATTTACTCCCTGTGACAAATCAAACGATCATCATTGTAAGACCCAAGAAATTTAATTAATTAAATAAATAAATAATAAATGTGGGTAGTGGGAGCCTTTATGGTATTTAATGCTGACTTGTATGACGTGGAATGGTACTAGCTCATATGGTTGAGAGTACTTGGTTTTGTTGAAAAGACTTGAGTTCGAGTTCTATGTATGTCAATTGTGTGTGGTTTTATTGTTTATTATTTTAATAATAATATGTTTGGTCATGGCGAGTGATATGTTTGACTGAGAAAAAATATTGTGATTTTGGGACTTATTGGGTTGGTGTGAAAAAAGGATCTAAGGAAGTTTTCCATTTTGTCCACAGATGAATTGGCTGTCGATTTTGTTTTTTTTTTTACCGTATTGTTAGGTGTATGTGTATTTTTATTATCCATGATAAAGTTGGGCAACTGATTATATTTCCTTTTTCTTATGAAGCAATTTGTTGGTGTGGTTTTATCAGTTTGCAATAGTTTTATAAAGCAAATAAAAAAACAATATTTTTCCTTTCTTCTAGTGTTGGTGTGACGTAAAGGGATAGAGTAGTGATAATAGCTTTATATAGTCAAATCATACTTTAGAATAAGTGCAGTAGTGTTATGTTAGAGAATACTATTTTTCTAATGGTATTGTAATCCAAAATTTAATATGTGTACCATGACAAATTGGAGATATAAAATATTATAATTGTTAGATAGGTGGTCATGGGTTAGGAAATTAGGAATGATTTTATGAAACCATAAAGCCCTAGATGAATATGGTGGGATGGTGTAGTGCTATTTTGTTTTAAAATATAATCTTGAAGGTACTGAAATAAGAAGGAACAAGGTTGATTGATGTGTGAAAGGATGTTTGTAGTAAACATAGCTTGAAATCATATGTTAGAATCAGTAAAAATAATTTGAGTGGGTGTAGGTAAATCTATGCAATTGTATTATCCTTGGGCTATTAAGTGGACAAATTTGGAGATAGGTAAAAAAAGAATTGGCTAGAATATATTTTCTTTAAGAAATACGCAATGGGCAGTGGTGTTAAGGTTTGGAACTTGAAATGATAAAATTCTTGGGATAGGAAAATGCATGTTCTTATTTAACCAAATCGTCGTTAGCCTTGGTTACAATAGACTACATTTAGACCATTGTACTTATTATAATAGGTTCGATGAGGATGATTTTACCATATTGTTATTATGTATGGATGAGGAATTGAAGACACAATTAGCTAGGGTGCTTGATAAGACAGACTAAGAACTGACAAACAATATTTTTGGAATGAAGATTCACTAAGATAGAAAAGATAGGGAGATTTTCCTTTCTTAGAAGAAATACTTAGTGATAATTTATCCAACACTTCAACGTGCAAGATTGCAAACCAATCTCTACCCACTTCCTATAAATTATTCCTCATATTTTAGTCCTATGGGTGTCGAATATGGTTTGTACTTACTATTTTGCAAATATCATTTGAGTTGATTGTGATGTCATGTGCGAATCGAACTTAGTCAAACCAGCCTTCCACATTCTTACCTAGGAATTGTAGGTATTAGGTCGGCAAACTCAAGTCCTAAGGCTAGTGTACAAAATGTTTTCATTTTTTCCTCTAATAATGAATAACCACCTCGAGAGAGTATGTGTCGTGTATCATTAAGCCTTTGTCTTTCTTGAGTTGTTGTCCTTTTTTCCTATCATACATAACATTATTTAATAAATTTAATTCAAAAATGTGTGACTAGTGTCACTATTAACAAATTTCATAAACAAGTATGCCAATCCTTAAACTCTCTCTACATGCACGAAATTGCATCCAATCCTCCTTAGAGATTGAATACTTGATACAAGGAATGTCGTGCTGTCTGTCTCCAAACACATGTAGACGTGTGAATCTTGCATTGAAGTCCCTCCATCTGGCGCCTATGTGAAATAACACCTTCTTCCAAATTCGCCTAGTGTTCGAAGCAATCTCAAAATTGTGTTGTTCAAAAAAACAAATATGTTATGTGTTAAGTAAGATAATAAACAATATAGTGGTTTAAAGGAAGCATACTAGAACATCCTACCGTAGGAGGTTCTTGTCGACCTCTACGACGTCATCCCATGAAGCAATCACAATAGGGAATTTTGTTTTGACCAACATCCCTATATAGCTACGATAATCTTTTTTCCCTGGGCCATTGAGATCACCTGATCGAGGATTAATATCGACCAACAATTGAGTCACAAATTTACTGGTACCGCTCTTTCTTGACCTAAAGGTCGTCATACTTGAAAACACATCGTTAGAACATGTTAATAAGGAAAATGTACTCAATTACATCTACTATATTACACAAAAAATAGAAAATTATAAATGTGAAGATATTAATAAATAAACATCTATTAAGGTATTGTTTTCTCCCATATGCCTTTATTATGATCACTTCGAATAACATGGATGTCATTGGTTACGTCATCAACCTTGTCTTGAATGGTTCTTGATGAGAAAGACACCGTCTCAAGTACATCAAGATAATCTTCATCATTATTTATGTGCATGCTTCTTCCTTCTAATACAATTGACTATTTCTTGATCAATTACATAAATAATTTGTCTTGCTTGACTAGCCATAATAAATGGTTCATTCGTATAACTCATCTTGTTAAGATCCACCAAAGTGAAGTTGAAATCATCTGCCCCCACACCCGAATTGTTATAAACTCATTTACACTTGAAAACTAGCACTATAAAAGTTACATAGTCAACTTCCCATATTTCTTGTACTATCCCAAAGTAATTCATGGATGTCGTAATTGGATTTTTGTCCTTAGAAATGGCAAAATGTACAACTTCAACTTGAAGCTTAACCCTACTATTTTGAACTCTACTTTTGTCATCTTCCATCTTTGAATAGAAACAGTAATTGTTGATGTAGTACCCGCCATATGTGATCACATCGGTGTTCGGTCCACGAACTGGCCTCAATAGAGTTTCAGAAGCATTTGGAATCGTGTAAAAGTTTTTCTTAAACCATGATAAGAAAGTTTTGTTATGTTCATTAAGTGCCAATTATTGCCATGAAATTTCTTTTTTCCATATTCTTGTTAATTAAATCACAAAATTTTTCCATATTCTTGTTAATTAAATCACAAAATTAGTTAGAAAGGATAAATGCATTATTTGATATGTAAAGCCATTTAGCCAAATAGCTAACCCAGAAGTTTCTTATCTATTGTTACCCTCTTTGAGCCCAATTTTTTCATTCTTTACCCTTAGCTTTTTAAGAAAATATTTCTTGTCCTATACCTTAGCACAGAGAATGAGTACATGTTAAGTGGAATAAAGGTATGTGATGAGATCAATTTGGGGTAGGGTGTAAACACCCTACCACATGTCAAGGTATGAGATTGAATAAGCTTCGGGTAGGATTTTATGAAAACCCTACCCTAAGTGAATAAGTTTAGGGTAGGCTTTTGTAAACAAACCCTACTCTACGAAAGTTAATTAGTTTACGGTAGCCTTTCATAAAAACCCTACCCCAAGGAAAAAAAGAGAGGAAAGTAACAATTTTATGTGATAGAAAATGGTTATGTGAAGTACATAAAAAAAAATTGGAGTGTTTAATTGTTCCATTTCCATGGCTTGCTAAATTCGTATCTTGACTCCTTGATAAAAAAATGCAATGAAGATTTGAGGTTATGCTTGTTTTGTGAAATCTGCCATGTCTTTATCTTGAATTCTTGGAATGTTTATGATTCATCTGTTTATGCTTAATTTACAGATTAATTGCATATGTTTAGGCTTGGTTATGTTCATGCTTAATGTGTATAGCTTGGTTGTCAGGAATTCATGGATGTATGCATTGCTTAAAAGTAGGGAGAGGTGTTAATTTGGTGGCCTATGATAAATGAATGTGTATTTGAATCAAGGAAATCAATATGTTTTAGTCACTATTGCATTTCATTTAATTTGTTGTAAGCATTTGAATCTGCCAACCCCCCTAACTTTATGATGAATGGAAATTTGGAAAGCTTTGAATGATAGGTTTGGTCACTGGGAGATGACCTTGGTTTAACTACTTAGTATTACATTTAACTGTTTTATTTTCATTCAAAGTGATTTTTAGTGTTGTTTTGTTTTGTGTGTGTTGTTTCGTGATATGTTGGGTTAAGTGTGGTTGAAGTTGATGTGCATTGTTTAGTGTTGTTATTGTTCTGTTCAATGCTACCATTGTAGTGCTTGTGTTTCAGTGAGTGTGTATTGCTGTTAGAGTCATTGTAGTAGTGTTTAATAGTGTTTGTATTAGGAAATATGTGTAGGTTTTAGCAAAATTTCAAACAGTCATAACTTTTGCTCTAGTATCCAAACAGGGCAAATGTTATATGCATTAAGAGTATAATTTAATTTTCTTTGCAGAATCTCCAAATAAAACCGTTTTCCTATTTAACTTATTTTTTCTTGGTTTTTTCCTATTTTTTAGTCAAACTTTGTGTGCTTTATTCGTGTAGTCAGGATTCAAATTTGGGCTTCAATTTTTTTGTGACACTTGTTCATGATTTTAGGATTTTTGTCAAAAAATTTCAAGCCAATCTGAGGTACTTCGATTTATGTCATTTTTGCCCTTGGTTGACTTTTTGTTGACTTTTGCTGTTTTGGGTTGACTAGTACATGACTAGGGAGAATCCTAGTATTTTAACATCATTGGATCATGAAATTGATAGAACTTCCATAGAGGCGTTAGGCATAATAGGAATCCATATTTGCATCCTACATATTCTATGACTTTTCCTAATTCACTTGATACTCCAATTTTTGTGCATTATGATCATTATGAGCATACTAAGCATTTTTTTTTTGACTCGTAGTTACGATTAGATAACATATTTTTTTATGGAAGCATCTTCTTCAACAATTCTAACAATTTTGTGAAACTTTTATCAATGGAATAGACAAAACCAAGTTCAAATTGTATATCCTAAGGTGAGATATCATTTAATTCTTAAATTAATTATTTTATGTGCAAGTTATATGATATGAATTTGTCTTTCTTTTATTATAGTGCAATATGTAACACCCCGTCAGGATATTACGAATATTAATAAAATAAAGAAAAGTAATTAATTGCACTGCATTTAATAATAAATCATTTTCCAAAAAACACGGGAAATTAAATCTTTTTATTAATTCCAAATATAACCAAAGTTCATAACCATAAAAACTGTACATAATTAAAAGGCCTCTCATCAAAGTTTACAAAATATTTCAAAGCCGAATAATATAAAACTCCCAGGCTTTTCCCCTACTCAACGGCTAAGCCTCACCAGCTCCACCTGCAACATCATATGCTCACGTGTACCACGTACACGATCATTGCCAAACACAAGCAGATAGGGTGAGCTAAAAGATAAAAGATAAAAGCACACCAAACACACATATATATGTATAAACAAATAAATACACCAATAACACAAACTCTTCTCTTATCCCGCATGGCCACAACCATATATGATATCATTTCATTTCCCAAAGAACTTCCCCCTTTTCTATCACATGGCCACAACCATGCATATCGATGCACCTCGCGGAAGACTTGTTACCTTCCTTCCACATGGCCACAACCATGTATATCAATGTACATCAAGGAGACTTGTTCCAGCTCTTCCACATGGCCACAACCATGCTAGCAGTGTTTTACATCTTCTATTAAGTATCTCAAGGCGTCTTGCTGCCACACCTATCGGCCACAATTGATAGAGCACGTGCGGGGACCATGCTACGGATCACACACCATAACGTCAGGTGGAGTTCCCAAATACGAACATAGTCCGTAACATCCCAGGACTACCAAACTCGTCAGTGAATCACTGAGGAGCGCAATCCACAACCTCCAATAGACACGAAATCTCGCCTAAGCGAGGCACACTCGCCTAAGCGAGATAGCCTGTCGCCTAGGACCAGTTTCCCTCGCTTGCGCGAGATGTGCGAACAACAACATGATTCAATTCGTTGTTATCCTCACCTAGGCGAGCCTGCCTCGCCTGAGCGAGAAATGTAGACTAATGCACTGTGACGCAACAGACACCAACCAAAACAGGCACAATTCGCATTACCACTCATACCAATCAATTTGAAACATTGTACCAAGCATGTGAGTGTATTATTGACACATTATATACCCAAAACCCAAAGTTTGCATATTAACAGTATAATTCATTGTAGGAATTCCATATACACATTTTAATTTGTTTAAAATCTTCATCATATGACAATGCAACCCCAAATTCCCAAATTGTAATCATTGATGGCATGATTTCTAGGCACAAGACTCATCAGAACAGATGCATAAATATCTAGACAAAAATTATGGTTCAGCTCCCCTAACCTGAAATTTCCTTGCTTAAAACTTGAATTTGGGAGGTTCCTTTGATCTCCAATGACTGACCTTATCACCACTTTAGTTTCTTCTTTCTAATTCACTCCCAATTCTCTTTTCACTCTCAACTTTCGTTCTCCCTCTAAAGCTCTAAGAAAACAGTCTTTAAAAGACTATTCTCCTCTCAAAATTTGCCTTTCATAGGTCTTCTGCCCCCTCCTCTCCTCCTTTTCATATTCAGCCCACAACTAATTTTTAAGCAAAAGGAGTTAAATCTGACTCACCAAGGTTCGAAACCACGACCTTACGAATGCCAAATCAAAGCTAAACCACCAAGCCAATTCATGTTTCATGCCAATTCACACACGTTTACAATCATGTTATCACCCAACACGACCATGTATAATTTTAAAAATAAAAATAAGTCAACCAACACACTAATATCACACATAGGACTCGAACCCATGTCCTCACACACAATAAAGTACTCTCAACCAATTGAGCAAGTACTTTTCCACGTCATACCCATTAGAGTTTAATGTCATAAATACACTACCTCCCCACATTTATTAATTAATTATTTATTTAATTAATTAAATTCCGCGGATCTTACACAATAGGTAGATTAGTTTATGGGAATGGGTGTACTACGTGATGTATTTTATCAAAGCTATCGTTCAGGCACAAATTTTTTATAACTGGACAATAGTAAACACTTATAACTAGTGCATGAATTCTACAATTTTAGGTCCTCCACTACATAATAACATTGTTTGTTTAGGTGTTCAATGATCCATCACCATTATCAAAGGAGACCATTGCCGATATAACACACCAATGGGCAAGTTATCTCTTCCTACGTGGAGATTAGGTTTTGATTAGGTGTTGTTTAAATTATGTTTAGACTTAAAAGTTGAAGTTTGACTTTATTTAGACTACAAATTTTAAGTTTGACATTGTACCGCACCTAGTTGGCCTAAACCAAATAATAGTAGGTGCGTTACACCTGGTCAGCCTCCGTCGAATAATAAGTAAGCATCATGTGTATGCTAAAAGTACCCAGACCAAAACCACTAAGAAGCGACATTAATTAATAAGCCGAAAACAACCAAGAACTTAGTAAAAAACATAAACATTCTAGTACAAGTCACCAGTCTCCAACAACTGTACTAAGAGCCTTGGCTAAGGCCCAAACCCACCTACGGCCCAATCAAGGCCCAACCCATTACGTGGCCAGACATAATTAATGATCTATAAATACTTATGGACCCCACGAATTAAAGGTACGCATTCATTACTTCCTTAATCACCTGATTTGACTTTCTGAAGAGCTTTTACTGACTTGAGCTTCGGAGTCCCTTCTGCAGGTAACCTCTCTCGGGTCCAAGTAGACATATGCCAACCGGGAAGAGACCTACTGAGGAGATAGCGGATTATATGAGTAAGGTAACACTTGTGCCTAACTCACCTTATTTGTTCTCTGCAGAAACAGACATCTAATTGTTTATTTTTATTTGGAACTCTTTATTATGTACTTGAATTGAACAAATTGAAATAAGTATTTTGTTCTGCCAAATTTGTTGTATTTTAGGTTTTGGTTTTGTCATAAAAGAAAAAAAAATAGCAAAATTTAAGTTTGTTATGGTCACAACAAACTTAAACTCGCTCCCATTTTTAATTAAGGTGCATACACAATAACAAACTTACATTTCAAGTTTGTTGGTCAATAATAGGCTTAAACTGTAAGTCTCTTAACGAACAAGAGCCTTAAAACTTAGTTTGCTATTGATTGGTTAACACACTTTAAATTTAAGTCTACCGAATCTAAGTCTATTGTAAAACAGACTTAAAAAGCCCAAACTAAGAGACTTAAAAGTTCTAAGTAGTGGTGGTTTGTAAGCGGATGACTTCAAAAACCTAAATTCTATCATCAGTTACGAGACCGAAGAATTTAGATTTGGGGAAGGGAAAAAGGGTGAGAAGGGTAGCGTTGGCGAGGGATATAGGGATGTAGCCGAAGAAGGAGCGGTCGTTGTCATCATCACTAGAGAAGAATCATTGTCTAGGTTTCTATGCGGGTGAGGTGATGGCAGGGGAGATGATGTCGGTGGATATGGTGGTAGGGAGATCGTGGCCATGGTTGTGATGGAAGAAGTTGCCAATGAGCTTAAGGCAGGAGAGGATAATGAGAAAGGAAGATTCATGGTTGATGAAGGAGGTGACATGGGAGGATTGTCTCAATGAAGGTTATGAAGGACAAAGTTTTGAATAAGAGGAAATAATTAAAGCTTAGATTTAAAGTTTTTAGAATTAAACTAACTTACACAAAAAAAAAGTGGCTAACAGACTAAACTCTAACTTAGAAAAATATAGTTTTTACATTTGATTCTCTTTTAGGTTCGTAGATTTTTCAAAACAATTTTTATATATTTTTTATGATATTTATTTTCTACATTCAATTTTGATGATAATTTTTCGTAAAAAAAAATTGTTAAAGTTTAGCATGATTATCTATAAATAAAATTTTTGTATGTAATTTGTTTATGTTGCCCACAATTTTTTCGTAAATAAATAAGATTATTTACAAATAACATTTCGTAGATATTAGACAACTTTTTCGTAGTTCAAAGTTAACTATTTAATCTATCCAGAGTTAACGATTTCGTAGTGATTGATTGACACTACTATTTAGTTTACTCTACAACTTTATTAATTAACATTTTAATAAAAAATATAGTTATATAATAGATATATATTTTATTAGAAAAATAGTTGTATAATACATTTAAGAATTGTGTGAAGATATATTTTTTTTAATTTTTAATGTATACAAAGAAAAATTTGTAAAATGTATCATTTCTCATTTTAGACATTGATTTTGTCTTTGCACTACAAGAAAATGTTTTATTAGTAACCAATTTTAGTGACTAAAAGTTATTAGTCACTATGGTGACCAATTTAGATATCATTTTACAAAATTAAAATTTAATGGTTACTAAAATAGTCACTAATATAAATAAAAAATTATAATTGATCACTAAATTTGTTACTAATTAATTAGAGACCAATTTAGTTACTAAGTTATTTTGGTAGTCAAAACTTAGGTAGCTAATTTTTAGTGATCAGTTTTTTTTGGTAGCCAAAACTATAGTAGCTAATTTTAAAAACCAATTTAGTGACCAATTATATTTTTTTATTCATAATAGTAACTATTTTAGCAACCAATGATTTTTTTACTTTGTAAACTTATATCTAAATTTGTAATTATAGTAACTAACAACTTTTAATCACTAAAATTGATTACTAATGAAGCATTTTCCTGTAGTGTTGATGGAAGAAACAAAGAGGTAATCCAAACCAATAGCTTTAGAGCGAAAGGATAAACTTGTCTGTGACGATCCTACAAATATGAACGTTCGAAAAACCAAATACTGGATATTTTATTTAGTCATATGCATTAGTTTATTACACCCAAAGCATATAGGTTTCACAAGGAGAAATTGCGCGATTGTTCATGCATCAGCAGATGTTGGTAGAACGTGCTTAAACATGTGAAACTATTTTGTCCATGGGAATGAATAAAATATCGTAAAATTTTTAAACATGTGAAAAAGAGGAAATAAAATATATGTTTCGATTTTCTGTACAGTAGGTTTCTTAAAACCTTAAGGCTTATCTCTTCTTTGTTCAGTTCAGTAGTTTGAATAAACCAACATGGGATAATCCATTTATAGAGCTACCCGATGGTGATAAGGTCAATGGAAAGAAATAATTGAAAAAATCCTAAGGCTAAATAATGCTGTGGCATGCTGTGGCATGCTGTTGGCTCGACTGTTATGTTATTGGTATTTTTTTTAGTTATATTGGACTTAGTTGGTGACATCTAGAATACTCAATATAATAAATAATATTGTCCTTTATAAGTATTTTTAGTTTCGCCAACACTGCTAAATGTTAATATTATTTTTGAAAATATTCAATGGACTATCAGGAAATAAATTAATTAACTTTCGAAATTGATATTCTAATTTCTACATTTCCTAGTTGAAGGATTCCTTTTGTAAAGACATAGGAAAAATACTATGTGTAAAATTTCTTAGAAAAAGAAGTAGGCTTTGTTTAAACTACGGGAGTGAATTTTTTTTTTTTTTAAACATTTTTTCTAAAACATGGTTTCAAAAACTTCTATCAAATCTCAAAAACTCAAAAATGCACTTTCTCCTTAATTCAAATGATACAAGAATAATAAAAGTAATAAACGATGATATGGAGAGAAGTAAAACACATAAAAATTTATAATGGTTCAAATCAAACTTCATCTTAAATTGAGTATGACTTTTTTCAATCTTACAAAAACTAGTTCCATCACTACAATAAAATCGGTGCCTAACACCCTTAGCCACAAATTAGCAACTAAAACTAAATAGTGACAAAATTACGGTCGTTAATCGGTTACCGAAAATTTGGTTACCTTAAAATATTGGAAACCAATTTAGTAACCGAATTTTCAATCGTTAATTCAGTGGCTAATAGGAATATATTTTAATTTAATAAAATTATTTCAGTCGCTAGTTCATTTGCAAATAAATACATTTTTCTATTTAATTAAAATGATATCAAGGACTAAATGAGTGGCTAAACCAATGATTAAACCGGTAATTAAATCGGTAGTGAAATCGGTGACTAACTTAATCTTTTTATATTCAACTTTCTACCTACTTATAAATACTCCATATTTAATTATACTAAATAATAATAAAATCTAATATAGAATGTAACAAAAACTCCGTATCTAATTATAAAATCCAATATATAAAGGAGTAAAAAATAATATAATACATGATTCAACATAATAAAAAATAATAATATGGACTTTTCATGGGTACAATGTTGCACAAACACAGGTTGATGGTCCAAGAACTTAAATTTCTTACCAACATACGAAAGTTGATAGATTCCTCTTCCATGCCACAACATTCTGTCACGCCTGCAATATTCTCCATTATTTTGATTTGAAAGAAAGATAGTGAATACACAAAAGTCATACAATGATATTTAATTGGTTGGCAATGTCATTAGTAACTGTATAAATTTTTTAAACAAATTGGTTTCCCAGAAGTGATCCTTTTGTTCAAATGGAAACAAAAGTGCTACCTTAAGAAATTATGTCAAAAAGGCATAACAAAATAATAAATTTTGTTCCAGCTTCATATAGGAGTGCTTTTGAATGAAAATGTGAATACTTCTCCAAAAAAATCAAATTCTAATATGTCGTGTAGGAAAGAAAACCTGTTATCTATTCACAAGAATTCCATCTTGGTAAAAGTATATTTCATGTTTCAGCCCCTTATTGGTGGGTTATTAGAAACCGTTTTACGCCAACAAAGTCTTTCAAACCAAAAACATAACCTTATCTAGAAACCAAAAAAAAAAATCCTAATTCATGCATAAAGTTAATATGCAACCTAGATATCTTGAACAATTCTCATAAGACATCTCCGAATTAAAATAAACAAAATATTTTCAGTAAACAAGAACGAACAAACAGAACACTAAAACTAGATTAATAAATATTTGTTTTCGATTTATAATAGGTGCTTTTTCATATATGAAAGGTTCAAGTACTTGTGTTGTTTCGGTCCATAACTACAAGTTTGTTCATAAAAAAAAAAGGCAAACAAAGGAAGAACGCAATTGCAGGTAAGATGTGGCAAAATATAAATATCCAAATTTCTGGAATATTGTGGAATCCCAATCTTTTTTCCAATTACCTCTTTGGTTTAATGCCTCTCCAGTGCCTCGAACTAGATTGGTTCTTTATCATGCTTATTAAATTCTTGAGTGAAATTGAGTCATTGTTACACAGGAAAACTAATAAGCTTAAAAGATAACATTTGCTACATCCCTTGATTCACCAATAAGAAAAGCAATTTAAAGCAATGAGATTTAATGGACACTCAATATGCTAATGGCAGATGCATAGCACAAACTCTTTAAAAGAACTAAGCATTGGACTAAAGACTATACCTGAATCTGCGTACAACATGAGCAGCCCCTTCTCCAATGGCAATGCTTAGTAATTTTTATAGCATTTTATCTAGACTCAGTTTTTGGATTTAAGATTAAGTTCTAAAGAATACAATGTGACCACCTTAATCAAATAGATAGATTGACTTGTTAGAAACAAAGATTAAAACCTGCTTGATAATAACTAAATACTTGATCCAAACAAAACCCCATTTTACAGTTTTTCAACCAAACGTATTGTACTATATGTCCATCGGTCAATCGGCCAAAGCCAATTCTCAGGCCCATCGGACAAGGTTGGAAAAACTCGTATATAAAACACCACCGGTCTAACGGCTTGGTAAACCAATTGCGTAAGACCATCGGTCAATCGGTTCTACAAACAACATATAGCAACGTCAAGAGACCATTGGTCGAACGCCCTGCTGAACAAGTCATAAGACCATCGGTCAAACGGTTACACAAATAAGTCACTATATCGTCAGAAGCAATCGGTTGATCGGTTTCGCAAGCCACCCACATTCAGGCCTATCGGTCAATTGGTAACTCACAAACAAGTGACATTCTGATCCCTAATGAGACATCGGTCGATCGGCCACACACGAACAACACCTTAACCTAATAAAGGACAATTAGTCGATCAACCATCGGGTCGATCGGTCGACCAATCTCTAGAATCGCATAGTCCTTTACATACGTCCATCGGTCGATCAGCCATACACGAATCGTTCACTTGTTAAAAATAGGGTATAACTAATCCAGTCAAGCGGCCATCGGTCGCACGGTCAAACAATCAGTCAGTCAGGTTAATTAACGTTAAGCGAGTCAGTAATCTTGATTAAAAGATCATTGGGCCGTAATTAAGGAACCCTAATCACAGGCCCACATCGAAAACTATAAATAGGGCTCAAAGGTAGGTTGGTGGGTATCTTAAATGCGCATTTATTACAGCAGTTACACTGATGTACCGATCGGTTCATTACTGACTTAAGCATCGGAGCCTTTTAGACATGTACCCCAATCGTCATCCCAGCCGATCGAGCCAAGGAGTGGATTTTCTTGGAGAAGAAGTTATCGTTGCAGTGAGAAGTAGAGTAAATTTGAAGAGGTTCATTAGTAGGCTCTTGGTCCCTACACTCGAAACACGTATGATTTCCAGTTTTATTGATTGTTCGTATTGTTTTTTATGTTCGTAAGATGTTTTCATAGTGTTAGATATGTTTCAATCACTAGACATAGTTTTAGAAGTCAGATTTCCAGTTTTTAGAAAGTTAGGTATATAAGAATCAATTTTCCCGCTAATATTTTAGCCTAGGTTCAATATGTGATTTTGATTTGAGTTTGAATTTGGGTTCAAAAGCATTCCTATATCGTACGTTCTTCCTATATATGTTTGAATCATGTGTTTGCATTGTAAATTTCATTCTTCCATTCATTTTCCAGATTTACACTGCTATTTACTTTAGTCTACAACTTTATTACCATTTTAATAAAAAATATAGTTATATAACATATATATATATATATATATATATATATATAAAAAGGAGATTCTCCTTTTTTTGTCCACTTTTTAAAATACTGATTTTACCCTTTAAATATAATAATTTATTAAATTTTTAAAAATTGACCGTTACTTTTACAATTCTTTTATAAAATTGGATGTCTATGCTCCTTCTCTTCTTCTTTATTTATCAATGGTTATTCTTTTATCTGTTCTGATATATTTTACTTTATTTTTAATAAATGTAATTTTAATTTATATATTAACTTAATAACATTATAATATTATCACCTACTAATATAATATCACCCATATTTACAAAATGCAGCGCGATGCTATCGCACCTGTATTACATTTAATGTTCTTTCAAGTTTTAATCTATATGAAGGAAAGTTTGTAAAACGTATCCTTTCTGATTTTAGAAACTGTTATTGTCTTGATGGAAAGAAAGAAAGAGGTAATCCAAACTAATGTCTTTAGAGCGAAAGGATAAAATTGTCTATGGTGGTCCTACAAATATGAACGTTAGAAAAACCAAATAGTTGGTATTTTATTTAGCCATGCATTAGTTTATTACACCCAAAGCATATAGTTTAATACAAGGAGAAAGTGCGCGGTTGTTCATGTATCAGCAGATGTTGGTAGAACTTGCTCAAGATGAAACTCGTATGGCTCGTCCTGAGTCACAGCCAAAACCCAGTTCTCATTCCTAACAACCGCAACATTACCGCAGAAGACGCCTTCACAGAACAAAAGCTTATATGTGTTGGTTTCAGCTTTAGCTTTTTCAATAACGAAAGAACCATTGATTGTATTTGGGTAGCTTTTAACTTTAACCAGCGTTCCTTCAGGCAGACCCTCAACAACGGTCCACTCAAGACCGACATTCTCGTATTCGAAGCTAAGGACCACTGGACCTTCAGGGAGAAATTCTGTACGGATTGGGGATGAAATGTTAATTGGACGTCCTTTATCGCCCTTGAAGGGAGATTGCACAACAGAGAGAGGGATAGTTTCGTTATCTGTTTGGAGTGCTCGAATTCCACCGCCGGGGGCTCCTAAACCTGACGGCAATATATAGAATATGCCACCATTTTTAACGATGTTACCATTCCCATCTGTGACTTGAGCAGTAGTTGAAGGAGGGTAGAAGGTTAGAGCAGAAATAAGGAAGAGAGAAAAAAGCATTGCACTCGCCATTTCTTTGACTGGATATGATTAAGGTTTTTCTCTTCTTTGTTCACTTCAGTTGTGTGAATAAGCGAAGTTAGGAGAATCCATTTATAGAGCTAGGTCCTGGTGATAAGATCAACTCTTTTGTCCATGCGAATGAATAAAATATCGTAAAATTTTAAACATGTGAAAAAGATGAAATAAAATATGTTTCGATTTGCTGTACAGTAAGTTTCTTGAAACTTTATAATCCGTTTATAGATCTAACCGATGGTGATAAGGTGAATGGACAGAAATAATTGAAAAAAATCCTAGGGCTTAATCATCCTTTGCATGATGGTGGCTTAAATGCTTTGGACTTAGTTGGTGACATCTAAAATAATAAATAATATTGTCCTTTATAAATATTTTTAGTTTGGCCGAACGTGCTAAATGCTATGATATTATTCTTGAAAACATTCAATGGACCATCAGGAGTGGTTAATAAATTAACTTTCGAGATTGAAATTCTAATTTCTATATTTCCTAGTTGAAGGATTCCTTTTGTAAGGACCTAGGAAAAATACTATGTGTAGAAATTCTTAGAAAAAGAAGTAAGGTTTGTTTAAACTAAGCGGAGTGAATTTTTTTTTTTAGAACATTTTCTCTAAAACAGTTAAAAAAACTTTTTTGAGGATCTTAATCATACACTAAATATCAAAGATTTCTATCTTCGCATTCCTGACTCTCTTGAAGAGGATCTTGATCTCTATCCATTTTTTGACTATCCACGAAAATACATAACTTTATCAACTCTTTCACACACAACAACTCACAAAACACAAAACAAAGCTGAAAAGAATCCATAAATTATAGATGGAAAGAAATCACCACAACAAAAAACACTTTGAAAACATGATTCACAATACTTGTTAATTTTGAAATCTATAGAGTCCTTGAACAGTGTATTGATCTCAGCAAACAATTGAATACACTTCTTTTGGGTGCTTGTAAAAGTTGTTAAGCAAAGACACCTGTTTTCTTTTTATAGAGATCTCAAAATCCAATTTAAAAAAAAAGTTAAAGCATTTAATCGATTATATTATATGATAATTGAGTAAAATACAGTTACATTTTGTCTAGACTTAGTTTTTGGATTCAGGATTAAGGAATTACATTCTGTATAGAAAAGGATGAAAAACAGAATGATCAAAATAAGATCGTAAGGCTAACAATACAAACTAAAACTTAACTGAAAAGACATTTTCATGAATGAAAAAAAGGCAAAATTGGAGAGTTAACAATAAAGAAAAAGAGGAAAAATTGTGAAATCCGTTTTATGTTGCTTCCCAATTTCCATATCCGGTTTAAATTTTTTTATATTGTACTGTACCTAGCCAAACTCGACCAAGTAAACAGTGTGCATATCGAGACCGCCGAGTTAGCACTTCACATCACCAACATAAGCCATCTAGGCAAGTAGTCGGTCGAGACCGACTACTCGAGCACATCTGGTAAGGTTAAAGCCCAGGCCGACTACTCCAATAAACTTAAGCGAAAATCGAAGCCCCCCGCATTCAATAGGTCTCAAGGGCCTGGGTTGGGGCCCAGGCCCACTCATGGCCCAAATTAGAGCCCAGGTCAAGACCCAGCCCATGAAATAGTCAAACGTCATTAATGTTCTATAAATACATGTGGACCCCATCATTTAAAGGTACGCATTCATTAATCACTGATTTGACTCTCTGAGAGCTTTGACTTACTTGAGCTTCGGAGATTCTTCTGCAGGTAACCCCTCCTGGGTTCAAGTTGACATGTATCGACCGGGAAGAGGCCAACTGAAGAGATAGCGGACTACATGGTAAGGTGACGCTTATGCCTAACCTCTTGTTTGTTCTCTGCAGGAACATATATTTTTTTTTTACATTTTAAAAATTTTTATTTTGATGTTTTTTCAATTATTTTTATTTAATTTTATTTAAAGATTTGTGGTTTTTGTTCATTATATTTGGTCATATTTTTAAATTTTTAAATTTTTTTTATTATGGTTTTGTTATATTTTAGTGTTTTTAATTTGTTCTTTTTAATAATATTTAATTTAAAAAAAAATTATTTGTTTCTGATTTTATTTTTTGATTTTTGATTTTGTCTTTATTGTTTTTAAAGACTTATTCATTGTTTTTGAAAATTTATTGTAATTTGTTTTTAGTGACTTATATGGTTTTTTTATTTTGTTAATATAATTTATTTTTGTGTATTATTTATTTATTCTGGTTAAATTTAGTTATTTGGTAGGTGTAATATGTTTATTTTAACGACTTCAAATTGCGACTTAGTCCAGCGCATGACTAACGATGCTAGGAAAAGTGGTGGTAAGTTCTCTGCCGATTGATAAGGACCTTTCTGTGTAGTTATAGATGTCAACAAGGGAGTTTACCTAGTGAAGTATTTATCAGGGCACCATACCCAATAATTGAAATGTAACTCATTTAAAAATTTTATTTCAGCTAGATGCTCGTAAACAATTGAACGCTTTAGTCGGTCTTTTCTTTTTTTGCTAAAAAGAGTTTTGGTCAAGATAGTTTTAACGAGGTACTTGATCAATAAAATAAAATGAGAGATTTCTCCGATGTGAATAACTATCTTGTATTTACTGAACAAATCCCCTGCTACCTACCTAGACAGTCTTGGTTGTTTCTTTTAAGGCAATTCGTTGTTGGCTACCTAAACGATCTTGGTTAACCGTTGAAGGCAGTTCCTTTCCATCTACCGGTCCTGGTTGAACATTTTCAAAGCAGTTCCTCGTTACATACCTAGGCGGTCTTGGTTGAGTCACTCAAAACAGTTCCTTACCGCCTACCTAGTCATCCTGCTCAAACTCACTAATAGGAAGCTTATAAGTTATCCAAAGCGATAACTTCACAACAACAACATAGATTGTACTCGGACCCATCCATGTAGGCTTATGCATTCATTAAGAAGAGATTGAAAGTTATACAAGTAATAAAGAGGTAATTACCTGAAGAAAGTAATTTTCATTACTATTGGCCCCATAGGCGGCCAAGTTCATTACAAGCTTCTGCCTTAATATATTTTCCTTAGTGCTTTTCTCAGTGCTTTTCTCGTAGGCCAGCAATGTATTCAACTCTTCAACCTTGTCTTTTCCCTTCTTTTCCGACTGAAGACATCGATTTCTTCAACTTCTTTATTTTTTATGCAACCCATCTTCTCCTCTTTCGCGGTCTCCAGATCCTTCCAAATACCCTCCAAGGCCTCCTAGTTAACTGCACTCAAATTTCATGGTCGTTAACTATTAAATCTAACAACAGAAGAATTTTGAAATTATACAGTAAAATTAAAAATTGGTAATTAATGTTTCATAAGTTACTTTATAATTTTTTCTTTATGTTATTGAATACTTTAAGTGAATAATAATATTTCGACAAATTTTATTTTAAAAATTACTTTATAATTTACTTTAAGCGAATAATAAAATTACTTTATAATTTTAATATAATAATGTAATAGCTATACATTAAGTAAGGTAATTTGTAAATTTTATCAATATTTTATTATACGAGAGTTTTAAGAGTAGTGATGGATTGACACTACTATTTACTTTACCCTACAACTTAATTAATTAACATTTTAATAATAAATATAGTTATACACAATACATATATTTTATTAAAATAGTAGTTGTATTAATACATTTAATAATTGTGTGATGATTTATTTTTTAAATTATTAATGTATATGAAGAAAAGTTTGTAAAACGTATGCTTTCTCATTTTAGACACTGTTTTTGTCTTGATGGAAAGAAAGAGGTAATGCAAACCAAAGGCTTTAGAGTGAAAGGATAAAGTTGTCTATGGTGGTCCTACACATGTGAACGTGTGAAAAACCAGATAGTGGTTATTTTATTTAGCCATGCATTAGTTTATTACACCCAAAGCATATAGTTTAATACAAGGAGAAAGTGCGCGATTGCTCATGCTTAGCAGATGTTGGTAGAACTTGCTCAAGATGAAACACGTATGGCTCGTCCTGAGTGACAGCCAAAACCCAGTTCTCATTCCTAACAACTGCCACATTACCGCAGAAGACGCCTTTGCAGAACGAAAGCTTATACCTGTTGGTTTCAGCTTCAGCCTTTTTAATAACGAAGGTACCTGGGACTGTATGTGGGTAGCCTTGAACTTTAACAAGGGTTCCTTCAGGCAGACCCTCAACAACGGTCCACTCACGATTAGTATGTTCGAAGCTAAGGGTCACCTGACCTTCAGGGAGAAATTCTGTACGGATTGGGGATGAAATAATAATTGGAAGCCCTATATCGCCCTTGAAGGGAGATTGCACAACAGACAGAGGGATAGATTCGTTATCCGTTTTGAGTGCTCGAATTCCCCCGCCGGGGGCTCCTATACGTGCCGGCAATATATAGAATATGCCACCATTTTTAACGATGTTACCATTCCCGTCCGTGACAGGTTGAGCAGTGGTTGAAGGAGGGTAGAAGGTTAGGGCAGAAAAAAGGAAGAGAGCAAAAAGCGTTGCACTCGCCATTTCTTTGACTGGCTATGAAACAGATTAAGGTTTTTCTCTTCTTTGTTCAATTCAGTTGTGTGAATAAGCGAAGCTAGGAGAATCCATTTATAGAGCTACGTCCTGATGATAAGTTCAACTCTTTTGTGATGGGAATGAATAAAATATCGTAAAACTTTTAAACATGTGAAAAAGATGAAATAAAATATATGTTTCGATTTTCTGTACAATAAGTTTCTTAAGATGAAATAACGTTGTCTCTTATTTATTCAGTTCAGTTGTGTGAATAAGCCAACATGGGATAATCAATTTGTCGAGCTACCCGATGGTGTTAAGATGAATGGACAGAAATAATTAAAAAAAATCCTAGGGCTTAATATCGTAGAAGTTTTAAACATGTGAAAAAAGTTGAAATAAAATATATGTTTCGATTTGCTGTACTTAAGTTTCTTAAAAGTTTAAGGCTTATCTCTTCTTTGTTCAGTTTAGTAGTTTGAATAAGCCAACATGGGATATTTCATTTATAGAGCTACCCAATGGTGATAAGGCTTAATAATGCTTTGGCATGCTGGTGGCTTGACTGTTATGTTATTGGTATTTTTTTTTAGTTATATGCTTTGGACTTAGTTGGTGACATGTAGATTCTAGAATGGTAAATATTATTGTTGAAAGTATTTAATGGATTATCAGCAATGGTGAATAAATTAACTTTCGAAATAACAATCGATATCCTAATTTCTATATTTCCTAGTTGAAGGACTCCTTTTGTAAGGACCTCGGAAAAATATGCGTAGATATTCTTAGAAAAAGAAGTAGGGTTTATTGGTTTATTTAAACTAAGCGGGAGTGATTTTTCTCTAAGACAGTTTAAAAAACTTCTATCAAATCTAAAAACTCAAAATGTACTTTCTCCTAAATTCAAATGATACAAGAATAAGAAATGTAATAAAATATGATATAGAGAGAAGCAAAAGACATTAAGATTTATATCGGTTCAAATTAATCTTAATATTACTTTGAGTATTACTTTTTCAACCTTAGAAAATCTAGTTTTATTATCAAATCAGAGTTTGCAAGATCCACACAGTATTTAATCTTACACTAAATATCAAAGATTTCTAATCTCATCACTCTTGACTCTCTTCAATAGGACATTGGTCCCTATCCATGTTTTATCATAATTGAAATCACCACACCATAAGCACTTTGAAAACTTGATTCATAACTTATAATTGGTATTATCATGTTTTATTTTGTTTATTTATTTTTATTTCATTATTAACTTTGTAGATATTTTAGGTTTCAATTAATAAAATTGGAAAAAATAATTGAAGATTTGAAGAATATTTCCAGGATTATTATATAAAAGGAAATCTTTGAAGATTAAAGGATGTTTTCAAAATTATTATTCAACTAGACATTTTTGAGATTTAAGAAGATACATTATCAACAAAATTGGATAATTCAATTCTTAATATAATTAATTATCAATACAGTTGGTTACTTCAATTACAAATTCAAGTACAAATTTCAAGTCCAGTACAATTTTGAAAGTCTTTAAATAGAAGGCTCTAAAGAGCTAAAAATCAACAACCCTCCTAGGAAAACAACCATTTTGGGGAAAACCCCCATGGGGAGAGAGGGAAAAATATTTTTTAGGGAGAAGGACAGTTGACCTACAAGGAGACAAGGTAGAGGTGCATTCTGAAGGCTAGAGGCAAACATCTTCATCATTATTCTAGTATTCAAAATGTTAAGGAGTAGCTAACTCCCTTATTCATGAGGGTTGTGTGTAATGTATTCTTAACTCTGTGAATTCCATTGTATAAATCTTTTCCATCACTCTTATGTTCTATTCTTGTTTGAACTTCATATTCTAAATTGATTCCATATGTGAGAGTAACTGTTGATTGAAAGATAGTTTCATAAACCTACTTAGGATAGAACAACTAATAGATTTCACATGCTATACATAGATGTGGAACATTTAGTCATTCATAAATATCATAATCTTGATCATTAATGTGAACTTATAATAAAAATTGCAAGACATAGAATTTTTATTATTCAAGTTTAGCCTTTTCCATAAAACATTACGTCTAGTTACAAAAGGTGTGAATGCTAGTGAAGAAATTAGAAGTATATTGTTTGGTGTTTTGCTTTGAATTGAATCATGAAACTTAATTCCAATGAACACTTTATCATATACTATTGCATACCATATGTTTAATAAAAATACAAAAAAGAGTTTTATTTTTGTTTTTGTGAAATTTGTTGTCTAATCGAGTTATGAATTGAAGGAGTTGTCAAGTGTTACACAAGTCTCTTGGGAAACAATACTTGAACTTTTCACTTTATTACTTGTTCGATTTAGTGCATTTGTCAATCCCATAACAATTTTTTGGTGTCGTTTCCAGGGACTTGTGTTCCAACACAAGACAATATGGTCATTTATGTCTCTTTTAGACTTTGTTGTTTGTGTTTTTTTGTATTGTTTTATAGTTGGTCTATAGATGTTTATGATTTTCATTGATTTGGTTTATGCTTCATGCTTGTCTTGAGGTATGCCTTAGAACATGATCTAGTTGTTGGAAGGTTCTAGACATGCGATTTCAATAGCCTAACTAATCAAATTAAACTAAATATTGCAATTTATCAGAAATGGGATCATGTGTTTGCCCCGTATTCTATTTCTTAATGCAGGTTTTGATGCATACTTAGTCCAAGAGATTTGGTAAGGTATGTTAGCCTTAGATAGACATTACAAGAGACATTTATGTGTCTTAAAAAATTGGGAAAGTAGTATTCATCATAAATGAGAGTACTGAGTAATTTTTCAACAAGAGACATTTGAGTGAGGTTGCTTGAGTAATTTGTTTAATCATTTTGCATATTGGAATTATTGTTTGATTGGTGTTGTTATGTTTTGCAATTATTTTTCTTCTTTGTTTCTATATTTTCACTTGTTTCTTTGTTATTTTTATGGTTTATTTCCAATTCCCAAATTTTTGTTCATATAAAAATTGGGATAACATGTTTATTCGAGTATCTTTTATGTTTTTGTGAGTGCAAGGTATTGATAAAAATGAAGATAAGACACAAATAAGCATACACTAGTGCAGATTTGACATTTTACTTCACCTCATAGGCCTCGGTTATAGCGGAACCATAGCCTATAAGGAGGCGGTGACATTTTTGCAATTTTGTCCAACTATATTACCTTGGGTCTCTGAAAACTGGTGCAGTAAAGGGACTTTAGACCTCGGTTACAAAAGAACTGAAGCCGATAAGACAACCCCCAGTAAGCAAAATTTCAAAATTGCCACCAGCGTTAGCACTTTCGGGCTCGGGTGTTTAGGGACCGAAGCAGTTAAGGGACTTTAGGCCTTGGTTATTAATTGAACCGAGGCCATAAAGCCTGTTAAATTCCCAAATCATGAATCCCTTTCACTATTCATCGTCTTCTCAAAACTCTCTGCGCGCAAAACCCCTCTCCTCTCTCTGCCACCTCCATTGTCCAGCTTCGTCACCGACCAGCTGTAGCCGCCATCTGTCGCGCCATCCAATGTCGCCGATTAAATCGTCGCCTCTCGCTACCGGTGAGTTCGAAAAATGGATTTCCCTTCGCGTTTTGTTTTTTTTTGTGTTTTTTATTTGTTTGTGTTGCTTTGGGGTTCATAGATTTAGGGTTCAAAACACACCATTGCAACTGTATGGGCTGAGTGTGAATCTGAGCCATTAATTGTTGTTGTGAACCTAGTGGTCGTGACTGTTGTGAATGAGGTAGCAACAAATTTGACAAATTTTGTTGTGATTGTTGCTACATTGGAACCTTTGGTTGTTGCAACATGTGTGCATAGTGATGACTTGTATGTCTCCTAGCGATTGGCCAACCATTGCGACAAAAAACTATCGCGTCCCCTGGCGACCATTGTTGCTGCAAAAGCTCTAGATTTTTTATAGAATGGCTTCGGTTCACATTAGAACCGAGGTAGAAGAGTAGCTTTATGGCTTCGGTTCACACTCGAGGCCAAAAGTCATCCCCTTTTGGCCTCGTTCTAATATGCCTCGATTTTGGAACCGGGGCAGAATATCAAAAACAATCGGGGCTAAAAGCCCTTACTGCACTGATGATATAGTATTGATCAATAGGTGACCACCAAAAAGAGAAAAAAGAGAGGAAGAAAATAGCATGATGAATATTAGGCGTCAAGCTAAAAGACGTTAAAAAAGTGTTTGCTAGGAGGCAATCCAATATTTTTAACAAATTTTTCTTTTTAAAATATATTTTTAAGCATCACTCGCTAGGCGAATCCTCTTGCCTAACGACCATATTGTCACATTTTTTTTAGTTCGGGTCTGAACATGCTTAATTATTAAATTCTTTATGAACTTGTTCTAATGATTTCCTCAACATATATGAATTGAATGTTTGAATGGTCAATTGAGTTAGAATACATTGATTGTGAGATAGTTTGATATATTTATATTTAGTCAGTCCTTGATCAGTGTGAGATTAGGAAAAGATTTTTGGAAATTTTAGTATGGAAATATTTGAGTGTTTAAACATACGAGTGTTGTGAGCTTGAGACTAAAGAGTTGAAGGAAAGTAGTTATTGCCATGAAATTGATTTTTGACTCATTCTTATTCATATAATCACATAATTGGTAAGAAAGGATAAAGGCATTTGTTTAATATGTTTAAGCTACTTTACCAAATAGCCAACCCTGATATATATTAATGGTCTATTGTTACCCTTTTTGAGCCTAATTGTTCCATTCTTTTACCCTTAGTCTTTAAAGAAAATATATTTTATCCTACACCTTAGCCATAAAGAACAGGTACATGTTCAGTATAATAATGTTGTGAGATCAAATCAATTTAGGGTAGAGTATAAACACCCTACCAAGGTATGAGATTGAATCACTACAAAAATAATTATTTTTAGTGGAGGTTATATTGGACGTTTCTAGGAGTTTTAACCACCACTAAGGGTTTTACCAGGGGTTTGCCTTTCCCCCAGAAGAAGTAGCGTCGGTAACAAATTACTAGAGGTTTTTAGCAACCCCTGGAATTTGCACAACTTACCAGAGGTTTACAAAACCTCTAGTATTAGCTAGGGTTTCAAACCCCTAGTACTGGTTGGGGTTTTGGAAAACCCCCGGTATGGGTTGGGGTTTCAGAAAACCCGCGATACTACTATGGTTTCAACCCTTGTCGAGAATTTGCCTATTAGTTGGCACATTATCGCTTAATATAGTATGAACAACGACTACATGACATGATAAACCAAACAGGTACTAAAAGATAAACAAAGAGGAACGACATGCCTCTTTTCAATTATATCTCTTACAAGACAAGAATACTATTGAGAAAGACCATAAAAAGATAGGTCAAGGTATTTTTAAATCCTTGATAATCTAGCATGATCTACATCCTTTTCTTGTACATTATTCTACGTTGTATTTATCTAGAATTGTGATTTTCTATATAAAGATTTTAATAAGGCAATAAAATTCTACCAAATAAATATTAGGAAGTGAGGATACATGAATGTATATTGGTGCCACTGTAGCAAGAACAACAACAATAAGAACTTTCCATTTTACTATGATACTTGTGAATAAACAGATGGAAATATATACTTTAATACAATTTAAAAGGAAATGTAATATTAAAAAATGAAAATGATGCATAAACTCCTGTCAAAATGTCACCGGTTACTTTTAGAATTTCAAAAGCTAGAACAAGCCAAAACCATGATGCAATCCGCAAAGCAATAAAGCAAATCTTGCTAACATGGTTGACTAGAGATCTTCATAACTACTTGATTAAGTAACTTTTCCATCCTCCATTACCTAGAATTTTTATTATAATATTATTATTTACTAATTTAATGTTAAAGAAAAAAAGAACCCAAATGAGATGTTTTACCAGGATCAGATCAACTTCTACGAGGAACTCCACTTGATGAGTCACTATAATGACTGTTTTCTCTCTTAAAGCAGTCATGACACATCTTGTAATTTTGTAGATGCAACAGTTAGTTTGATTCACCAAAATCAGAAGAAAAAATCACCAAAAATGATCAAAATAAAATCACAAAGCTAAATCCAAGCAAAGCTATAACTTAACATACTTTTTCTAATTCTATTCAAACCAAATTACAATACAATGAAAACTTTATTTTAGAAATTGAAGAGTGGAACTAGATTCAGTGCAAACAACATTTTGTGAATGCAGCAGGCAATTTAAATATGGCAGTAGCATTAAAAATGTGCAAGTGGATTCTCTTACCATTATTGTGGCAATGGCAATGATTATTACATAAATAACTGTTAGATATGCTTTTTTTCTCTCATTAGTGACAATGGTAGAGGATTGATACTCATGTTTCTCGTAGAAATAGAAAGCATTTAAAAAAATACAAAGCTTATCTTGAAACAGAAAGCATGGTGCATATAAATATCAAAGTAATGAAACAATACTAAGAATAATAAAAGTATAAAGTGTAATAAAGGTAACACTGGAAGTAAAAATGCATAGAGATTGAGTACACGTTCCTAATAAATAATAGTATAAATTTCACTGAACAACCTTTCTCTAAGAAGACACTCTTCAACCTTCAAAATAGAAGGCACACTACACCTTTGAATTCTGGTAAAGTTGGGAAATCTTTATTCTGAATGCTAAACCCTTGGTTTTGTTGCCAAGACCCTATTTTCGTAAAGAACCTAAAATATTTTGGTTATACCATTATTTATTGTTTAAGGCGCACAAATAAAAACACCATTTATCTTCTCTTACCATGAAGTAGTAATCACTATGCATGTCTCATACCATTGTGTGTGTTTTCCCTGAGCCAGTCTGCTCGTATGCAAAGATGCATACATTATAACCATCTAGAACGAATCTGATCAAGGGCTGAGTGTCAGCATAATTTTTTTCTGCACATGACATAAAAAAACATCATGAAAAGCATCAAATAAGAACTAACTTGACAAAAACCTATAAGAAACCTAATTTATAAGTAAGAAAACCATAAATTTATATGAACCAACAAAGATTTTACTAACTGAATATTAAACAGGAGAAAGAACTTTCCTGAAAGTATTTCAATTTCAGAAAGAGACATGGCTCAATTTATAAACAATACAAAGATAATGAGTCTCCTCAATCCAAACCTATCCCTCAAAGTACTTAACTAATATTGCCTAACTAACTTAATTTTAATTTTCTCCTAACTTCTAACCTAAACATTCCTCCTGCTATCTGAGGAATATAATTGTGGACATGATTCTAACATTGGTACCTTTCCAACACTTTACAACTAGTTAGATATAATGAAATGGAAATTATTTGTTGGGGTAACTAAATGAATTGAAGGGAAATGAAATTGCAATTGAAATGCAAACTTGTATAATTGAAACTGTTCAAGAATTGTGAACATGCGAAACAATTACGAAACAATGCAAATGCTAGAACCACGAAACCTGTTGCAGCCGATCATAGATGCACCACAAATTTGGGAAAACACAACACTTGAAACTGAATTCCTTCACAGAACCAAACATAAAAGAACAGTAAGTGAGAAATTAACGGTAAAGTGAAAAGAAAGAAAAATTGAAAACCTAAAAAACAAAAGAAAACCAATACCAATTGAAAAATACGATTGACAAAGAAAGAGTCGAAGAAGGAAATGAAGAGAGATTGGGAGCTGTAGTGAAGAGAAATGGGAAGAGCCTCTTGTTTGAAGATTTGAAGAATTTTGTGAGTCTGATAGATGAAGATTGGAAGAATAAATTAATGTACGAAAAAGGAAAAAATTGTAGTGTTTTTTGAACTTACGAAGAATGAGGCATTTAAGAAAAATGTGAAGACGTTATGAAAAATATGGAGGGAAATTTCCCTGGGGTTCATTAGAAAACCCCTAATACTTACCAGAGGTTAAAAAACCTCCGCCTACGTGTGTAATTTACTGGAGGTTTAATAGCCTCCGTTAATAAACCCTCTTTAAAATTAACTTTTTTTGTAGTGAATAAATTTCACTACAAAAAAAGTCAAAATTATCTACAGATAATTACATACGGATTAAAGTCCGTACATAAATTAAGCTTTACATATGGATTTTACATACACTTCTTTTTTGTATGTAAAATTTTGTTACATACAGATTTTTTTCATATGTAACAACAAACTAATTTTTTTTCTCTTTTTCGTATGAAAAATCCGTATGTAAGCGAGGACATCCCTTTCATACTATATTACATGCGGATTTTAAATTACAAAATTATTAAAAAGTATAAAATTTAAAACCTTCTTTCGTTTCCATTGGTTGTATTTCTTTCCCTCTTCACTTATTTGCTCCTTGTCGACACTGAAACTCAGTTTGCTCATCTTTTATGTTTATTAGCTTTGTAGATTGAAAATCCCAAAAACCCTAGCTTGGTTTGTTCTAAATCAAAGAGACCAATTCGAGTTCCAATCAGCCTCCGCACACTTGGTAAGAGAATTTATATTCTATTTACTTGTTCAATGTAGATGTAGATTCAGATGTGTTACTGAAAGGGTTTGTCCATTAGCTAGGATTCTTTCTTCTGCTAGCCATAATTTTTGTTCTCTTCTTTAACTTTAACCTAAGGAAAGTGGTGAGTTTTCCTTTCTCCGTGTTCTTTGACCTATAATGAAGCCTTGGGCTCTTTTTCTTTCTCTTTGCTCATATTGGAATGTCTTTATTTGTCTAATTTAAAGCATTTTGGGAGGTGAATATTTTTCACCATATTTTGGAATCATTTTTGCTTTCATTCGGTAGTTTGAGATTGTGGCTTTTGTGGCTTTTAATGGTTTGTTTCAAAATCTTACAGTTTCCAGTATTAGAAATAACATAACTTAAAGGGAAACTTTTCTGGAAGAGCCTCTTGGGAATTTTTGGTAATATTTTGTTCCTTTCTTTTTCAATTTTTTTTGAATGAAGAAAATTGAGGATGCACCAAACCGTCAAGTGACATTTTAAAAGCATCAAAATGAACTTCTAAAGAAAGCTTATGAGTTATCTGTTCTTTGTGATGCACAAGTATCTGTCATAGTTTTCTCCCATAAAAGAAGGCTCTAGTTATTCTGAACTTCCTCGTACGTTTTGCTTCATTTTGTTCTACTATACTAAAAAGTCCAATAATTTTATGACTATGTAAGAACTACTTATTGTACTTTTGGACTGATTTATTAGTTGAAAAATTTGCTTTTCTTGACTTCCAATTGTTTCAAACTTATCTATTTTAAAAGTTTGCCAAAGTATAAAATACACTTAAAATATGAAATTAAAGATAAGAGATAAATTACAATAATAATAAGGAAGTATATTGAATGGATTCCCTCTTAGAAAAGTGTGGGAAAGGGTACTGGTATGTGGTATTGGTGAGTTTAAAATGTCATTGCCCTGTATCATCAATAATTATTATACTATTGTACTATTATACTAATTACATGTGAATATATTTTTCTATTCAACTTTGAAGTTCCATTAATTTATTATTATTTCTTATGCACATCACATTTGCATTATAAGATTTCATTCCTCACTTGCTTTCTGTTATAGTGAACTGATAAGGAAGGAATATTCAATTATACAAAAGGTGAAATTATCTCACTTTGATAATGAATAATTTAGCAAAGATAAAATAATGATTATAAATTTATCTCGTAAAAATTCTTAAATATGAAAGATTTAAAATAATAAGTATTGAAAGGTTGTTTCCAATTAAATGTTCAATACTAGGTTTCTTAATTTTATAATTAAGTAAAATAAAATGTGTGGATATATATTTTTTAATTTGCATAGGAATGAAAAACATGTAAGTTTGAAACTAAAATGAGAATTATTGAAAATGAAAAGTGGGTAGAGAGAAGCATATGCAGGCACAGGCATTAGTTGTAGAAGGTCTGAATTTGAATGGGGCCATGCAAGGTGAGGATTCAATGTTGAATAATAGATAATTAGTAATTGAACATTACAGAGGAAAAGGTTTCTCATGTCTTATGTACTACATTGCAGTCTCATAATTGAGTCCTGTAGTGTAAGGTCAATCTCAGATGGGGTTCTTATAAAATGCTCTCTCATCCTTTCACACTTCACCAATAATTCTAACACTAACCTTCAAAGTTTAAGGAAAAAATGTCTCATTTTGTAACATGTTTTATATAGCTCATGTTTTACAACAATTATTGTATATATATTTTAATGCAAAACATAGTGAATTTCAGAGTGAATAATGTTAATTTGTGGCTTCTGCATAAAAACAATATGAAGGGTTTTGTTGGGGATAAGCTTAGTAAATGTATATCGTGGGTGTAGTATTCTGACACTGAGCCATTTTGGATTTGTGGAGTAGTGTCTGAAACAGTGTGGGGTATTTTAATTCCCAAACTCAGTGCTCTAATTGGTCACCTTTTGCTGCCTAATTCCAAAGCTCGTGAAGTCATCATAAAATTTTAATGCCATGCTAGGTCAACCCTGAATTAGTTGTCACATGCTCATTCTGTTCAAAATTTCATGACCTCACTCAATCTTAATCACTTTTCTTTGTGAGAATTGAATGCTTCTCCGCAACCAGAAAAACAGTTTTTTTTTTCAGATGTTGTTTAGGGTGATTTTTATAATCATATACACTTTTATACTATTTTCTAATCAACATTATATATATGCACAATATTTGATACTTACTATTTTATTGGGCCTTTTATTTCACGAATAAATATAAATGTCCTAGTGTTTATGTTTAGGCTACTAGAATTCTTGACTTACCTAGACGTCCAGCTGGTGTAAAGTTTGATCCTTTTGATCAAGATATTCTTGAGCATTTGGAAGCTAAAGTGTGTTCTGATTTTCACAAGTTTCATCCGTTAATTGATGAGTTCATTCCTAATCTTGAAGGAGAGAATAGAATCTGCTGCACCCATCCAAAGAAGTTACAAAGTAATACTTGTGATTATTCATTTCCATTTTTCTCTCACTCATTCAACATTATTAAGAATATTATTTTTGCATATAATTCCTTAAGATATATAGTCAGATATTTTTGTTTCCTTTAAACTTCATCAACTTCAAATTGAGAAAGCATGAACATTGCTGAATTCAAAGTTTTGTGCAGAACATGTGACCATTGACAACATCATGTTATCAAATTTTCAACAACTTCTATTTTATTGTGTAAAAAATGCGTGCAACCAAACTTTACGTTTACAACTGTTTTTGTTCCATGATTTAGCATAAGAAAGGTCTTCATAACTTTGATGTAATTTAACATCTTAATGTTTTGATGAACTCTACTGTAGGAGTTAGCAAAGATGGAACCAGAAATGTCTTCATAACCTCCAAAATGTATATGATCATATGAGAATTTGTAAGTTCCATGTTCTCAACACTAGTGCAGTAAGGGCTTTTGGCCCCAGTTATTTTTGATATTCTACCCCGGTTCCAGAACCGAGGCATATTGGGGTGAGGCAAAAAAGGGTGGTTTTTGGCCTTGGGTGTCAACCGAAGCCATAGGGGGTACTTTTCTGCCTCGGTTCCCTGGGACCCGAAGCCATAGGGGTACTTCGCTCACACCACCATTAGCACTGTTGCGCTCGTCCTCGCCACCGAGATCGTCGGCAAACGCTGTCGTGGCCAAACCTTCACCAGCACTGAACGAGCAACTCACCGCGACGCTCAGACCCATGCTACCATTGCATGGTCTAAATGCGACAACAACAAACCACCATGAACCAGTAGAGCCAAGAGATCTAGAGATCCAGCACCTCCACCTCCGTTTGAAGCATAACTTCAATCCATTGTTGCGGGCAACCCTACCACTGTGCCGCCATCACCACCGCAGACAAAGGAAGAGAGTGACCACCAAATCACGCCTTTGCCGTGAGCCGCGAGCATGCCTCCTTCGCCAATGACGAACCAAACACCACCGCACGAGAAAACGAAGACGAGAATACCTCCACTGCGCGCAAAGTTTTTGCTTAGGGACGAAGGTGAACAATGCGAAGTCGCGAATTTGGGAACCTAAATAGGGCATATGGCCTCGGTTCAATTAATAATCGAGACCTAAAGTCCCTTTATGGCCTCGGTCAATAAAGACCCGAAGCCAAATGTGGTGGCGCAGGTGACATTTTTGAAATTAAGGTTACTGGCTGACTTATAGGCCTCAGTTCTTTTTTAACCGAGGCCAAAAACCTCTTTATGGCCTCGGTTCATTTAATAATCGAGGCCTAAAGTCTCTTTATGGCCTCGGTCAATAAAGACCCGAAGCCAAATGTGGCGGCGCAGGTGACATTTTTGAAATTAGGGTTACTGGCTGACTTATAGGCCTCGGTTCTTTTTTAACCAAGGCCAAAAACCTCTTCATATTGCCTCGGTTCAGAAACACCCGAAGCCAAAAGTGCTGACGCTGATGACATTTTTGAAATTTTGGTTACTGAGCTGCCTTATAGGCTTCGGTTCTTTTGCAACCGAGGCCTAAAACCTCTTACTGCACCAGTTTTGCATTCACCCGAGGCAATATAGTTCAACGAAATTGCAAAAATGTCACCGCCTCCTTATAGGCTTCAGTTCCGCTATAACCTAGGCGTATAAGGCGAAGTAAAATGTCAAATCTGCACTAGTGTAAAGTGCACATTGCGTCTCTAACTCTTGGACTATTTTTACTGTCTAGTATAGTGTATTAAGTTAGGTTCCTAAAAGGAATTTTAATTGGAAGTAGTTTAGGACAAACCTAAAACAGAACCATGGTTGTTGTATATGTTCATTTAAATTCAAATTAATTTTTTTCTTGGGAAAGACTTTAGTTCCTTAACTTTATTCTTGAAGAGTATAAAAGTCAAATATGTGCTTGTTGATTTATGCTTTGATCTTAACCTTTCAAATATACAAATATGTTACTGTTTCTATGCAGTGATTTCCTTTAATACATGTTTTGCATGTAATGATGCTTGTTTTTGTTGTAGAATTTAAAAGTGGTGTTTCAATGCTTTATTAATTCATATAACTGAAAGTGACTAGTGTGGTCTATTGAGAGGCAAGAGAATTTGCTTTGCATACCTTTAAGAGGTCGAAGAACTTATAGCTTGCATTTGAAAGACATTATTTTTCATGACTTTGATTTGGTGATTGTGTTGGATCTTTTTGTCCTCTATATTTTAATTTTGTCTTATTATTATGGGTTTTAATCATATAGAGGGATTAAACAGTCAAACAAACACTAGGGACTTGCACAAAAGCTAAGAATTCAGGTTGGTTCATCCATTTCCTCAAGGTTGACTTTGAGTTAAATCTTAAATCATTAGGACACTACTCCAAGGCAATTGCACCTCTTATCTTTTCCTCCACCAGCACTGGATCAACTAGCACCAATAGTTTTTGCTCTTATAAAGGTACTTGAACTTAGCCAAAAGAGTAGTTTAAAAAACACAATTACGAATAGTTTTAATTCATTCTTTTGCACACTTTTTGAAGTGGATTAATTTGACGTTTAATTGCATTTTGTAATTGTTAGACTTTATTTCATGTAGAAATAACCTTTGATATGTAATTCATATGAAGAAAAAAGTAGTTGCGTGGACTACTTAGTTGATTGACAATTTAATTTGCATATAAATTGGTAACATAGACTACTTGTTTTGATTTAGGTTAGTTGGAATTACGTGGACTAATTTTGCAATTATTTGACTAACCTTTAAATCTATCATTACAGTAGATTTGGTGGGAGGTGGAACAATCATATACGAAAAAATCAAGTCATGTTCTCAGTCTAAATTCTTTTTGCCTTCAAATCACAACAATTCACCATAATTCATCTTCTCTTGCCACTACATATTAACTTCTCAAGAGTTTGATTTAATTTACAATGTTTAAGTATTATCTTGTTTATGTCAAATAATCTTTAGCATTAAAATTCATAATATGAGTATAATGACTCAAATTTATAAGTCTTATTTGACTTATATGAACTTTAAATAATGTGTAATTTAAGCTTTATGGTTTAAATACACAAAATATGGAATGGTTTCATACCAATCGGGATTGAATGTATGATAGATGCTATAGTGGTAGAACGGGTTTGAAAGAAAGTTTTGTTATTGGGGTTGAGAAGTTTCTCATCAAAGCTTTCAACAAGAGTCTTACATGAATGAAAGGCAAACTAGATGTCCATGCAATAAATGTCATTCTACGCATATTTTTCCAATTGAAACAGTTAAGCTTCACCTTTACAAAAATGGGTTTATGCCTAACTACTATGTTTGGATTGATCATGGAGAACAAGTCCCAAATGCTAATGACAATCGTGTGGGTGCTTCAAATAATGGTATAGATGTGGTCGAAGGTGAACATTTTATGGCAATGAATGACATGGTTTATGATGCTCTTAGGCAACATACAACATTGCAATCATCAGAGTTGAATAATGAGGAAGAGCCTCAAAATGAAGAAGCTCAACGATTTTATAATTTATTGTTAGAGGCTAATAAGCCATTGTTTGAAGGGGCATCTGAATCAAAATTATCAATATGTGTGAAATTATTAACTTGCAAGTCTAATTGGAATGTCTCTAATAAATGTTTGGATTTTATTACAAAAATGCTTTGAGATGTAACAACCATGAATGAGAATTTGCCAAAAAGTTATTATGATGCTAAGAAGTTAGTCAAAGTGGGGATTAGAAGCTAAGAGGATTGATTGTTGTGTGAAGGGTTGTATGCTTTTTTATGACAATGAATATGGGAAAAATGATGGAGATCTACTTCAATGCAAATATTATAACAAGCCGAGGTATCATGCCCCAAAAGCTGGAAAACATAGAAACAAACCAATCCCAATTAAGTCAATGTTCTATTTGCCTATAATTCCAAGGTTAAAGAGATTATTTGCATCCATGGAGACAACATATCAAATGACATGGCACTATGATAATAGAAAGGATTCAGATGTCTTACGTCATCCAAGTGATAGTCAAGCCTGGAAACATTTTGATCGAGTACATCCAAATTTTGCTGCTAAACCGCGTAATGTACGAATTGGTCTATGCTCTGATGGATTTAACCCATATATTCAAGCATCTGCCAAGCCTTATTCTTGTTGGCCAGTAATTGTGACACCATATAATCTTCCTCATGAAATGTGCATGTCTAGACCATATATGTTTTTGAGTTGTCTCATTATCCTGGACCACGTAATCCAAAAACAGGTATCGATGTTTATTTACAACCTTTGATTGATGATCTTAAGAAGTTATGGAGTTGTGTTGAAACATATGACATTTCAAGGAAGGAAAATTTTACGATGAGAGCAACTTTGATGTGGACTGTTAATGATTTTCCTGCATATTACATGTTATCTCGTTGGGGGACTTAAGGTAAATTAGCATACCCATATTGCATGGAGCATACAAAGGCCTTTAGATTACATAATGGAAGGAAAAATAGTTGGTTTGACTCACACCGTAGATTCTTGCCCCATGATCATGCATTTAGGAGGAATAAAATAGCTTTCAGAAAAGGACAAGTTGAATTGGGTGGGCCACCATCTTTCTTAACCTCTGAACAAGTTTGGCATGTAATTAGGGATGTGCCTAGAGTTATTGATAATCCTCCTCTATCAAAATTACCAAGATATGGGGAGTGTCATAATTGGATGAAAAGAATCATATTTTGGGATCTTCCATATTGGAAAGATAATCTGTTAAGACACAATCTTGATGTTATGCATATAGAGAAAAAGTTTTTGAGAGCATCATGAATATTGTGATGGATGTTAAAGGTAAGACAAAAGACAATGATAACGCAAGAAAAGACCTAGCATTGTATTGTAGGCGACTAAATTTAGAGTGAAAGTTGCATACTAATGGAAAGATGTTAAAAGCAAAAGCAAATTACACTTTAACTACCGAGGAAGCAAAATTAGTTTGTCATTGGATCAAAGAGCTTAGAATGCCTGACGGTTATTCTTCGAACTTGGCAAGATGTGCTGATGTAGATAAGGGGAGGATGTTTGGGATGAAAAGACATGATTGTCATGTGTTCATGGAGTGTTTACTTCCTATTACATTTAGTTCATTACCTGCTCATGCTTTGAATCCACTTATTGAAGTTAGTAATTTCTTTAGAGATTTTTGCTCTACAACATTAAGTGATTGTTACTTAGCAAAAATGGAAGAAAACATTCCAATAATTATTTGCAAGTTGGAGAGATTATTACCCCCTGCATTCTTTGATTCAATGGAACATCTCATTATTCATCTTGCACATGAAGCAAGACTTGGTGGACCAGTTCAATATAAGGTGGATGTATCCATTTGAAAGGTAAGATCAATATCATTGCATTTGCTTAATGTTTATTAATTTGTTCACAGAACAATACACTTATCCTCTCTAATTTGAAAGATTCATGGGTGATTCTAAACGATCAGTGAAAAATAAAGCTCGAGTTGAAGAATCAATTTGTGCGTCTTATTTACATCGAGAGACAACTTACTTTTGGTCTCACTATTTCAAGAACTTCATGTTGTCCCCACGCAATCATAGAAATGAAATACTTGTTGAAAGTGAAAGGTGCCCATCAATGTTATCCGTGTTCAACCAAACTGGTCGTTATTCAGGGAAGAAGTCAATTCATTGGTTAACCCATAAAGAGTGGAGCTTTGCCCATATTCATGTATTGATCAATTGCACTGAAGTTAAGCCATACCTTGAGTGAGTATTCAAAACATTTGATTTCATTTTAGTTATCAATTTACATCATTTAAAAAATTGATCTTCAATATACTTTTACAAATTTGTAGCTCATTCTTACTATCTCAACAAATACATGAATCAAATGAGTCAACTCATATACATGTACATTTCCCCAAGTGGTTCAAAGTTCAACTATGTATCTTTCAAATTCAGAAAATAAGTTTTGTATTACATGTGTAATAAAATTTCACAAGTAATGTTTGTTACATTGTAGGTTAATAAAGAGCCTAAGTGTACGAAACATACACTTACGAGAATTATCACATGGTCCTTTTACATGTGTTAATGAATGGCACGCATATTTTGTAAATGGCTATAAGTTTCACACTCATGCATGGAGCAAGAGGAAAAAAACCATAAATGTGTTTATGTGAAAGGACTTAAAGAAGGAGGTGAAGATGATTTTTATGGCATCATTCAACACATATATGAGCTAGAGTATGAATTTATTGCATTCTAATTTTTTTTCACAAAATTCTCTTATTAAGGTTTTATCCAGGTAGGCTAGCAACCAATGTCATCACAATGACCATTAGGCAACAATACACTAAGCCATGGCCTACATGGGGTTCACTATCTAGTGAAGAAAAAGAGAGATTCTTCCAACATTTTAAAGTAAGTTTTCTCATATTTAACACTCTAACATGCAATTTTTACATTGTTGATGTTTTTTGAAATTGTCTTTACATAGAGGACAGTCAACTAGAGACCTGAAGATGAGGATCACATAAAAAAAAAGACTTTCACTCAAAAGCCTCACACAGGCTATCTTAGATGCTTATGATAGCGCAAAAAAATTGAAAAAAGCCGAAGTGGATGTTTTATGAGATTTGGAATTCTCTACTAGTAGTTTGGAATTCTTCTCACTATCGTACAAAGTGTTTACAAGACCGACAAAATCGAGCATCTGAAATAGGTGGGAGTTTGCATACAGGTGGATCCATTACTGTACATGAGCATGAAATTCGCATGGTAAGTGTAACAAACAAAGTTTGTTTTTCTTTCTTTATAACCTATATTAATCATATTGTTTATAGGAGAAGGAATTGGGTCGTCCACCACATATTGATGAAGTTTTCAAGCAAACTCATGTACAAAAAAGTGATGGAGAATTTGTGGATGAACGATCTAGGAAAACACATATAAGTCTAGTATTTTCATTTTTTGTTGTTTCTTTTATTAGGTTATGAATTATATATATATGAATAAATTTGTTTTTTAAATAATAGGAGGAATTTAAAAGCAGATATGCTCAAGCTAGATCAGAAGCTGCATCTTGTGTTGGGCAATCTGAATCATCCCCATGGAACCTATAGAAGAAGAGAGAACAAGGACTGATAGTTGGGTTCTTACTGTAGGTGGAAAGAAAAAGGGTCTGATCTATGGGATTTGAGCGTTTACTCGTACCAAACATGTGGACAAACTCACATATCATGGAAGTTCAAGTCACTCTTAAGAAGAGATTGTCCAACTAAAACAAGAAGTTTTGAATTATAGGAAGGACAATGAGAGGTTAAGCCAATAGTTACAAAAACAACAATAACAACGACAATTTTAGTCTTTTGTTAGTGTTGTCCTCCCTTTCTTTCCACCAGATGCACAAACTACATTACAACAACAACACAAAGAGCAACAACACCAACCTGAACAAAGCCAACCTCAACAAGACCAGGAGCAACCACAACTAAACAATCAACAAGAATGACATGACTACTCTGAATATTAGGCCTTCAGATGTTTGTACTTTTTCATTATGTTAGCACTTTTAGGTTGTGTTTTGTTAGAGCTTGATTACCATTATATCTGTGAACACTTTTTGGAGACTATATTAGATTATGTTATGTTAGCACTTTTATTAGAACTATATTAGCACTTTTAGACCGAATTGTTGGCACTTATTTTGTTTATAACTTGGATTTAGATAATGTTATTATCTTTGATTTGGGTTTTATGTTGTTTATAATTAACTTGGAATTGGATTAAGTAAATAGTGTTTGTTGGTGTTGGTGAAATTTCATTGCAATTGACAAGAAAATGTAAAAAAAAAATGAAAATGAAAAAATATAGTTTTTAATTTAAAAAGTATATTATTACATACAGATTTACATATGGAATAAGCTGTATAAAATTGTCCCATTATTATCTACGGATCATTCCGTATGTAATACATTCCACATTACATACGAATTTTGTTCGTACATAATTTACATACGGATTATTCCATATGTAATATACACATATGCATCCTGGTCAATTACATACAGATTTTTCCGTATGTAAGTCAGATACTGAATATTCTGTATGTAATTCATCGAGAATTACATACGAAATAATCTGTATGTAAATTACATACAGATTTTAATACATACGAAAAAAAATTTATGTAAAATTACATACAAAATATTTTCTGTATGTAAATTTTTAGACGCCTAGTTTACATACGAATTTATTTTCATATGTAATCCATAGATAATATCTAATTACATACGGATTTTGTTCATTACATACAGATTTTGTCCATAGAAAAAATCAATTTTTTTTGTAGTGTTTAGGCTAGGCTTTTGTAAAAATCTTACACAGGAAAAAGAAAAAAGAAAGAAGAGAAAAGATAACAGATCCCATGAGATAAAAAATGGTTGTGTTATGAGAAGTATATGAAAATTGTTAGGGAAAATTATTTTGTAGAGAATACCAAGATATTGGGAAACATATTTCTTCTAACTAAACCTCATGACAACTTTTGAAAGACCTTTTGATTTTACCAAATATGTGCATTATATAAATTAGGTGATGAGTAAAAGTTGATGAAGTGATTTTATAACATGCTGATTATGAATGATCATTTATAAACACTTCTGTGTAGAGTGAAATACTATTTATTTTTTGTAATTTTATAACATGCTGATCATGAGTGATCATTCTTCTTGTTAGTATTGTTCAGAAGTTTTGTTTTTTACTATCTATTTTGTAACAAGTGCCGGCAATAAGAGTCTCCGAAATCTTAATTATTACACTATAATTGCATCTGATAGTGTAAGTACTCTGTTGATTGATCCATAATGTTTCTCAAGTTAAATCGATTTATAAAAACTACTTGAATTTCTTTACTTATGCTCCTTGTTTTGGGTCTTTTCCATGATTGGCTTTTAGTTAAAATTTTGGGTCTTTTCCATGATTGGCTTTTAGTTAAAATTGTTTCAAATTGAGATAGAAGAAATAATAAATATCTAATCTTCTTAATGGTTCTGGATTGGGTGACAACGTTCAATTGCTACATGAGGTTAGTATCAAACTGATTTTTACATTTGACGGTGCAAAGATAATGGCAATAACTATATGCGTTCCAATAATGTAAAGAATAATAATACATATGAATTTTTGGTTCATAAATTTGTGCTAATTGAACCCGTCAAATCAAATAATTGTTGTTATATCCATAAGTCAACAAAGTTTATGAACCAAAAGGGTGTTGAGAATATTACTGAATATCTTCTTTTATTTAAATTAGTTTTTAGGAAATATTTCAGTTTTAAATATATGTTTTAGTTTTAGGGAATTAGTTATTATTTTAAATTAGGATTGAGATATTCTAAATATTTTATATTTGATATTTGTTATATTTTGCTCTATATATAGGGTATATCAATAAAATACAAAAACATGTTCCTCCGTATAACATATCACATATATCTCTTATATCTCTCATATTATCAAAAGCCCTAAAAATCCCAATAACTATGCCATGTCCATTTCTATAACCATAAAACCATATATGTGAAAAAATATATAACCTATCAGTGGTATCAGAGCCGATGGTTCGTAGTGACTGACTGCATAACCATAACCAAAAAGGGGTCACCAAAGTGACTGACCGCATAACCACAACCAAAAAAGGGGTTACTCATACACCTGAAGGGAAATATATTCATATGAAAAAAGAAAAAAAAAACAAGGGACTCACCCTTGAGAGGAGAATGATACCACTGTTGGGTTTTTTATATATACTTTTTTTCATATATGGTTATGATTATAGTTATTGAGAGATTGTGGTTCTATATGGTTATATGACATTAGTCTTACACATATAAGACCTTAGACACCACTTTTACACCAAAACCTTAAGACAATGTTGTTATGGGTCTTTATTCTTATATAGTGTTTAACTTTGTCTTTTCTATCCAATGTGGGACTTTTTGACTCACACTTGGACTATTTCCGAGAAAGAGAACTATGTTGCACAGTAATTTTATGCTTTTTAATTGTCGGCTTTCATCCATATTTATTTTGTTAATATTGAAGGGACCGGATATTGTGGCCTGCCATCGCCAAATAATGTAAGAGCTGGTCAAACAAAGCGTATTAGGATGATTAGGATCAAGACTTTAAACGTAGATAGTCTTATGACTTAATAACTCTCAATACTATACATTTTTTTTATATATTTGAATGTTAATTATTAATTTCTTATTTTTATAAAGCAATGAAACATGTTTGTTATTTTTTTATGTTGTTATAATATTTTTTATACATTTTAAATTCCAATAATGAATAATTTTATACCACATAATATATATTATAGAGTTATTAAGTATATTATTTTTCCAAAAGTGATTGAAAATAAAGATTAATACTATTAGATATTGATATAGTGACTAAAAAAGTGGTAGCTAAATTATAGGAAAATCAGTGACTAAATAAATTTGTTATTGGTTTCGGCTACCAAATCAATTACTGATTTCAGTAAATCATTTTGGTTACTAAATCGTCATTGATTTCGGTCAATAGAACGGTCAATGATTTATGTTATTGTTTTGGCTCACTAATTTTTATAACTTACTTTCACGAGTGACCGATTTTGGTCATTTAATAACAAAAATTTCAATCATTATTTCATTTTTTCTTGTAGTGTTTCCGGTCATCTTTTTCAATTTCTTCTTAGTGAGTTTAAGAATTTGTAATCTTTCACTGCTTAGGAGGAGAATTTGGCATGAGTAGCTAGGGTTCGCGACGTTTAAAAGACAATGTTCTCTTTTTCTTTCTTTCTGGTTTAGTTTTCTATTTTGTTCTTACATATTCTATACATAATTTTTTTTTCTTAAATGATTCATTCTCTTGTTTCAATCTTCTTGAATCAATTCCACGTTGTGTATATATAACATGTTTTTTCTTAAGTTTACTTACGTAGTTTGAATTTTGTCCAAAACCTATAATCACTTGGCTTTGATTTTGTGCACCTTATCAGTTGTTTAGAGTCGTGCTTTGACTAATTATATCTTCCTGATTCCATTAAAAGTAGTGCTAAATGTTTTTTCAAATTTTTAAAACACAAAATAATGAAAATTGTGAGCATCTTTGTTAATTCTTACATATAACTAGATCCTTATAAGTATCCAAATATCTTGATGAATTCCATCTTTGATGACTGTATATACCCAAGGATGTCTTGATCCTTTCTCAATGCAATCATTATTTTAACTATTTTTTGTAAAATTTATTTTATTCTCTAAGTCAAATTAAATTATTTAGTTAAGTCAAATAAATACTTATATTAATTTTATATTATTTTATTTTGTAAAGAACCAAAAGTTTACAAAACTTTTTAGGGAAGGGTGTCACATATTAATTATTTATCTTATGTAAGAAAATATTTTAAGAAAAATGTTTGTTTTATTTTAATATGAGAGTGCAAAAATTTCATTTAACTTCGCTCAATATGCCTCATATTTAAGAAAAACAAAGTCTATCAAAATATGATGACATTATTGAGAATATTTAGATTTTAGTTCTAAAAAAAATTGAAGCATATTCACGTTTAGGCTTCTGTTGTCTAGGAATCGAGGCTTGAAAGTTCCCACTGATTTCAAAAGTGCCATTGTTACTTTTATATTTTATTTTTTGACAGAGGTTTAGGCTCTATTGTTGCTTGTGTTTCCTACTCGCATGTTCCGATTATTAGCTTAAAGTTCTTTATGTAATATGAGTACATTTTTCTAATATGTTTTTAATAATTGTATTTTAGATATGTGGTCAATTATATTCTTAAATATGATGATTTATTTTTGTTTGATTTGAGGTTGTTGTCATTTTGAGTTAACTTTAGTTTCTCATTTCAGATTCAATACAAAAATTATTTACTATCTTTAAGTTTTTTTAAAAAATGTATTTTTTAAAGATAATATAAAAGCAAGCAAATCTATTAACTTATTTGTATTGAATCCTAAATTGTTTAGTTAAAGAAAATTAATCACTTTTTTTAGTTTATTAATGCATAAATATTTTAATATACATGTCTTAAAATTCATGAATATTTGCTAACTGTATATTTTATTAATATTTTGATGCATATCTGACTGTGGTTGATAATCATTTAGTGCAAAATAGGCTTTTAAGTTTGTTAACTCTATTGTTCAGAAGCAAACAAACTTAAAAAATGTGCGGGACAATTTTGTAAATAAAAGGCACTACTTAAGTTTGTTAGTTTGATAACAAATTTGAATTGATTTTTTAAGTCTATTTGGAAATACAGACTTAAATTTTGCATATGGTCAGTTTTCCAATAGACTTAAATTGATGTTTTTAAGTTTGCTAATTCGTGAAATATTGACAAACTTTATTGAAATATATGATATGTTATTTAAAATTGATATATATATATATATATATAAATTAAAAAAAAGTGAATCTTCTTCAATGGGATAGAGTCATTTAAAGATTAATGAAATTCTTCACATAATTTCGATATAAATACGTGTGGATCGATAATGGATTAATTCACCATGCGTGAGAGAGGAGTTAAAGAATTTATACATTTTGCACAACGTAATAGGAGAAAACTAAATGCAACCAAAATTAGGTAACATGTTATATGTGATGATTTCCTTTGAATCTATACAACATGTGTTAGGAATAAGGGAATAAAGGAAAGAATAAAGGAGGGAAAATAAACGACGTGAAGAATTTAATGTGGTTCGGCGTACAATGTGTATGCCTACCTCCATGACTACACTAGGAAGTATTTTTATTTTAGTATGTATCAAGCTTTGCATAGGGTCTTTTACATAGCAAATAGAAAACCACATCTCACAATCCTAAGCAAAGTGGGACTAAATCAAGCACCATAATACTAACAATTCTCCTACTTGGAGTTTGATTTACATTACCACCTAGTGTAGTGCCTTCATCATCAATTTTCTTGAAGGCCAAAGGTGTATTCATGGTTTTAGCATTTCCAACATTAAACCTGGTAAGCAATTTTCTATATATTTTTCCTGAGATAAGTACATATATAATACCTTCAGATCTATCCCTGGAGATTTTGATACCAAGAATTTGCTTGGTTGGACCAAGATCCTTCATTTAAAAATTTTCTTACAATTGTTTCTTCAATTTGTCAATTTCTACTAGGAATACAAGTCTAGCCTTATATCTTTTACTACCATCTGGTTCTTTCTTTAACCGATAGACCCACCTATTTTACAAAACCTTTTTCCTTCAAGTAGGTTGGTTAAAGACAATCTCATCTTCCATTGCTATCTCCCACTAAATAGATTCATCTCTTTGCAAAGCCTCGACAAAATGCTCTAGCTCACCAGCATAAGTCAACAACAAGTAATGGAATGAAGGAGAATACCTTTGTGGTGCTACTATTGTTTTGCTAGCTCTACTTCTACATTATGCCTTCTATTCACTACATCACTTTCTGAAATTTCTTCTAATGAAACTTGCTCTGGTTGTTTATTTGCATTTGTGAATTCTGCAATTCTGCCTTTATAGAACATGTTTTCATTAAAAGTAACATTTCTACTTCTGATAATTTTCTTGTTTTGGTAAACCCAAAACCTGTAACCATACATGTCAGATCCATAACCAATGAAATAATATTGCTTTGCCTTAGAGCTTAATTTATCTCTACTATTAGAATCTAAGAAAATATAAGAAGCATAACACTAGTGCATTTCTAGCATTTTAACTCGGTCATTATGCCTCGGTTCCTATGAAAATGAGGCATATCATAACACAGTGGCATTTTTGAAATTTTAGCTGCTTGTGTTTGGCGATGATCGTGTACATAGTACACGGGAGCAGATGATGGTGCACGTGGATCTGGTGAGACTTAGAGTCGGAGCGGGGCTAGACTGGGATTCAGGATTTTTCTCAGAGTTTTTATATTTCTATGATTTCAAATAAATTGTAATCGCTTTTATTACTTGACTTTTGGATAATTATAATAGTATTTATAATTATGGATTTTGGATTGTTATTGAGGTAAATAAAGTTCTTAAATTTCCCGTGTTTTTGGGAAATGAGGTTTTAACAAATGAAGTTGATGTAGTAATTCTTTATTTTATTATTTAAATCTGTAATATCCGGTCGAGATGTTACACTAACCACTAGGCTACACACTTTCACCTGATATATCATGCAATGTAAGTATTAAAACACTTTTACTCCACAAAACATAATCCTTAAATTAGATAAATAGCATCTTTAAGCACTCCTTTAATTATTAGTCTTTCCTCATGACTAAAATAACTTATTATAGATCTATACTAAATTATCAATCAATTTTTAATTTTACCTAAAACATTCTATGTTCGTCCCGGGTCTCACACTTTACATAGGGTCTCTTATATAGCAAAATAGAGAACCACATCTCACAATCCTAAGCAACGTAGACTAAATCAAGCACCATAATACTAACAACATGGACAATGCAAAGCGAATTAATAAACTTCCCAATTGTCTCTTGAACTTAAGATGATGTCGATTCCACCATGGAAGATTGATTGACTAATTAGAGGACATGATTCGTGATGTTGGCGCAGAAGTTTTTACCCAAGCGCATGTGTATGAGACGATGTCTACTGATACGCTAACTTTGTTGTATATCGGTTCAAGTAAGTTCATAGGTTCTTCTTAGTGTTAAGGCTCATAAATTTGAAGGCATCCATTGGTGTACTGTTAAGAGTTTCACATAATTACTGTTATATCAAATGCTTCCAAATGGAAATACACTACCTATTGGTAATTATGAGGACAAGAAAATTATTTTTCTGATGGGTATGGAGTATAAAAGGATACATGCAAGTCTTAATGATTGCAAATTATATAGTAAAGAATTTGAAGGACTAAAAAATGTCTGAAGTGTGGGTTAGCACAGTAGAACTAGAAAAACTACAATGAAGATAATTTCCATAAACAAAAGGATGGTGCCGCTCTGAAAGTAGTTTGATACCTTTTGGTAATTTAAGTACCAACCATAGTTGTTAGCCCATTATATTTTTCATTTACTACTTATCTCCTGGATTGTGCATGAAGAGAAATACATGATATTGTCTTTGATTATATCTAATCTAAGGCAGCCTTGAAATGACATAGATGTTTATCTCGGTCCACTAGTTCAAGACTTGAAGTTGTTAATTGACGGGTGTTGAAATATTTGAGGCTTTTTGCTTATGAAACTTTCATGATGCATGAAATGTTATTTTGCACTATTAATGACTTCACAACTTACGATAATTTGTCAAGGTACAATGTCGAGGGTCATAAAACATGTCCTATATATGAGGAAAAAACTACAACTCATACATTGAAACATGGAAGGAAGACAACATTTTTTTCCAATCTAATCGTCCTTATTGAAGGTTAAAAAAACATTTAATGGGCATCAAAATAATGACGATACATTAATTTCATTGATTAGCCTTCAAATTCATGAAAAAATTAATAAAGTCATCTATAATGAGCCCTTGAAAGAAAATAAATAATATTTTTTGATCTTCCATATTGGTCAAAGTTAGAGGTTAGACAGGGCATAGATGTAATGCATGTAGAGATTAACGATTGTGATAGCTTGATTGGTATAATACTTAACATTCAGTGAAAGATTGAAATATGAAGTAAATGCTCGTATGTATTTACTTGAAATGATGATCTAAGAGGAATTGGCCCCAAGGGAGGTTGGTAACCATACTTATTTGCACCCGAATGTTACCCTATATCGATATAAGACACTATAAATAATCATGTATGTGGTGGCATTTTTTATATTAGGTTTCTTAAAAAAATGTTGCAATTTATTGTATAATATGACTGTTTGATAACTACCATAATTTGTGTATATAGTACTGCATTTTTAACTACCCGAATAATGTTAGATGGGATACTTGGGGAAGGTTTACATAAAGAAGTGTTGCATATCAACCATGGATTTGGACTACACGAAACCATGAAATTGATTTTGCTCTAGAAATATTGAGCTTTTCAAAGGATTCACTTTATTCCATTTTAATTATCTAAAAAACTTCTCCTTTTTTTTTTCCAATGATAAATTTTAACTTTGGTGTAATGCATTTTCCAGTCCAAATCTCGGTAAGAAGTGAGTTTTTAACATGGATGAACTCTCCTACATTGAATTTATATTTTATAAGAGATGTATTTACATTTTATGTTCCATTGCTTTCTTAATATGATTATTAGAAATATACTATTTTTTTTTGTCTTTTAAGTGAGTACAAAACTCTCTTTGAAGTCTTTATTGTTTTAAATCTTTTGTTTCTTTCCAACTTTGGTTTAATTCATTATAACATTTTAGATTTAAATAATGATTTTATTGGTTTTAATTTTGTTTTGTGATCTTTTGCCTTTTAACTTTGAAATCGTCATCATAATGTTGCATATTGTGATAATTGAGCTTATGCTTACCAATCATAAATGATGACATAATTTGCTATATCGGTAATAGGATATATTTTTATCTATTTTACTATGATGTATGACTGATCAATTATATGTTTTGATACCTATAAAATGAATTATTAATGGTTGGTTTTGTCATCATCAAAAAGGGGAAAGTGCTAAAGCAAATGAGCCCTAATAATTAATAAAGTTTTGATAAGTTTTGATAACACTCTACCCTTCAAGTAAATATCTAGTTAGAAGTGAACTTGTGATTAGAAGACTAAAAGAGAACGTCTAATAAATATAGCAAGATTAAGGAATAGATCAATTTGGTTCGAAGATCAAAATACATTATATGTATTTTTGCTTGCATATGCCTAAATGATTAATATTCACACGTTGTGTGTGCCAACAAAAGCAAGAAGTCTGGAAAAGCAGAGGCTAAGTAGCATTACACGAGTATATGGATTCAAGTCAAGGTGTTAGGCAAGTCGAACAATAACAATCATCAGGTTAAAGCATTAGATGACCCAAGTCGCCAGAGAACCTAAGTTACTATGTTAGACGACTAAGGTGTTAGACAACTAAGAGACCAAAGGTTAGATGATCCAAGGCAGATTAAGCCATTAAACAACAAAGGTGTTAGACGACCCAAAGGGTTATATTACTGAAGGTAGCTTAAACCATTAGACAACCAAAGTGTTAGATGACTTGAACTAGTGAAACATTTATAATGTGCTTTGATGGTCTATTATATGTTTTGATCTTTGATTAATAATGCAAATTAATACATTGATAAAATTCTTTGAAGCATATATTAAATTGCAAAATTTAATAAAATTTTATGATGATTACATTCTAGAAGAAGAAAGTGTCAAAATTAAACGTTGAAACAATATAATCATTAAAGAAATAATCTATGAATGAACTGCTGAATTGATTAAATGGTATATTGCTTTATGTAACACCACAATTTTTTGCTTTCTAAAATCTATATTTAACATAAATTACATATTTTATAATGAAAATTCATTTCTATTTTTTTCAAAATCTCAATAAACATTGTTTCACAAACAAACATTTTGAAAGGAAAAACAAGGTTAAAAGATTAACCCAAACATCTAATGATATTGAGCACTCTCCCTAGCCACATGCATATTCCTCAACACTTTTACTATCATTTGCTTCCATATAAAAGATGATCATTGATCAAATAAAATAATGTAAATGCAGTACTCAGGAATTAACCCAAGGTCGTGTCCCAGTGACCATTGTTTTCACTCAAAGGTTCCATATTGTAGTTCAACACAAAATGGGGAGGGAGGGGGTTGGTAGATTCAAGAAATTCAACACAAGAATAAATCGTAATTGAAAATTTGATAAAACAGTAATGAAAACAGTGTTGATTCCTTGATTCAAATGAAAATCTTCCAATCATAGGTCACGAAATTAATTAGCTATCATTACTCTATGAACTCCTAAAATAATTAACTAAGCAAAGATTAGAACAAAAATTCAACACGCAATTAAGCAAAGCACACATTCATTAATCTGTAATGGCATCATTAAGCATGATAACAACCCCAAAATTAAATGACCCATTATGCAAAAAAAAAGCTTAAACAAAATTATTCATCCATTAAGCATAAAAACATAATCCGAGTGAAGAGTAAGATAAACTTTACCATATGAAACAATAACCTCAAGGTTTCAATTCATTCTCTGCAAGATCACACATTAAATTTGTGGTCCATGGATTGCGAACCAAAGTTCAAACCTAAACGGAATACAACCATTGAATGATAAGAAAATGGTGCATACAACTTAAAATAGTGTAGAAAACATGAAACAATAACAAAGCAAGTTATCAAGTCGTGAATAGAAGATGAAACATGGATTCAACAAGGTCCCAATGTTAAAATGAAAGCTTCCAAACTTACAGAAAACGTAAAATCTATAATGGGTGTTGTCAATAATGCATAAAAAGGAAAGAAAATTGTGCTAAAACATTAAGATTCAGGTGGCACCTCCATGGGTAACCATAGAAAGCTCCAAAAACATAAAGATTCGGAAGCCACACAAGAAGACCTAAAATTCTCGTGGTCACATCACTACAGACCCACATATTTACAAAAATGTCTACCACTCAAAATTACAAAAATGCCACTATGGGCTGAAAATGTTGGTCCAATGACGTGGATAAGCTGACTAACATGGCACAGACGTTGCAATGATGTGGAAATCATGTGGCAACTCTCTCTTGACCTTAAGATAAAAATATCCAAGAATATCAACTACTATCTAACAATATCTGATAATTCTAGAATATGTCCTTCCATCACTGATAATGGTTCCTCACAAACCTTACCACAAAATCTCAATCACTTGTAGCGAGTCTAGATCAATCTTCAACAACACTCAGATCTGCGAGCTTCTCTTTCTGTATGTGTTCTGTGTTGAGCAAATTGGGGAGCAACGTCCACCGGTAAAGGTGGTTGCTTGTGGTGAAGCGAATTCCTGCATGAAGGATGAAGAAGAAAGGAATTTGGCCCTACAGTTTTAGGGTTTTTGCAAAGGATTGAAGAAAGGCTGGCCATTTTAACTGGCTATATTGCCTCGGGTTCAAACAACTGAGGCATATAAGGCCTTACTGCTTTGGGTCAATATCAACCGGTGCATAAAGCTTTTGTTTTAAATTTAATAATCCAAGTAGCCAGAAGGGGCAAATTTTGGAGAGGCTTTAGGCCTCAGGTCTCTCAGAATCGAGGCATAAGACTACTTTCAACTTTGAAACAACTAGTAACCGAGGCATAACCTGGTGCGAATCGGGGTACATACGCTCATGCTCGTCTAACTAATGTACTAATGTAATTCCATGCAAATATGGCTATCCAAAGAATCCGTAGTAGAGGGTCGAGCCAAAACATATTGATGTGGCGTAGTGGTTTGCATAAATTACAAAACTGCCACCACGTGTTTATATGCCTCGTTTCCACTATGACAGAGACATAAAGTCCGAGTTAGAAAGCGTAAAATGCACTACTAAACACTCAAACTCAAAACATCACAAATTCTCCAACATAATCACCAAACTGTGATTATCAAAACCAAGAAGTGGTTGAGCCCACAAAGTTCCATGTTGCACCTCACCAATGGCCACAATCAAACCTTTTAAGTCTGTTATTTTGGATCTTTTACGATTGTTTTCGAACAAACATAAATTCGACTCACTTAAATTTTAAGTTTGTTGGTGAACAACATACTTAAATTGTAAGTCTATTGTTGACAATAAAACTTAAAATTGAAGTCTGTTGTTAACCAACGTACTTAAATCCCAATATATTTTTGCATAAAACATCAAATTTAAGTTAATTGTAATTTGCCAAAACAAAAATGTAGAATTCAAATTATTTATTTCCAACACATAATAAACAATTCCAAAATCAAAATAAACATTAAAATGTCTAACTTAAAATTGGTAGTCTAAAATTTAAAACAAAACCTAATTAAAACCTAATTAAAACCTAATCTACTTACCAATTTAACTAAGTAAAAACTATATAAAAATAAAAATGAATCACAGGGCAAAATATAAAGATTAGATAACCAATTTACCTTTTTATAGGAAATGAAAAGCAATAAATACAAACATGTTAGAACGTATTAAAAAAAAATTAATGCGTATTACTTTTTGGGTGACCATTGAATAACTTAATATCTTGACCATCATCTGTATATAACTCTAGTTTCTTGATGGTGTAAAAGTCTTTATCAGAATACATGAAATAAAAAATATTTTTAGTTTAAACTAAAGTTATGAAACAATATGCTCTTTTGTCTTTGAGAAGAAAAGTAGAATTTTAGCCTAATATATCTAGATATCTGTAAACTCCGTTAATATCCCTAATTGTTGAAGGACTATTGAATTAAGGTTACCATACATGTATAATGAATTTTCCCATTCCCAGCACCTGCATCAATGCAACCCATATATGTTGTTTTTCTTCATCATGCTTGTACACTTGGTTCAGAAACATCATCAACCAACAGCTCCATCATCTGTAATTGATCATAAGGGGCAATCAGTAACATGTGGCCGGAATATAAATTAACCATAGATTAAAACTTGCTGGAACTCTCAATTTTTGGTTGCATTGCATAAACTAATATACTTCAGCCAAAGATACTAGTACTCTCAGTAACTTACAAGATATAATGATTTTGTTTGGTTGATATAGTAAAAATGCTTTGTACTTTCAGTACATAAACTATTTACTCAGTTTTCCTTTTTCCAAATGATTATCATATCAGATGATGTATATATTACCTGATTAAACACATCATGCCAAGTTATTGAAACTGCATAATTTTCCATTGGCCGAATTTCTTCAGGTTCAATATCTTCAGGAACATCATAAAGGTCAGGAGTTCAATTCTCGTCTAGATCATTATTGTAATTTCTTTTATTAAATGGAGATTTGGTTGTTTATCGAGATGCTTGAACGTGAATTGGGAGGATGAATCAGCGAAAATTTCGGTTTTTTAATAAAAACAAATATTTTTGTGGTGCACTCAATGAAGGGAAGGGTAGAGCACTTCATGGAGTTTGAATCAAACATATAAAAGTCTTGGAATAAGAGATTATGAAATCTAAGGAAACGTGTACATTGACAGCTAAGAAGAGCTATTTTTTTTATTATTTTGTGATTATCATAACTATGTTTTAATGGATAAATCCGTTGGAAATGCATTTTTTTTGTTAAGTTTTGGTGTAAGGTGATCTAACTTGGTTTGTATATTTGAATAAGTGATCATATTGTTATTCTATAAAGTCATGATATGTTTGATTGAGAAAAATTGTTGTGATTTTGAGATTTAATGAGTTGGTGTAAAAAAGGGAACTAAGGAAGCTTTCCATTTTGTCCACAAATGAATTAGCTGTTAAATTTTTTTTGGGTGCAAGGTGTAAGTGTATTTTTATTGTCCATGATAAAGTTGACACCTCATTTGTTTTTATTTTTCTTATGAAACAATTTGTTGGGATAGTTTTATCAATTTGTAATAGTTTTAGCACTACAAAAATAATTATTTTTAGTGGGGTTTTATTTGGCATTTCTAGAGGTTTTAACTCCCACTAATGGTTTTACCAGGGGTTTGTAATTCTCCCAGAAGAGCAAGCGTGGCTAACGGATTACCGGAAATTCTTAACAACCCAGAGAACTAGCGTAACTTATTGGGGGTTTCCAAAACCCCCGTTAATACCTGGAGTTTCGAAAACCTCTGTTAATGCTTGGAGTTCTAAAAACCCCTGATAATTCCTCAAAAGCCCCGTTAATACTAAGAAGTTAGTGCTTATATTATTATGACATTGCTATAATGCTAAAGTTGTACTTTCCTAATAATTAATTTGTTTAGTTAATTCTTTGAGTACGAAAAGAACCTTATTCTATGAAATATCCTATTTGATGGCATAACATTTAGGTTTTCATTTTGGAGGATGATTACATTTGACAATACAACCAAAACAAAAAGAAAAGTAACTTAACCATTTTGTATGACCCTACTCTAATATAAATAAATTGAATACTCTTATAGGCTAGGTTTCAATAAAAGCATTCATTTTCATAACACATCTCATTAACTAAACACCAAAAACTCCAAGGCCACTTCAAAATAAGCAATCAATACAAATATTCATTCAAATGGTATTGGTACTGAACTAGGAGTCATAATGCTCTTAATATAATAAGTGTTGGAGAGGTAGCATTTGAATGATAATGACATAATAAGCAAGTGCACCAATGAACCAAAATGTAAAAGGAAATCATAGTTGTTCCCCATTAGCATAATTAACCAAAAGTTTCCTAAAGGCATATTTGTTGACATATTCTAAAACTAAACGAATAATATCGTCTAATGCGGGGCTTGATGTTGACCCTTTGTTTCTTCATTAGGAACACTTCCTTGATCAGATACCTAACATAAAAAATAATGATAATTAATAACTTTCCAAATAATAATATCAAACATATATTAATTTAATGAAGATTTAGATATTACCGTTGGTGCTTGATGCATAGTAAAATCATTAGGGAACTCTCTTGGTAATTTTGTACCAAAAAATTAACCATTGTCTTCATTTCATTGAGTTAGGATGTCAATGTAGAAACCTATTTTAAAACACAAAATTAATCAAAATAGAGAAAATATCTTTTATTTTCTACTTTTGAAGAAAAAAAAATGGAGCTCTTTTGACAATCTTGGTTTACATAACATAGACAATCGACTTACTTTAAACATATTCAAACATCAAATTGATAAAAGTAAATGCATCATAATCAAAACTAAAAAACTAACCTGATTTTGTAATTGGGCATTAGAAGGATAACTTGAAGATGTTCCACTATATGAATGACCCTTGGAGCTAAACACTTTAGATGGGCAAGGACCCAATCCCAAACCCCTAACACGTCCACAATGTTCTTGGCTTCCAAAATCAAAAGCTAAGGAATCAGTACTTGATATTTCTTTTGATACAGATGATGATGATGTTGACTCATCTACTTGAATTTTTTCCTACAAAGAACATATGAAGAAACTAATTAAAATAACACAAAACATGGTTTTCAATTATAGACTATATTAGAATTGAACTTACACTGATTTCCCTCACTTCATCACTCACAAAGGCTCCATTAGCATGTTTATGTGTAGCTATCCATACCTCTCCTCTACTAACCCTATGGGCACACTCATTTTCCTATAAATTTGAAGAAAAAATATATGACACATAAAGCCAAAAATTGAAACAGAAAGTTCACGTTAAGACATGTAGTATTGTCACCATTTCATCTCTTTTCCTTGCAATGCTCTTAGATCCACATGTGTGAGCAATGATTTTCTTTGCCCTATTATCTTTATTTTTCAAAGCATGCTCCTAATCATCAAAGTATAAAAATTACATGTGTGAGCAATGGTTTGCTTTGCCCTATTATCTTTATTTTTTAGAGCATGCTTCTAATCATCAAAGTATAAAAATTAATAATCATTAACCTGAACGATGTTGATGAAAAATAGTTTCAATATACCTTCGTCTTTTAATTTAGTCGATAATCCACAAAAGAAGCCCAATGATCTTTATCTATTCATGTTGGAGCTATTGCAATCAATTCATCTCTTTTACGTGTTCCATCATTTCTAAGTTGCCACAATTCTTATCGGTGGTCTCTCCACTTTATGTTAAGTGATTTGAGGATGTGGCTTATATGAACATCGGAATGGATATCAAACTTAGCCTTCAAAAAATAAAACAATTAAAATTAACAAGAGTTATAGTATAATTAAATTATACATTAAGCTTTTACAATGTTGACCTGAATAATGTTCTTAAGTACATCTTCTTTATAATCTTTAGGAATCATCTTCCAACTAGAATAGCTAATGGGAAGAGAATTAGAGTTTCTTGCAATGCCACCTAAGAACCTATTCAATAATGCTCCACCATCTGCAATTGGTTGATCCTGATTATTCCACTGCACAACAATCCTTTCATTAGGAGGTAAATGCCACACATCATTGGTTCGCAATTGTTTTGTAATTCTCTTTCCTTGATCATCTACGGAATGTGAGAAAATAATTGTTACTAATTTATTATAAAGACAAATATATGTATAATATATATTATGTAGTACTTTGTACATAGTTGCTTACACATCACATTAACAAACCATGCTCTTTTTCAGGTTGCAGGCCTTTTTTCATCTACTTACAACTAAGTCTCCTCATTTTCTTCCTATTCATTTTTAAAATATGAATGTGATGTAGTTGGTATTGTTGGCTCAGATATAGGAAAAGATTGATGTGGTGGCTGAGAATTAGATTGAGAGGCAATTGGGGGTTGGCTAGTTGAAGATATCCTCACTTTCACGGTTCCTGAAAATACATTGGTTAGATATTCCTAAAAATGAATATAAAATCAAATTGGTATATATAGAACATAATGTATAATAGAATATATACAAAATACATAATATAAAACAGAATACAAAATATATACAAAATATATAGGATATGACAAAACAAATTATTTGGCTAAGGTGTAGATGAAGGTAGAGGACAAGCATATTTAGTACCTTGTTGAATACTTGCTTGAGATGTAGCTGGAAGTGGAGGGGAAAATGAAAATGAAGGACCTTGTTGAATATTTGCTTGAAGTGTAATTGGGGTTGGAATTTGTACTTCAAGTCTTTGAGGTTGAGTGCTAGGTAGTGAAGAATGAGTACTCACTTCAGGTTTTGACTCAGACTTACTTGAGGTTGAAAGTTCATCTTCAAGTCTCTTGAGAACGGATAAAAATTGATAAAGTTTGAAAAATCACAAAGCCATGCAAAAAAGAAAAGAATTGAAAAATATACTTATAGGATTGAAAACATTTCAGAGCAGCTAATTAGATTTTCAATATTCAAGCTTGTCTTAATACATTTAAAGAAAATAAGGATAGCTTAAAACATCAACTTTAATAGCTAAAAACTATTAGGACTACCTAAAGACTTTCAAAACACTTATCTACAACTCAAAACAACTAAGGAAACATGTAAGAAAGCTCAAAACAGTAAAAATATTATCGAGTTGAACCATTGTATTTTATGCTTAACTTAGAGAGGTTTACAATAATTATCGAGGTAGCTAATATAATGTCCAAGTTGACTCATGTTAACTTTATGGAACATGAAATACGAAAAACCCATGGATACTGGAACTAAGCTAATTAACTAGTTTTTTATATTCAATCATAAAACTATAATTTGATAAGCATTGCTATTAATTGGAGCCAAGACTAAGGGTTCATTTGATAAGGTATCACAGGTTGGTGAAGAAATTTTAAGAACTTCAACACATAAAATTGTAACTGATTGAAGTTCAAGGCCCAAACAAAATTCATGCTTGAAGCTATTATACTTCTACAGTTATATGGCTAAGTCCTTGTCTGCTAAATCTGCATATAGCATTTTTAACTGTTTAAGAACTCGTAAACCAACTTGCTACAACTAAAAACATTAAAAGAAAGATATTAGAAAGTTTGAAAAATAGAGAGAAATTGTCTAGGCTAGCAAAAATAGCTCAAAGCCAAAAAACTAGCTTAAAACAGCAACTCTAATAGGAATTAAATCGTAAAAAAATTTCACTTGCATACAATTTTGTGAAACTGGAGAAAGAAGACAATGGTGATGAAGCATTTCAATGGGCTGCTGCTATTTATATTGGTTTCCTTTTGTGACTCATGGTTTTGTTTTATGGTTTGGTTTTGACTATTAATTATACTAGTATTTTAGTATTTGACAAAAACACATCAGATATGAATTTAGTCACATGCTGAAGGCAACATTTATGAGTTACATTGTTTGCTAGCTATAAAGTTAAAAGTTAGATCAGAGCACCTCTCATAGAATCTATTTAAAAAGAAGTAATTAAGCCAGAGTGAGTTACTTAGTTAAAATTGTTAATTGTGTAGAAGAAAAGAATTACTACTTTTCAAGCACTTTTTCTCTATAACCCCTACTGGTTTAAAGTGAAAGAAGTGGCTCTTCTTTGGATTGATGCTGTAATAGAGACTCTATAGAAAAGTTACTAAAGAATTTTCATTAGTGAAAAAGAAGTAATGGGTAGCTCTGACATAAGAACGAGTCGTTTATTTGGTGTGAGGTGTTAAATCATCAATTATTAATGATTAAACTTATGAATGGTTGGTTAGAGAGAGGTTTTCGGGAGTAGATTTCCATAGCTCTGAAAGTATTGATGAAAGTTTTCAAATCACCATTGTCTTCTTTAGTCTTTCTAGTGTTTTTCCTTAATTTTTTCCTAATTTGTTTCGCTCCTTATCAAGTGATTCATGTCCACTCAAATTATCCTTTCAATCTTTCTAATATCTATCTCTACCATATAAAAAGCAAAGATATTGTTTCTTATGTTTTGTTCTTACCAAAATTACAATGTTCAATTTGATTAGTTTTAATTTTATGCACAGAAACAAAACCAAATAAAGTCAAGAACCGCATGAAAGTAAATAACTTAGGAAACCAAATATTGAACCTTACAAGATTTGATTACACACCTAGTGACACCGTGATACTATTCTATAAGTGTTCATGGTTTTAAGTGATTCTAATACGCCTAGTTATGTCAGTATGTCCATCTTATAATATTCTTCTTTTCCAGATTTCTATATGATAATTTATTTGATATAAAAGCATAAGCTATGCCCTTTTTTTATCTTTTTCTTCTTTCTATTCCTTGCATTTTGTTTAATTGTATTCTTTTTTTCTGAAGGTGGTATATACTTTTGTACTTTCTGCGTGAATAGGTCATACACCACCATTGAATTGACCACATGAATAGGTCATACACCACCATTGAATTGACCACTTTTGGCCTCGCTCCAATATCCCTCGGTCTGGGAACTGATGCAAAATATGAAAAATAACCGCTGCCAAAAGGCCTTCCTACACTGGTGACACTGAGAAAATATATCATAAACTTAATGTTGCAAGCCATAATTATGAATGCAGAGGACCAAAAAACAATACATAGACTAAGCCTATTAAGGAAGTGACATAATTAACTGAATGAGATTGATGATGAGCTGTAGGTGTAACTACATGTGTCCATGTAAAAGATTTATTGGTTGACATTTTTTTCTTGGTTGATATTTTCTTCATCTTCAGGTGGTCTACAAATAAGATAAACACATCAAATTAAACAATGAAGGATAATAATTTATGATGAATTAGTAAAATGACTCAACAACTGAAAAAAGAAAAAAAAAACCTTGCTAGTTGTGAGACCCAGGAACAACTTGGAATATTTTAGGTAAAATTAAAAAGGGATTTATAAATAAATTTAGTCATGACAAAAGAGTAAATTTAATTAAATGAGTAATTAGAGTTGCTATTTATCTATTTTAAGAAATTATGGTCTGTAGAGTATAAGTACTTTAATTCTTATAATGCATATTATATTATGTGATGGCATGTAGCCTACTCGTGAAAGTTGCGTGCATTCGTGAGCATGTATATGGGTTCGAACCTGATTGGTGAAAATTTTCGTTGTGTTGGTTTTAAAATTCAAATTTTTTCTCCTTAAGAGGAATTGGCCCCATGGAACGTGAATGAATGGGTTGGTGTTTCCACTCAATAGAAGGACATGCAGAAATATTGGGTTTCAAAAACGCTGCAACCAGTTTTGATTTTATTTATTTTTCCTTTCTGTTTTTTTTTTTTATCTTTTGGAGTTAAAAGATAAGAAAAATAAAATGGGCTAGAAAATCTTAACTGAATTATTTGGTGGGACTAGATAAAGCTAAACCCTAGAAGTTTTCTTTAGAAAAAAAGGGTTAGGATGGGAGAAGGAAAAGAGAGAAAGAGTGAAACTTAGAGTTTTCAGTGGCTATGGTAGAGAAGAGGAACCATCCAGAGAGGTAGGGGAAGTTATATCTTTTTTTTTTCTTCCTATTTTCGTGTGCTTGATGCATGAAGCTTAATATTTTCTCTTTTCTTTCTCTATACTTTGGTTATTTGGTGAATGGGTCCTTGGAGAATTAGCATGGTTTTATAGATTGATGATGAGGGTTGTTGTGCTTTTGGTTCTTTTTAGTTTTCGAACCCACTATTGATGAATACACACACTTGCTTTTCTTTTCATTGCTTACTTGTGTGAGGTCTGTCTTGGATGAGTTATTGCGCTGCAACCGTTCAGGAAGGGATATACATTCTTTTACGCTCGTTTGGTATGCAACGTTGAAGAGGTTGGTGATGCAGTACAAACGTTCTTGCATGCAGTTGGTATGGGTTCAGTTTTCGGGTGGACCGATGGTTGTCGTTTGATTGATTATTCATGTGCTGTGACAGTGGATGTGGGACGTTGATATTTTCTCGCAGGGCTGCATCGTTTGGAGTCGAAACTTGCGTATGGACTCGGTGGTGGCTATGCGTTTGGGTCCATTTTTGGTGCAGCATGGTCTCGCATGGCTACACCCTAGCTTTTGGCAACTGTTAGCGTTTCTTAAAATCTTTGTATCACGTTGCATCACTTTCGTTTATGAAGATTGTTGAAGTCACAGAGTCCATTCTCGTTGCAGGGGGTGCAGGGTCACGAAATTCATTTTCTCTCCCTTCTCTTAAAATCCTTCACTTTCTTTTCTCTTTCTTCCTTAATTTATTTTTCACGTACTACGGTGGAGTGTTTTCAGAATGCGTGGACATTATTCTACTTCTTTTAAAATCTTTCTCTTTCAATTAAGACCACCCGTGAATGAATAAGATGGTGGAGCCCATGTGTTGGTTTTTGTCTCTTTTTCTCTAAACCAATCATATATTTTTTATGAAGTTGTGTACCTTATATTTTCTTTTTGTGTGCAGACCGTGCCATGGGGTTCTTTCTCTTTTTGCTTAGTTTTCACGTAAATAAAGAGTGAAAAATCATTAGTCTTTCTCTTGTTTTTTTTTTTAGTTTCTATTCGTGCGTAAAGGAAATTGGGGACAACGGGTTGGAACTTGGATGCATGATAAGTTATATCTTTGTTGTTCTCTTTAAAAGGTTTGGGTGTTGGTTGAGTTGTAATTTATTTTCTTTTCTTTCCCATGCATTTTATTAAATATTTGGTGTGTATTAAATACACGAGTGATATATGAATTTGGTTTGGTTATGAGACTTTATTTTTCAAGCATGATGTGATGGTGTATATTTTGTTGACAATATAAAATTCTCATGGGTTGAATATTATGAGTGTCTTTCCTTGCTTGAAGAGCTCTTGGTAGAATTAAATGTTGTGTGAGGTTTTTCGTACCTAGGAACCCAGTGAAGACTATTTCGCATATGTGAAGTAGTGGTATAGGATTGGTTCGAGTGTTGTACCCTCTCGCCTTTGTGAAGTAATGGAAAGGGGATAGATGTTTCACCTTATTTCGGCTTGTTGCGAGTATAGTGCCCGATGTGCGATGCATCAGTGTTTTTACTCATAATTCCTTGAGGGATAAGGGAGACAATCTGACTACGTTAAGTGGGACACATCGAACCACCTGTTCTAGGAAACTAGATGTTGTTGTGGGGTGAGAGGCTGCGTGATAGAGGTTGTACCCCACCAAATTAAAACACTTAAAATGTAGTATGTGACAGTTGAACCAAGTCGTCTCCCAACGACCAATATTTTTGTCCAAAGCTCCAATTTCCAGATTCAAACATAACACAATAACACGTGGGGCGTTTGACAGATTTAGATTGTAGAATTATGAACAGTTTTCCAAATGTTAGTAGAACGAGTTAAAATCAATATTGACTCCTTGAATTTGAATGCAATTTTACTCATCACAGGTCACGTAATTAAGGTTTTTGTCTCACCTAATCCACTTGTTCAGACCCACTAAGTGAGGATTAAAAACTTATTTCAATATGCAATTAAGCAATGCATACATCCATTCATTTGTGACAGTTAATCCAATTCATTAAGCATGAATGAAATCAACATGAACAGCCAACCCAATCTGAAATTAAGTGTTAACAGATTAAAAGTAACCATTCACCGCAAAATCAAGATGAAGAGAGACAAAACACGAATTCAAAACAGAACCTCAAAGTTCTATTGCATATCCTTCAAGTAGTCAATACATTAAATTAGAAAGCCATGAAATTCGAATTACGGTTCACCATAAATTGTGATTCAACCATTCAAATAACTTCAAATTAGTGCAGAAAACTTAAATCGTGCAGCAATGAAAATGAGCAAAGAGAAACAGGGGATGAATGAAAACAACCAATAAAAAATGAAAATGCTTCAATATAAATGTTACCCAAGGTGTACAAGATGTGAATACAAGCAATAGGTGTTGTCCATGACTCATAAAATGTCAAAAATGAGTGGAAAACGTGAAAAATTAGCTTGTGCCTCTATGGATCACTATCCAAAGCTTCAAAAACCTAAAATAGAGAGTGGAGAAGAAGATAAAAGAAGTAGAAGAAGGTGTGGGACTAGGTTGCATGGAAGGAGACCTAATTTTTCGTGGTCACATCCAATTTGCCACTCATATTTACAAAATTGCCATTATGGGCTGCAAAATTACAAAAATGCCACTACTTGACCTCAAATATTGGCCCATTCACTCAAATGACATGGAAATGACGTGGAAATGATGTGGCAATGATGTGGCAACTCTTCTCAACTGAATATTAATGTCCAAGCTCCAAAATTGCTTCACCCTAATACCTAAAAATAATAAAAAAAAAATAGGCCAAATAATGTGAAATTAACCCAAATTCGGAACAATGGCCCATTCACTAGTGCAGTTTTGGCCTTTTAACTCGCGTTATAGGCCTCGGTTATTGCTTAACCGAAGCATAAAATGGCGCGGTGGCACTTTTGCAATTTTTTCCAACTTTTATGCCTCGATTCATTAGAAAACCGGTGCCAAAAGGTATGATATGCCTCGGTTTTGAAGACTCGAAGCCTAAAAGTTGACTAATATTTCAAAAATGCCACTAAAACCGTGATATTTGGCCTCGGTTGGAATTGAACCGCTGCCAAAACCTGTTTTCTGCCTCGGTTAAAAATTGAACCAAGGCCAAAAGTTATTTTCTACCTCGGGTGGAATTGAACCGCTGCCAAAAACTATTTTCTGCCTCGGTTAAAAATTGAACCGAGGCCAAAAGGTTCGTTAGGGTTCCAAAATCGCGAATCACTTTTTTTCTTCTTCTTCCTCGCGTGCGAGTTCTCTCTCTCAGCCACCCACCTCCACTGCTACTGTTGCGCTCTGGCCACTCGCGACTACTTGACGTTTGGCTCATTCGTGTTCTGGCTTAGCGAAGTGCGATTTGGGACTCGCAAAGTGGGCATCATTTTATTGTGTTGCAGGTGCGTGGATGGAGATCTGTCGTTGATGGTGGCGAGACGTGTAGGTGGCGGCAGCGTGAAGAAACTTGTCATTGCGACGAAGGTGGTTTTGCGATTTGGGGGAGGAGACGCGATTTAAGGTTTATGATTTGCTGCAAATGGTTGATTTTTGTTTGCATTTATGCAAATGTGATTGTCACATTTTCGTGTATGAAGAACATGGGGGTTCCATGATGGTGACACGATTCACAAATTGCTCTTACGATGAAGGAGAAGATTGCAGTGGTTGCGGATCTTTGGTTTCGTGTTTCGGATGTGGCGGTGGTTGACGGAGTTGTGGTGGAACCATGGTGGCTACCTAGGGTTTCTGGTGGAGAAGATGGGATGTTGAAAATGCAGAGGGGCACATTTGGCCTCGGTTCTCAGCAAAACCGAGGCAAAATATGAAGCTTCTGCTTCGATTGAGACCTGAGGCAAAAAGCTAACCTTTTTGGCCTCGCCCTAATATGCCTCGGTTCTAGAACCGAGGCAAAATGACAAAAATAACCGCTGCCAAAAGCCCTTCCTGCACTAGTGATTAAAGCCCAACAGATGAAAACACACTAAAGATGAACAATTAAGCACTAAACAACTATCAAATGGGTACACAAAGGCTAGTGGAATGGAGGAAAATAATGACTCATCACCGCGGAAAACCAAAGGTTGATTATAATCGCTATATTTGAAGAATTGAGATTAATGTGATGTTATGCTTGGTTTGGCATGATTGATTACATTTTGATTATGTGTTACTTGAATGCGATGCTGAGTATAACTGAGCATGTTTTATTTAGGAATTCCTTTTATGAATATCATTGTTTATGGTTAGCTTACCCTTATTTGTTTGTTTGTGTGTTTGTTGCCTGTGCGATTATCGTAAAACATGTGTGTTATAAGGGAGCAGACGGTAATGCAAATATTTCTGACTTGAAGTAGATTGCAGAAAGGATGGAGTGGACTCCTGGAATTATGATTTATTTTGTTGATTTAAATCAAACAATGAAGGCTATAAATTTTCTTTTGATTCCTAGTATTTAGTTAGATTACCTATTTACATTTAAATTTTAAGTTTTTTTTATTAAGTGTGTTTTTGTGATACAATCGTTTTACTTTCAAATAAATTAACCGTAACACCTTCTCGTGACATCCTAAATTTGGGGTGTTACATTTTTTGGTATTAGAGCCAAGTTTTCGAAAAGAGCTTTGGGATTGTAGGGAGTGTGCTCATCTAGTTGATGTTGTGTGCCTCTGAATTATATTGTGTTTTATGACATTTAACTAGTAATTATTTGATAATATACATTTAGAGAAATGGCACGTATAGTTGATCTCAGAACTCGACCAACTATGTTGCCGATTGCTCAAGCTATTCAGCGTTTGGTCGACACAATGCAACACCAATAGTCACAGGTAGTGCATGCACCAGTACAACATAACGGTATGAATGAATTCATGCGTTATAAACTGCCAAAGTTCAATGGTAAAGCAACTCTAGATGAGGCAGATGCATGGATTCGAGAGATTGAGAAGATCTTTCGAATGCTCGGCTGCATTGTCGCACACAAGCTAAAGTATGCTACTTTTTTGCTTAATGGCGAGGCTGAGTACTGGTGGAGAGGTATGCAACGAATGATGGAAGCTCGTAATGAGGTTATCGATTGGATAAGTTTCCAGACAAAGTTTACGGGGCACTAGATAGCACCACACATGAGAGGGAAGCAGAATTTTTGACATACTTTAGAGTGACAAATCGGAGGAAGCTTATGTTGAACGCTTTGAATATCTAGCTTGATTCTACTCTCAGAATATGAGTGAAGAGTGGCAGTGTAGAAAATTCAAAAAGGGATTGCGTCATAATCTGATGAAGGTGTATAAGGATTAGAGAGTTTCCACTTTTAGTGGAGCAGGCGAAGACGATAGAGAAGTTGGAAGTAGACCCCCATCGAGTTATGAGGTCGCACCATGGAAATAATAGTGGAGGTAGACAACAGAAGAAACCCTATTCTTGACCTCAGCGTGGTGGACATGGACCGATGAAGTGCTATGAATGTGGAGGAGCTCATCTCCAGTGTAACTATCCTAAATTCCATGGGGCAAAGCCAGACGAGACGAAGTGTTACAATTGCCAGAAGCCATGTCACTTTGCAAACTCTTGTCCTGTACAGAAGTTTGGAGCGCCTCAGCAACAACAAAAGTCTTCTAGAGAAAAGACGAAGACAGCAGGAAGGGTGTTCGCCATGTTCGGATCAGAGGCAAATAAATCAGGTAAATTAATTCAATATACATGTTTGTTGTTTGGTGAATGTGTAAATGTTCTGTTTGATTTGGGTGCATCGCATTCGTTTGTATCCTTGGTGTGTTCGAAGAAGCTCGGGTTACCAATCCGTGATCTCGGATGTAAGTTAGTGGTTTCTACGCCAGCATCAGGACAAGTCTCAACCAATTCAGTTTTTGTTGAGTGTCCGATTGAATTAGCTGGATGCAAATTCAATGTTAACTTGGTACACTTGCCGCTGGAAGGGTTGGATGTGATTTTAGGGATGGATTGGTTGACGACCAATGATGTCATCATAGATTGTGGAAAGGAGAAGGTGGTTGTTCTGGACATAAAAGATGGGCAGATTGTAAAATCACGGGTAGTTATACAGGATATTAAGAAGGAGCTAAATGCTACGTAGTATGGGTTGAAGAAGAAAAACAGAAGAGCATAGAGGAGAAAATCAATGCCATACCAGTAGTGCAGGAATTTGCAGATGTTTTTCCAAAAGAAGTCCCAAGGTTACAACCAAGCTGGGAAGTCGAATTTGTAACTGATTTAGTGTCAGGAGCAGGCCCGGTGTCAGTGGCTCCATATCGAATGGCCCCTACTGAGCTCGCAAAATTGAAAAAGCAAATAGAAGATCTCTTGGAAAAGAAATTTATCCGTCCAAGTGTATCACTGTGGGGAGCTCCAGTTTTGCTTGTAAAGAAGAAGGATGGGAGTTCACGGTTGGGTGGTTACTACCAACATTTGAAAAAAGTCACGATTAAGAACAAGTACCATTTGCTTAGGATCGAGGATTTGATGGATCAGTTGAGGGGTACTGGTGTGTTTTCAAAGATTGATTTAAGTGCCGGTGTGTTTTCAAAAGACAATTTTTCCATCACGTTATGGACACTACGAGTATATGGTTATGCCTTTCAGAGTGACAAATGCTCCTGCAATTTTTATGGATTTAATGAATCGCATCTTCTGATCTTTCCTGGACAAGTTTGTGGTCGTATTCATTGACGACATTCTCATATATTACAAGAATCGAGAAGAGCATACTAAAAATTTGAGAACCGTGTTGGAGATCTTGAGAGACCGACAACTGTATGGAAACTTCTCCAAGTGTGAGTTCTAGTTAGAAGAAGAGTAGTTTTTAGGGCATGTGATTTCTGCTAAAGGGATCTCAATAGACCCAACAAAAGTGGAGGCAATGTTAAAGTGGGAGCGACCGAAGTTTGTAGTAGAGGTACGGAGCTTTGTAGGTTTGGCTTGTTATTATAGGAGGTTTGTGGAGGGGTTCTCCAACATTGTGGGACCTTTGACCCAATTGACTCACAAGGATCAGCCTTTTATCTGTCTGATAAGTGTGAGGCTAGTTTTGAAGAGATAAAGTGAAGATTTACAATTGCTCCAATTTTAATTGTTCCAGATACTGGTAAAGCTTTCGAAGTTTTTTCTGATGCCTCTTATCAGGGACTCGAATGCGTGTTAATGCAAGGTAAGAGGCCAGTGGCGTATGCATCCCGTCAGTTGAAGGTGCACGAGAAAAATTATCCAACACATGACATTGAGTTAGTTGTAGTGGTATTTGCCTTGAAAGCTTGGAGACACTATCTCCATGGAGCGCGATTCGAAGTTTACAGTGATCACAAGAGTTTAAAGTACCTATTCGACCAGAAGGAGTTAAATATGCGACAAAGAAGGTGGATGGAGTATCTTAAGGATTATGATTTTGAATTACTATATCATTCAGGTAAGGCTAATGTAGTTGCTGACGCTTTGAGTAGAAAACGAGTTCAGATGTCTGCATTTGAAACAGCTGGAGCTAATAGAGAAGTTCCGAGATATGAATTTAGGCTTGCAACTGAATAAAGACCATATCTGGTGTAGTCACTTAACAATTACCAGTGATTTCCTAGAGCAGATTAAGGAAGAGCAATTAACTGATCAAGGGTTGTAGAGTACGGTTGGATTACTGGTATTGATCAAGCCAAAGATTTCGTTCTAGGTGCGAATGGTATCTTACGGTTCAAGAATAAGGTGTGCATTCCAGCAAAGTCAAATTTGAGAAGGATGATTCTAGAAGAAGGACACAAGAGTCATCTTAGCATACATCCTAATATGACTAAGATGTATAATGATTTAAAAGAATCATTATGGTGAAGCGGGATGAGACAAGATGTGGAGGAGTTCGTGTCAGCTTGCTTAATATGTCAGAAGTCTAAGGTGCAACATTAGAGACTGGGAGGAATTTTTCAAAAATTGGATATTCCTCCGTGGAAATGGGACAGTATAGCAATGGACTTCGTAACACATTTACCAAGGTCGTCAAGAGGTCATGACTTTATATGGATGATCATCCATAGGTTAACAAAGAGTGCACAATTTCTACCAGTTCATCAGAAGATGTCGTTAGATAAGTTGGCGGGGTTGTACATTTGTGAGATAGTGAGATTGCACGGAGTACCATTAAGTATTGTTTCAGATCGAGATCCAAGGTTCACTTCGAGGTTTTGGTTGACTTTGCAAACAACTTTGGGTACACAATTAAGAATGAGTTCATCATATCATCCTCAGACCGATGGACAGTCAGAAAGGACTATCTACTCTTTGGAGGATCTGTTAAGAGCATGTGTGTTAGACCATCTCGGAAGTTGGAATGAGGTTTTACCATTGGTGGAATTCATAAACTATAATAGCTATCATTCTAACATTGGGATGGCACCCTATGAAGCTTTGTATGGAAGACGGTGTCGAACACCGTTATGTTGGTATCAAGATGGTGAAACGGTGGCTGTAGGTCTTAAGTTGTTACAAGAAACAACAGAAAAGGTGAAGTTAATGCAGAAACGGATGAAAGCAACTCAGAGCAGGCAGAAATCTTATGATGACAAGAGGAGGAGACCATTGGAATTTGATGTAGGAGATCATGTGTTTTTACGAGTGATACCGACAACAGGAGTTGGAAGAGCTATTCGATTGAAGAAATTGTTGCTAGAGTTTCTTGTACCATATCAAATTCTCAAAAAGATTGGACTAGTAGCTTATGAGATAGCATTACCACCTCAATTGGCAAAGTTGCATAATGTGTTTCATGTATCTCAATTGAGGAAGTATGTTCTGGATCCAGAACATGTGTTGGAAGTGGATGACATTCAAATTAGAGAGGATTTAACTTTGGATTTTGGACCAACACGAGTGTTAGACATGCAAACAAAGAAGCTTAGAGGAAAGGAGATTTGCACGGTAAAGATACTTTGGAATGAAAAGACGCAAGAGATGACTTGGGAGTTGGAGGAAGATATGAAGAAGGAATATCCATATCTTTTTTCGGAATAGGACAATTTTCAAGGACGAAAATTTCTGAGTTGAGGAGAATGTGAGACCCAGGAACAACTTGGAATATTTTAGGTAAAATTAAAAAGTGATTTATAATTTCATATAGATCTATAAATAAATTTAGTCATGGCAAAAGACTAAATTTAATTAAATGAGTAATTAGAGTTGCTATTTATCTACTTTAAGAAATTATTGTTTGTGGAGTATAAGTGCTTTAATTCTTATAACGCATATTACATCATGTGATGGCAAGTAGCCTACTGGTGAAAGGGGGTTTATAAAACATCTCATATGTATATCTGTTAGTAGAGGTTATTATAACCCCCAATAATTAACCCCTACTATAATTATATGTTTTAGTAGTGTAGAAAGTAAATAAAACAACCATATTTTTCCTTTCTTCTAATGGTTGTGTGACATAAAGGGATAGAGCAGTGCTTATAGCTTTATATGTCAGTTCATAGTTCATACTTGAGAATAGTTGAGGTAGTGTTATATAGTAAGTTCATAGTTCATAAGAGAATACTATTTTTTCTAGTAATATTGTTATCCAAAATTTATGTGTACCATGAAAAATTAGAGATATAAAATATTTTAATTGATAGATAGGTGGTTCGGGGTTAAGGGGTTAGGAGGTTAGGAATAATTTTTGAAATCATAAAGTGCTAGATGAATATGGTGGAATGGTGTAGTGGTATATTATTTTAAAATTTAATCTTGAAGGTACTGATGAGTGCATATTTTTGCTCTCATTTAATGTTTAATTCTGGGTATTTAATTGAATTTGTGTGCTTAAAAATTGATTTAATTGCATAACCTTGAAAAGAAAAGACCATGTTTTACTTTAGGAAGAAAGAAGGAGCTAATGGATTGTGTTCAGGAATGGTTGAGGAATAAAGTGTGTGGGTGAGTACCTCACCCACAAATTAATAAAAATGGCAAAAGGAAAAATTGTTGATGAAAAAGTGCTG
>Ga0214543_1000414_pt1:12500-70198 | contig 70198 bp, 33 predicted proteins | sample CNSS2metaG_FD_160094 | JGI IMG/M metagenome (GOLD analysis project Ga0214543, IMG submission 160094) | Root nodule microbial communities from cowpea collected in UCLA plant growth center, Los Angeles, California, USA - CNSS2 | ecosystem: Host-associated > Plants > Roots > Nodule... | reverse complement strand
AAAAAAAAATATATATATATATATATATATATATATATATATATATATATATATATATATATTTGTATATATATTTTCTTTTTTATCTTTTTTTTAATTTAAAGTTTTATTATTTTAAAATGAATTTAAATATTAAATAAAACTAAATGAAGCAGAATAAATTTATTATTTTTTAGTTTTTTTATTTAAAGTTTAATATTATTTTAATTTTACTTATTTTTATATTTATATTTATTTTTTAGTATATTAAATAAAAATAAAATTATATATATAGATATTAATATTTTTAGAAAAAGTATATATTAAGAAATTTGAAAACATAAAAAATAAATAAAATAATAAACAAAAAAAATCATTAAAAAGTTAAAAAATATAAGTTTTAAAAAGAATTAAAAATATTTAAAATAAAATTTGATTTTTTACTTACGGAAGTAGAATTTTTTTTGACTTCCGGAAGTCGACTTCCGGGAATACTTTTTGACTTCCGGAAGTCGAATTCCGGTGATGATTTTTGATTTTTGGAAGTCAACTTCCGGTGATATATTTTGACTTTCAGAAGTCGACTTCCGGTGATATATTTTAACTTCCGAAAATCGACTTCCGGTGATATATTTTGACTTCCGAAAGTCAAAAATTTTGACTTCCGGAAATCGACATAATTTTGGAGGTGTGGTGCCTACGGGTCAAAGAGTTTTTTGGAAATTTAAAAAAAGTTTGAAGGTGTAGAAGAAATTTTGGAAGTGCAGGAAGAAAAACCCAAATATTAGGCACTAGTTTTTCTTTTTCATTTCTAAGTTAGCCTTAACGGGCCGGGTTAACTATCAACCCGGAACTACGATAATTGCTCGGGCTGACCCAAATAATTAAGTTTGTAACTAAACTGGACCTTTAGAATATTTGAAATAATATTTATTCGTGCAGCTATTTGAGTGTGTAAGAGATGCAAAAAATAACTTTCGGACAATGCAATCCAAAACACATCTTAAATTATATAATCCAAATTTCTCAGACGAAAAAATAATTTATGAATCATGAAATATAGAATTTTTTTTTTCTCATGAAAAAAAAAATCTATCGGACTGTACAACCCAAAAAAAAAAAAAATCAAATTAGACCATTTAAAAGTTATTTTTTCATAAACTAGAAGGACAAAGTATGGACTTTTATATTTATGAGGGTGCAAAACTGTATGGAGATGCAAAACATAACTCTCCTTGTTTGAAAATAAAGAGATAATGTTAACCATTATCTTATTGTGTGTTTGGATAGGAGATTTTAAAAAGATAATTGTTTTCTAGAGAATTTAATATATTTTAATATATGTTAAAAGAAATTAAAATTCTATAATTTTATTAAAGTGATTGATCGTTTAAAATTAGTGAATTTTAAATTTCAGTTTGAAAATTTTCAATGATCTTTGTAATTTTTTTTATCTAGTTGGATAAAAGTAGGTTTAACTTGATTAAGTTAAACCTAATCTAATTTGTATTTATCCACCTAACTTAAATCAAGCTAGACCCATTAAAACTTGACTTGATAGAGGTCAGGTCCAACTTGATTGAATGAATTCTATAATTTTAATCGATTCAGTTTGACCTCAATCCAAATAGACTTCAATTAACCTATCTTGATCTAGTCTTGATTGGACTAGACCCAACTTAATATTCATTGAACACTTTAATCGACTTGAATATGAACCAACTTAACTTGATTAGAATCTAGACTCATTGGACTCAACCTAAATCCAAGGTTGACCTATCTTTTCCTGCACTCTTACATCTATCTTCTTTATTTGTCCAACGACATTATTGTTGGGTAAACTTAGATGAAAGTAGTTGAAAAAGTGCGAAAGATGACAATGTTTCTTAATAATAATTATAAAGTTCATTTAATTGTGTTTAGATAATAGTTGGATAACTGCATTTAAGTTTATAAATAAAATTTTGGTAGTAATTGAATAGTTCTACTAATTGTGGTTTGGTAATAATTGTATTTAATATATGTGGTTGAAAGATCAAGTTAAAAGACCTATAAATTGATGTTGGGTTTATATATAGTTTTTTCTTCATATATGAGTTATGGTTATAATGATAGGCATCTTATAGTCATGGTTATAGTCATTGAGAGATTATGGTTCCATATGGTTATATAACATTAGTCTTACACATACAAGACCTTAGACACCACTTTTACACCAAAACCTTAAGACAATGTTGTTATGGGTCTTTATTCTTATATAGTGTTAACTTTATCTTTTCTATCCGATGTGGAACTTTGACTTTTTTGACTCACACCTATTCCAGACCATTGACCGTGTAATTCTCTTTACAAAATACTAACAAATCTTAATATATAAAGTATTTTATCTGGAGAGACTTATTTGTCCACAACTATCATAAGAGTAAGAACTTTTCTGTGCAAATCTACAGGAAAACACAACTCGTGGATTCTTTGTTTCGTTGCTACTAAAGGGTTGTGTCTACCAACTTTAGTATCGGTTCCTTGGAATCCTAGGTAGTGTAATTGATACTCTTGTTTCTTAGTCTCAATTCTGCATTCTATAAAATAAATCATCATGGAATTGGGAACTTCACAAAGTCCCATAAGAAGAGCACAATCTTCTTCCTTACGATATGTACGACCCAAATTATATTCGTATCAATTAAAGTTGCAAAAGACAAAAGACAAAAACTGAACGAATAAAGATGACGCTTTTACCCCAATGATCCTGCATAATTTTCAATGGAATCTCAGATTTTCCGAGTTCCTTGAGATTGAAATGAAGGAAGCTAAACCAGTGGGTCATAGGGTTGAATCCTGCTACTATTACGTTCGCTTTACGTCTCACTTTCTAGTCCTACATTCTTCAATGAAACCCAATATTTTCTATACACTCATCGAAGTGCAAGAGGCTACGTATAGGTATCATAAAGAAGGGTTGAAAATAGCATAAAATAAAACCGTATGGTCTTCATGTTTGGCGGGCTTTCATTTTCAACGACAAAACCACGTTCATTACAAATATTCAGTCATTTGGTTTATTGTAAACTGCCATTTGAACCATGTTGGAATATCTATTAAAACACTCAAATTAATTTTCAGTCAACATCAACCCTACAAAGCCAATTTGTAAAGTGAGGTCTGCACCTCACTTATATATTATGAATTGGTCTTATCTCTGATCGATGTGGGACTTCCAACACGTACGGGATGAGAGGTATTTGGTAGTTCCAAATTTTCATGAATTGAAAATTTTGAATATGTTATGTAAAGATTGATTGAAATAGTAGACACACTATAGTGATGTAATGTAGAGTGGTGTTTTGACTAAGGTGAGTGATACTCTTGACATGATGTGATGATGTTAAATATTTTGGATCTTCCAACGTTGGGCTCACTCATTCACTCACGTAACTCTGGTCCTCTGATAGGTACTCATTACTGAACCATTTGCACTGTGTTGGGTAGTACACAGAGAATATACTCCACCAGAACACGACATCTCCACTATTAGAAACTCGTGATAACTACTGAATAGTCTTTTTTATTAAAAGCTGTCCTGCATAACCTATAACCACACTCATACGCTGCACAGTTTCTTAGCTTCAAATTTCAAAGAATCTCCTTCATCATCGCTTCCTGTTCTGACCTGCATCTTTTATATTCAAAATTTTCCTGATTTTATGCTGTGTCTTGTAGCTAGTAATGTTTGTTTTACACACCTTTAGTTATCCAAGAACATGGCTTCTAAAAGTTTATACTATTTGAATATTGGTTTGGCTCATGCACCAATAACAACATAAAGACACAAACACATATTTATCAGCCTATTCTAGATTTGTTTATTTCCTGAAACCTCTTCCATGCATCTGGTTGGTCTGTTAACTTTAGGAGAGTTGTCATAGACATCAGAGTCCTTCATCAATTTTGATATTACTTGTAAAATGATATCTCCTTTCACAATTTCAAAGCATGTTACATGGAGACCAAAATCATTTTGCTATCAGACATAGTTGTAGTTTGTTTTTGATTGTAGTTAGTTGTAGTTTGTTTGATTGTTCAGTTAGAGTCATGAACAACAACTGAGTTGGATTATTGGATAAAAATGGCTGTTCAAAACTCTCTCCAAATAACTAGAAGTGGTACTGGTGATTATGATGATGATGGGCATGCCAAGAGGACTGGTAAAAATCTCTGGGGCCATAACACAACCATAAGCATTTCATATTCTTATATATGAATTTGGCTTCTGAATTTTAGTCCTTCCATCAATTCTACCAGGAACTACACGGAGTGCTGTGGCTCATATCATCACAGCAACTATTGGTGCTGGTGTTCTGTCTCTGGCATGGAGTACTTCCCAGTTGGGATGGATTGCAGGACCATTTTTCTTGTTTTTTTGCGCAATTGTGACATGTGTTTCTTCATTCCTCCTTTCCGATTGTTACAGAACTCTGGATCCTCTATCTGGGAAAAGAAACTACACTTACATGGATGCTGTTAGAAATTATCTTGGTAGCCACTCTAGTCTAAAACTTGGAACATGGTTCCACTGAACTGCCACCATAATTATGCAAACTAATCATGTTTACTGTTAGTTTAGGCAATAAAAGGACATGGTTGGCTGGTTTCCTTCAATATTTGAGCTTGTATGGGGTTACTGTTGCTTATGTAATTACCACAGCAACCTGTTTGAGGTATTATTCCAGTTAAACCCCATCTAGAATGAGAAGATCATTATTTATATGCAAGTATGAATTTGTGCTGTAGCTCATTGCTTCTATCATCTCTTTATTTCATGTCATATTGAAGACACTAATCTACCTTGATGATAATTTTATTCATGTTCTAAGGATGCTTGGTTTTTTCTATAAACACAGAGCAATACTGAAATCAAATTGTTATCACAAGGAAGGGCATGAGGCTCCTTGTAGATATGGGGATACAGAATACATGATGCTGTTTGGACTAGTTCAGATCATAATGTCATTCATACCAGATCTTCATAACATGGCATGGGTTTCAATTGTTGCTGCCATAATGTCCTTTGCATATTCATCTATTGGACTTGGACTTGGCATCACAACAGTAATAGGTAACTTTCATTTTCACAATTAAGGTTTTGTTTACTTGTCCATCCAAACCTTTTGGTTATTGAAGCAACAAAATGAAGGGAAAAACATGTATTTTGTACTAAAATCCATATCTAGCTGCTAAATACATATTAAATGGGAAAATATATGGAATGTTAGATTTAGGCATATCAAAGAGTTGAAAGAGAACAATGGATGATGAAATTTATGGCTGCATTGGCAGAAAATGGAAGAATTATGGGTAGTTTAACAGGAGTACCTGCTGCAAATATTTCTGACAAGTTATGGTTAGTCTTCCAAGCAATTGGTGATATTGCCTTTGCATATCCATACTCAGTCATCCTCCTTGAGATACAGGTACTCTTTCATATGAATTCAATTTAAATGATTTGACTGTGTAAAATACAAAGAGATTTTGTTGAAATTTATAATAACCAAAATGTTACAGTTGAAACAAAAATATTGAATTTGTTTATTTTGACTGAAGGACACTCTAGAGTCTCCTCCACCAGAAAACAAGACCATGAAAAAGGCCTCCATGATTGCTATCCTCATTACAACATTCTTCTATCTCTGTTGTGGATGCTTTGGATATGCAGCTTTTGGAAATCAAACACCAGGGAATCTCTTGACAGGGTTTGGGTTTTATGAGCCCTATTGGCTCATTGACTTTGCTAATGCTTGCATTGTTCTTCACTTGGTGGGAGGATATCAGGTACTATACATAAGACTGGAGCTTCTTATGCATACTCAATTGAACTACTACTTCATAAAATTAATCGTAGTTCTGATTCTTGTATGTGATCTTTTTTTTTTATCAGATTTTCTGTCAGCCGATATATGGTGCTGTTGACAGATGGTGTTCAAAAAGATACCCTAACAGTGGCTTTGTGAATAATTTCTACCAATTGAAACTTCCTTGGTTGCGAAGTTTTCGGCTAAACTTGTTCAGGATATGTTTCAGAACAGCCTATGTGATTTCCACTACTGGACTCGCGATCCTATTTCCTTATTTTAATCAAGTTCTGGGAGTGTTAGGAGCCTTAGGCTTTTGGCCATTGGCTATATATTTCCCTGTAGAGATGTATTTTGTGCAGAGGAAAATTGAAGCTTGGTCTAGAAAATGGATCGTCTTAAGAACCTTCAGCTTTATTTGCTTTCTTGTGTCACTACTAGGTCTCGTTGGATCACTTGAAGGAATCATAAGCGAGAAACTAAGCTAATGAAGGGTGCTTCATTTGTTTGCGTTCATTGTCTTCTTGGCATCTATTTCATGTATTTCAGTTTCACGTTAATTCCATTGTTTGTAAAGTTTGTCTTAGGCATGGAACAGTCTTGTTTGGTTCCCTTTAAAAAAGTGTAATAAGGATTATTGGTTCCAGCCCAAAATTTGTAAAGGTCACATTAAATTGTTTTGAATTTACGTAATATAAAGTCATTTATACCATATGGACTGGACATGTTTTTTTTTATTATTAAAAAAAGTTGAAATGCAGTGGAAATCATTAATGGGGAATAAAGAATTGATTGAGATTGTAAATTGCAAGTGCACAGTTAAGGAATGAAAGACCCCATCTTTATCATTCACATGTCACTTTATCGTTAGAATTTATATTAGACTGGCCACACGGGTGTAAGAAATTAACCATCAGGAATCCTGCTATATTTTTAGTGAAAGCAACTAATACAGCAATCGATAAAGAATCACTCCAAGCTTTTCCGAAATACAAGGTAAAAAACAACCCTCGGCAATAGAAAATTTTAAAACAATGTATTTTCATGAATTATAAGATGTTATAAAATCAATTAGCCATCTTTTTACCAATTGCTTTGCAGCAAAACTGAAGCCGGAGTAATACTAAAGTGAGCATGACAATGATCTAACCAGGAAGCCAAGAGTTACAAAATCACATAATGAAAATAACTTGTTCAAGCCACAACACAAGAAATATCAAGGTAGTAGTGATAGTAAATTGACAGCTTGGGTGAAAATATTTCCGTCATGGTCGGTTTAAGGAATAACTAAAGCATAACTAAAAACATCAGTACATGGGCAAGTTCATTGCTGCTGTGACCCTGAAGTTGATGTTCCAGATTCAGATGGGGCATGAGCAGCCTGTACAGACCCTGTCTGTGAAGAACCTGGTTGCGTAGAATGCTGATAAGTATGATTTGCAGCAGGCGGCTGGGATGGAGGAACAGCAGTATTGTATGGAGGTGGTGGATACTGTTGATAAGGGCCAGGTGGAGGCATATAACCATATGGAGAGTAATACTGATGGTGATATTGGCCAGGTGGAGGAGGCATCATTGGTCGGGCATAGTGTTGCATTTGCTGCTTCTCCAAACTGGACTTGTCCTCCCCGGACCCAGAAGGCCCACCAGGAGGACCATCTTGAGATGAAATGAGAGCACCCATTCTTTGAGGATCCATTGATGGGTAGTAGCTTCTTTCCTGCTGCATAGGTGGTGGATTGTTATAGAAAAATGTTCCTTGTGTTTGGTCCTGGTTCTGCTGCTGTGATATAACTGCCCGAGGCAACAATCCACTATGAGCAACAGATGCCTGCTGCCTAGCTTGATCAGAGCCATCTGACTCAGGTTTTGATGTCTGAGGCCTGCCCCACATCAGTTTTAACCTTAGGCCCTTGATAACCAGTTTGTTTGAGAGTTCTTCTGCTGCCTTTTCTGCACCTTCTCGGGTAGTATATGATACAAAAGCACAAGCCCGTTGCAGAACCATTTTTATAGATTCAATCTCTCCGTGGGCATAGAAGTGATCCCTCAAATCCTGTTCAGTGACCCTAGCATCAAGTCCACCAACATAGAGAGTTTTAATGCTCTCGTCCTCAGGAGCCTCCAGTGTGGCCATCTCCCCTGCCTTGCCAAGTAGCTTCAAGGCCACGGGATCGTTAACCCTGAATAATTTAAGGCATGAACAGAAAATTAACGGAGGCAAAATTATAAACATCACATACTAAAGCAGCTAGAAATATCATCAGTATCAGTAGTCACTAGAAAATTATGCAGATAAAACAAAGAATACATAGGCAATAGGTTAATATGAGATAAGAAAAAAAAATGATCGTATATCCATGATGCACTAAAAATATAGAAGCAAAAGAATATCCTCGGAATAAGATGTTTGATGGCTATTGACGTCTGCTACATCACTTTTTGCTACGATTGAAAATTAAAGGTGTCATACTACAAAGGAATCATCCTTAGTCCATATTAAAAAAATATAATTATTTCTACAAATTAAGAATAATCAAAGTACAAAAAAATGTCCTTAAAAGTAAGAAAAATTACAGGCTAAGGAGCATGCATGCCAGACAAGATAAGTCGTTTCACTTCACATATAGAAGGAAAGAAAGAAAGACAAAAATGCAATTACATGGTAGTTAGTAACTTAGTAATCCATATTATTTCCGCACTTTGGATCCTCAGATAGTGATTTTAACATGTATACCAGACCCACTAGGTGGAGTAAGGTTTACTTATAGTTGTTTAAACACAGCTTCCTACAAGCAGAACTATCACATGACTTTGCGGGAGAAAAACCCTGCAAGCTTTTTATCTTAGCCATGCAACAGGTCATCGCATAGGACAACCACAAAACAATTGAGTGAGTGCCTAATAAACTAACAGTTATATCCATCAAGGAGATGACAAAATGCTCTAGTTGCTGCCCAGTTCCAATGACAATACATAGAGAAAACTAATTTGGAACAAAAAGGGCCACTGCAAGAGAGAACAAGTATTAAAAAGTCATAAGCAAATAAGTATGTCACTTTTAACCATACATACCCATAGTAACGATCTTTAATATTTTGTTGAGACAATTCCCCAGTTTCTGGCATCTCGTGTCTATAAGGGCATTCGGCTCCTCTGGTACATTCACCCCTTATGTAGAAACTGCAAATATGTGCTCTGTTTCTTTTGTAATAAGGGGTTGTTCTTTGAAGCTTCAGGATAGTATCATTAGGGCGTGCTTTGCCATAAGAAGATTCATAATCTATACCAGCTCTAGCCTGCACCATGCTTTCACTCTTAGTAAAAAGATATGATCAACTAATAAATGAGAACTGAGTTAAAATAGTATAAATCCTAAAAGAAATGGAAAAAGAAAATTTGAGATTTTAATAGCTGTTAAATTACAATAAGAAAATCATAGTTCTATGGTTGAGGAATTCTGCACGCAATCAAAAAAGTAACTCCAAAATATTACAGAAAATATGTTAACCACAAAAATAATAATTCATTCACAACTAGATACAGATCGACTCTAAACCCACTAACTACTCTTCTGACCATTAATTACATTCAACTATCAGAAACTATAAATGCATAACTTGACATAAGGAAAACATACCCTACGGTCATGCTCTTCAGCAAAATACTCCCTATTAACATCACTTTTCGGAATCGCATCATTGGAATCAATATTGAGAGCTGTGTCTCGGACTTGAACAGGTAGTCCATATTCAAGGTCCAGAAGGCACACTTGACAGACATTTTTCAATTTACTACATGTCTGACATATCTCAGTTTTCTTATATCTCGCATCTCTGCCGGGTCTCCATCTAAACACAGTGAATGGCCGTGTACAAATCTTGCACTCCTTGTCATACTCTGCCCTTGTCTGCACACAAAATTAAACATGACCAAAAGCAATTAAAAAAAATAGCATATAACAATGGTTTTAAATCTAAACATTAACTACTATGTGATCAACAATCCTAGTGTTTCCTTTTTCAAAGATGAAAGAATTGAAATAATTTCTAACTCGTTTATTTCCGGTAGTCTTGAATTCTATGGAAACTAAAAGTAAAATAAATACAAAGATATAAAAATAATTGTTTACTTTGAAACGCCCTAGAAGAACTATGCTAAAATGCTTAGGGATTCCGAATTCACACAGTTGAAAACAAAACCATGGGCCTGCCTCAATGACAAAAAAAGGTTTTAAACTCAGCAGCTGCATCTATAAATTTATCATCATCACGATGCAAAAACTGTAAAGCGCAAAGTATAACAAATTAACTCTTCGATTCTTGTTGGCTGGTCACATGGCCAGGTTCAACACATCAAAATCTAATTCGGTTCAGTTGTTCCTACAACCCTTAAAATTCCTCACCAAACAAGCACAGAACAAACGAGTAGTCGATCAGACAGGAGGAAGTGCTACTGTTCTCATAACCGGTACGAGTGAAAGAAGATGACACAGTTAAAGAAAGAGAAAAAAAAAAATGCCCTAAGAGAATAAAGGAAGTCAGGGAATGAGTTGGTGTCATAGTCAGAATCACTTGTTACAAGCTCCCTTCCAATATCCCATTCAATCTCGCAAAAACAGAGCAGAATCCCCCAAATAAAAAAAAAAAAAAAACATGGTGAAATATTTGAAACAGACCATTCGAACATAGGGGCTGTCGCCGAGACAGGATTCGCATATGATGGGGAAATCAGAACGCTCCCAACCGTCCGCTTCGTGGTCTCTGAGTAACCTGTGTGCCATGGTTAGGGTTTCGTGACTGCACCAAAATCGAAGCTGAAGAAAAAAGGGAAGGAAGCCAAAAACATTCAGAACATTTTAGAAAACAAAAAAGACATCAATAGAATGCGAAATATGAATAAATTGGTTATTATAAACTTCGATTTCAATGCGAAATTTGGGAGAAATCGTGTACCTATTAGCGGTGAGGCAAGGAAAGGAAACGGAAAGGACTTGGCAGCGAACGCCGCGGAACGGAGGTTGGTGGCTGCTCGATTTGCACTAAGCACAGACGCCGAAATATTAGGTCTACTTTTGTAAATGTTATTGCTGTTTGGAAAATTACCGGTAATTCTTAATATTGTTTTGTATTTCTAATACTTACAGTTATACTTACACTTAAATAAAAAAATTTAAAGATGTGAAACTTAAAAATGAATTGATAGAATTTAAATCTTATTTCTTGTTTGAAATAAATTCAATTATCTTATAATCAATTTAAAATATATATATATATATATATATATATATATATCATATTTTTAATAAATTGTATAACTGTAAGTATATATATTAAACTTGTGTTTTTTGTTGGTTACTACATGTGTTTTATAGTGATTAAAAATTAATTTTTAAAATTTAAGAGAAGAAATTTAAATAAGAAATTGAATATATTATAGGTATTGTATCTTATTTTACTTTCTAAAATATTGATACCTATATAGAAATGTTTTTTTAACATACATTCACTTGAGGAGTCCATTAGCAAAAATGCATCTTAAGACTAGTACTGTTATGGCTTGCAATGTAGAAAAAAAAACTATCACTTATATAAATTAAACAAAATATAAATATGACATCATCAAATCAAACCAATTAATATTAAAGAATACTCTGATAAGAGTGTTTAAAATTTTCATGATTACTTAAATGAATTGTTTTCTTTCCAGACATTTGTGGATGCAACCTTTGAGAAAATTACTTAATATTGCTAAAGTCTAAACCTTTTCATCATTATGATAACACATCAAGAAAACCTTAACTTATTCAATTATTTCAAGAATGACAAGATATATAATAAGGTAACAAATCTTTGCGTATCATTTAAAAAATTTGTTTCCTCTGTGTCTGAATTGATCATTCCTAATCAAGTTCAATGTTCAATATTAAACATTTGAAAATATGAAATAGTATAATATTACACTAACATAATTTTGTTTTTCAGTATATCACCATATCTAATTATTTTAACCAATTTTTTCCGTAGTACAATATTTAGATGTTCTACTAAAATAGTGTACGGAAATTTCCTTTTACCAACAGTAGCATATATGTGAACAAGTTAACATCACAATTTTTATATATTTTTATAATTATTCTGATTTAAAAAAAATCATTTTTATCCATTTTATACCAGTTTTTTTGAACTAACAAAATGGATAATAACACATAGAAATTTTCATGACAATAAATTTATGATAATTTTTTCCATTATCATTTTAGGATTTGTTTTCATTACTTATTACAATGTATTTTTAATAATGTGAATCTCTACTATTTGCAATAACATCTAATTTTAACAATTGTTCATCATTCTTGGAGTATAATTTGTTCCTTATGTCATTTATGAGGGTGTATGTGTGGTAGGAAATTTCTTTATCTATCAAAATCTCCTTTTAAACAATATAAGTTTTTCAATATGCATTTAAAAAATAATTAATGAAATAATCTCACTTCTAATTAATTTATAAACAAAATAAAAAATGGGAAAAAACTAATTTTAAACTGAAAACTATCAACATTACTCGATTTATAATATTTTATAAAATAGTAAAATTATAATTGACGTGGGACAGATAAGATCAGTATGGATGAAATAGTCTACATAAAAATTCTTATCAGTTAACTATTTATATATACAATAATATTAACTATATTATCGTATTTTTATTTTTTTAATAAAACTAAGTCTTAAATTTAAGAAATTCCATTAGATATTTTAAGATCCCGTGTTCATTTTAGAAAACTTGTAATTTAATGAAAGGATGGGACCATTGCACAAATGCTCATAAAGATGACCAGCTTCTTAATTATTCACCAAAGAGGTGAAGAAAAAAATAAAAAAAATGGTGATTCTTTGATATTATTAATTTTTTTCTATATTTGCTCTACAACCTTATAAAGCTATTTAGTATAGTTCCACTAATGAAACACTTAACAAGTATATTATTTTTCGTTTATTCTATTACACTTATGAAACATTATTTTAGTATTTTTTTTATATGAAAAAATATTTTAATTGAAACAATTAAATTATTTGGGAAATTTTAACCCCAAATCCTGCAACCATCTAGATTATTCGGCACAGCTCTGTAACAGGTTTTGTTGTCTATGGTGAAACAACAAGGCAAAAACCTCAAACCACAAACACAACTCGTGTACGGCTCTCATAGTATGGGACCATCTTCAATAAAACAACCCCAATAACCATAAGAGAAAAAAAAAAAACAACCTTTTTTATTTGGTTGACAAGTATCATCTATCTTGATCTGGCCTTGCCTTTGTTGAGTGCAGTTTTTTTGTCTCAATGCTTCATTCCCAAATGAAATTTTGACCCTTTTGCACAGTCCATTCTGTCGAACAACACAGCAAGAGAAAAATCAAATTTTTTTCCCTCTCGCTGCTTTCTATTCTATATAAGGTCATATCCCAGGAATTGACCAGATGGAGAATGAGGCACATAGCATGTCATCTGATATAGGAATAGGTGTGAATGAGAAGATGGTTGAGGCACTTGAGTCAAGTGACAACATCCCACTGTTGCTCACCAATTCTGGCTCTCTCAAAAGGACAGGTTTGTGTTGTTTTGTGTTCTGTTGTATTGTGTCGTGGGTCATCTCAAATGTTTAGTGCAAAAGTGAATAGTGATGTTATTACTAACTAACATGTTGGTGTTTGTTTGTGACTGTGATGAACTGGATTTGGTTGAATTTGACTTTGTGAACAAAAGGGACGGTGTGGACAGCAGTGGCACACATAGTGACTGGGGTGATAGGATCCGGAGTGCTGTCTCTGCCGTGGAGCACTGCACAGCTTGGTTGGCTTGCAGGACCACTCTCAGTCATTCTCATTGCTTCCATCACTCTGTTCTCTTCTTTTCTTCTATGCAACACTTATCGCCATCCCCATCCTGAACATGGCCCAAATAGGAGTGCTTCCTACCTTGATGTTGTCCATCTGCATTTAGGTACGAACAATTCAATTCATTCCCTATCTACTTTCTTGAATTGTATAGCATGTGGTGCCACCAAGTGTCTGATCTGAGTGATGATGAGATTGGTTCATTTAAGTATGTGGTGAGGGGGTTGAATCCTCTGACAATATAGTTGACTGGGGAGAACTCACTTTTTGAGTGTTTCCAGATCTACCAAGAAAATTAATGAACAAGGATATTCCTTACAATGATGCATTACCTTTGTGTATGAAAAAAAAGGGAAAAAATCTGGTTGAGAGACATGAACTTATCTTTGGATGGTGATGAGCTTGAATGTTTTGTCTTCTTTGCATGAACTATGTGTTGTATGGATTTGATTAGAGACAAATTCAATGTTAATTTCACAGTGATGAGATTATAGGGATTTAGGTAGGGAATAAATATTCTGAAATTGTTATTGATTTGATGTGATATGAGTTTATTTACCTCTTGGTGGAGATGAGCTTCGTTCATCTAAGTTTGTGGTTAGGAGTTTGGATCCTTACTTTTGTGTGCTGAAAAATCTAATTGAGAACTCACTTTTGAGTGTTTCCAAATCTCCCAAAAGAACTTAGCCTCCATGAACAACCAAGGATATTCCTTACAATAATGCATCACAACAAAAAATTGCATCTTGTTACCACATTGTCATTGGAAAGAATGCTATCTATATGACAGAATCGTCTTTGGACATTTGCAGGAATAAGTAATGGGCGGCTCAGTGGTCTTCTTGTGAATATAAGTTTGTATGGTTTTGCAATCGCCTTCGTCATTACAACAGCTATCAGCTTAAGGTGTGTTGATGACTTATCATACTGATTCCTGTCTTGTCATGAAATTTTCTTTTCTTTGCTCTTCTTTCCCTCTGTTTATCTATGGATGCTACCTGTTCCAAAACAAGATTTTCTCACTGGTGTCTGTCCTAAGAATAATACTATATGATTGCCACTGTTAATTTGGACTGCTATTTGTATTTGTGGCTGCAGAACAATACAACATTCATTTTGTTACCACAACGAAGGGAGTGAAGCATCATGTGAATTTGCAGATGCATATTACATGCTGCTTTTTGGCGTTATCCAAATTATTCTCTCACAGATACCCAACTTCCATAACATTGAATGGTTGTCGGTTGTTGCTGCAATTATGTCCTTTACTTATTCTTTCATAGGAATGGGGCTTTCCATTGCACAAATCATAGGTATGATGGGAGCCTTAGCTCAGGCCCACCATAAGTATTAGTTTTGATCAGATAAATGTGTATAATTTTCTGACAAAACTTTGCTCAGACAAAGGACATGCTGAGGGTAGCATTGGAGGAATCAGTACCTCCAGTGGAACTGAAAAGTTATGGCTGGTTTCTCAAGCACTTGGTGACATATCATTCTCATTTCCGTTCTCAACAATTATTATGGAAATACAGGTAAATACCTTGCAAATCCACACACAAAACTGTAACTTTACCTGTAATGGCTGATATAATTTTCTGTAATTATTGAAGGATACTTTGAAATCACCTCCACCTGAAAACCAAACCATGAAGAAGGCCTCAGTAATTGCGGTCACTGTCACAACATTTATGTACCTCAGTTGTGGAGGTGCTGGATATGCTGCCTTTGGTGATAATACACCAGGAAACCTTTTAACAGGGTTTGAATCCTCTAAGTCGTCTTACTGGCTTGTGAACTTTGCTAACGTTTGTATAGTGGTTCACCTAGTTGGTTCATATCAGGTACATTGAATATAGAGATACCGTGTCAATTTTTTTGGGTGCTCCCTGTTAATATTTCTTCAATTCCTGTATTATGCATCACCTGTCTTGGGTAGCTTGTTGTAAAATCATCATAAAGTGTAAAATCATCTAATTGTCACCTACTTTCTTTTGGTGCAGGTGTATAGCCAGCCACTTTTTGCCACTGTTGAGAGTTGGTTCCGTTTTAATTTCCCGGATAGTGAATTTATGAATCACACATATATCTTGAAACTCCCGTTGCTACCAGCCTTTGAACTTAATTTTCTCAGCCTGACTTTCAGAACTGCTTATGTTGCATCCACAGTTGTGATTGCAATGGTCTTTCCCTACTTCAACCAGATTTTGGGGGTTCTGGGTAGCATGATTTTTTGGCCATTGACCATATATTTTCCTGTGGAAATATATTTGAATCAATCCTCTACTGTACCATGGACGACTAAGTGGGTCCTGCTTCGAACTTTCAGCATTGTTGGCTTTGTTTTTGGATTGTTCACTCTCACTGGATGTATTAAAGGAATAGTAGCTCAAAAAATTGGCTGAGAAGCTTTCAGACCTATCCAGGTATTGGGGCTAAGAAAGTAGTTTCTTTTGTACTTTGAAGGCCCCAAAATGATTCATTCACACAGTTAGTGTCTTGGAACCATGAAATGAAGATTGGACAACTTGTACTTTTTTTTCTCTCGGTAAATTAGACTTGAAACATGTATTTGAGATCTGAACTGTCCTGTCTTTATTCATCAACAATGCATTGACTGTAAAATGCAAAGAGTAGAGAGGACTGCACTGAATCTGGTTGGACAATAAACATGCAGATTCTCTGATATTTTCAAAATTGGTCACCTTTTGGTATAAAAAAATAATAATGTTAGGAACGTTGATGAATGCAAACGTTGCAGTTCAGGAATTCCAAGTTTGTACCTAGCTTTATGGTGTGATTCTGTTGCCAAAGCTTAATGTTGTGATATGAGAAGTGTTTCTTTGCATGATCCTCCGAGAAACTAGTCAATTTCATCTAAGATGTTGAGATAACTCTTAAGATGTAAATTGTTGGCATGAAAGCAGAGTGTTGAGCTGGTCAGGTTTTAAGATAGAGAACAACACATGCTCACTTCAATGTTCAAACATGACAACACGTATAAGGCAGCCTTGTCCTGCATAAGGTATCGTCTACTGAAAACTCCTACTTCGAATTTATACCACTGTGGCTAAAATTTATCATTTAAGTGCAAAACATTGAAGGCAAAATGAACTAGACGATTTCATGATGCATTCGCTTTTCAAGACCCAATAGCTATTACAAGTTTTGTTAACGAAATAAGTTTCACTTTTTTGTTTGATCACACAAAAAAAAAACGGTGAAATGACATAATGCTACTCGTATGCACTTGAACTAATATGATGTCTCAAACTCAACATTAACAACCAAGCAAAGATAACATGGAATAAAGCCAGCATAAAGTGAATCTAAAGAAACAGTTTGTTCCATAATGTCTTCTAATCCGTAGGCTTGACTTTCCTACCTGCTTAACATTGTTTGTACAAAATAAAGAAAAAAAAACAATAGAGAATATAACGAAGGATTGGTTGACTTCAACAAGACAAACATCATGGGCCCAATCAATCATTCTTCTCCTCGTATGATGACCAGCATAAACACAGCCAAGAATGATTTGCCGCACGGCATGCAAATTGCCAATGTTTATGGTTTCGACTCAAAGAACTACTTCCCTCAATTATACACCAACCTCACCATCAACCGAAGCAGTGATTTACTGAATAGCAAGACGCCTCTGTGAGCTTTGCTCAGAGGAGATGCTTCCCCGTTGTTGACCTGAACAGTCCCCTTCCTCTACTCTCTCACCGGAGTGCAAACAGAACGCAGATGATGACTGCAAAACATTTGCATAGTTGTGTTTCTCAAATCTCTCATGCACCTGAGAACCTCTTGCGTCTTGTTGCACACTGGCAGAGTTCCATGTCTTAGCAGAATCAGATGAATTAACTGAAACTGGACCTGCAGCACCCATATTCTTTTCCTTGTTCGTATGTTTGGAAGCTTCGACCTCAGTTTTCTTTGCAAAACGCCCTCCGTTACCTCTTGCTCTTCTCATAGCATGCTGATGACGAGATTCATGAAGATATGGCTGCGAAGAAACTCTGGTTAGCATACTCAAAAGAATAATTTGAATACAGAACTATGGAGTAAGAAAAATGCATAAGCCAGTGCTCATTTGTACCTTTCTGACTTTTATTAGTTTCTTTTCAAGCTCTGCTTTAGCACGAGCCTGTCTTCGTCTCAGAATTCCTTGGTACTGTTTGGCATTCACATAAACAGGCTCTTGAGCCATCTCAAGCGGCAAAGCCATTCTAGCATGAGGCATTCCTATAAAAGGAGCATATCCCTAATAGGAAAAAATATAATAAGGTTATTTATCATTGCAATGATATCCTCCAAATATAACCATAGTTTGAAACAGAAAATAGACCAAATAGCTCTTTTATCATATATCAAGAAAAAATCAATCCCTCGGGGGCTATGCACAGATTACATTCTCACCAGAATGATTTATGAGACATGCAAAACAATGAGTTTAGAAAGTTTGTATGATGTGAAAACACTCTTGGTAATACCATAATAAGGATTTGTAGCACATACCTAGATTTTGAAGCATACTAGGATCCATCACAAAAACATGCAATGGAACTATAATATTTCCAACTATAGAATTTTCATCATAGACAAGTACGAACAGCAAAAATTAATGCTATTAAACATAGTCCTAAAGCTATGATCTTTGTGCTAAAAAATAATATCATGAGGGCAAGGCTTACAAATGAATGGCTAATAAGTTCTAGTTGTGGAGCATGTGGTGGAACGCAGTCATCACGCCTAGAAGGTGCAGATGATGAAGAATGCAGCATGGCTTGTTGGTCTTGTCCATAACTTCCTGCCAAGAAAAGAATAGTGTTCCATTAAGCTTGTAACGCTTAGAAATAAAGAAAAAAATCACACCAACATAATTTCACGCATTGTGTGTATATATAAGCACATGCTTTCTTTCCTGATTTCAATGTCTGCATATTTTTTTTTCTTTACAATACAATGTAATGCACCTGGTTGATTAGGAGCAGTGGGTTGTGATTCTTTGGTGACATCATCGTCTTCCTCATTCACCCCATTGTTGGACAAAGATTGATCTTCACTGGATTCTGAATCGCCATTAGGACGTTCAAGTGATGATGAATTTGATGCGTTCACTACTGACATTGCTTGTGGAGGACGTTCAAGTGATGATGAATTTGATGCGTTCACTCCTGACATTGCTTGTGGAGGAACAGGTTTGTAATGAGGATGAATACCACGCCACCAGGGTTCAGAATAAACATTGCTAGGCGTAAAGGATTGTGGATTAGACCTAGGCGGATTGGTAGTTTCAGATTTTGATTGCATGATCCCTGCAAAAGTATATTGCACATGAAAATTATATTCCTCATAAAATCAAAGGCAAGATAAATAAGAATGGATAAATAAGGTATTTGTGAAACAAATTTACATGATCAAATGAAAACTATAGTCATAGTTGTATCAGAAGCATTGAAGTGCTGGCAAAAATTGACAAGTATGATATCAAAGCACAATTCACAGCTTTATTAATAATTGAAAGACTTAATGAAGTCAAATTATGTACCAAATACAATTGAGCTCACAACAAAACATGGTAACAAGTGAAATAAGACAAACACCTGTGATAGTAACTCTGGGTAGGTTTGTTTATAGGGTTTTTTCACCGAGCTGTTTTTATATTTTTTACAAATAGATCATTAATCACAGAAATGAAGCAAAGGTGTGAAGTAAGAGCATTAACTTGATACAACAAGAAAATGCAAGCCCTCTTTTTAGGGTAACGACAAATGCTCATGATTGATTCATATAACTCAAAAAGTTTTGAAAACAGTGTATTTCCGACAATGTTAATACTAAAAACTAGTGCAACCTCTTAAAATGTAGACTGATACAGAAAAGCTACACATAAAAACATTTTATAGCTTCATATATGAATAAAATTATAACACGTGGTGTGCAAGTAAAAGTAAATCGAGAAACCCCCACTCAAAGCTATTAAAAATCGTCACGAAAAGACAATACTTGTTAAGGCAAAGAGATGCTTAAAACAAAGCTTTCATTTTTCTCTTACTTGATCTTCAGCACGAGCTAAAAGCTAAAATCTTTGAACTCCCAGCCAGTGCCCAGCAACCAAATGCCCCTACAAAACAAAAACTTGACATTCAGCAACATTGTTTCTGCCTTGTTTAGTCAAAAAACAAACAGTAACAGTGGATATTCCAACATGCAACCTTAAATATCAGTCTAACATGCAGATAAACACCAGTTAGTGAGGTAGATTTCATAGAATATCACAAAAATCTGAAGGTTTGGCTGATCTTAGTGCATGCAACAAAATCCCAATTCTACCTTATTAACAACCAAAAACAATCTGTCTCCCACATCACATGCCATAGAATAAACTGTGTAAGTGATACCTTGACAGAATTCACACATGCAGACACAGAATCCTTACATTCAGATCACACAAAGACTTACCTAATCCAGCAAACAAAAGAATCACCCCCCAAAACCCTAATCCTCAAAAGCCCTTCAAAGAGAAGGAATCAGAATTAGACCAAATTCCCCTGTTGATCAAGGAAATTTGGGAGGTGGGAGGCAAATGAAAGAACTGTGCTGTGCTGTCTCCAGAATGTGGAGTGGTGTATGTTGATATCTCACTTGAGTTGTTGTTATTATAAGAGGATAGAGAAATTGGTGAGAGACAATAACACGAGTTAAGTGAAAATAAAAACAATGTTAACAACACTAACAAGTTTAGTCCAGTGTTGGGGTTTAAATTTCAAGTGACATACGATGATGACGTCAGCACCACGCGGGAGGAGGGGACACGTGGGTTGGGGTGGGAGGGAAAAGGAGAAAACTGGTAGGGAGTGAGAGAGGTGGGTGAGGATATCAAAGCCTCCGAGGAAGGAAAAAGAAACAAAATTTCTAGGGCACGTGACACGCACTTGAGTAGCAGAATCCGGTGAACGCGTGGCCTGGGAGTGGGACCCACAGCGTCCGAGAATTGACAGCAAAGTTATCCACGTGTCCCTTTTTTTAGTTTCCTCGGATGAATTATTGATTCTCCACCATAAAAATAAAAACAATTTTATTTCTTTACTTAAAAAAATGGGAAAAGGTAAGCCTTACCTGCCAGTGAGGAGTGAGGAGGACACGTATTATCACTTCACAGCTCATCAACATTGCAATTTATTCACTCCAAAATCCAATAAATATTGCTTTAATAACGTGGCAGCACTTTTTAAGGTGCTGTTTAGAGTCACATAAAAAAAAATTGTACTTTTAAACTTATAAAAATCAATTATACTTATAAAAAAAATTAGAAGTAAATAATTTCAGTTGGTTCTCAACATAACTTCTCTAACTCGGATGAAAATATTTAATTCATATTTTGTAATTTTATAGTGTGGGATTTGTTCCAATAAATAAGTAATAACTTATGGTTCGGTTTGTCAACCTACTAACTCAGCCTAATTAACTCATAGTTTAAGGGTATCAACTTTAACTATAACTAGTGTTTTACTCTACAAAATATATAGAGTAGATGTTTTGTTATTTAATTAAAATTTATAATATATGCACAATTGTGAATATATAAGTTATATTATCATCTAATTTATAATAAATAAATATTTTTTATATATATTATATTTATAATAAATACATTTTATTACAATATAAGTTTATATTTATTACTGAGGGAGTCAAATTTAAATCAAATGAATACATTAAACATAGAGGAAATCTAATAACAGGTAACACTACAAATTTAATCAATATTAAATAAAATAATTTTTTAATGATTATAATATCCTAGTAATAAAATCTAGGTCTATCTCACAAAAACTAATTCACTTAAATAATATATATATATAATAATAATAATAATATGATCATGTTTTATATTCAAAATTAATTTACATTAATAAATAAAAATAAATAAAAGTAAATGATAATACAAAATAAAAATAAAAAAGATAATACAAGGGTTGGAGGTAGAATTAGGAGATGTTATAAGTCTTAGATTTTGATTTATATTTATTTTACTATTTTTGTTGGTTAATAAAATTTTGAAATTTAAAATATAAATTTCTTTTTATTTATAAAAGTGATTACTTAAATAATTCGTGTAGTTATAAAATTACGAGAGTGAAATAGTAGAATTTTTTTATATGATTTTATATATTTTCTAAATTCATTTTAGTTAATATCCATTAAAGCATGCTAATTTATTTAATTTTATTATTTATTTTAATTAGCATTTTTAAATTATATTAATTTGTTTATCATTAAAAACAAATAAGATTAATATCTATCAAAGTGATATTAAATTTACTTAATTATAATATTTATTTTATATTAATTAATTTATTTTTAATATTTTTTAATGTTTGATAAATCATTAACTTAAAATATATAAATATTAAAAATTAATAAATTTTAATATAGTTTAAATTTAATGAATTTATTTATACAATTAATTAATGAGTTTTATATTTACATTTATTTCAAGAACTGAACATCACCTATAAAAATATTATTCTCAGGAGTCTAATCAATTCTGATATTCATCTTCACTGTCATTAGTTTTTATGGTAACATCATTGTCATCATCATTATTACAATTAATAGTTATTTAATTTTTATGACAGTATGTATTAAATAAAAAGTAATTAATATATTTTTTTCAACAACACATGAGTCATTAATGTTAATGAAATATTCTTTGCTGGAATTGTAATAGCATCAACACATGTACATGAGTAAACTTTATTTTATTTTTCGAAAAGGGAAAGTTCAAACTTAAATATTAAAGATAACTTACACTAATCTCTGTACACTTTAAATGAATTGAGTAATCTTACACACTAGAATGTGTTGTTGTGAATAACGATCTTAAAAAAAAAAAAAAACAGTAAGATAATAAGGAACCTTTTTCGGATTCTCATCCTCTAATATATAATATGATAACCCATTGCATAGACACATCAAAATCCAAAAAAGTTAATAATAGTTTCTTTTGACTTGTCAGAATCCAAAATATAATAAACATAAAATTGTGACTGAGAGAAGAAATTTCATACAAAATGGTTGATCAGATTTTTTAATATAAAATTAATTAATAAGAAGGAAAGTGAATATTTAAAAAAAAAACAATAGTGGCAGTTGCACCGAAAAGGTTTCAACTGACTTAACGGCAATGAGTCTTTACTGCTCAAAAAAGTGTCATAAACCCAATAATTAGCTAACAAATTATATTATAACAACGTTAAAATTACTGAACATATTAACTTTTTACCATGCTAGAAACATCTCTAGCTTTTCTCTATAAGATTATCGTGTATGAATATTATATTAAATATATGAAGTAGGAAAAATTAGTATGAATATGTAACAAAACTCTTAATATTAACCAAAAGAGTAAAAATATTAATCATATTCAGTAACAGTTGTGCAGAAGAGAAACAGAACATAACAGAAAAGAAGATGAATTTGCATACATAAAAAAGCACAAGACTTTAATTCTCTCAGACCAAACACTTTACAAACTAAGTATTTTTCAGAATAGCAACTTCCAACATTGCAAACTATGACACTCAAAACCTTAAACCACACCCACAAGCACTCACCACAACACTTCAAATTTAAACTCATAAAGGAAGAAGAAAACAAACCGAAAGTGCACCCTGTTAAATACAGAGATAGATTTTAAAACAATTTCATAATATATAAACGAGATGAAAATCTCAACTTAGACTAGTTTTACGGAATTGAATTAGACTTAAAACACATGTTAGAATCTATCCTAACGAATTTTTATAGTATCACGAACCAGGATATATATATATTAGAGAAAGGAATGGGGAAGATTTTGAAACGCAAGAAAGAAGAAAATGTTTAAGTCTGGTGGTGCAAAGAAGGGTAAATGTGATCTACGCAGAGAGAAATTGGAAAGCATTCTTGGCTTCTGTGGTGGTGGAGGGCATGTTGAAAGTTGTGGTATCAGAAACTTTTGCCCTTTGGGAGTGGAACACGTAGCAGCATCAGAAAAATCCATGTCACTTTTCTTTGATGGTTCTTGTTTTGTGCTTCTTCTTGTTCTTTTCCTTTTTCTTGAGGTTGTTGTGATTGCAGAAGGAACCATTTCTTGAGATAATGTTAAAGAGAGAGAGAGAGAAAATGTTTCTGTAAAAAAACTGGGAAGGGGAAGAAGAATGTGGAGAAGATGGAAGATAAGAGAAGAGAAACTTTATCTTGAAATTGGAATGAAATGTTTGACTGAAAAGAGGGTTTTGTAGGAGAAAAGTGAAGTGATGATTTGTGAAGAAAGAGTGTGTTGCATTTAAAAAGACAAAAGAAAGTAACTCCTTTTACTAACACATCAGAATGGAGAAACAGAGGAAGTGAAGTAAGGAATCCAAGACAATGTTTCTTTAAAAAAACAGAGCAAAATGGCATTAAACTTCAATTAAATCTAAGATGGCATTACAAATGATGTCTTAATCATTATATTACATCATTAAATAATTATTTATTTATTTATTAATTTAAATAATATTTTACAAATTAAAAATTATTAGTATTTAAATTTTTTTTATTTTTAATAAAAAAATATAATTAATTTATGAATCAGAACCTAAATTATAATCAAATAGTATTAATAATAATAATAAAGTTGAACAAAATTTTAATAAGGGTTTAAAAATTAAAATTAATTCATCTTCTAAATTTTGACTTAATTTAGTTTCTTAATTATTTCAAAATTTAGTTTCTTAATTATAGAAATATGTATGAATGTAGTCTTTTTAATCAAATTAATTTTTTTATGTTTATTTGAAATTTTAAACATATTTTATAATAATATTTAAATTATTTATATTCTTAGACACATTTTCGTTTTAATGTTAATAAAAAAATTATTTTAAAATTTATTTAAAACATCAAATAAACTTACCAAATTTTGGTTAAAAAGATCAAATTCACACATTTCTAAAATTAAAAAATTAAATTATATCAAAGTTTTAAATTGAAAATAATTTTAATTTTCACGAATAGTTAAAAAATTAAAAACATATTTAACATTTTAATAATAAATAAAAAATTATTAATAAAAAAATTCAAAGTAGATTTATTGATAGGTATATATATATATATATAGTTTGTTCCAACCTAGGGATGGGAGAAAGGGAAGGAATCGGATATAAAGATTTTCAGTCGTACGTGTTTGGCCAATCTTATGTTTAGAATAGCAGACAGATAAAGTTATGAAGAAAGTAAATGATTCTAATATTCTATACACATATTATTATACTTTTATTTCCCCTTCGACAACACTTCAATTTTTTGGATCACCAAAAAGTGTGGGAACACATCCACCATATTCTTTTCTATCTGGATTTTTAATTACATGCACACTTCTTTAGCTTTAGATTTTCAACTTCACTTTATCAAAATATAATTCAAATTTCAGTGCAACTTTTAGGATCAGGACATTTTTAAGGAAACTGTTTATTAGGTGTTCTTACCTAATAAATTATATATATTACATGGTTCGATAAATTTATTAGATCTGTTAATATTTGATGTATAATAATAAAATAATAATAATATAACAAAAATATATAATAAATTGTCATATTAACCAAGGTTGGATCGAAGTAGATATATAAGTAAACACGTGAATTGGTGATTGAAAAATTGAGTTAAATTGACATTATTTTATTTTGTAATCAACATATACTTTTCCACATTGGAAAATCATCCGCAATAATTTTTATGAAAGTTACTTATATCAAAATAACATTCCTATAAGAAAAAAATTGTAAAACAACTTCAATAACTAAGAGAAATTTGTTATCATTATTGAAGGATTTAGTAATTAATTTTAGAGTTGATTGCATTTTTAGTCAGCATATTTAAATTTTTAACAATTACAGAATTTGAAAATCCCGACAACATACAACATTCCAATTAGACAAATTAAAGAAACATAAAAAAAAAACAATTATCTTTTTGTTTTGTGATCATCCACTTCTAGAAGCATTGAAACTCTCAAGTGGGAAGTAAAGTAGTAAAAAGAAACTTCAAAATCTAAACAATGAGTATTTTAGCATCCACATTTTTAGAATACGAGTTTTGGGCCAACCAACCAATAATCAGAAAAAAAATTTCCGAAAAAAATATATATTATAACTGATTTAACGTGTAATTTGATGGGTGCATGAAGAAATTTGATGGGAAGCAGGAAAACACTCCAAATTCAAAATAAATTTACTTCTTAATAATATTAGAAAATCAAAATGTTGCAACACTTGTCAAATTTTTATATTTAATTAAATATTTTTATTTTCTATTTCCAAATACTTAGTTAACGACGATATAAAATTACATTCATATAAAACTAGTTAACAATAAAATTAAATAATAAAATTTTAACTAAAAAATATAAAAAAATTATATTTAAATTAAATTTCTCAAAAACAGATAATTTTATTAGAATCTTAAAACTTACTCAAATAATAAAATTATGGGTTAAATATGTTTTTGGTCCTTAATTTTTAGTGAATTTTGAAAATTAGTTCATTTTCAAATCTTGGATCAATTTAGTCTTTCATCTCTCGAAATACGAAAATTTAGTCATTTTAATCAAATTTTTGTTAAATTTATTTGATATTTCAAGCACATTTCATAATAATAATTGACTTAACATTAAAGTAAAAATATTTCAAATAATATAAATAACTTAAATACAATTCTGAAATGCGTATAAAATATAAAATAAACCTAACAAATTTAATTAAAAAACTAAATTCACATGTTTCAAAACATAGAAAATTAAATTAATATAAAATTTTAAAATAAATTAATTTCATAATTCACCGAAATTTAAGAATAAAAACGCATCAAAATTATTAAAAGACGTATGAATACTTGTTCTTCAATCGTGGTTTGGGCGCGTGCGTTGGTGACTAAGGCATAGACCCGAAATTTAGTCCTAGGGTCCAGAACAACTGGCCAAACCGGAAAAGGCAAACATGTGTGTGAAAATTTTGGACCTCAGAATTTTTGTTTGGTTAAGATTCACCTCAAAATCCCACCTTCAAAAGGAGCAATGGTTTTCTAATTCCAGTGATCTTTCAAATATTATCAATTCTGCACTTTTCTAGAAATAGCTTCCATAAGGGTCTGAGATACGATGGTGGGTGGTGTATCTGTTGTGGTGGAGTCGCACACTTGTCCATGTTTGTGCGTGGAAGCTCTGAGCACCACCACCACTCTCAGTGTTGTCTGCAATAGTCTCAGTCTCACTCTCAAGAGGAAACACTTGCAGACACGTGAAACCATGAAACTCACCACTTCCTTCCTTCAGAACCACACTGTTAACACAACTTTGAAGAATCAGAGCAGGCACAAGAAGAGAACCAAAACACTCACTATTGTCAACGAGCTCGGTGGCCAATATGAGGACACTTTTCACGATGTTAAAAAGGTACTCTAAATAGTAAAGAAATTGTTGAGTGTTGCTATAATCATGGTATGATATGACATGTAAAAGAATGTGATTAATTTTCTGTAATTTCTAATATTCATATATATATATATATATATATATATATTACTGTTGCTTGTTTGCAATTTGACTAGCTTTATCTTTGGAACACATGCAGCAAATACTCAATTATTTCACATACAAGGCTGTGAGGACTGTTCTTAATCAGTTGTATGAGATGAATCCACCTCAATATACGTGGTTCTATAAGTAAGTCGGTTACGTGTTGTTGCAAGAATGTTAATTTGTAATTATTTGTTTTGGTCCTTTTCATCATGTGACATGTAAAGTAGTTAAGTTCCTAAGTTTTTGACATGGTTGTTCAACCTGAACTTGTGAAAAAGAGCAGATTGCAGACATTCTGCATAGAAAGCTTCTGAGATGTGTTGGTTCAGTATGATTATTTTACTTGAACTGGGTGATTCAATACCTATCTCATACTCGGATTTTAGATCATGGTTAGTGAATCTCTGTTAGGAATTTAAGTGAGTCTATGCCTTATATTATGCCTGATATTGAGTAAAGAGTATTTTGATATTTTGAGTTGAAAGTAGTATTAAATCTCTTACCTGAGTTTGACTCATTATTAGTATTAGATATTTCTAGTGAATTTTTACTCAAGAGACTTATCAGTTGTATGAGAATAGATGGTTTTTTACATTCTCAGAGAGTTTCATGATATGAGACTGCATGAGTGAGTAACTCCATGAAATGGATATCGATGATACCTTTCACAGTTTCTAGTTTTCTGCAACATTTATCTGATAAAAACGTTAATTTTCCTTTCGTATGCATAGTAAAGTTTACTCTTTAGCTAATTGTTATTTTTTCCTTTGATGACAGTTTCGTTGCAACAAACGATCCAGCGGATAGGAAACCTTTCTTACGATCCCTGGGGAAGGTAGGTAATCTGACAAGTTATATAATCTGCTGATAATTTTCAGAAAGTTGGTGGTTAGTTTTTTTTTTTTTCTTTTTCTTTTGATTACTCTGTTGTAAATTTTCTACAAAATGGTAAGCCATTACATGTTTGAATTTGTTATGAAAAAGTACTACAACCAACATTTCTGGTGTCAATGTTTTCCAATAATGTTTTCCAATAAAGAAAAACCATCCTCACAAGCATGCTGTGTCTAAATTACACTACTTTCAGTCTAATGCTCTGACACAGAATATTGATTACGTAATTTTCTGTAAAACACATGTTCTGATAGTTACATTTCACAGAGTGTTAACTGATGGAAGATATGTCATTTTTTTGCTTGACCCCATTGATAGGAGCGACATGAACTTGCTGAAAGAGTGATGATAACACGGCTTCACCTTTATGGCAAATGGATCAAGGTAATTGAACTCAAAATTATAACACTCTGTGAAGGGGTGATGCACTTAACAAAGTTATAACCTTTCTATTCTACATATCTTATTCCATGCAGAAATGTAATCACGCTGAGATATATCAAGAAATACATGATGAAAACTTGGAGTTGATGAGGGAAAGGCTTATGGAAACTGTAATATGGCCTTCAGATGACTCAAACACATGAAAAATCGATGAAGTTAGGACTTTCTTTGTTTTTTTCTTCAGTCTTTTAAATTTACCTCTTCCTAATCTAGGTGTAATTTTGGTTTCAGAGGCAATATGTTTCTCTCGATATTCATTTTTTATCCTCTTTTCTTAATAGTATAATGCATTCTGTAAGTTGTGTATATCTCTGTTTGAAATGAAGAATTTACAAGAGGGATGAAAATTTGTACACGTCTCGTTAGACCAATCGCTAGAAATAAGGACAATGATACTTTAACCTATTTTTTTGATTCATTTTTAATCTATTATTTCAATAACCATTAGATCATGACATCACATCATTAAAAAGAATCAAAATAAATTATCTAATGGTGATTGAAGTAATAAATTAAAAGTGGGTTAAAATATCATTATCTTTATTATAATGAGAGGTAGAGGGAAAAGCTTAAACTAAATCATTCAAAAATAAAAAGAAAACTAAAGGTAGAGTTTGGAAACCCTCTTGCATCAAAAGCACGTTTAATACAACAAAAAAGTACTCAAGAATTTCTTCAAAGAATATTACTTGAGTAGCTGCCCGAAGGAGACGCAAACATTTGCTAAGTTGATCCTCATCGATCGAAAAAAAAAAACTTAACTATTCTGATTACCCATCTCCTCATCTTTCTTAAAGGACTTTAAGACTCAATAAATTATTTAAAAGGATTAAGAACCATAGTTAATTCTTTTAAGTCTTAAACTTTTTGGGAAGAACTATAGTTGATTCAGTTACAAGTATTAATTTTCAAAATTAATAACTTCGTAAATTATTTCTGCTATGGACTAAAAGTTTTTCTATTCAAGTTTACATATTTATATTGGCTTTCCTTTTTTAAAATTCTTCTCATCAATATACACTTGTTTTAATTTAGTTAAATCCACAATTTTAGTTTCTCATTTTAAAATAAACATTTATCTACTGTTTTTTTTTATCTTTTTTATATTGCTTAATTTGTTAAGTCATTTTCTATAAATTAATGTTAGGTTCATAATTCATTTGAACCAAAATAAAATAAATAAGCAAGCAAAATTGGACCAAAATCACCAATCTAAATAGGTACCGAACATCTAAAATAGATTTGTTTGAGCAATTGATCGTATCTTTTGAACTGGAATAAGATTTTTAAAATATAATAACATGATTATTTTCTCTTTTCAAAATTTAAACCAACTTAAATACCTATTATTTCAAATAACTGAACTAAAGTATAACTCGACTCGATTTATATTAAATAAATTTTACTTATAATGGCAGCTATGCATGTAAAAAGGAGACCTATATTTTTCACCTGAGAAGTTATTTCTTAGTTTTGTCTAAACATTCATATTTTGATTATTTTTTGATAATAGTAGAAAAAAAAACAATTAGAAGGAGTGCAATACAAGTCTGTTTGGGATGTTATACAGAGATGGATTACATTATGACATCTCTTCTCACTCATCATACAAATTTGGCCAACTCATTTCGAAATGCATGTAGCTGATGTTATTACTATAAAGTTTCTTGGTTAGTTTTTATCCAAAGACAAAATAGCTTCCTATTTCGCTAGAACTTCTAGGTTTTATGTTATACCAACCATTGTAAACTATCTCATTTTCAATGACATAATAAGTTTAATCTCTACTAATAAATAAATTAATTAATACGTTGCTACTAATAAAGTACAGGTACTAAGTTTGGTTCACAAACTAATTTTTGGCACTAAATTACTAATGCATTCAGATTTTGAAACTAATTCTTTGGGACTGGTTAGAAAAACTGGTCATAGGCTTTTACCCCCTCCAAAAGAAACAGGAGTAATCGGATGACCCAGAAAATAATTTTTACGACACACGGAAAGATAAATTTCGATCATCACCCCCTTCACATTTTGCTTAAACATACAATTCACCCATTCGTCAGTGTTCCAGAAGAATCAGAATGAAATCGAAACTAAATTCTAAAACTGACATTTACTACTCATATAGTACAAGACTGAAGCCTGTAAATCTACTTTGATCCTCCGACTTACAAAAGATGATACATAGTGTGAGCAAGAGAGCCTTTGGTGTAACCTGGTCAGGAGTGCTCACAAAATTCAAAAACTTTCACACTGCTCTGACTGGTTCAAAATAATACGAGTAATTTTATACACCTGCAAAGGAAGCATGAAAAAAAACATGTATCAATTTGACAAAGTAGAATAGAATACCATGTTAAAAAAACTTCAAGGGAAGCATGATGAAAAACTAGTAGCGCCACAAAAAATAAAGTTAAAAAAGTGGCGATAAAGTATGAAAAACAATGAGGAAATAATAAATATTCATCCACGACCAGAAGACTACTTCGCAGACCCTAAACAAATATGAACATATCTCGAAGATGAAAGAAATAGAATCATAAGCTCACTGTATAAAGTTGCTTTCCTGTCATAGAATATTGAACCACTGCCAACTTTATACAGTTTTACCATCATGTTAACTGATCAAGGTTACGCAGGTATTAATAACTAAATAACAGCCAACAATACCAATTTTCCATAGCATAATAAAGTTTGCCAGTGGTCTCCCTAAATAGAATAGAAATGAACTTCTAGAAAAGATAACAAGGCATTGACATACATCCACTCATACGTACCATACTTGGTGCTGAAGCACAAGACTCGATACAACCTTACATGAGTTCTGTCGAGATTTCTCTTTGCCTGTAGCTCAAGGGATTTGAATGGAGTAACTGATTACAATTAATCATCACCATAAGTGATAATCTGCCCAAGTGCCTGTCTTGCACGAAGCTGCACCAACAAAAGAAAATTTATAAAATGACTGCAGGAAGTATTTCCACCAAAACAAATCTAAATGTGAATCTTTACATGTATTCAGTCTAGAGGAAGTAAAGAACAAGACTAGTTTGAAAGGAAGATTAAAAGACCTTCACATCCATGCAAGGATCATTAACCATCTTCTTGATTTGAGAAACAATTCCAACACTACGCAGTTTTACAATCCTACCAAATGCACCAGGACTTGAAGGAAATGTGAGATTTACTATGACCCAAAGGGCAGATGGGCGTAAACGACTGTCATTGCTCAGCAAAAACTGGCTAAAGAAAGAGTGAGACCCGTTTTCAGCTTTTGAAAAGAGTAGCTGCATGACGGCTTCTTTATGAGACTCATTTCCACATGCAATATTGCTGAGTAAGTACATCCCCTACACGGATAGATAACAATCAGCTTGAAGAATAAGATTTCAATACAACATCAGTTTCTTTTTTCATATGCTCATTGTGCTATTTTGTTGTTATCATGTCAGGGACAAAGATACCATTACACTACCAGCGGAAATCCCTCTGTAATCTGTGTAAGGAGCAAGGATCTCTCATTGCATAAACAATTTTTTTAGAATTTCACTAGCGTAAACACATTTAATGAAACCAATCATATTTCCTTCCTCCATTACCTACAGCTCGTATTGTATAAAATAACCCAAAAAAGAGGGTTGACAGGTACAGAAAGGAAAACCATAACATAATCATAATATATATCATTAGATTCTAACATCAACAAGTAATGACTGTATTCAACCAATGAATGTTTCAAAAGCTATTTCCAACCTGTATCCCAATTTCAATTTTTGAAGATTTTTGCAATTGCCTTCCAACAGCACCCAGTATGATACCATCTTCAGCAAAAGCATATTCAACACAATCAATACATCCATCAACCAAATTGCGAACAAGGGCCAGAGCTTGTTCTTGAACAGAAGGCTCCGGATCTGCAGTGTATACAGAATCAATGAGAAGTTTTTTGGTACACGCCAATTGATCAGAAAAAGTAGGAACTGGCAATGAAGATCATTACCACAGATAAGGCTAGCTACAGAAAACGCTGTCAACTCCATGAAAACTTTTTCCTTACACTTTTTGTCCGCAAGAAATACCATGTTCCTCAAGGCCCATACAGCATTTAACCGTAAAGATGAATCCATAGACTTAGTCAATTGGACAAGCTCCTTAATACCTCCACATTTTATGAATCTTGACTTCTGTGGTGTAAAGTCGATCACTAGGTTGCTAATAGCACCAAGAGCCGCAACCTGGTAACATGGGAAAAATTATGTTTACCAATATTTATGAAAACTAACGAAGGGAAAACGCATTTGAACATGATCAATAGAAAAGTATAACTTTTGAGGAAAGAGAGAAAACAAAGTTTTGTGGAGAAAATGTCATATTGGATATAATTAAAGTTAAGCTTTTGATTTAATCATATAGGTTAACATGTATTCCATTTGTGATAACATTCAGACCAAGATAAAAAATGCTTCTAATGCTCACTAATTTTAGTTTATTCAACAATAACCAGATTTTCCTGTAACATGTCCATTTTCGTGTATTTGACACAATAAAAAAATACTTCTGAATATTACATTGTACAACAGTTTAATCCAAAAATTAACACTTTAAGTCAGATCACCCAACTCAGCATGATTGCCTTATTTTCTTATTTTGACAGATATTGTGTTTCTTTTTGTGTACATCTTATCTGCACATTTGTTGGCTACATTATAGGCTACTGTTTTGTTAATTGATTCTGTCATTATTTGGACAGATTCTATCTAGTCGTTTCCTTGTAATTAGCTGAAGTTTAGGATCTCTATTCTGTGTAAAGGATGATGCCTATTATCAATAAAAAATTTCAAGCAAGTCATTCACATTTCACAGTTTATATTTAGTACTGAACTATTCAAATATTCAATGGGCACATGTTGAAAAGAGTCAACACAAGCATGTACCGCCTTGAAAAAACCATCAACAAACATTAGTGGATAAATGGTGACCATTTCAAAAATAAAATATCCAACGGGTGATACAACATACAAACACAAAATGGAAACAAATACTGCAAATATTAATTATGACAAAAAAATCTACCAGTTTCCTAATTATTAGGCAAATAATATTGAGTTAATAAGAAATAATGAACTAGACCAAGTTAATCCATCAAGCACTTTACTAAAAGCCTAATCCCTAAACAATTCAAGTTCAGGCTTAATCCACAATCAATACAGGAACAGGTGAGAGAATACAATCCAGGTTATCATCAGAATAGCTTGCACATATTAACCATACATTATACTTGTAATTGATATTTTAACCCTCAGATTCCACTGTTTAGATTTCAATCCTTTAGCATGATCGGCTGGCAATTTCCTGTCTGTACTTCTCCAGGAAAGAAAGCCAGCATATACTGAATTTAACTTACAAACAAACAACTAGGAACATCGTAAATGTGATAAACATACTTGGACAGAAGTAGAACGATCAGATAGAAGCCGAACCAAAGTAGTGATAATCCTTTCACTGGTGAAATAACCTGCACTCAAATTCTGAATAAAATTTTATGAGAACTATTTATACATAGCATGAAAGGCAGAGTGTCATGAGTCACAAGTTATGCACCTTGATTGAGCGTGAGACATTTTTTAAGCAAATGCAAGCTGCAGTGCGAACATTGGCATCATCATAGGTTAGGGCATCAACTAATATATTCAAGACCTGTATTCACAAACAGTGAAGCAGAAATTGCAAGTGGACTTAGTATCTAAGTTCATAGTTTAGAGGGGGGCAAATATTTCCATTACAAGATTCAGAAGAAACACAAATAGCTTATCATCTAATCCATGTATCAGGAAGAAACACATTACACAATGTCAAACATGCTCAATTGCTCATGTTGCAGTGAGTATATCTAAAGCACATCAATAAATGCTAAAGTAACTACCACCCATATATAATTCAATTCAATACCATTTCATCATGTTAATAACCAATTGGGGGATTCCATTTTTTACACCAGATTCTGGTACAATTAGTTGACATATTTACAAAAGTAAGCAAAAATCGCACAAGCTATTTCTGAAAAACTAAGCAAAAATCGCATTTACATGGAAGCTTCAGTATGTTTAACTGAGCAAGTGCTTCCAGTAAGAAAAAAAAAATGAGCCTGATGACACAACCTAAAAAAAGTTAACCATTTAATAGAGAATAAATACAAAGCATACCAACAAACGAAAGAAAAAAGTTGGTTGAAACCCACAGCACCAGTTTCCAGCCAGTCTGTATCTTAAAAACCCTTAAACTGTGTTTAACATTAAGCTAAATTGTTGTAGAAAATAACTGCAAGTACACGCAAACATGGAAATGTGATGATAAAGACAAACCATTACAACATGTACGTAGCCAAAATTACAATGACACAAAAAAGAGACACAAGAGACAAAAGAAAAACACAATAATAACATTATAGAGAAGGCTACATTGCAGTAGATCAGTATCAGGGTTACATTTGTAGGTTTCCGTTTAATTTTCATTTGTTGTCTACATTTTCCAAAGCAAGGAAGACAACAATACATGGGGTGGGGGGAATTAAAAAATGGTTCTTGGAAAAAAAAATATAAGAGTTTTACTAATAGTTTCCATGAAACAACAGACCTGCAATGACAGAAACTTAGACCGGCAACACTCCAATTTTGAGCAAAGAGCAGCTAAGGCTAGAAATATTCCTTCAAGACGTTCGGGATGTAAAGCACAATTTTGCAGGTGATTGTTGAACTTATCAATAGCATTTGCCTCAAATGCTAATTTCTGCGCATCTTCTTTTTCAGCAACTAAACTAGAAAAGGCAAAGCAAGCATTGTCTCCAACTTTACCGGAATCATCCAAGAGCTCAAGTAAAATATTTATCAATTTGGTTTCAATTCCTGTGTCTTGTAGATAGCAAGAAGATGAATTCTTTACACAAATCAGGCACAAGGTTGCTAATAACCTTGTCTGAGAATATCTGTCCTTGGTTAATTCAATTATTGAACTCAAAGCTCTTCGATTTTGAAGGTCCACAAATTTAGAGACAACTTCTGGATTGTTTTTAAGAATTGCGGCAATGGACTCTAAACTAGAATCTCGTTGGCTTAGAGAACCATCAAGAAGACTAATAAGTTTTTCTAAAGCACCAGCACGGCATAATATATTTTGTTCATCACTTGTCTCACAAGAATGAATAACAATGCTTGCACCTAGTCCAGTAAGATTTTCATTGCCACTTTTCAGTAGTGAAAGAAGAAATCCCATGTCTTGTTCTTTATAAAAATCATACTTCGGAGCTAGTTTTGATTGATAAATCATTCTTAAAGAGCGAGCAGCAGCATCCACAACCTGAAACCAAAAGGAGTCAGGTCTATTAGATCATTTGAAAGGAGAAAAATAACAGGTATATCACATTATTAATGTATAAAGGTTAGGGAGGTATGTTTTGTCGTACCCACTGCATGACTCAGTAGAATAAAAGGCATAAAGAAGTCTTGAAAAATATTAAGGTTAAATAGAAACAATAACAAATGCACTTCCTGAAACCTGTCATTCAACCTACACTAAAATATGAAAGTACAAAATGATTAACTTGGTAGATCATGTCCACACCCCACAGACTGCATTAGATCGTAATCTATCTACCCCTCACAACTATTGTCAACAGCCTAAATACCCAACAGATGCAGCCAAACAAAAGCAACATTTATTCAAGCATACATCGGACTCAAAAATGTTTCATGTATGAAGCCAAGTCTTCGCCCTTCCAATTTCTTTACTAATAGCATTCGCATAACGTTCCATTTTCCTATCCCTTGGCATTACTACTCCACCCTATCATGCATCTCCTAAATTGCATAACCGCCGTATTCATCACTCTGCAAAAAAATATACGCAGTTCTTGCCGTTACCATAGTAACCAGTACCAACAGAAACGTAATAAGGTTACACTACATCAACATGACACAACCTAACAAAGACATAGGAAGACAGGATGACGGACAAACTAAAATACACACATTCAAAAAACTGCAGTTGGTTACAAGATAAACACATGACTATTTCCAAACAGTTATTCCATTCCTAACTTCCAATGTATCACAGAGAAATGCAAACAGCGGTTCATCTTTTCTTCCAATAGCAACATCATCTTAAGCACCAATGTCTGAGAAACAAAACACGCATAAGAAACTCGAGTAAAAAACCGCTGTAACTAATCGAATTTACCTTGTCGTCAGCGGCAGAGAGGAGCCGGATTAAATGAGGGAAAGCTCCGGCGTCGAGAACGGCTCGGACGCCGGCGTCGACGCCGCAGGCGAAGCTGCCAAGCGCTGCAGCGGACTGGACGATGAGGCTGGATTCGGGAGTGGAATCAGCATCAGCGCCGGCGAGAACAGCAGCGAGGACGGGAACGGCGCCGAGCTTGATGTAGGAGAGTTTTTTGGTGCGGTTGCCGATGATCTGGTTCTTTACCTCTCGAATGGCTTTGAGTTTGATTTCGCAATCGGAGGAGGCGAGGCGGTGGAGAATCAGATCGGAGGAAGGACGCGTGGCCGGCATAGTGGCAGCGGAGGAAGCTCATGCACCGCGGAGGAGAAGGCGCGGCAACCTTCTCATTCCTGAACTAGGATGGCAGAGGAGAAGACAGATCTTTTTCGTTTGTTTCTTGAATTAATTAGTTATTAATTTTTAGGAGAGGGAAAAAATTAGGGGTATTAATTTATGAACGGATAATATAGTGTTGCTGTTCAACCCCCTTCACAATTTGGAAATGGCGCCCTTTCTTTCAATTTCTGCTTCGATACTCGTTTTATCTAAACATAACACCAATTTTAAAATTTATTATGCATTGCATCTTGTACTTTATATTTTAAATAAATAAATAAGTTACGTGTATTAAAATTTAAATTCTAAAAGATATTATTTGCATTCCAAATTTTTTTTTACAAAATTCTAAACTAGTACATAACTAATTTTAAAACTTTTTTTATAGATCACATTATTTTTCTAGAGGTAGCCAATGCTTTGTTACCTTTTGTTTTAGTTTTTCTTTCCTCGAATTTGAATCCTTTTTATAGCTAAGCCATGCATGGTAAAAGTTCTGAACGAAAGAAATAAACGAGTTAAGTAAAGCCGTTGAATTTGAACAAAATAATAGTAATTACTCGTTTAGTTTTTGTATACAAACTTTATTTTTTGTCTTAATAGTGGAAATTATCTATTTTAATTGCTTGCTTAGATATACCATTTCAGTCTCTTTTAATTCTTACATATACATTTAAAGTTATCAAAATTAAAAATGGTACGCATAGAAATTTAAAAAAATATATATCAAGTATCAGAATCAAAAGTCAAAGTTTATTTAAGACAAAAATTATTAATCGAATAAAAATAAAACAACCAACGCCAGAGTGGAACATTTAATTCAGATGAACCATACTTTAAAAATAACATTATTGCATAAATGTTGTGAATAAATAAGGGAAAAAGAAATGGGAGAATTGCTATACAAAAGAATTTTACAGTTAGAGAAAGAGGCGAGATTTTTTTTTTCCTGCACCAGCTAGGAATTATGTTAACCGTATTAGCATAATATATCAGAAACTAAACAGCAAAGAAACTGCGTGACACTTCGCACAGCATCAGAGTGAGAAGAAACTAAACACTTTAGAAATCAAAATTGCAGGCCCGAACGAATTCTAATTCATAGTCAACATACTTTGTCCAAAGTGGCTTGAATTGAGACATTGCAATGTCAAGCCATGGTTTCATGTTGCCGTTGAAGTGCACCACTGCTGCATTCTTGATCTCATCCATGCCAATGCTTGGGTTATAGCCAAGTCCCAGAACATGCCATGACTTGTGCAGTGGCTTTGTTGTTGAGTAATATGTGATTAGACCCGGTGGCAATGTCCCTAATTTCCATAGAGTTCTGTTCTCGTTCTGCAGCAACATGAGCACAACACGTTAAACATAAAATGACATAGTCCCTAAATTTGGCCGAGTCGTCCTAGACCTGGTCGGCCCTAATCTAAATTCGGCCGAATCGTCCTCTGGTGAGTCGATTCCAACCGAAATTCGGCCGAGTCAGCTCCGGCAAAAATTTGACCGAGTCGGCCTAAGTCGAAATTTGACCGAGTTGGTCCTGACCGAAATTCAACCGAATTGGATTTACATTGGATATTGAAAAATCTAATCCATGCACACCCTTAATACTAAGTGTTGCCTATATGTCCAATTATATATTTTAAAACAATATTTTTCATGTTTAAAAAAGAGCCCATGAGCTGCCTGACCCATAGGGCTTTTGTGGACATTTTGCCCCATCTGAATTTGCAGCCTCTAGCACCATTGCTAGTGATGTAAGCAGTATCATAATGTGGAACTTAATAGTGTTATTAGACATCATGTAAAATACTAGATGTTGTTTGAGAATGAAAAAATAATGAATGACTAAAGTGTTGTGGTAAAATACTAAGTAAGAGTTAAGTCTTACAAGATTCTGCCAGTAATGATACTCTTCTGTGCATTTTGTCCTCCTCCAGGCATCCAAATCAAAGAAGTTCATTCCATAAGCCCATGCACAAGCCTTTGGACTGAATTTTTCTCGAATCAAGGGGTGTGAGAAATTCATGTACTGTGCATATCTATGGAATGAGCCGAAACATGTTTCTACAGCTCCATTCACCTTGCCATCCATATCAATCTTCCATAGCCCAGTAAGGTCCTTCTGAACAACAATGTCATCATCCAAAAACAAAATTTTATGCAGTTTTGGATACATTTCCGGCAAGTAGAACCTTAAATGGTTCAATATTGACAAATATTTGGGATTCCTAAACTTCATATTGGTTGTGTCCTTTGTAGCATTCTCGAGCTTGTTCTCAAAGTAAAATCTTTGCAGGTTAGCAGACTCCAATTGTCGAAGAACTGGCACATAAGAAGAATTCAGGAACTTGTAATCCTCCACTGCCTTAACCTCAATGTGTGCACCACTATAATCCTTCAGCTTAAACATCACCTGCATTGCTCCAAGGTTCATCTTATCAGTCACTACATGAAACACATGCTTGTGCGGCTCCTTTGCATTCTTCATTGCCGAATTGACCACAACAGATGCTGCAAGAACATTGTCTGAGAATAAGGCATAGTGGTACAACTTAGGATCTTGAACTTCTGGAGGAGTAGGCTTTCCCTCATCTGAATACTTTTCAGGATGAGCGATCCTCTCTTCCATCAACCTCATGGAGAGACAATGCAAGCCCTTTGAAATCGACTTGGCAGCAATTAGGCTTGAGAAAGCTCCTTGTTTCTTTGCCTTTGTTAACTGCTCATTCACAGAAAAAATTGTATCCTTCAACTTCTGAATCTTGAGCTGGTTATCAAAGGACTCCTTTGCATCCCCGATCACCTGGCGTGTGGTTTTAATGCGCTCTTTCACTTCCTTCTCCAATTGACGAAGCACTGATTCATCAATATGGGATAAATCATCGCCAAAGAGAGGCCTGTATTTGGGTTTGTTCATTAGAGCCATGAAGTTGCGAGATAGCTCTGCGAAAACCCTAACAAGCTTTGAGCTCTCAAGCTTGACCTTGCGTGCATAAGAAGCATACAGAAGAGCCAGAGAGCGATGATCATCGGCTTGTTTGCGAATCTGGTCCAAACGAGGCTTGAGGGGATCTGTTTTCAGAGCAAGAATGGGTCTCCTTGTTGATTCAAATCCGTGTGCAACACCACCATTAGCATCCTAGTTCACCAGCACAACAGAATAGTGACCTAGCTTCATCAAAAAAATTCATTTCCCAGGAAAACAGAAGGACGAACAAAGAAAATAATAAAGATTTTCCCTTTCCATAAGTGACATTTCCACTGAAAAATCCCTAGACTACAATCAAAATAAGCCCTGTTTGTTTCACAATAAAATCAGCACTGATCAAGGCTAGTTCAAAAGCATAACAACAATATTTGTCTTTTCTCAGGAAAAGTGAACAAATTAAAGAAAATAACATACTTTTTCCGTTTTCTATCCATTGAAAATTTCTCAAACAATCAAAACGCATGCCCTGTTTGTTTCAAATTATAATTTGCACACGTCAAGGCTGGTTCAAAAGCATAACAACAATGTTTGTCCTTTCTCAGAAAACGAAAACAAATTAAAGAAAATAATATACTTGTTTCCTTTTCTAGTAGTGACATTTCCATTGAAATCTTCCTCGACTACGAGAACTAAACAAATCAAAAAAACATACCCTGTTTCTTTTCCAATAAAATTATCACGCATCAAGCCTAGTTCAAAAATACAAAAACTAATTAATCTACCTCCATCAATCTCTGTACTTTCCAATAATAGAAAAATCCAAACTTCTATCATTTCCGGCATCACTGTCATCTCTCTTACCCGAGAAAATTACTAAATTAGCTCGCAACTAGGTCCGAAGAGGATTGGATCCCAACCCATTTCAACCCCTGCGATAAGGTCCAAAACTAACCCCACCCCACCAATTTTCTCTTCGAATTAAGCTAACCCAAATTGGAAATGAACCATAATTTGAAAAATAAAAATAAAAAAGTGCGTGTTCCCCTGGAGAAATCACAGAACGGAAACAAAATATAAGGGGTTGAAGATTACCGTGTGATGGGAGGAATGAGAATGCGTGACGAGAAAAGATAGAGCGAGGACAATGCAGAAGGCGATGGACATAGCAGAACTGGAGAGAGTGATAGTTGAAATGGTGGAACGTGGAAATCGAGGATTCACCATTTTGGTGTGAGCTTCAGAGAGAGTGATGTTGGATTGATTCAAAAGAAGCGTCACTCGCTGGCTCGCCCAACTCAACAAATCAAAATCATGAACTCTGGTTTTCTCTATCACCACCTTTTTCGCAAAGAAAGACAGAAAATTAAGGCGCAGATTTCACATATTTTTTGGTAGAGTTTAACTCCAGAGTTGCGGAGTAATTGTTTGAAAACACGAACAAAAATAATATAAACATGAAATTTTAGACTCAAATACGAAAAGAAAAAATTAAAACAAGCATGAACTTTTAGACTCGAATACGAAAAAAAAAACCATATAAAGATAAAACATAAATCGTTCATTAAAAAATTAATTGAGATAATAATATTAAATTGAGTGTGTTTTTAATGATTTAAATTAATTAATGCATGAAAATACGTAATACTAACAAACTTTTCGTTTTAATTAAAACTAGTTTTTTGAGTTCTTCCTATACGTGTGATTCTATTTTAAATATTTTGTTAATAATGATGTCAGGTTTGAAAATTACATATATATAAAATGAAAGTTAGTTTTAAGTTAAAAGGAGTTAAATCGTGGGTGATAAAAAGGGTCAACTTCATTTATTTAGCCCTAATTTGACACTTTATAACCAAAAACAGGTTGGAACAGTGTCTAAATGAGAAGCCAGATGAAAAGTTTCACTCGTTACACCTATTAGTAGCTTACGGACGAGTCTAAAACATTTTTAAAAGAGGAAATATTTATTATTATTATTGTAAAAATAATTTATGTAGGTAATTTTCTGTCAATGTTATAAAATATAAAAACAATTTAATTAAAATTTCATCTTAGTATTAGTATCTTATTTTATTCATGTACTAGTTTTAAATACATACAGGGTTGATATCTGTGAATGTGTTTATTACAAGTGATTTAGAGATTGACAAAAAAAATAATATATTTTTAAATTTATAATTATGTTTTAAATAGAATTAACGTGAAAATTTTATAATTTAGAAAATCAATATGTATGTAAAAACAATATTGTAAAAATATAAAGACAACGTATATGCAAAAATAAACTTCATAAAAATATAAATGATAAGTAAAAATATATAGAGTATATTTGTTAAAATTACAAATTAGTGTAAGAATATATTGGTGTAATATGTATTGTTAGATTCATCAAATATGTGTTGTAGACACGTCTAATTAGAATATGGACATGTTTATCTAATGTATATTTTTATATTTGTGTAGTCATTATTTGTATATACTCATATAATGTATATTGCAAAACTCGTCTAATCACATAATTGTAAGAGTAATCTAATATGCATTAATAAACTTATGTAATATGTGTATGAACAAACTTGTCAGATATATATTGTTAAACTCGTGTAATCAATATATAGACAAAATTGTCTAATATGTATTTTTAATTAAACTCGTTCAAGCAATGTATGGAATGACTTGTATAGTATTTTTTTGTTAGACTCGTATAATCAGTATATGAACAAACTCGTCTAATATGTATTTTTATACTCGTATAATGTTTTTACTTGTACTCATCTAATAAATATATAAACATATTTGTTTAATGTGTATTGCAATATTCATACAACAAATTAATAAAGAAACATATTTAGTGTGTATTAATAGACTTGTATATGAAACGACTTGTCTAATATGTATATTAATAGAGTTATCGATATATGAATTACTGGTGTAATGTATAATGTTATACTCATTTAATTAATATTTTGATAAACTCATTTAATATTTTTTTTTTCTTTATTTATCTAATTAATGTATTCCCACACTTGTTTAATGCAATACCTACCTACCTACATGTTGCAAATGGGAAGTGGGGGCAGAAGAAGATGCATTTAATTTTTGAGAATAACGTTAGGCAACAACCGCAGCAAGACTATAAAAATATATATATATATATATATATATATATATATATATATATATATATAAGTATTTATTCAATATAAATTAGGTAGAAAAAAAGAAATTAGTTGTATGTAAATTTTTTACAAAAATATTGTGTGAAAATTGATTTTACATTGGTCAATTTGATCAGTGGACTACCTCACTTACATTGTTATTACAAAGAAGTAGTTTATAATCATTTCCATTTTACATAAGAAAATATGATCTTAAATTTAAATTTTTTAATGAATTCATTTTTGGTTATGGAAAATGCTAACGCGATTATTTAAAGATACAAAAGTAAAATAACTATGAAACTACACTATGAAAATGACATAACATTAGTAAGTTGTGCAATTCGTGCTTTAAATCAATCTTGAAAGTTAAAATGGTAAGAAATTTCATCGTTGGTACAAGATAGAGGAGGTGTCCCTCCTTTTACAAATAAAAATACTAAATTTACGATATCAACTTATTATATTAAATACTAAACATATTTAATTCATTACAATATATCATTGTCTAAAAGTCTAAAAATTAATATAATAAGATGTACTATACAAGAATGCCATAAATACAAACATTGCTTAATTAAATCACCGTATTGTATTAATCTGTCCTTTCAAAGATTTGTAAAATGGAGAAACTTCTTCAAATATTAAAAAGCCATAGTTATTTTTAATTCGTTTAAAGTATTTATAAAACTATATTTTCTTACAAACAAAAACTAATGTAATATATATTTAAAATACTATCTGAATAATCATTTTCTGAAAATAAATAAGAGAAAAATATCAATTTAATTCACAAACATTAATCACTTAGCCCTAGAACGTCAGAGATAAACAATTGATAACTTATTTACACATTTGTCATCGATATTGTCTATGTCTGATTCGAGTGGATCAGACGTAAAATCGCAGACATAAAATATCTATTTTATATATTTTATATTATTGCCTATAGGTAAAAAGAAAAATAAAATTACACAATGTTATTTTCCACAAATAGTTACTCATCTAACTTTTTGCTATATTTAAAAACATTAATTAGTAGTAGCAACTAACAAATTTTAATATATCTATACATGTCTCAATCACCAACATACTATAAAGATATCCCTTCATCCACTCTTGAAGAAGAATAAATGTGAAAAGAGATGTTGAAGAAAACAAAAGCAAAATACGCTGAAAAAGTTAATGGAATGGCCCATGACATGTTCCATCATATTTCTTTATGGGACTTCTAATGGAAAATGCTGCTGTTTTGTTGGAATCAATAATGTGTTGTGTAAATGCTTTCACTTCTATTACACTCGTCTCTTCAAATATTTTTCGGTTTTTTTTAAGTTTTATACTGATTATATGATAACATAATTTCATAATATATAAGTGAGGTAAAAAATTTATTTTACATTAAAAATCTATTTTACAAATTGGTTTTGTAGAATTGAATTAAGTTTAAAATTTATTTTTAATAATTTTAATTATTTATTGAGTTATAAAATTAGTAAACACCTTCAAATATTAATTGAATATATTTAACAAATATTTTTAATTAATAATCTTAAAGATATTAATCACTTTCGTGCTATTTTCCCATCACACACTTCGTTGATTCACATTCAGATTCAGACAGGTGCATTTGTTAATGTGTAACCACAAGCATGATGATGGATTTGGTAAAGAATAATTTTTTTAATACTCTTTCAATTATTGTGTTGTGTAATAGCTCAAACACCTAATACACAAACTTTAATCTAAGAAATTAGAGTGTGAATCAAAAACACAAATCAATGGACAGAGGTAATAAGAACTTAAAATATCCAAAAATATTAGACATTTTTCAATATTGTTATTATTTTCTATTTTATGAGAAAAAATATAAAGAATATAGTCAAAGAAAATCATGATACTAGTTGCACTGAGTTTTTATGCACCTACTTCAAAGCATTATTTTTGGCTTACATGAATTTCATTCACATTGCTCAAATTATGAAAGTGGAAGTGCTCGATTTCAACACTTGTTTACTTTGAGTATAGCTGAACACATGTCATCCACTTAAAATGTAGTTAGATCTATTTGTGTTCATACAAAGTGTCAAATTTATTAATATCTCACCCACTTTATTTAACCAATAAACAAAAAAAAAATAACAATAACTAAAAGGTTCAATAATAAAAATATAACAGTTTATATAATGTATCGAGTTATTTTTGAAATTATGACATCGCTCTTTATCATGAAAATTAATACAATTTTCTATAAATTAAGATAATATTGACACGACACATTATCTTAACTAATAAAATAAGAACATTAAATTACAATACGGTACTAATTAACGTCTATTATCATGAAATACTTTCTTAATTTTTTTTTCATAATTTAAAATTGACGAGTTAATTTGTTTTCTAAAATCTAACTTTTCGCTGGCACGTATTTACGTAAACTTTACGTTTGTCATATTTTTTTTTTCTGTAAATGTAATGATGTTTTCTCTCTGTATTCTCTTAACTAAAAATTGATGAGAGATTTTTTTTTTTGGAAGATGTATAATGGTTACATTTTTTGTATATAGTAATTGCAAAGATAATTAAACTTAACACATATGATAAACTTACCATCGTAACACATGGACATAAATGCTTTCACGTGGAAATCAATTTAGGTGAATATATGATAAAATCTAATAAATATACTTGAATTTTACATCTATTGTGAAAATACATTAGAGTAAGTTACACTCATCATTCTTAATTCTTTTTTGAATTTCCTCATATAATATTATTTTTTGGAGACCCATAAAAGATCTCTTAACTATTTCAACATTATATAAACAATTTTTATAAATTCCACTATGTACCCAAGTTAATTGTCATACTTATGGAACAATAGAGATATTATAATACGAGTATTTTTTAAAAAAAATATTGAAATATTATCTTAATTTACTCAATATATTACTAATTAAATTAATAAGTAAAATTTATTCTGTGATTCATATTCCCATGTAACAGAAAAGACAAAAAGCTTAAATAATGTTTACACTTAGTACCTGATTTTGAATGGGTTGATCCATGCAATGAGCAAGGTGAAATTCACCTTAAATAGGATGTATTAGAAAGAGGAAACTTCACTCCAAAACCGTGTCAGTTCCCACACACTCAACCAACCATTCTTATTTCCTTTCCATTGGCTTCATTGGACTCAACCTTTTCTCTCTTTCTCTCTCAATTTTGTTTTTCCCCATTCATTTTCAGGGGCTGTTTTTCTGCAATTCACAGACAGCTTAGATTACTTCATCATGGTCTCTTGATCGCGCTTTGCATTTGGGTGGTGAGAAACTAAATTACCCTTTGTTGTTTCTGTAATTTATCATGTTCATACGTTCAAGCATAGTTATTATATATTCTGGCTTTGACTGATTGCGAGATTGGAGGCGCTTGTTTTGGAAGTTTTTAAATTTCTATCTGTGTTTTTTTTTTCAATAACTGGAAGTTGTTGGGTGTGATTTGTGCAGGGGAAGAGAAGAACTTGGGGAGCTTAAAAACCGGTTTTGTTTTTGCTTTGCATTTGGGTGTGATAGAGTTCCCTTCCCTTTTTTCCTTTGAAAAGCATCTGCAACCATGCGAGTGTGGACCCTTTTGCTGCTGCTGCTGCTACTACTACTTAGGAGTGATGCTGTGCACTCCGATTCTGAGTACTTGATTGGTGTTGGAAGTTATGACATTACTGGTCCTGCAGCTGATGTCAATATGATGGGTTATGCTAACGCGGAGCAAATTGCATCTGGGGTTCACTTCAGGCTGCGAGCTAGAGCTTTTATTGTTGCTCAGCCTGAGGGTAACCGGGTAGTTTTTGTGAACCTCGATGCTTGCATGGCTTCTCAGCTTGTGGTCATCAAAGTGATTGAGAGGCTGAAAGCAAGGTATCAACAGTGACTTCTTTAATCTAATTACTCTCAAGAGATTACTATGATAACTTATAGAAATTATGGAAGATTGATTATAGCACAGATTTTCTTATAACCGCCAAGCCAAACAAGCCACTCATGGCTTGCCAAATAACTGCCTGCGCCTTTCAGGCTTAGAGTTTGAGGGGTTGTGGACCATCTTGGTGAGTAAATAGGTCACAAATGGCTGACCTACATTGGTAAGTCTGGCCATTTACTGTGATCAACTCACTCTAACACGCTACCAGTGGAGAGGCCCTAAGGATTTAGGAGTCATAGGCCTCTCAGATCTTGAGGTCCGGTATGATACAGTTCTAGATCCTCCTCACATGCAGCTAATGACCACTCACTCCACCTGCCAGAAAAAAAGGAGGTGAACCGTTGGAGGACACACTTGTTGAATAGGCATGACTGACCCTGGTCACACCAAGTGATGTTTGTTTGAATCTGACCTGGGTTTCTTGAGTTCACATTGAGATTTAGGACTCTCCAGCGAGTGTGTTCTCAAACATGAATAGCAGCTGATGTTTCCATTTAATTTTGTTTGATCCCTATTTTATGTGCCTGATCTTGCACTGAATTTTGTTTGACAGATATGGTGACCTTTACACTGAAAAGAATGTGGCTATTAGTGGAATTCACACTCATGCTGGTCCTGGGGGTTATCTCCAATATGTCGTGTACATTGTGACATCTCTTGGGTTTGTTCGGCAGTCATTTGATGTCATTGTCGATGGCATTGTGAATACTGTAGTCCAAGCCCATGAAAATCTACGGCCAGGATCAATATTTGTCAATAAGGGTAAGGAAAGGCTCGTCATTCCTTCTCTGTCCTTTATCCCTTGGTTGCTTATAAAAAACGGAAGCACATGTGGGTAAATTTTGCATCCTGTTAAAGCATGTCAGAAAAAAATGAAAAAGTTGAGGAAGCAAGTTGGTTAGTTTTAGTTTTACATCCAGGTTCAGTTGTCTGTGTCATCAGCATCAATTTCTTTAAATTTCATATTCAAAATTTATTCTTTAGAGATGAAAAGATCCGGAAATTATAAAAACAAGTGGATCGTCACGTATTCATCATAAAAAGCAGGTAATTTACAGAAATAGTGCAAGGATCTTGCATTGCCCTTCACTCGTACGTGAGACACTTAGCCTATTGTGTCATTTTCTTCTAGGCTGCTGTGTTTTACTGACATATTTTTTATCTGTATTAAGAATTTGTTTATCATCATTTTGAAGCCATTAATGTATTTGCTAGCAAGTGCTTTTGTTGTTGGTAGCCAAACGTTAGCCTATTGTGTCATTTCTGCCCTCTCTTTGGTGATATCTGATGGTTTGAGATAAATTATCTCCAACTTTCAGGAGAGCTCTTAGATGCTGGTGTAAATCGCAGTCCCAGTGCTTATCTCAACAACCCTGAGGCAGAGAGAAGCAAATACAAGTATAATGTTGATAAAGAAATGACTTTGTTGAAGTTTGTTGATGATGAATGGGGTCCTTCGGGAAGTTTCAATTGGTTTGCCACTCATGGTACTTCAATGAGCCGAACAAACTCGTTAATTAGTGGGGATAATAAGGGTGCAGCTGCACGATTTATGGAAGACTGGTTTGAGCGAAAAGGGTCTGTAAGAATGGATTCTGTTGGATTAGAAAATGATGGAATCCCTCGAAGAATTTCAAACATAATTCCCAACGTTCATGATACATGTAAGTTTTTTGCTTTTAGCTATATGGATGCGCCAAGTACCTTCTCTTCCATTTAGTACATGCATTAAATAACTTCGGATTTTGCAAGTGTATGCCATGGGAGTCCATTGTTCTAGCATGAAATGGTGGTTTAACCAAAGGATTTCTCCCCTTTTTTGTTAAAAACTGGATTACATAAAAATGTCTTATCATATTTTAGAATATATTAGATTATCCTTTAACCTGTTTTTTGCGTTATCTTTGAGGATTTGTACCATATTTCCTTATTTAATCATGTTTTGTTTATTAATTAGTTAAGGTTATGGTTAGTATAAATAAAGGCTAGTTCTCTAGATCTTATGAACAAACAGAATTCCTGTTTGTTCTCAAGGGTGTCCTTTTTTTGGTGGTGTGTTAGAGCTCCTTTTTGTCATTGTCACCACTGCCTTGGTTCTCTATTCTGTATACAAATCTGGGCCTAGTTTCTCATTTATTGAGCATTTAGGTGGGCTGCTTAACTGATTGTTTTGCTGTTTCTGGAGCTTGTTTGGCTGTCCCAATTTTGTTTTGAAGGTTCTTTTGGTGGAGTGCTGCCCCAATTTTAGTTTGTTGCGCTCTTGTTGTTTGCCGCCAGTGCTCGGTTTGTTGCATTTCTCTTGTTGTTCGGTAGCTACACTTATCCTGTGCACTTTGTTTTGGTTTTTTGGCCAGTTTCTCTCTCTTATTCGAGGGTTGTGCTAACCAAAACACAAGGTATAACAAGACATGCAAAGCCTCCAAACAAAGAGTATGCAAAACCAAAAATAAGCAGAACAGAGGGTAATGTGGGGGATTAATTCATGTAGTTAGTTACATGGTTTCTGAACTCTGATCCGGGGCTTGTAAGTTTTACAAGTCTTGTCATGAAGTCTTGATAGTGGGGTTGTCTATGTACTTTTAAAAGATTAAAATATCCTGACTGAGCAAACTTGTGAACCATGCATGTGATACCTTTCTTTATATATGTGCTATAAATAGATCATAAAATGGTGGATATCTGATAACAATAGTAATTAATAAATGAATATGCTTTTAATCTCACTTCAAACTTAATGGTGCAGACCATAAATTACTGGAGATTGCAGCCTCATTCCAATCTCCTCCTGGTAAACCTGCAACCAAAATTTCAAGTGTGGCTCGACGTGTGAGAGGTGTCCTTAGGCAGGTTGACAAGCCTAAATTTGTATCTGCATTTTGTCAATCAAACTGTGGAGATGTTAGTCCAAATGTGCTTGGAGCTTTTTGTATAGACACTGGTCGACCTTGTGACTTCAATCATAGTACATGTGGAGGAAAGAATGAATTGTGCTATGGCCGAGGACCTGGGTAATTTTTTTTTTGGATGATCATTGCTTCTTAATTTCTTACAAAATTCCGAAGGCTTCGTGATTTTTGCTAAAGTGCCCCCTATGAATTGACGTGGCAGTTATCCAGATGAATTTGAAAGTACACGTATTATAGGAGAGAGACAGTTTAGAAAAGCTGTGGAGCTATTCAATGGAGCATCTGAACAGATTAAAGGGAAGGTTGATTTCCGACATGCTTTCATAGATTTGTCCCAGCTTGAGGTAAATCTTTCTAGAGTTGGTGTTTCTGAGGTCGTAAAAACATGCCCTGCTGCAATGGGATTCGCTTTTGCTGCTGGAACAACAGATGGACCTGGAGCTTTTGACTTTAAGCAAGGTGATGATCAGGTAACCTTCATCAAGAACCTAGCTTAACTATTATCCTAGCGTTGTATTCTTAAATAATCTTAGAAGTTTGCATATTCTTTTTAATCGTATGTCAGGGAAATCCTTTCTGGAAGCTGGTTCGCAACTTAATTAAAACACCAGGCAAGGAGCAAATAGACTGTCAACACCCAAAGCCCATTTTGCTTGATACTGGTGAAATGAAGCTACCATATGATTGGGCAGTAAGTGACTCAATGATAAGGAATAACATGTGTTATAATCTCCTAGCTCATTTCAATTATGTTGTGTTATCTGAAGTATAAAAAGATGGAGGATTGATGGGAATAGAGACTATTTCAGCAGATTATTTACTTTCCTCAGAGTTTTGGATAACTTTTCCTGGCACGTCCACTATAATTTCCTTACTAAATTCAGTAAAGCTGATTGGAAACTGATTTTATAGTATCACTCTTGCATCTAGAAGTCTTTTTTTTTCTTCATATAGAAGTCCTATTATGCATTTTCTCCAGTTATTATGCCAAATGTTTTTCCAGGACCTGTATTTAACGTTATTTGATGATATCTCTTTCTAATATCACAAGGCACTTTTACTCATGTGAACCTTGATTATCTCATGTTCAATTGCAGCCTTCAATACTTCCAATCCAGATCCTCCGAGTTGGGCAGTTTGTTATTCTTAGTGTACCTGGAGGTATGAGCTCATGGTCAAAATTTCTTATAGTGTTATTATTGGAATTTCTATTTTCCGCGTTTTGAAGCATTCAAGTTTCAACAACCCACAACCTTGGACAAATGGGAATAAAAAATCAATGCCTTTCTTAATATTCGATGTCTTATTTCATTTCCCTTGCAGATTGATATTTGAATTTGTAGTGTTTGTGAATTGTTGTGAGCCTATGCATTTCGTTGAATTCTCATGCTTTTAGTAACTGTTTTAATTCTGACAGAATTCACAACAATGGCTGGGAGGCGACTTCGTGATGCAGTCAGAACAGTGCTAAGTGGCAACAAAGGCTTCGGTAGCAACATTCATGTTGTTATAGCGGGGTTGACCAATACTTATTCACAGTATGTGACTACTTACGAAGAGTACGAGATGCAGAGATATGAGGTCAGTTACACTTGTGAAAAGAGACATAAAGCATGGAACAAACACTTTTAGATTACTGCAGCATTAGTAAAAGTTTATGCTTGTAGCTATGCAACTTATTATCAAATAACATAATTTCATATTGGCAAGAGATGTAACAATGCAACCATCATGTTCATCTTCTTAACTTCAATTTTCATGTTACCAGGGTGCTTCCACGCTGTACGGTCCACACACACTGAGTGCTTACATTCAGGAGTTTACGAAGCTTGCACGTGCTCTCATCAGTGGTCAGCCAGTAGAACCAGGTCCTCAGCCCCCAGATCTCTTAGATAAGCAAATAAGCCTCTTAACTCCGGTTGTGATGGATGCAACCCCTATTGGTGTGAAGTTCGGGGATTGTAGCTCTGATGTTCCCAAAAACTCCACCTTTAAGCGAGGTGACATGGTGTCTGTTACTTTCTGGTCTGCATGCCCTCGTAATGACCTTATGACTGAAGGTACATTTTCCCTGGTGGAATTTCTCCAAGGAAAGACTACTTGGGTTTCTGCTTATGACGATGATGATTTTTGCTTGCGCTTCAAATGGTCAAGGCCTTTCAAACTCAGTTCTCACAGTAAAGCCACCATAGAATGGAGAATCCCGCAGGATGCAACTCCTGGTGTATACAGAATCAAACATTTTGGGGCTGCAAAAGGTTTATTAGGGTCAATTCGTCACTTTGCAGGTTCATCTAGTGCATTTGTAGTTGCATAGAGAAGGGAGGGATACTATTTGATGATGATACATGTTCAATGGTCTGTATTCTATTAGAGAACTGAATTATAACACACTACATTAAATCAAGGATGATTCCATTGCTTACTGTTTGTTACGTACTATTCTCTATCTCCTTTCCTACGCACTCTCTAACTAACCAATTTCTTTATATTTTTTATCTGGAGGTAACATATCATAGTAGTTAATTTTAATCAAGTCATTTCTAAATATTTGCGTCATTAATCTGTACTCAAGGATTGTGAAGATAAATTATCAATAAGAAAAAAGAAGTTATTACAAGATCTTAGTCAAATTTTACAACGTTTAAATTGTGATAGTTTATTTTTTTTACCATAAATGAAAAAATTCAGTTCCATTTGATCCAGAGATTCACATAAACCATGATGACGTGCGATTATACACTAAATAATAATTTTCATATTATAAATAAGTTATTTTGTGAAAAAATGGGGCTTCTTTTTTGTGTTTTTAAAGACTTCAGCATCAATTTTGACATCATAATAGTGCTATCTCTCTACTAAAACTAGACTTTAATTTTTATATTTAGCGAGTTAAATCATCTATACTATTAAAAAAAAGCATAAAAGATAGGTTATGACTTAAAAAAGTATGTGACAAAAATATACCTTAAAATAATTATTGTAAAATGAACTAACTAAATAACTATATATATATATATAACAAATTTCTCTATAAATTATTTGAATTGTATTTTTAGTGGAATAATTTGAAGTAGTTGAACTGTTATTTTATCGGAATAAAGGAAATGAAGTATTTGTGAGAAAAAAGGAAATAATTTATTTAATCGTACGACGACGTTTAACGAGAGTGGTTTTCTAGTTTCTACCACACCGGGAAGCAGCAGCAACTGTGTCGAATAGCGTTTTGCCAGCGGAAGAAGAGAGAAAGGGGGCGTGGGAACACACTCACACTCACACTCACAAATATTCTGAGCTGAGTAAGATTTTAAACAGCAGAAGAAGAAGCAGGTGACTGTGGAAATGTCAGTGCAAGAGTACCTGGATAAGCACTTACTTTCCCGAAAACTCGAAGATGCCGTCAATGCCGCCGTTAGGGCCAAGACCTCCGATCCCGTTCTCTTCATCGTATCTCTCTGCCTCTCGTCTCTTTTCGTGTTTTCTCTTTCTCTCACTTCTCATCGGAATTTCTCAGCATGTTTTTTTTTGCGGTGACCGCAGTCGAATCACATGAGAAAAGCAGTGCAATCGGTGATAACAAAGGTCAAGGCCAGACAGATCCTCGATAGCAGAGGGATTCCAACCGTCGAAGTCGACTTGCACACTAACAAAGGAGTGTTTCGCGCTTCGGTTCCTAGCGGCAACTCCACCGGCATGTAAACCTTCTTACTCTTCCTTTTAGCCGCAATCGCTCTCACCGTTTTATTCGTCGCTGTCGTTCAATTCATTGTCGGTTTTGCTGGTTCATGATTCCTTTCAGGTACGAAGCTGTCGAGCTACGGGATGGAGACAAAGGAGTGTATCTCGGAAATGGCGTGGCCAAAGCCGTTAAAAATATCAATGACAAAATATCTGAGGCATTGGTCGGTATGGATCCCACGCTTCAGTCGCAGATTGATCAGGCCATGATTGACCTCGACAAAACTGAGAAGAAGGTGATTTAACGATTCTGCGCTTTGAAGTCATTCAATTGGTTGTTAATATGCCGTATTACTTTTGGTTTCGTTCAATGCTTCTTCGACTGTTTTACATTTCAAAATGAATTTGGCTACTAATTAGGTAAAATGCTATGAAAGGTTGAATAATATTATCTTTTGGTTTTCTGCCTTTCTCTGGTCAAGGACTTAGATTTCTTAGTTAAGTTGATGGATACAACTCAGATCAGCAAACTGACCAATTTCTGATTCTTTTCACTAAAGGAATGGAAGTCTCGATAAGATTCTTTATTTCTGAAATGCTGTAAAGTAGATGCTTTTGTATCGGCTAGTCAGCTACAATCATAAAACATCGGCTGTTGGAAATATGATAAATTCATACATGATGATGTTATAGAAGCATTATTTGCTTTTCTCTTGGTTCGTGCGTACTTAGTTTCCTTTTTGGTTTCAAATAGTTCAAATCCACGATATAATTTTCTCATGATAATTTCTAGTGATCACCTTTCTTGTATATTCTTCTGGAGAGCTTGATAAAGGCAGTTCGTGAGACTGATTCTTATATCATGCATTTGTTGTGGACAGAACTTATACATGCATTCTTGAATAATTCATCTTAACGAGATAGGTCCCCCCAATATTCATTCTATTTTATCTTTTCTGTTTCTAATGTTATTTGCAGGGGGAACTTGGAGCCAATGCTATATTAGCTGTGTCCATTGCTGCTTGTAAAGCTGGTGCTGCTGAAAAGGAGGTATGAGTGTCAATTAATATTTCTATAAGTTCATTTAACTTTTAATCTGGAATTAAGTATATATGTTCAGTCACAATATCATGGAAATAAAAGCAAAAGCATACCAGGTACCACTTTACAAGCACATTGCTGACCTGTCTGGAAAAACCAACCCAACACTTCCTGTTCCCGCCTTCACTGTAATAAGTGGTGGAAAACATGCGGGGAGTACTCTGGCCATTCAGGTAAAGTTTCTTTTGTAGTTTAGTTTCTTAGACATTCTCATTAGCGTTCTGCCAATCTTGCCTCCATTAGGCTTGTGTTCCTTATATCTAATAAAGTAATGAATAGTGAAATTAAATGACAAATGAATATGGAAATATTACATTGCATTTCAAATCAATAGTAAAATAACCTGGGTCTCATACATTTTTATGGTAACTAGCTTATACATTTTCATTGTAACCAACACAGATTTAATCATTTAGGGCATAACTTTAGCAATTTGTTGTGTTTTATTTTGTTCTTTATTTTCAGACCTTCTAAGCAGATATAATTTCCTATGTTATTTGGACCCTTTATTTCTTCTATAATTCGTATTAGGAAATCATGGTTCTCCCAATTGGAGCAAGCAAATTTGAGGAAGCACTGAGAATGGGTACTGAGACCTATCATCACTTAAAGGTGGTTTTGCTTGATTTCTTCTTTTATTTTTATTCTATCCTATTGCTTTTACTTTCTGTCTTTAGGGATCTTTTCTTTTAACTGCACTCATTAGTATGTTCCCGAGCTAGAAACATATCAAGTTTAGCTGCATGGGATTTGGTTAGATTGTTGTTTAGCAGGCTTACAACGTTTAGATTTTATTCTATTACTAGTACTGGTACTACTATAGTTTTTATGTTTGGTTTTTCTCACAATTTGGTGGTATTTGGTCTTCATTGATTTAGAAATCCAATCTGCCATTTCCCATCTCATTCACATGTTTTTCCATCAATAATGGATCAAAGAATATTAATAATCACTTGCAGATGTCATGTTAAAGCTGATACATTTATTTATTGTTGATGACAAAAGGGCAGGCTGTCATTACAGAAAAATCTGGTGCACATAACTGTAATGTTGGTGAAGATGGTGGCTATGCTCCTAATATCTCCAGGCAAGCTTTCTATTTTATTGAATTATTTGACATCAACAGCTTTTGGAAATGATTTACGTTAACTACAACAAAGCCTTTTTCCACTTTTTAGTCAGTTATGTGGATCACATGGCACCATAAATTTCTATGAAGTTCTTAACTGTTAAATGAATAGCATAAAATAGGGGAAAAGTCTCCATTTTAGAAGGAAAGAAAGAAAGCAAAAAATCTCTCCAAAAACTGCTGTATATTGTATTTTATCGAATATAATTTCACTTTTTGTTCTACTGGTGTAATTTTAATTTCTCTAACTGTACATTGTCATTTGTTGGATACATGGATGTGATATCTCTATTCCTTAGAAATCTGTGATAAGCTTGTGATGAAAATAACTTATTTTTATTTTCCTCTTAAACTAGCATTTTATTTTAGTCAACATATTTGAACTGCGGCATGTTTTTAATAAAAGTGAGAGTGCTAAGGCATCACTATGTTGTTTGCCAAAGTGTTGTATGTGATAATTATTATGTTTTCTTCTACATGGTAAAAGATTGCTATGTTTTATGATTGCCATTTGTATTTTAGGATCACTAAACCAGCTAGTTTCCTATGTGTACGAATACTTTTAAATTCAGGTGAAATATAAACATATAACTTAGAATCTAAAGTGTGCAGATTTAAATAGAAAAAGAAGTGGTTTGAAGTTACAAAATACATATGCAGAATTAATTCCATAGAATTTCGACTGTAAATTTAAAATAAGATGAGTGACAAGTCATTGTTGAAGAGAGACTACATTAATAGATTAAGTTACTCTCATGTGAGTACACTCTAAAAATTAATATTAATGGGTGGGTTTTATTAATCTTATCTTACATGTTTTTTATTATTATTAATGTTATTTTCAGCTAACTATTTAGATCTTTAAGCAACTAAAGATTCAATGTCAAATTTGTATGTTTTTTTAAATATCAAATTAATACATATTCATGAAATTTTTACCTGGCTAATCTCGTTATAGAAGTATTTCTCAACTCTAATAGCATTACTTTTGAAGGTCTTTTTATTTTATTTCTATTTTTTAGCTGACTGTATTTAAGTATCAACAGCTTTAGAGAAGCCCTGGATCTTGTTAAGGAGGCCATTAGCAGAACTGGTTATAACGACAAAATAAAGATAGCTCTTGATGTTGCTGCTACAAATTTTTGCATAGGTAAGCATAAGTTTCTATCCTTTTTTACTTTTAGATTCTTGAGAAGATAGAATTTGGTGATACTAGCTTACTTGAATATTGCTTATTGTTATTATAATTTGACTGTTGCAGCAGTGCTTTGCTAACTGTTTTACTGTATAGTTTACTTTCTAAGAGATGTAAAAATAACATATTATCTCCAAATAATACTTCAATCATGGCTATAATTCCAGTTAGGGATATGCCATTTTCAACTTGGATTCTGAATCTTGTTATTCAAGTATTACATGACCTGGTATGTGATAATTGTTATTTATTTGGATAGGAGGGGGAGTTACAGGGTAACCACTTTTAATTTATTCAATTTAGAGAGCTAAATAAGGGTTTGAAAGA